>Ga0154020_10005459_pt1 | contig 14983 bp, 15 predicted proteins | sample Klosneuvirus_201_FD_109709 | JGI IMG/M metagenome (GOLD analysis project Ga0154020, IMG submission 109709) | Active sludge microbial communities from wastewater, Klosterneuburg, Austria - Klosneuvirus_20160825_MG | ecosystem: Engineered > WWTP > Aerobic digester > Activated sludge | place...
CAGCTCGGGCATGGCGGAGCCTCAGCCCTCCGCAGCGCCGGCCGAGCCGGCGTTCGAGCTGGCTCCGGCTGCGTCCAGCGCCTCGCGCGACGAGCGACAGAAGGCGGTGCTGGCGGTGCTCGCCGGTGAGGCGCCCGTGGCGCGTCTGGCGGTGGTCGCCACCGAACCCGGCGAGACCTTGAACCCGAACCTGCGCGACGCCCTGGCCCCGCGCCGCCAGGGCGGCCGAGTTCGCATGTTGCCAGCCCAGGTCGACGGGAAGCTCTCGCCCGAGGTGGTGACGCGCGTCGTGCGTGGGCGCTTCGCGCAACTCCGGGCCTGTTACGACCGGCGCCTGGCCGAGAACCCGCTGCTCGCGGGCAAGGTCACCCTCGAGCTCGACCTCGACGCCGAGGGCCGCGTGACGCGCGCGGGGGACAAGGGCTCGGACTTCCCGGACCGCGTGACCGTGAATTGCTTCGCCTCCGCCCTGCGGAACGTGACCTTCCCCAAGGCCGAGGGCGGCACGAAGGCGACAGTGCCGTTCGTGCTCGAGCTGGCGAAGTAGAGGCAGTTCAACTCGCTGGCGGGGGCGCGGCGGTCGCTGCCGAACCGCCGGCGGGCCATGTCGGGCGGCCGAAACCGAGGGTCAGAACGCGCTCGACCAGGTGCCACCGGCCGTGGACGTGCAGAACGACTCCATCGCGGTGGCGTCGGCGCCCGTGTAGTAGCGGGTCGTCAAGACCGAACCGTCCGGATTGGCGGGCAGCGTGCACTTGCCGACGAAGCCGGCGGTGGGGCACGCCGACGGCGAGGCGTACGTGCCGCTCTTGTTCGTGCAGGCCTGCTGGATGTCCTTGAGGATCGGGCAGGCGTGGGCGTAGTCGTCGCACAGGTGTTGAGCCTGCTGGTCGCAACTCGCGCTGACGTCACCGCTGCAGCCGGCTGCGCCGCCGCTGCCACCCGTCGCGGTGCTGCCGCCCGTCGCGGTGCTGCCGCCCGTCGAGGTGCTGCCGCCCGTCGAGGTGCTGCCGCCCGTCGAGGTGCTGCCGCCACTCGACCCGGCGTCGTCTCCGCCGCACGCAGCCGAGAAGGCCAGACCTGAGACCAGAATCAGCGTGAGTAAGACGCGCATCGAGCAACCCTACACCGAACGGGCGGCGGCGCGCGCCCCGCCCGGGTGGCCCTCGGGCCGCACAGCGGCCGGCGCCCGACGCACGGCGGGCGGCGCCCAACCCAAGCCCGCACAGCGGCCGAAAACCCGCGAGGCAGGGCCACCTCTTGGCCCCGCTGAAGCTGTGCTAAGGGTCACCCCCCACCGTGTTCGAAGCACTGACCAAAGGCTTCCGAGAGGCCAAAAACCGTCTCGCTGGGCTCGCCGAGCTGAACGAGAACAACATCAAACCCGCGCTGAACGAGGTGCGCCTGTCGCTGCTCGAGGCCGACGTCGAGATCGGCGTGGTGAAGCGCTTCCTCTCGCGGGTCGAGCAGAAGGCCGTCGGCCAGACGGTGCAGACGCGGGTGAAGCACGGGGGCGAGACGCATCGGGTCGGCGCCGAAGAGCAGTTCGTCAAGATCTGCCACGACGAGCTGATCGAGATGATGCAGAGCGACGCCGAGCCCGTCCTCTGGTCCGACAAGGGGCGCACCGCCGTGATGATGGTGGGCCTGCAGGGCTCGGGTAAGACCACCACCGCCGCCAAGCTGGCGCGCTGGTTTGAGAAGCAAGACAAGAAGCCGATGCTGGTGGCGGCCGACATGCAGCGCCCCGCCGCCGTCGAGCAGCTGAAGGTCCTGGGCGAGCAGCTCGGGGTGCCGGTGTTCAACGTCTCGGGGGCAACGCCCCTCGAGATCTGCAGCCAGGCCGACGCCGAGGCGAAGAAGCTGGGCCGCGACGTGGTCATCTACGACACCGCCGGCCGCCTCGCCATCGACGAGCCGCTGATGCAAGAGCTGGCCGCCATCAAGAACGCGGTGGGCCCGCAGAACATCTACCTGGTCATCGACGCGATGATCGGTCAGGACTCGGTGCAGACTGCCAAGTCGTTCAACGAGCGGCTGGGCATCACCGGCGTGGTGCTCACCAAGCTGGACGGCGACGCCCGCGGCGGCGCCGCCCTCAGCGTGCGCGAGGTCACCGGCGCGCCCATCGTGTTCACCGGCGTGGGCGAAACCCTCGACAAGCTGGAGCCCTTCCGGGCCGAGGGCATGGCGAGCCGGGTGCTCGGCATGGGCGACGTGGTGGGCCTGATTCAGGACTTCGAGCAGGTCGTGGATCAGAAGAAGGCCGAACAAGACGCCATGCGCATGATGCAGGGCGAGTTCACCCTCGAGGACTTCCTGAATCAGGTGCGGATGATCCAGCAGATGGGGTCGCTGAAGGACCTGGTGGAGAAGATCCCGGGGATGGGCGGCATGATCCCCCCGGGCGTGAACCTGGACGACAAAGAGCTGGTGCGCATCCAGGCGATGATTCAGTCGATGACGCAGCAAGAGCGCAACGACCCGCACACCCTGATCCGCGAGCCGGGTCGCGTGAAGCGCATCGCCAAGGGCTCGGCCCAGCCCGAGCAGGGCGTCACCGAGCTGATCCAGAAGTTCTTGTTCATGAAGCAGATGATGGGCGGCATGGGCGGCATGGGCGACATGGGCATGCTCGGCCGCATCCCCGGGATGAAGAACATCGCCGCCGCTCGCCAGCTGAAGAAGGCGATGAAGGGCGGCGGCATGCCAGGGATGCCCGGCATGGGCTTCCCGGGAATGCCCGGCATGGGAATGCCCGGCATGGGGATGCCCGGCATGGGCTTCCCGGGCATGGGAATGCCCGGCATGGGGATGCCCGGCATGGGCGGCGCCGAAGCACCGAAGATGCGCCAGCTCAGCAAGGCCGAGAAGAACGCGAAGAAGTCCGACCGCAAGCGCGAGCGCGCGGCGCGCAAGAAGCAGAAGGGAAAGAAATGATCACCCTGCCCCGACTGGCCACGCTGGTCGCCGTTTGCACGCTCGCACTGGGTTGCGAGAAAGAGGTCAAGCAAGACCCGGCAAGCATCGACGTGAACCTTGCACAATACGTGCTGGACGAAGTGCCGAACGATCTGAAGAACCGCACCTTCATCGACTTCGAGGGCAAGGTGCAGATCATCGGCTGGGAGCTCGAGCCGGGCGGCGAGGTCGGCCCGGGTCAGAAGATGAAGCTCAAGCTCTACTGGAAGAGCTCGCAGAAGCTGGGGCCCGGCTGGAGCCTGTTCACGCACCTGGTTGCGCCGGGGGGCGTGCGCAAAGACGGCAACGTGAACGGCGTGGCGCTGGACGACTCGGGCCCGCTCCGCGCCCGCAGCGGGCCCAGCTCGCCCCAGGCCTTGCCGCCCAGCAGCTGGCAGCCCGGCAAGATCTACGTCGACGTGCAAGACATCGAGATGCCGCGCGACATCACCACGCCCGAGGTGAGCATCGTGGTCGGCGTCTGGAAGGGGCAGAACCGCCTCGATCCGATCAGCGGCGGCTCGGATCGCGAGCGCCGGGCGATCGTCACCACCGTGTCCACCGGGGTCAAGCCGGCGCCGCGCACCAAGCGCCCGGCGGCCCCGCAGCAGAAATCGTGAGCTGGAGTCCTCGCATGCGTCGCTGCCGATCGATCCTCGCGTCCCTCGTCACCACCCTCGTGCTCGCCGGCTGCGTCGGCGGCTCGACCGACACCAGCGCCGAAGACAAAGAGCGGCTCAAGGTCTACGTGGTCGACAAGGTCCCCGACGACGCGCCGCTCAAGCTGAACATCAACTTCGACGGCAAGGTCACGCTGGTGGCCGCCAAGCTCTCGCAGCAGGGCACCGTGCGGCCGGGCAGCCAGGTGAAGGTCACCATGTACTGGCGCGCCGACAAGAAGGTGGAGCCGGGCTGGAACCTGTTCACCCACGTGCTCGACGGCTCGGGCGAGCGGATCTTGAACATCGACAACGTGGGCCCGCTGCGCGAGTGGAAGGGCGACAAGCAAGTGATGTCGCCCAGCGCGTGGGAGCCGGGCAAGGTCTACGTGGACGAGCAAGAGTTCACCGTTCCCCAGACCGTGCGCACGGAGAAGGTGCAGTTCACCACCGGCATCTGGCGCGAGAACGACCGCATGAAGATCGTGGGCGGCCCGGCCGATCGCGAGAACCGCGGCATCGTGGCGAACATTCCGACCGGGGGCCCGGCGGCGCCGGCGGCGGGGGCCGAGCCCAGCACGCGGGTGCCCGCGCTGCGGATCGACCGGCTCGAGAAGGGCATGAAGCTGACCCTCGACGGCAAGCTCGACGAGCCGGCGTGGGCCACCGCCCCGGGCACCGGGCCGTTCATCGACGTCACCAACGGCCGGCCGGCGGCCGGCTCGCCGGTGAGCGGCAGCGTGAAGGTCCTGTGGGACGAGCAGAGCCTGTATCTCGGGTTCGAGGTGAAAGACGCGGACGTGGTCAGTGGCTTCGACAAGAAGCAGAAAGACCCGCACCTCTGGACCAAAGACACGGTCGAGATCATGGTCGACCCCGACGGCGACGGGGACAACAAGGACTACTACGAGATCCAGGTGAACCCCGAGGGGCTGGTGTTCGATTCGCAGTTCGACGACTACAACTCGCCGAAGAAGGATCCCGACGGGCCGTTCGGTCACCAAGAGTGGGAAGCCAAGCTGAAGAGCGGCATCGTGGTAAACGGCACGCTCGACAAGCCCGGCGACAAGGACGAAGGCTACGTGGTCGAGCTCGCCATCCCGTGGAAGAGCTTCGGCAAGGCCAAGGCCGCGCCGCCCAAGGTCGGCGACATCTGGCGCATCAACTTCTATGCGATGCAGAACAACGGCGGCGTGTCGTGGAGCCCCATCTTGGGTCAGGGCAACTTCCACAAGGCGTCGCGCTTCGGCCGCGTGATGTTCGCCGAGCCGGGCTTCGTGCCCCCGCTGCCCTTCGGTGCACCGGGCGCCGCGCCTGCGCCCGAGCTGGCGCCGCCGCCGGTCGCGCCTTCGGGTTCGGCCGCACCGGCCGGCAGCGTGCCGCGCTTGCGGCTGGCCCCCGGCCTGTTGCGCAGCGTGCCGCCGCTTCAGAAGGTGCCCGCCCCGCCGCCGCAGCCCTGACGCGGGCGCCGCCCGCGCCGCGGCTACTTCAGCTTGTATTTGGCGACCACGCGACCCTCGCCTTCGGCGCAGCGGGTGGCGCGCTGCTTCCCCGCCGCCACGTCACGCTCGGCGCCGGCCAAGAGCTCGCCCGCGCGCTTGGCGTCGTCGTCGCCACCGTCGGAAGCCAGGGACTTCTTCACGGCGCGCACCGCATCGAGCCCCTGGGTGTAGAGCTCGTAGGCCGACACGCACTCGGCCTTCAGCTCGGTCAGGTCAGGCTCTGAGACCAGAGTCCCCCGCAGCGCCGCCAGGCGGGCGGGCTTGTCGGCGTTGTCCGCCTCGCGCAGCGCGCGCACCGCGTTCACCAGCTGGTCGGCCTCGGTGCGTGCGCCCGCCGCGGGGCCGCCCTGACACGCCGCGCCGATCACCGCCGCCGAGAGCAGAGCCTGGGCGCTGGGCTTCAGTCCGCCGCCTTCGGCGCGGGCCCCATCTGCACGCGCTCGCCGACGTACGAACCGATCAGCGTGAAGAACACCCCGAGGGCGCTCATCAGCACGTACATCCACCAGGGCATGGTCTTCACCGTTTGCCCGCGCAAGAGCAAGAACGCCGTGGGGATGGCCACCAAGAAGGCAGCCACCACCGGCTCGATGAACGTGCGCCCGGGCGAGATCAGGCCGATCAGCAGGCCACCGACGAACCACACCGGGATCGCGATCAGCATGCCGGCCGAGCCCTCGAAATCGAAGGCGGGCACGACCAGGGGCAGGCCCATCACGATGGCGGCGGTCAGCACCCCCTGGATCACCAGCGCAATGGTGAACCAGAGCAGGCTGAAGCCCTCTTGCTGGTAGCGCCGCTCGAGCTCCTCTTGGCGCGACATCACGCGCTTCAGGTCCTCGATCTTCGCGCCGCACGAGACGCAGCGGTTGTTGGGCAGCGGCGAGGTGTTCTTGAAGCCGCACGAGGGGCAGATGATCTTCTTGGGAGCAGCCATGGCGACGGCGCGAGCCCGGGTATTTGGGGCTCGGGCGCCCAGCCTAGCCGGAAATGCCAAGGGCGGAAAACAGGGCGCCGCCAGGGCCCGCGACCCCGAGGCAAATCCGCGGTATATCCTGGGAGTCCCGGTGGCTCGGAACCTCCGCTGCCCCGGGCTGTCCGACCCTGCCATGACCCGCCGACCTGCCGCCGAGATGCCGCCGCTGGTGCTGCCGGTCGAGCCCGATCCCGAGCTCGAGGCGCTTCCGGCTCCGCGCCGCCCGGGTCGGACGCTGACGCTGGCGACCATGAGCGTGACCGCGCTCTTGGCCGTGGGCATGGCCTGGGCCATTCGCGGTGAGGCGCGCTACGCCCTGCACAAGGGCCCGCCGACCTCGCTCGGCAACCTCTCGGAGCTCGAGCCGCGGGCGGATCTGGCCAACACCTGGGTGCAGGGGGAAGCCCTGCTCGGCTCGGCGCGCGCGGTCCGGTACAACCGTCCGCTCGAAGCCGACAGCTATCGGCTCGCGCCGATCGCCGGCAACGATCGGATCTGGGTCCAGGTGCGCGTGCCCGAGAACATGGAGGGGCCGCGCTTCGTGCCGCCGACCTCGTTCGTGGGCCGCATGATTCCGTTTTCTCAGGCGGGCATCCGCTACGGCGGGCTGACCGATGCAGCGGCCACTGCCAGCGGAGGGAAGGCGCCGAGCGGCGCCTGGCTCTTGATCGACGGCGAGGCACCCACCACCACGCGCTGGTCGCTCGGCCTCATCGCGCTGTTCGTGGGTTTCGCCGCCTTCAACGTCTGGGGTCTGGCGCGCTTGCTGCGCCCGGCCGAGGGCTGACGCCTCCCTTCCCGAGGCGATCCCGTGTATGAGGCCGCCATGGCCGTCACGTACCGCGACGCTGGGGTGGACATCGACGCGGGCGACGAGCTCGTGGAGCGCATCAAGCCGCTGGCCAAGAGCACGCGCATCGCGGAGGTGGTGGAAGGCGTGGGCGGGTTCGCGGGGCTCTGCGCGCTGCCGGCGGGGATCGACGATCCGCTGCTGGTCAGCGGCACCGACGGCGTGGGCACCAAGCTGAAGGTGGCGTTTGCCACCCAGAAACACGACACCATCGGCATCGACCTGGTGGCAATGTGCGCCAACGACGTGCTCACCACCGGCGCGCGGCCGCTGTTCTTCTTGGACTACTTCGCGTGCGGCAAGCTGGACGTGAGCGTGGCCGAGCGCGTGATCGCCGGCATCGCCGAGGGCTGCCGCCAGGCGGGCTGCGCGCTGCTCGGCGGTGAGACCGCCGAGCTGCCGGGGATGTACGCCGAGGGGGAGTACGATCTCGCGGGCTTCTGCGTGGGGGTGGTCGCGCGCCAGGCCGTGCTGGGGCCGGCCCGGGTGAAGGCGGGGGACGCGGTGATCGGCGTGGCCTCGACCGGGCTGCACTCCAACGGCTATTCGCTGGCGCGGCGCGTGCTCGAGACCGAGATGCGGCTCGCGCTCGATGCCCGCCCGCCCGAGCTCGAGCATTCGGTGGGCGACACGCTGCTCACGCCGACCAAGATCTACAGCAAGGCGTGCCTGGGTCTCGGCACCGCCCTGGGCTCGGGGCTGCACGCGCTGTGTCACGTCACCGGCGGCGGCATCGAAGGCAACCTGCCGCGCGTGCTGCCCGAGGGCACTGCGGCGCGGGTCCGGCTCTCGCACCCGCGCCCGCCGGTGTTCGAGCTGATCGCACGGGGCGGGCCGGTCGCCGAGGCCGAGATGCGCCGGACGTTCAACCTGGGCGTCGGGCTGATCGCGGTGGTGGCCGCAGGCGACACCGAGCGGGCGCTGACGGCGCTCGGCAGCGCGGGCGAGCGGGCGTGGGTGATGGGCGAAGTCGTGGCGACCCGCGCCGGCGCCGAGCCCGGGGTCGAAGTGGTGGAGGGCTGAGCAGCGTGCTCGACCTCGGCGTCCTGGTCTCGGGCAGCGGGACGAACCTGCAAGCCATCCTCGACGCGGTGGCCGAAGGGCGCCTCGACGCCCGCGTGCGCGTGGTGGTCTCGAACAAGCCGGGCGTGCCGGCGCTCGAGCGCGCCCAGCGCGCCGGCGTGCCGGCCGTGGTGGTCCCGCACCGCGACTTCACGACCCGCGAAGACTTCGACCGGAAGCTGGTCGAGGTGCTGCGAGCCGCCGGCGTGAAGCTGGTGGTCCTCGCGGGGTTCATGCGGGTGCTCACCCCGGTGTTCTTGCAGGCCTTCGCCGGGCGGGTGATCAACATCCACCCCTCGCTCTTGCCGGCGTTCCCCGGCGTGGGCGCCCAGGCCCAGGCCCTGGCGCACGGGGTGAAGGTGACGGGCTGCACCGTGCACTACGTGGACGCGGGCGTGGACACCGGTCCGATCATCGCGCAGCGCGCGCTGCCGGTGCTCGACGGCGACACGGTCGAGAGCCTGACCGCGCGCCTGCTCGAGCAAGAGCACGCGCTGATGGTGGAGGCGCTGAATCGGATCGCAACGGAGTCGGCGTGACCGCCCGCTACTTCGACGTGGTGGTGCTGGGGCGCTCGCTGGGGGCTCTGTCGGCCGCCGCGCTGCTCGCGCGCCGCGACTTCCGGGTCTTGCTGCTGGGCCAAGGGCAGCGCCCACCGAGCTACGAGTACGAGCGCTTTCGGCTGAAGCGCCGCGCCTTCACCCTGCTGTTCGGCTCGAGCCCGGTGTGGTCCCGGCTGCTGCACGAGCTGGCTCAGAGCCCGCGCTTTCGGCGCATGACCCACCCGCTCGACCCGATGTTCGTGGTCTCGGCCGCGGGGCGCCACCTCGAGGTGCCGCCCGACATGGAGCTGTTCCAGCGCGAGGTCGATCGCGAGTTCCCCGAAGTCCGGCAGCTGGTCGACGAGCTCTACGCGACCATCGCGCCAATCAACGCCGCGGTCGACGCCGTCTTCGAGAAAGACGCGGTCTGGCCCCCCGGCACGCTGTGGGAGCGCATCGAGACCCGCCGCGCGGCGAGCGCGCTGCCGCTGGTGCGGGGGGCCGAAGCCGATCTGCTCTCGAAGTTCCCCATCGGGCACCCTTATCGCGAGATCGTGACGCTGCCCCCGCTCTTTGCCTCGAGCTTGCTCGCCAGCGGCGACTACCTGCCGCCCCTGGCGCTGGCGCGACTGCACGGCTCGTGGACGCGTGGCATCCAGGCCCTGGAGCGGGGCGAGGACGAGCTGGAAGAGTTCTTGCTCGAGCGGATCGAAGCCCACGGGGGAGAGTGCCGCCTGGGGGATCGCGCGGCGGCGCTGGTGCTGCGCATGGGCAAGGTGGCCGGGGTGCGCGAAGAGGGCGAAGAAGAGATCACCGGCACGGATTCGGTGGTCGCCGACCTCTCGGGCGAGGCGCTCGCCGAGCTCTCGGGCGGCGACGGCATCAGCCCGAACGCGCGTCGCGACTGGCCACGGCTGACGGCCAGCGCCGGGCGCTTCGTGGTGAGCCTGGTGGTCCGCCGACGCGCGCTGCCCGAGCCGCTGGGCGCCGAGGCCTTCTTGACCGCGCGCGCGGGCGCGCACCCCGACCCGCGACGCCCGGCCGTGCACCTGCAGCGACACGACGGACCGAACGACGAGACCACGCTGGTGGCCGAGACGGTGCTGCCGCTGCGCGGGCCGCTCACCGTGCTCGAAGCCCGCGAGGCGGTGATGGCCACCTTGCGCGAGCACCTGCCGTTCTTGGACTCCCACGTGCTGGTGGTCGACTCCCCCCACGACGGGCTGCCGCTGCTCGACAAGAGCCGGGGCACGCCCCGCGAGATGGACCGCATCCACCTGACGGGGACGTCTCCCGGCCCCGAGCCCATGCAGTGGCTGTGGAACGTGGAGCCCGCAGGCTATCTCGACCTCGGGGGTGAGCCGATTCGCGGTCCCATCCCCGGCACGTACCTGGTGGGCTCGACCGTGCTCCCGGCGCTGGGGCAAGAGGGCCAGCTGCTCGCGGCCTGGGGCGCCGCCCGCATCATCACCCACAAAGACAAGGGGCGGCAGAAGATGCGTCGGCAGATGTGGACGAAGATAGAAACGTAGTATCCTTCGGGGCGATGCGACGCGCGCTCTCCGCCGTGCTGCTGGCCCTCGGCCTCTTCTTCACGGCATTTTCCGCCTCGGCTCAGTCCAAATCCAGCGTTCAGGTGCTGGCCATCGGCAGTGACGACGCCTTCGAGCAGGCTCAGGCCCTGACGATCGCGCTCAAGCGCGCCATCACCCGCGCGGACGGCTGGGCGCTGGCCAAGGGCGACTTCTCGCTGGAAGTGATGACCGCCGCGCTCGGCTGCCCGATCCCACCCGACGCCGGCTGCCAGAAGAAGATCGCCGACAAGGTCGGGTCGAATCGCTACATCTGGGGCACCCTGGCCAAGAACGGCAAGAAAGAGGTCGTGGCCGTGCTGCGCCTCTGGGAAAACGGCGAGCAGAAGAAGGACACGCAGATCAAGTACGCGTCCAACCTGACCGACCCGTCCGACGACACCCTGATGGGCATCGCGTCGGATGCGTTCGGCAAGCTGACCGGCGAAGCGAGCGGCGTGGTGGTGGTCAGCGCGGGCAGCGTGACCGGCAAGGTGTTCGTGGACGGGCGCGAAGCCGGCACGGTCACCGACGGGCGGACCGAGCTGACGCTTCCGAGCGGCGAGCACAAGATCGTGGTGAAGGCCGACGGCTTCAACGACGCGGTCGGCACGGTCACGGTCCGCGCCGGCTCGAGCGCGGAAGTGACGCTCAACCCCACGCCGGTGGGGCCCGGCAAGCCCGCGAACGGCGATCCGACCAGCGACACGGGCACCGGGGGCACCAGCAAGATGCTGGGCTACATCGGCATCGGCGTGGGCGGCGCGCTGATGCTCACCGGCGGGTACTTCGGCATCCAGACCCTGGGCCAGGTCAACGACAGCGCCTACGAGGACTACCGCAAGAACGTGGTGCCGGACGGCGAAGACACCTGCAAATACGCCGAGTCGAAGGGCGAAGAGAAGGTGATCGACGTCTGCGATCGCAACAAGCGCGACAAGACCTTGTTCTGGGTGCTCACCCCCGTGGGCGCGGTGCTCGCCGGCGTGGGCGCATACCTGCTGGTGAGCGCTGGCGACGAAAAGCCGAAGAGCGCGAAGCCCGCGCGGGTGCAGCCGCTGATCGGCCTGGGGCCCGGCGGCGGCGAGCTGCGCGTCAACGTCAGCTTCTGATGGCCCCATGAGGGTCGTGGGTGGTCGGCTGGGCGGCCGCGTGCTCCGCGCGCCCAAGGGCGACGCCACGCGCCCCACCACCGATCGGGTGCGCGAGAGCCTGTTCCAGATCTTGGGCGATCTGGCCGGGGCGCGGGCCCTCGACCTGTACGCCGGCACTGGTGCCCTGGGGATCGAGGCGCTTTCCCGCGGCGCGAGCTTCGCGGGGTTCGTCGAGGCGCGGCGGGCGTCGGCTGCGGTGCTTCGCGAGAACCTCGAGGCCCTGGGTCTGACGGCCGAGAGCCGGGTCGTGGTCTCGACCGTCGAGCGCGCCGCCCCGTCCCTGCGCGGCTGCGGACCGTTCGATCTGATCTTTGCCGACCCCCCCTGGGCCGACATGCCCGCGGCCCTGCGCGCGGTGGGGCGCCTGCTGCCGGCGCTCGAGCTGGCCGACGGTTGCCGTCTGGTGGTGGAGCACTCGGCGCGGGAACCACTGGCCCTTCCCAGCGGCCTTTTGCTTCACCCCTGCGACGCGCGGCAGTGGGGCGACACCGCGGTTTCCATGTTCAGCATCCCAAAGCCGGGAAAAGGCTGAAGTTTTTTATCGCCGCTCTCGCGCTGCCTGGACTATATTGCCGGAACCGTTTCGAGGAATTGATGGCCCAATCGGTGGCGCCCCCGCCCAAAGGGGGAAGCGGAGCATTCATCGGAGCAGCCGTGGTGATGCTGCTTTTGATGGGCGGGTTGATCTTCTGGAAGCTGAAGGGCAGCGGCGATCCGCAGCCACAGGCGTCGGCACCGCCGCCGCCGCCACCACCGCCCACGGTGTTCGAGCAACCGCCCCCTCCTCCGCCTCCCCCGCCGCCGGTGGAAGAGGACGCCGGCAAGAAGCCGGTCGGCAAGGTCGGTCCGGTGGGCGGCGGGGCATGCACGGGCGAGTGCAAGGGGACGGCCGGCGCGGCCTTGCAGTCGGCGCTGGCGGCCAAGGCCGGCGCGGCGCGCGGCTGCTACGAGCGCGGGCTGCGCAACAACGCGACGCTCCAGGGCCGCCTGGTGATCAGCGTGCGCGTGGGCCCCACCGGTCAGGTCTGTAGCGCCGGTGTCGCGAGCAACGCCCTGGGCGATCCCGGCGTGGCCTCGTGCGTGGTCGGCATGTTCCGCTCCGCGAGCTTCCCGGCTCCGCAGGGGGGTTGCGTCGACACCCAAGTTCCTATGAACTTCGTCCCGAAGGGCGGAGGTAAGTGATGCGTGCTCCCAAGTGGCAAGGCCCCGTGTCGCTCGCAGCGAGCCTGATCATCGGTCTGGCCGTGACCTGGGGCTGCGGCGAAGACGAAAGCATGACGCCGAACTGCCCGGATCTGCCGCTGTATGACGTGCACGACGCTTCGGCCGCGGACTTGGCAGCGCGCAAGGCGGCAGCCGCCGAAGGCTGTGTGACGCAAGCGGGCACCGCGACCACGGCGACCCCGGGTGGTGGCGGCTCGGGCGGCACCGGCGGCTCGGGCGGCACCGGCGGCTCGGGCGGGGCGGCGGGCGGCGGCGGCAGCGATGCCGCAGCCACCGGCGGCACCGGCGGCACCAGCGACGCGGCCGCGGGCTGAGTGGCAGCGCCCGCGTTCGGCGTGCTGCTCGGCGTCGCCTACGACGGCGGACCCTTCTCCGGGTTCGCACGCCAGCCCGACGCGAGAACCGTCGCCGGTGAGCTGGACGGCGCCGTGCGCGCCGTCGATCCGTCGGGGTCCCTGGTGCGCGGGGTGAGCCGCACCGACGCCGGCGTGCACGCGCGCGCGCAATGCGTGGCATTCGACACCGCGCTGGACATTCCACCGCGCGGCTGGGCGCTCGCGCTGGCGCGCCACCTGCCCGACGAGATCGCGGTGGCGCGGGCGGCGCGGGTCGCGGTCGGCTACGATCCGCGGTCGTACGCGCGGACCAAGACCTACCGCTACTCGCTGCTCGAGAGCGTGGTCCGCGATCCGTTCCGGTCACGCTACACCTGGCGCATCACCGAGAGGTTGAACCAGCAGGCAATGGAGGCCGAGGCTGCGCTGCTGGTCGGCGAGCACGACTTCCGCGCATTCCGTGCGGCAGGCGATCCCCGCGAGGACACCCGCCGGCACATCCTGAGCGCGCACGTGCATCCTGCCGACGGTGGGCTCGACATCGTGGTGACTGGGAACCGGTTTCTCTACAAGATGGTGCGGATCATCGCCGGAACGCTGGTCGACGTGGGCCGTGGGCGCTTGCCACCCGGCGCGGTGACCCGCGCCCTGGAAAGCGGTGCTCGCGCCGACCTCGGGGTGACGGCGCCGCCCGAGGGCCTGTGCCTGGAGGTGGTGACCCTCGAAGTCTCCGGCGACGACGCCTGGCCTGACCAGTTCCCGCGCGATTGACGAAACCTGGGGCGTAACGTACTGACTGGCCGCCCGAAGCGCGCTCCGCGGCGTGGACCGCTCGGGTGAGGAGCATCCCTGATGGGACTGAAAGACAAGATCTCGGAACGCGGTAAGCAGATCCTCCTGAGCCCCACGGTGATGCGCTGGGTCTCTGACGACCGCGTGATGAAGGCCGCCGAAGGCCTGATGGATGCGCCTTCGAGGATGAAGGCGGCGTGGAGCGTCCTGAAGAACGGCCACGACCTGCCCGCCATCGACCCAGCGGTCGACGAGTCGATGGGCGAGGTCGATGCGGCACACGAGCCGTCGCCGCGGACCAAGAAGGCCAACGGCAGCGCGGCCCACGAGCCCGCCCCGACCGCCCGCTCGCTGGGCTCCGAGGACATGAAAGAGTCGCTGAAAGAGCGCAGCTCGCTCAGCGGCATCGGCGGCCGTGACGTGTTCGAGAAGGCCTACAAGTTCAGCGCGGCGGACAACGCACGCAAGATGGGGATCTACCCCTTCTTCCGCCCGCTCGATCTGAACGACGGGCCCGAGGCGGTGATCGACGGCAAGCGCGTGGTGATGTTCGGCTCGAACAACTACCTGGGGCTGACCACCCACCCGAAGGTGCGCGAGGCCGCCAAGGCCGCCATCGATCGCTTCGGCACGAGCATGACCGGGTCGCGCCTGGTCAACGGCTCGATGAAGCTGCACGAAGAGTTCGAGGACAAGCTTGCAGCCTGGTTCGGCAAAGAGAGCGCGCTGGTCTTCACCACCGGCTATCAGGTCAACATCGCGACCTGCTCGGCGCTGCTCAGCAACAAGAAGAGCGTCGCCGTCATCGACCGCAACGTGCACGCCTCGCTCTACGACGGCGTCCGCCTGGGCCAGTCCGCCGGCGCGCGGCTGGTGCGCTATCGGCACAACGACGCCGAGTCGCTCGACAAGGCGCTGGAGAAGGTCGACGCGGGTGAGGGCGCGCTGGTGGTCACCGACGGCGTGTTCAGCGCCGAGGGCGAGATCGCCAAGCTCGACGAGCTGGTGCCGGTGGTGAAGAAGCACGGCGCCCGGCTGTTCGTGGACGACGCGCACGCTTTGGGCGTGATCGGCCCCAGCGGGCGCGGAACCGCCCACCATTTCGGGCTCTCGGACCAGGTGGATCTGATGGGCGGCACGTTCAGCAAGTCGCTGGCCAGCATCGGCGGCTGGCTGGTGGGCGAGCGCAAGGTGCTCGACTACATCCGGCACTTCGCGCCCAGCTTCTTGTTCGCCGCCGCGGCCGCGCCGCCCAACGTGGCCGCCGCCATGGCCGCCTTCGAGCTGATGAACGAAGAGAGCTGGCGCATCGACAAGCTGCGTCAGAACTTCGAGTACATGCGCGACGGCCTGCG
>Ga0154020_10005460_pt1 | contig 14981 bp, 8 predicted proteins | sample Klosneuvirus_201_FD_109709 | JGI IMG/M metagenome (GOLD analysis project Ga0154020, IMG submission 109709) | Active sludge microbial communities from wastewater, Klosterneuburg, Austria - Klosneuvirus_20160825_MG | ecosystem: Engineered > WWTP > Aerobic digester > Activated sludge | place...
CACGCTCGCCGCCCTGGCCTACGCCGCGCTCGGGGTGTGCCTCGGCACCCGCCTCCCGCCCGCGGGCGCGGCGGTCCTGACGCTCGTGGGCTTCGTCCTCGGCTCGCTCGTCCAGGCCGCCGGGCGCGACGCCGGCGCCGCGCCCTCGCTGGCCCTCGGCGCCGCGCTGGCCGTCGCCGGCTGGCTGTGGCTCGTGGGGGCGGCCTGGCACGTCTCCGCCGGCTGGGGGGCGGCCACGCTCCTCGTCCTGCCCGGCGCCCTCTTCGCCGTGTCCCACCCGGCCCGCGCCCGCGGCCCGCTGGGCCTGCTCCTGGCGGGCCTGGTCGTCCTCGGCCTCGGCGCCACCCTGGGTGGCACCGCGCTCCTGTCGCTCGTGGTCCCCGACCTGCAGCTCTACTGGGTCGGCGACGCGGCCTACGGGGAGGTCCCCGTCCCCGCGTCGTACGTCGCCGAGGTCGCGCTCTCGACCGCCGCCTATTGCGCCGGCGCCCTGGGCGTCGGCGCGCTGGTGCTCGGCGGTCGCGAGCTCCCGACCTAGGGTTCGCTCGGACGCCTCGTCCGCGGGCGAGGCCTACTCGTCCTTCTTCTCCTCGTCCTTCTTGTCGTCCTTCTTCTCCTCATCCTTCTTATCCGAGTCGATGAAGTCGACGCCGTTCTTCTTGGCGAGGGCGACGACGTACTTGGAGAACTCGGCCTCGACGGCCCGGATGTCGTCCAGCCGGTGGAACGTGGCCACGTAGATGTACTGCAGCTTCGACCCGGCCATGGCCTTGTCGTCGAGCCCCAGCGACTTGAACCTGGCCAGGTAGTCGGAGAAGAGGTCCTTGATGGCGACGTCCTCGCCCTCGATCTGGACCTTCGCGCCGCTCTCCATGAACCAGTGCACCATGGCCCAGGCCTGGCCGTACTTGAACGAGGCGTCGCCCGAGTAGAACTCCTGCGGCGACTCGCACATGATCTTCTCGAAGGGCATCATCGCCTTCTTCCAGTCGAGCATGCCCTTGAGGCGGCCCTTCAGGAAGCTGTCGCAGATGGCGCGCTCCTGGATCTCGCCGGCGTCCGACATGCGCGTGCCGCCGATGTACTCGGCCAGCCCCTCGTTGGCCCAGAAGGGCAGCGCGAGCTGCTGGGCGTGCGCCCACTGGTGCATGCCCTCGTGGTACAGCACGTGGAGCGCGCCCGGGTCGTCGCTCTCGGCGTCGAGGAACAGCAGGAGCTGACCCGTCGCCGGGTTGAAGTGACCGAGCGTGTTCTCGGCGCGGTCGTGCGTCGTCTGCTCGGAGTACTGGTAGTAGTCGTCGGCCGCGTTGAACACGAGGACCGACGCCGGCTTCTTCGGCGCGTCCGGGTTCACGAGGTTCGGGAAGGCCTCGACGTAGCGCTGCCGGATCGACTCCAGGTGCTTCGCCAGCCGGTCGGCGTGGGTCACGTAGTCGGTGTCGAGCTGGTAGCTGGCCGTCGTGACCCGCTTGCGGTCCGGCCAGGCCGGCCCCTCGGCCAGGGCCCTGGCCTCGCCGAGCGTGTTGATCGTGTACGGGTCGCCGGGCCCGAGGACCTCGGCGAGCTCGAGGAGCCCGAGCGCCTCGGTGTACTTGCCCTCGTTGATGAGGATGCGGGCCTTGGTCTCGTAGGCCGGCGCGTAGTCGGGGCGGAGCTCGAAGACCTTGGCCAGGACGGCCGAGGCCTCGGAGACCTTGTTCAGGCGCAGGAGCGCGGTGGCCTTGATGACCATGCACTCGTAGAAGTCCTCGACGCCCTTGATGGAGCGCTCGATGCGGAAGAGCGCCATGTCCGGCTCGCGGTAGGCCTTCATGACCGAGGCCAGGTAGACGGCCGCGTGGTAGTCGGGGTCCTTCTCGGCGGCCTTGGTGAAGCTGTCGAGCGCCCCGCCCAGGTTGCCCTGCTCGAGGAGCGCGCGGCCCGCCTTGACCAGCTCGATCGCCGCGGGGTTGACGCCCTCGAGGGCCACCGCGTCCTCCGCGCTCGTCTCGCGGAAGAGGAACGGGACCGTCTGGTTGTTCCCGTTCGTCGACTGCATGCGCGACTGGATCTCGTTCAGGGCCCGGCCGATCTCGTTCGGCGCCGCGGCCCTGGTGCGCTTCTCCCACTTGGGCGAGAGGACGCCCGCGACCTTGATGTCGTCGAAGCGCACGTCGCCGCGGCCGCGGCCGCCGAGGGCGAAGGAGACCGGCCCCTCCCACGGCAGCTCGTGGACGAAGGCCTCGCGGTCGCCGACCGAGACCTTGATCTTGATCCTCTCGCCGACGACGGTCGTCTCGACCTTGACCTTCGCGCCCTGCGTGGCGCGGACCTCGCTCGTCGCCAGGGCGGCCGCGTCGGCGGCCTGGAGGCTGATGAGCATGGTCTTCTCGGCGAAGGCCACGCAGAACAGCGCGCCCTCGGACGCGATCCCGATCATGGGCGCAGGCGAGTTCGTGGCCAGCGTGCACTCGATCGAGGCGGTGTTGTCCCAGGCGCCGCGGACCTTCGCGAGCGACAGGCTGTGGACGATCGCGCCCAGCTTGAGGGTCCCGGCGACGAGCTCCTTGACCATGCCCTCGGCGTAGACCTCGAAGTCGAGGGCCTCCTGCGGCTGGTCGAGCGGCCAGCTGATCGTGGTCAGCTCGCCGGCCTTGGCGATCGTGCCCTTCCCGCGGAAGAGCTTGCCGAGGAGCTCGAGCTGGGCCACGTCGGGGGCGCGGGCCTTGAGCTTCGCGTCCAGCTCGCCGGCCTTCTTGAAGTGGCGGCTGGCCTGCGTGAAGAGCATGCGCCGGGCGGCGTACATCCCCAGGTCGAAGATCGCCTGGGCGTTGCCCGTGTCGATGGCCATGAACTTGATATCGTGGCACAGCTCGGGCGGACCGTTGCCCCACCCGAAGCGGAGCTCGTCGCGGCCGCCGACCTTCACGGCGAAGCCGTTCTCGTCGTACGCGCTGACCTGGCAGTCCTTGCCCTGGTACTTCAGCGTCTTCGAGGCCTTGCTGGCCTTGATCACCCGGGCGGCCTCGGCCTTGACCAGCTCGAGGCGCGCCGCGCGGCGCTGCTCGAGGGTCTTCTTGGCGGCGCCGAGGTTGCCCTGGGCCGCCTTGACCGCGTTCTTCATGGCGGCGCGGCGGGCGTCGTTCCCGCGCGTCTCGACCGAGGTGGCCGTCGGGATCACCGGGCCCGTGTCGTCGGGGTCCGTCGAGGTGACCGAGTCGAGGTCCTTCGCCGCGGCGTCGAACTCGGCGATCTCCGCCTTGGCGACGGTCTTGTCGTAGTCCTTGTCGCCGAGGACCTCGCGGGCGTCCTTCTTGAAGCGCTCTACGAAGCTCTGGTTCCGGTGCTCGTACTCGTCCTTCTCGACGCGCGCGACCTGCTTGCGGAGCTCGTCCTTCTTGCCGCCCTTCGCCTCCTCGATCGCCCTGGCGAACAGGTCCTGCTCGGTCAGGAACGCGCGGCAGTTCTTGATCTCGCGCTCGCCGACGGCCGGCCACACGTCCTCGCCGCGGAGCTCGGCCGGGAAGGTCTCGATCTGGTCGATCGCCTCCTTGAACTTGCCCTCGTTGATGAGGTCGTAGGCCTTGTTCATGACGCGGTTCATCGTCCGCTCGGCCTTGACCCGCTTCTCGGCGACGGTGTTCGGCGCGCTGACCTCACCGCCGTCCGGGCGACCGACGCCGTTCAGCCCGCCGCGCGGGTTCGGCGTGGCCTGGGCCTCGGTCTCCTTCTTCGGGCCAGGCGTCCCCAGGCCGAGGCTCGGCGTCGGGGTCTCGCTGGTCGTCGGGTTGGCCGCGGTCGAGCCCTTGTCCTTCTTGTCCGAGGCCACGATCCCGACGGCCAGGCCGACGAGGAGGAGGGCGATGAGGCCGCCCGCGACGAGGACGGGGGTCTTGCTCCGCTGACCCGAGGCCGAGGGGGCCTCGGTCTTCGTCTTCGTGGGAGCGCCCGTGCGCCGCTTGGTGGCCGTCTTCGTGGCGGCGGCCGCCGCGGCCTCGATCGCCGGCGTCGACTTCTGCGAGTCGAGCTCGATCGACTTCCCGATCTTGGCCTTGCCCTTGGCGGACTCGGCCTCGGCATCCGACCCGGACCCATCGGACTCCGACGCCTTCTCGGAGTCGGAGGCCTTCTCGGACTCGGACTCCGGCTTCGACTCCGACTCCGACTCGGACTCGGGCGGCGGGGCGGCCTTCTTCGGCTCGGCCTTCTTCTCGACCTTCTTGTCCGCCTTGGCCGGGGCCTTCTCGGCCTTCTCGTCGGCCTTCTTGTCGAGCTTCTTCTCGGCCTTCTCGTCGGCCTTCTTGTCGTCGGCCTTCTTGTCGAGCTTCTTCTCGGCCTTCTCGTCGGCCTTCTTGTCGTCGGCCTTCTTGTCGAGCTTCTTCTCCGCCTTGGCGGGTTTGTCCTCGTCGGCGTCGGCCTTCTTCTCCGCGTCGGCCTTCTCCTCCGCGTCGGCGTCGGCCCTCTTCTCGGCCTTCTCCGCCTTGGCCTCGACCTTGGTCTCCTCCGAGGCCGAGGTCTCGTCGGCGTCGGCCTTCTTCTCGGCCTTGGCCTCGGGGTCGACCTTCTTCTCGTCGGAGGCCTTCTTCTCGGCCTTCTTCTCGGCCTTGGCCTCGTCGATCTTCTTCTCGTCGGTGGCGCGGGCCTCCTGGGCCTTGCGCTTCTTCGTCCCCTTGGCGGTCTCGGTCGCGCCGGTCCCCGAGGCGTCCTCCTCGATGAACTCGCCGCTCGAGGCCAGGCCGGCCTTGAGCCGCTTGAGCTCGAGCTGGACCTTCTTGGCCTGCTTCTCGGTCAGGACGCCCATCTCCACGCAGGCGCGCGCGACGGTGAGCTTCTTGCCCTCCGCCTGCGCGGCCTTGATGCGCTTCTTGGCGTCCGACATGGCCTTCGCGTCCGCGAGGCCCATGTCCAGAACGAGTTGTGCGAAAGAGATACGCTGGCTAGAAGACGTAGCCATCAGGCGATCCTCGTCGATCGGGGGAAGGCGCCCATACTAGCGATCGAAGAAACCAGGACAAGCATGTTTCAGGACCATGGGACGACGGCGGAACGGCCCCGGAAGCGGGTCTGCGGTCCTGGGATGGCCGCGGTCGTGGCGCTCGTCGCCGGCTCGGGCTGCGCCGCCAACGACGCCAAGGGGCCGGACACCAAGGTGGTCCAGTCCCGCTTCGAGTCCGATCCGGCGGGGGCCACGATCTTCATCGACGGCGGCTACGTCGGGACCACCCCCACGACCTTCCGTCTCCCACCCAAGCGCCAGGTGCGCCTGAGGTTGGAGCTCCCCGGCTACTTCCCGATCGACACGTCGCTGGATCGTCTGCCGGGGGTCGCCGAGGGGGCGGAGCCGGGCGTGGGCTGGGACGAGGTCTACTACTTCGTCCTCAAGAGCAAGTGACACAGATCGATCGTCTCTGAGACGAAGCCCAGGATGGAAACGACCGTATACGGTCCGTCCCACGATCCTGAATGACTTACGCATGGCCCTCGGTTCGCAAATGTCGACGACCGAGGGCACCGTGGCACGTTCCTGGAACACGATCCTGTCGACGCTGGCCGCCTGCGCCGTCCTGTGCGCGGTGGCCCCGCTGGCGCAGGCCGACCCCGACGACCGCCTCTCGGCGCGTTGGAAGGAGGGGGGCGGCCCGGTCGCCAGGAAGGTCGACTTCGTCCTCGCCCGCTGCCCGGAGCGCGGGGTGTGGACGTCCGAGGTGCTGTCCCCGAAGAAGCGCGAGCCCCACCAGCTCGAGCTCCGCAAGAGCGGCGAGACCTTCGAGCTCCTCGTCCGGGCCCGCGTCCAGGACACGATCGGCGCCGCCGGCGCGGTCGCCGGCCGGGTGGCCGCCGACTCCTGGCATTGGGGCCCGCCCCGCGTGGTCAACCTGACCCGGCGCGGCGACAAGCTCGAGGGCGAGGGGTTCTCGGTCACCGCGCCCGCGCGCGCCGCGGAGCTGGCGCCGGTGGCCACCACGTCCCGCCCTGACGGCCCCCTCGGCGGGGCCGGGGACCTCCCGGTCGTGCGCGTCCTGATCACTGGCTTCGACCGGTTCCCGACGCTGCGCAACCACCCGAACAACGTCTCGTACAGCGGCGAGCTCAACGTCCGCGAGGCGCCGACGAACCCGTCGGGGTGGGTCGTGCGCAACTTCGACCTGGCCCGCGTCTCCCCCGACCTGCGCCGCCGGGCCCGGATCGAGCTGCACCGGCTCGTCGACGTCCCCGTGGAGTACGTCCGCGGCGCCGCCCTGATCACCCGGACGATCTCCGAGGTCCAGGCCGACGTCTGCATCTCCATGGGCGTGGGGTCCGACGGCAACGTCGACGCCGACGTCGAGTCGGTGTGCCGGAACCGCATGTCCGACGGGAGCTCGTTCGGCAGCGACCTCGGCGAGGGGCCCTTCCAGATCCCGGCCAGCTGGCCGCCGCGCGGCGAGCGCAGCACGTGGTCCGAGGAGGACCGCATGTGGAGCAGCCGCTACCCCGATAATGCCGGCGTCTCCATGAACGGCAAGGCGATCGAGGAGGGCGGGCCAGACTCGCGCCGCTCGAGCCTGCCGGTGGCGGCGATCGTCGAGCGCGTGAAGCAGGCCGGGCTCGACGCCCACGACGGCCAGGGCGGCCCCGGGACCTACATCTGCAACAACGTGATGTACGAGGTCACCCGGGTCCAGGAGCAGCGCGGCGAGTTGGGTGGGTTCATCCACCTGGCCCAGTGGAGCGAGAGCAAGCGCGACGACTACGTGAAGGTCGTCACCGCCGCGATCGAGGCCTCCGTCGAGGCCGCCCTCTCCCCGCCCCGCCCCTAACAGTTTCAGTCGGGCGAGAAGCTCAGGTCGAACGACGTCTTGCTCCGCTCGAGCGGACCTGGGGCCCCCTTCGCGTCCCCCGTGAGGCGGAGGGCAGGCCAGGCCAGCCGCCCCGGGACCGGGTCGACGCACACGCACCAGCGGCCGTCCGGCCAGCGGGCGTAGCGCAGCACGTGGCCGTCGACGTAGCCGCCCAGGACCTCCTCCTCGAGCTCGAGGTCGAGGAGGCCGGCGGCCGTCCTCCCCGTCCGCGCCACGTGGCGCGCCTGGGCGGTCACGATCGCGCGCAGCGTGGGCACCAGGTCGGGCGCGTCGTGGGCCCACGGCAGCGGGAGGGCCCGCGGGACCCGGGCGGCCACGAACGAGAGGGGGAGGGCGATCGGGAGGACCACCAGCGCCGGCGCCGCGGCCCGCGCCGGGAGCGGGTCCGGCCCGTCGGCGATCGAGGCCGCCGCGCCGACGAGCGCGCCGCCGAGCAGCCCCAGGAGCGGGAGCTCGTCGAAGGTGGGCCAGCCGGCGGCGACGGTCACGAGCGCGAGCCCCACCCCGGAGGCCACGGCCTGGACCTCGAGCCGGCGCGAGCAGGCCCGGGCCGCGGTCAGCGCGGCGGGCAGCGGCGCCAGGAGCAGGACCAGCGTGGCCCACACGAGCAGCGGGTGGTCGTCCACCCGCAGGGCCAGCTCGACCGCCCCGGGCAAGCGCACCGTGATCAGCTCCGACGGGAAGTCCGGGCCTGCCAGGACGACGGCCACGAGGAGCGCGGCCAGCGCGCAGGCTGCCTGGACGACGACGACCCGCCGCGGCGCCCGCCGGGCGAGGGGCTCGAGGAGCACCGCCAGGGCCGCCGCCAGGACCGCCCCGGCCAGGACCCACACGACCGGCCCGAGCGCGGGCCCCGGGCGGGCCAGGCGGGCGACAAGCGCCACGCCGATCGCGCCGCCGACGGCGGCCGCCGCGGCGGGGCCGGCGTCGAGCCGGCGGGCCAGCTCCCGCGCCGACCCGGCCACTAGCGCATCACCGGGCGCAGCGGCCTGGTGAAGCCGTGGTCGTGGGACCACCAGGAGATCTCCGGTCCCGCCGGCCCGGCGCGCTCGAGGTCGGCCATGGCCCAGGCCTCGCTCCCCATGCCGTCGTGCTCGTCGATCACCGCCCCGAAGAAGTAGCGCCGGTCGCCGGGCTGGCGGCGCGGCGCGAAGACCCGCACGAGCCTCGGCTGGCCGGGCGAGCCGAGGTCGAGGCCGTACAGCGCCAGCTCGGGGAGCGACGCCCCCGCCCGCCCGGTCGAGCGCAGCCCCTCCGCCATGGCGATCACCACGCGCAGGACGTCCTCGTCGCCGGAGGAGAGGACGTAGTCGCCGCGCCGCTGGACCTCCAGCGAGGGGAGCTCGTAGGTGTCGCGTCGCGCCGACCAGCCCGTGTACCTGCCGCTGCGCTCCTCGCGCGGGCGGACGTGCGGCCCCGTGATCGCCACCGCGGTGGCGACCACGAGGGCCGCCACCGCCAGCGCCGGGCGGGGGTCGAGCTCCGGGGGCGGGAACGGGCCCGGGTCGCGCGAGCGCACGAGCCGGGCTGCGCCCGCCAGCGCCAGCGGGGCCAGCGCGGCCCCGAGCAGGCCGAGGAGCCCGACGAGGACCCCGCTCCGCCCGCCGAACCACGCGAAGAGGAGCGCCGGGCCGCCGGCGGCGAGGACCCAGCCGAGCGCCTCGGGCCCGCGCGCCGCCGTCCGCGACCGGACGAAGAAGGCCGCCCCCAGCGGCGCCCCGAACATGGCCCCGAGCGCGCAGCCCCCCACGAGCTCCATGACGAGCTCGCCGAGCCTCTCGGCCACCTCCTCCCACCCGGAGACCTGGTCGGCCACGTGGATCGCCCAGCGCCAGGCGGCCATGAAGAACAGTCCGGACAGCGCCCCCGCCACCACGCGCCGCCAGGCCACGTCGGCGAGCGACCCGCGCCGCTCCTCGATCAGGAAGCTCAGCCCCGCCCCGAAGAACAGGGTCAAGACCGCGGCCACGCACGCCGTCTCCGGGACCTTCGTGGAGAGGGTCGCCAGCACCACCCCGGGGCCCAGGACGAGCGTCAGGGCGGCGGCGGCCGCCGCCGAGCCGAAGCCGCGGGCCAGGAGCGACCGGCGCGGGGCCGCGTCCTCGTCGGGCGGGTCGGGCTGGAGCGCGCTCGGCGGCAGCAGGGGCGTCGGGGAGTCGACCACGGCCGCGTGATCCTAGCGCTCGCATCATCATCGGTACGTCCGGCTGGTCAGGCCGCCCCCAGGGCCCCCGCCGGCGACCGGTTTGGAAAGCTCCATGGCCGTCCCCGCATGTCGGGCGGGGCTCCCGAGGACCCTCGAGCGGGCGCAGGTGCGTCTCAGGCTCAGGCCCGCGAGCGTCGCGGCGTAGCGGTTCATCGTCGGCTTCCGGACCCTCGGAAGCTCCCAACATCCCCGAGCCAATGCATTGCAAATGCTCGACTTGGACACCCATCGGACCGGGCGGTTCGGACTGTCGGACCCCACGGATAGCCTCTCTCTGGCCCAGGGAGCGGCCCAGCCGACTTTGACACGCACAAGAACTCGCCTCCGAATGCCGATCAGCGGTGCAGGAGGCGGAGAACAGGCATGACGGACGCGGCGGGCGAGCAGCAGGCGACGGTCGGGACCACCCCCCCTGCGGGGGCGCCTCCGGCGGACGTCGCCACGGTTCCCCAGGGGATCCCCGGTCTGGCCGAGCTCGGCCGACCGCTGGCGGTCCACGTCCGAGCGCTGGTGCTGGACAACTTCAAGTCGTTCATGAAGAAGACCCGCATCCCCATGCGGGACGGCTTCACGACGGTCTCGGGCCCGAACGGCTCGGGCAAGTCGAACGTGATCGACGCCATGCAGTTCGTGCTCGGGATCGCCACGAGCAAGGGCATGCGCGCCGAGCGGCTCACGGACCTCATCTGCACCGAGGGCAACCGCCCGAGCGCGCGCGTCTCCCTCGAGGTCGAGGGGACCTTCGAGCGGAAGGACGGGACGAAGCACACGCGCGTCTTCGAGGTCACCCGCGTGGTGCGGAAGCAGCGCTCCGGCGCGCAGGCCCACTACGAGGTCGACGGGACGCCGGTGCGGCTCACCGACCTCCACGACCTCATGCGGGACCTGGGCTTCCCGACGAGCGGCCAGAACATCGTGCTCCAGGGCGACGTCGTCCGGCTGACCTCCATGGGCTCGGTCACGCGCCGCCAGGTGCTCGACGAGCTCGCCGGCGCCCGGGACTTCGACAAGCGCATCGCGCTGGCCCACGAGGAGCTCGGCGCCGCCGATCGGCTCACCGAGGACACGCGGCTGATCCTCGAGGAGCTGGCCAAGCGGCTCGTGCAGCTCAAGGTCGAGCGCGACCAGGCCCTGGCCTTCCGCGAGCTCGCCGGCCGGCGGGTCGCCTTCGAGGAGGACCTCGTCGTCCTCGAGGTCACGGAGGCCGAGGTCAAGGCCAAGAACAAGGGGCTCGAGATCGTCGAGGCCGAGAAGAGCGAGAAGCAGCTCGGCAAGCGGCGCGAGAAGCAGGACGCCGAGGCCGACGTCAAGGCCAAGGAGCTCGAGGCGGTCGAGCAGGAGCTGGCCGCCAAGGGCGACGGCGAGCGCATGGCGCAGATCCGCGCCGTCGAGACGCTCCGCGGCCGCGTGCAGTCGACCCGCGAGCGGGGCCAGCAGGCCCGCCTCGAGGAGGGGTCGCTCACCGGCCGCCTCCCGCAGCTCGCCCGCGCCGTCGACGAGACCGAGGGCCGCCTCGCGGGGTTGACGACCGAGGCCGACCGGCTCGGGACCTCGCTCGAGGAGCGCGAGGGGCGCCACGAGGGGCTCAAGCGCCGCTTCGAGGGCGTCGCCGCCACGCTGCGCCGCCACTCGGCCGACCAGGTCCGCGCCGCCGAGGGGGCTCGGGCGATCAACCAGGAGCTCGACGGCCTGCGCGGCCGCGAGACCGAGCTCGGCCAGCGCGACCGGGCGCTCGGGGAGCTGGCCAGCCGGGCCGAGACCGAGCTCACGCTCATCGCCGGGAGCCAGGGCGAGGGGGCCACCCGCAAGCTCGAGCTCGACGGGCTCGTGAAGGCGGCGGCCGACGAGCACAAGGCCGCGCGGGCGGCGGCGGCGCAGCTCGAGGAGAAGCGCGGGACCCTGCGCACGAGCATCCTCGGCCTGCGGAGCGGCCTCGAGTCCGCGCAGGCCAAGGTCTCGCGCGCCGAGCAGGAGCTGGCGGCGGCCGAGGCCCGCCGGGCGACGGCCGCCAGCATGAGCGGCGGCGACGCGCTGGCCGCGCTGCGCCGCGAGGGCATCGAGGGGATCCACGGCACGGTCGCCGACCTGATCCGCTTCGACCCGCGCCACGCGCAGGCGATCGAGGCGGCCGCTGGCGGCCGCCTCTCGTGGGTCGTCGTCGACGACGAGCAGGTCGCGCGCGACGCGATCGAGTGCCTGCGCCGCACGCGCGCCGGCCGCCTGACCTTCGCCCCGCTGACCAAGGTCCGCGGGCAGCGCAACAACGGCGACGCCCCGCGCGGCCGCGCGATCATGGGCTACGCCGTCGACCTCGTGGAGGTGGCCCCGAAGTACGAGGAGCTGATCCGCGAGGTCTTCACCGACACGCTCGTCGTCGAGTCCATGAACGACGGCATGCCGCTGCTCGGCCGCTACCGCATGGTCACCCTCACGGGCGACGTGCTCGAGCGGCGCGGCCTCATGACCGGCGGCGCGGCGACGCGCGGCGGCCAGATGCTCCAGGTCGCGGCCCGGGCGGCCGAGGAGATCGAGGAGAAGAAGCGCGCGCTCGGCGAGCTCGAGGCCATGCGCAGCTCGGCCCGCGGCGCGCTCGCCCGGGTCGAGGGCGAGTACGCGGCGCTCGACGAGGCCATGACCAAGGCCCGCGGCGCCCTCGCCGGGGCCGAGAGCAAGCTCACGAGCCTGGCCGGCGAGCTCTCGCGCCTCGAGCAGACGCTCGGGCCGAAGGGCGACCGCCAGGGGCAGCTCGAGCAGCAGCTCAGCAGCGCCCGGGCCGAGCAGGCCGAGCTCGCGACCAGCCTCGAGCGCGTGCGCGCGGCGATCGCCGACGCCGCCGGCCGCCTGGCCACGCTCGACGCCCCGACCGACTCGGGCGCGATCGACGAGCTCTCCCGCCAGGCCACGGCCGTCGAGCAGGAGATGCGCGAGCTCGAGACCGAGCTCGGCCAGCTCCGCCAGGAGCTCTCGGACGTCCAGGGCGAGCGGCGCGCCGCCGAGGAGCGGCTCGAGGCCGCGCGCACGGCGCTCCTCACGGCCAAGGCCCAGCTCGAGCGGGTCCAGGCCCTGGCCGCCACGGCCGAGGCCGAGGCCCAGACCCTGGCCGACGAGCTGAAGGTCAGCGAGGCCGCCCTCGAGCAGCTCGCGAGCGAGCTGGCGGCGCTGGCCCGCAAGCGCGACGCGGCCCGCGCGGCGGCCCAGGTCGCCCGCGACGCGGCCCGCGAGGCGGCCCGCGAGCTCGAGGTCCTGGCCCAGAGGCTGGCGACCCTGAAGGTCGAGCTCACCGCGCTCACCGAGGCGGCGGCGCTCCTGCGCAAGGCCGCGACCGAGCGCGGGATCGAGGTCCCGGGCGTCGACGAGGCGCCGGAGGACCTGGGCCGCGCCCGGCGCCGGGTCGAGCAGGCGCTGGCCAAGGTCGAGGCCGAGATCACGGCGCTCGGACCGGTGAACCAGCTCGCGATCCCGCAGTACGACGAGGTCGTCACCCGCCACGAGGACCTCGGCAAGCGGATCGCCACCCTCGAGGAGGAGAAGAGCCAGCTCCGGGCCCGGATCGTCGACCTCGACGGCCGCAAGCGGACGGCCTTCCTCGACGCCTTCGCCCGCGTGTCGAAGGCCTTCCAGGGGACCTTCCTCGAGCTGGCCCGCGGCGAGGGCCGCCTGCGCCTCGAGAACGAGCAGGACCCCTTCGCCGGCGGCCTGATCATCGAGGCCCGCCCGCGCGGCAAGAAGCTCTCGCGCCTCGAGCTCATGAGCGGCGGCGAGAAGTCGCTCACGGCCCTGGCCTTCATCTTCGCCCTCCAGGAGGTGAACCCGGCCCCGTTCTTCGTGTTCGACGAGGTGGACCAGAGCCTCGACGGCGTGAACACGGAGATCCTGGCCACGGCGATCCAGTCGCGCGCCGCCGCGCGGCAGTACCTCGTGATCAGCCACCACCGCGTCATGCTCGAGCGCAGCAACCACACGATCGGCGTGACCATGCGCAAGGGGCACGGCACGGTCGTGACCGGCGTGGAGATGGCCGGCGAGGACAGCGCTGGCGCCGCTCCCGCGGCGACGCCGCAGGCCGCTGCCGAGGCGCCCGCAGGGAGCGCCCAGTGAGCCTCGACACGGGGGCGGGCCCCGAAGAGGCCGTCACGACCGACGCCGCCGACATCGAGGAGGCCTTCCAGGAGGCGGGCGCCGACCCGCGCGACCCGGGGCTCGGGCTGCTCCTCGAGCTGGCCAAGCGCGGCGAGTACGACCCGTGGGACGTCGACATCGTCGCGCTGACCGACCGCTACCTGCAGGCCCTCGACCAGCACCTCGACGCGCGCGACCTGGGCCAGGTGGCCCGCCTGATCTTCTACGCGGCCGCGCTGGTGCACCTGAAGGCGCAGGTCCTCGCCGAGCGCGAGGCGCGCCTCCGCCAGCAGAGCGAGCAGGCGCTGAACGACGACATGGCCGCCTTCGCGGACGAGCTCCGCGGCCGGCGCGGCCTGCTGCCGGGCGACCACCCGCTCGTCTACCCGGACTTCCTCACCGACCCGTCGGGCGGCGGGATGGGCGGCCTCTCGCCGCGCGACCGGGTCGCGCGGCCGCGCGGCCTGACCCTCGTCGACCTGATCTCGGCCCTCAAGAGCTACGACGAGCGGCTGGCCCAGCACGAGGCCGCGCTCGCCGAGATCCAGGAGGTCGACTACGACGCGGCCCACATCGAGTGCGTCGGGACCTCGCACCAGGACGACCTCGACCAGGACATCATCGACGTCCGCCACCACCTGTGGCGGCTGCTCGAGCAGGACGGCGCGTCGGCGACCCTCACGCAGCTCATCGAGGGCCGCGTCACGCGCCCCGGCGCGTACCTGGCGCTCCTGTTCCTGGCCCAGGACGAGGAGATCGTCCTCGGCCAGGAGGTCTTCTACGGCGAGGTGCAGATCACCCGCGGGCCGCACTTCGGCGAGGTCCGCGCCGGCGTCGACCACGAGAAGGTCAAGCTCGAGGAGCTCGCCGCCGCGCGCGAAGAAGAAGAGCAGAACGAGTCGCAGGACGAGGACGAGTCGCAGGACGAGGACGAGGACGCGGTCGTGCAGATCGCGGACGAGGGTGAGGACCGGTGAGCACCGTGACCGAGACGAACCCGACCGACCAGACCACGACGACCAGCGCGCCCGTCCCGGGCGCCCCCGCGGCGCTGCCGCAGGTCGAGTCCGGCCTCGAGCTGGGCGACTCCGTCCTGGGCAGCGACCCGCTCACGGCCGCCGCCGCGGCGGCGCTCATCCGGCGCATGACGCCGCCGGCCGCCGGGCTGAACGCGATCGTGGCCGAGCTCCGCGGCGGGCCGTCGCGTGACCGCGACCAGCAGCTCGAGGCGCTCCTGTTCTCGACGCAGTTCCCCCTCACGGTCACGGAGATCGCCCAGGCGACCGGCTCGACCGAGCAGGTCGTCGTCGGCTGCCTGGCCCGCCTCGAGCGCGCGCTCGCCGAGCGGCCGACGGCCATGGGGCTCTTCGTGAGAGAGAAGGCCGGGCAGCGGGCCTTCATCCTCGACCTCAAGACCGCCTTCCGCCACGACGTCGCGGCGGTAGCCCCGCCGCTCCTCAAGCCGGCGGTCACCGAGACCCTGGCCCTGATCGCGATCAACCAGCCGCTCCCGCAGGCGCGGCTCGTGCGCGAGCGCGGCTCGACCGTCTACGAGCACGTGAAGGAGCTCCTCGACCGCGGGCTGATCGCCCGCTCGCGCAAGGGGCGGAACTTCCACCTCCGCACGACCGACGCCTTCGCCGCCGAGTTCGGGCTCGACAACGACCCGGAGCTCATCCGGCGCGCGCTGGCTCGCGCCGCGGGGATCCAGGGCACGCCCGAGGTCGTCGGCAGCGCCCGCCTGCACTGGGACGGCGTCGGGACGCCCGAGGGGGCCGAGCCGCGCGACGTGAACGCGCTGGCGGCCGGCCTCGTGGCCGAGGCCCGCGAGTTCG
>Ga0154020_10005462_pt1 | contig 14980 bp, 14 predicted proteins | sample Klosneuvirus_201_FD_109709 | JGI IMG/M metagenome (GOLD analysis project Ga0154020, IMG submission 109709) | Active sludge microbial communities from wastewater, Klosterneuburg, Austria - Klosneuvirus_20160825_MG | ecosystem: Engineered > WWTP > Aerobic digester > Activated sludge | place...
AGGCAGAAACTCCTCTGCCCATGAATGCTTCTTCTGAAGGCAAACCCAGATACTTCGCAGAAGCGCCTGTTGCAATGATCAAAGCGTCGCAGGTGTACACTGCCTGATCGCCAATCAGGCGAATCGGTTTCTCCTGCAAGTGCGCAGTATGGATATGATCAAACACAATTTCAGACTGAAAACGCTCGGCGTGCTTCTGAAAGCGCTCCATCAGCTCCGGCCCCTGCACACCCATCACATCAGCTGGCCAGTTATCGACATCAGTTGTCGTCATCAACTGCCCTCCTTGCGCCAGGCCAGTAATTATCACCGGCTTGAGATTGGCGCGCGCAGCATAAATTGCCGCCGTATAGCCTGCTGGACCTGAACCTAAAATAAGTAATTTAATATGTTTTGTTGTTGTCATGATCCTCAGTTTCGTCATTAAAATTGGAAGTCACTCTCTATTTTCAAGCACGATAGTGTGTTCGTATTTTGTGGGCGCACCCGATAAAACCGTTTTGTGAGCAGTCATCAATGCCTGCTCTCCGGGACTCTTTACCCTCAATAATAGATCATCCGCATTGAGAGGATGATCTGGGAAATACATCTGCGTAATCAAGGTAGCGTGGCGCTTGTGAGTAATCTTGAAATGAATATGAGGTGGCCGCACCCACGATGACGACGCTGGATAAGCACCGGGAAGAACCGTTTTGAACACAAATGTGCCCAAGGTATCCGTTGATACCGCAGCAAAACCTTGAAAATCCAAATCAATCTTTGCTGGATTGGAATCTTTCGGATGCAGGTAACGCCCTGCCGCATTCGCCTGCCAGATTTCAACTCTTGCTCCTTCTATTGGCTGCCCTGCCACATCTAACACCCGCCCGGCGATCAAAATGTGATCCCCTTGCGCGACACCTGCACGCCCGGCTATATGGGTCAGATCGTAATCCTGATCAAGTGGCAGTCTGACTGGATAAAACGGTCCCTCTACTTCTGCAGGTGTTACCTTAAAAGTTGAGTTCGCTACAGCCAGCCGCTTGAATGTCATGCCAATAAAACCGCCAAGCCCAACTAGCAATCCATTCTTGAGCAATCCTCTACGAGCATCATTCTTCATAGGAAATATCCTGAAATTGTTACCACCAGAAAACATTTCAATTGACCACCCAACTCAAACAGCAAATGGAAGCGATTTAATAATCACGGACGATCTTTGCACATTCCATCTCAAACGTAGTAAATGAAATTTACGACCATGTCATCCAGCAAATAATTAGACTATTTTTTTAAAATCCTCAGTTGGCAAACATACCGCTGTGCCAATCAGGCAAACTCACACGATTTTAAATTTATTGGCATGCTGCACATATTGCCGTGAAGCAATGTTTTCTGAGCTCTGACCCTGCAGGACGGCCACGATATCCTTGGCGACCTTGCTGTCATCCACATAGTAGGAGTGCTCGCTGACGCCTGTTACCACCCCACTCGTATCAACCAACACTATCTTGGCAGGTATCTCATGCGGTTTGCGTGGACCATCGTGCCCAAGGCGATCGGGATTGCCCTTGGTGTAGTCGCTCACCTTGAGCGCCATGTCTCCTTTGTTGAAATAAACGGTAATGCGTTGCGCAAGCTCGGGTAACTGCGCCAGTTTATGATCGAACTCAAACGTGTCATTATCTTCATCAGCGGCTGCAAGCACAATGTTGTCGAAAATACGTGACAAAGACTCGCCATTGGTAATTTTTTTTGCTTGCTGCAAGGCATGCCGCAACACATAGTTGCCCATGCTGTGAGCGATAAGATTAATTTTTTGCTGGCAGGCCTCTTTCTTTGGCGCATCCTGCAAAAATTGAGAGAGTTTCATCAAGCCACGGGCAAAGGCATAACCGGTAGCTTCGGCATCATGGCGATCATTCTTATAACTGGTAATTTTCCCATCTGAAGGCCAGGAAAATACAAAAATTTTGGGCTGATAATGGTTACCTGAAATCTTGAGATAACGATCACCCATTCTGGCACCAGCTTCAACAGCTTCTTTAAACGAAACATTGAAGCCATGAATATATACCAGCGTCTCCGTGCACTCTACTTTCATGTTTTTACGCAACTGGCCGAACAAAGCTTCCGATCCCTCTTTAGGATTATCCGGCAATACCTGGATCGATTTGGCATCCAGCTTGCCTTTCTTGATCTCGGCCTGCCCAAATCTCAGATCACCCAGCCCAGAGTCTGAAAAACCCGCACCAAAACCAGTTGGTGCCTGTACCACGTCAGGATTACGGTTAGTTGCAAAATAAATTGTTGACATAACTTTTTCTCCCCACTGAGAATCATCCCTTGAATATTCCTCACTGAAGCGGGTCAGAATATTTGCAAAAGGTAGATTCTGGAAAAATCTGAAGGTTACAACCCAAAAAACGATTTTCATACCGCTGTGTTGCAGTTTCCCTAAAATCACATGATTCGTCAACAAAATGCATATCAAGTAAAATAGCCTTATGAAATTTACTCTCCGGCTCAATGTTGCTCCATCCGTTCCAGGTTGCTCATGACTTCAGCTGAGCTCGCTTGCTATGCCGTATCCGATCGCAATTCGCGCGGGCGGCAGATTTCGGAATCTCCTCCTCTCGGACGCAGTGAATTTCAGCGCGATCGGGACAGAATCATTCACTCCAAAGCATTCAGACGACTCGAGTATAAAACCCAGGTTTTTGTCAATCATGAAGGAGACCTGTTTCGCACACGACTTACTCATAGCCTGGAAGTTGCTCAGATCGGCCGATCAATTGCACGCAATTTATCGCTCAATGAAGATCTGATAGAAGCGATTTCGCTTGCACATGATCTGGGGCATACACCTTTTGGCCATGCAGGTCAGGACGCGCTAAATGAATGCATGCTTGATCATGGTGGGTTTGAGCATAATCTGCAGTCATTACGAATAGTTGACGTACTTGAAGAGCGTTACGCTCAATTCGATGGACTGAATCTCTGTTATGAAACCCGTGAGGGAATATTGAAGAAAGTACCCCAATCCAAAGTACTGGCATTGGGTGAACTGGGTGATCGTTTTGTAAAAAGCTACAGCCCCTCTCTGGAAGCGCAGCTGGCGAATCTGACCGATGAAATTGCTTATAATAACCACGATATTGATGATGGCCTGCGGTCAGGACTCATCAGTTTGAAACAGCTTGCAGAAGTAGATATTTTTGCCGAGCATTTACGTACCGTGCAAAAACGATACCCCAATCTCAATGAACGGCGTCTGATCCATGAGACAATTCGCGGCATGATTAACACACTGGCTTCCGATCTGACTGCACAAAGCAAAACCAATATTGAACTTGCAAAACCAGAGAATCCTGATCAGGTTCGCAGGTTACCCACCCTGATTGGCCACAGCGACAACATCAGGCGTCAGCAACGTGACTTGAAACGTTTTTTACACAAAAATCTTTACAAACATTATCAAGTGATGCGCATGAGTAATAAAGCACGGCATACCATTAAAAAACTATTTTCGGCTTTTTCCGCAGAACCTGCCCTCATGCCAGAAAAATATCAACAGAAATTCGAGCAACATGGCCACCAGGTAATTGCTGATTATATTGCAGGCATGACAGATCGCTACGCAATCAAGGAATATCAACGCCTGTTTTCTATTATTGAACATTAACCAGCCATTCAATCTGACCATGCCTATAAAGTTAACCACCAGACAACGGCTTCGGGTTTATTTTCTTGGTTTCATCCTATTATTGCTGCCAGTCACTACCTTGGCCGATCAAGTAACTAACTCTGCCGAAAATGAACTGATCGATGCGGCAAGCCGCGGACAACTATCCCGCATGCGATCTTTGTTAACAGAATCACACTCCTTTCTTCAGCCCACTCTAAACCAGGCACTCATCCAGGCCACTCTGCATGGACAGGATAAAGTCGTTGAATTCCTGTTAAATAATAATGCCAATATCAATGCTCAGGATGAGGAGAACCGCTCTCTTTTACATCTGGCAGCGCGTGATGACAGGATTGCTGCGCTACGTGTACTGTTAGCGAAAGGAGCAAACAAAGATGCGGTCACTGTCGATGGAACAACCGCCCTGATGATCGCTGCACAGTATCATCGGATAGAAATTCTACGTCTGCTGATTCAGGCTGGCGCCGACATCAACATCGGAACCCGGGAGGGAATCACCGCGCTCATGTACGCAGCACAATTAAATTTTCAGAATGGGGTGCAGGATTTGCTCCGGGCTGGCGCCAACGTCAACCAATCAGCCGGTAATGGGGCAACTGCCTTGATGCTGGCGGCGCAGAACGGATACCAGAACGTTACCCGAACCCTGCTTGCTGCGGGAGCCGATCCTAATGTTAAAGCCAGTAATGATGCAACCGCGCTATTTCTGGCCCAGAGGTACAATCATCGCGATGTCATTAAAATTCTGCACGATGCTGGCGCCAGGCAATAATCTATCTTTTACCGCAACTGACTGGTTAATATTTCAATAAACTGAACCCTTCTCTCACCCCGAAAGGAGCCAACAACATGCAATACCTCATACCATCCCTATCCATCATCATCGTACTAATACTGACTGCTTGTGAAAATTCGGAGAATGCGAGTACTCCTGATGCATCAAAGAAGGTACCGCAGTCGATGCTCAATGAAGTCACTCCACTTGGTGAACTACCTTCCTTTTTAAAACAGGGATTGTCTGTCGAAGAGCAGGAAACGTTGAAGAAACAAATCATGCCAACGCTGGATGATGGCATGACACCAGAAGAACGCTTCAAAAAATTGCGCATGGATGCAGAAGCGGGCGACCCAGATGCCCAGAATGGGCTGGGTACAATGTTCTATCTGGGTGAAGCGGTCTCGCGTGACGCTACGGGGAAAATTATGGAGTCTGACCCTGTAGCGGCTGCAGGATGGTTTCTCCGTGCGGCCGAGCAAGGGCATGCCGATGCACAATTTAACCTTGGTCTACTCCTGCTTAATGGCGAAGGCGTCACTCAGAGTACGGCAACGGCAGTAGAATGGTTCATCCGCTCTGCCGAACAAGGAAATGTCGATGCCCAGAATAATCTGGGGGTCATTTATCTCACTGGTGAAGGCGGGCTACCCCAAGATAAAGATCTGGCCATAGAGTGGTTCAAAAAAGCGGCAAAGCAAGGCAATGAAGAAGCCAAACAAAATCTTGAAGCAATCCGGGCACAATAACAAGTGCAATCCCTGGTTATCCGTGCAACTATCAAATCAATCCTGGTTAATTGCGCATGAATACTGATTGGCTTGATTTCCTGACGAAAGACAGCGCCCAGATCGATTCAAATCAGGTCAGCCATTTTGGCGACCCCACTGCAGAATTGCAGCAAGCGCAGATTTCATCTGTGCTGATTGATCTCTCTCATCTTGGGCTGATTCGTATTTCAGGAGAGGATGCTCAAAGCTTTTTGCAGGGACAGTTAAGTTGCGACATCAGTATGCTGAATTCGCATACTGCTACTTATGGAGGTTATTGCACCCCAAAAGGACGATTATTAAGTAATTTTCTGATTTGGAGAAAAGAGGAAAGCGCTGATTACTGGCTGCAACTGCCAGTCGGCCTGGTGCAATCCATGATTAAACGCCTTGGCATGTTTATATTGCGCGCAAAGGTAACTTTGCATGACGAAACCGATAATCAGATACGCATCGGCATCATGGGCAAAAACACCTCAACATCGCTTGATCATTGTTTGACAACGGCTCCACCCAGATTGGAACCGTTATCCGTCTTTCATACAAAGGAAGAACAGATAATCTGCCATAGTAAACACCGTATTGAAATCATCACCACGCCGACACAAGCCAACAAAACCTGGAGGAAGTTAAGGCACAAAATAAAACCTGCTGGAATGCACTGTTGGCAGTGGCAAGAGATCTGCGAAGGTATTCCCACCATTCAGGCAGAAACACAAGAAGAGTTTATTCCCCAGATGATCAATCTTGACAAGATTGGTGGTGTCAGTTTCAAGAAAGGTTGTTATCCCGGGCAGGAAATTGTTGCGCGAACTCAATATCTGGGCAAACTTAAACGACGTATGTATCGAGCGCATATAGCCTGTTCTGATATTGTCAAAGCAGGTGATCCGTTATTTATTCAGGGTACGGAAGAACAGGCAAGCGGTATGATCATCAACACCGCCCCTTCACCCACAGGCGGCTGCGATGTATTGGCCGTGGTTCAGATCAGCAGTGTAGAAAATAACGAAATTCACTGGAAATCACCAACAGGACCACTTCTGAAGTTCATATCCCTTCCCTACGTGGTTTAACAAACCAAATTGCCCGGAAAACTATTTGCCTTGAATCAAACCGTATTGGCTGGCTCTCTTGGTTGACGGTAATATGCCATTTCAAACTTTGTCGACGAAATATTTCCAATCGGCTCCGACAACCGGTGATTATTGAACCAATTTATCCATTCCAAAGTTGCAAACTCAGCATCGTCGATATGCCAGAGGCCGCAATATCGAATAACCTCAGTCTTGTATAACCCGTTAATTGTTTAAACCAGGGTATTACCATAAGAATCTCCAACACCCCCACGGCTACAATAATCTCAGGGAAGGAATAAATTCATCGTGAGATACACTCGTTAAGCATCCATTCAGGATTCATTCCATAAAATGCTTGCATGTGAAAATTATTGATAATTTTTCATTGATTATCGCCATGCTGGATGATTAATACTAATATCAATACAAATCAATAATATATAAGAAATCACGCTCGATATTAATAGAGGATTTTATGAAAAATCTCAAATTTGCTTGTGTGGCTATCGCCCTGTGTGGGTTGTTTTCTATAAATTCAGTTGCAGCTGAAAGAAATGAGGATGGACCCGATATAGGTGAATTTGACGAGGGCGGGTTGGAGGAAGGTGGATTTGAGGAAAGCGAATTCGATGGAAGCAATGGCTTAGAAAATGATTATGCCCCAGATAATTCTTATGACCAAGGCAGCAATGATGAGAATGATTTTGATCAGGATGAGCTCAATCAAAGTGATGACTTTAGTCAACAAGAAAACTTCGAATCGTTTGACCAGCTAGATCAGGCAGAAGAGTTTAATCAAACTAATGAGTTTGATCAGCAAAGCGATTTCACTACAGATCATGATTTTGATCACATACCCGAAACAGCACAAGAAGAAGAGTTTGAGTCAGATGAAGAAGTTTCTGCTCTACATACCAGCACTCAGAACGACATCGATTCCAGCCCCAACGCCGAAGAAAATAAAAACTCTGAATCTGGACTGGAAGCGCAGGATAATTTGGCAAATGCGGAAAATGAATCTGGCGAAACATCACCCTTTAACCAAGAAAATACTAAAATTCAAAATGATCCTGCCGTTCAGAATATCCACATCCAAAATGATATTCATACAGATCGAAATGTTATAAATCACCATAATTCCAATCATGGTCACCATAACTGGGATCACCGTCATCACGGACATCATCACAATCAACTTGGCTTAGGGTTGGGCCTGGGGTTAGGATTTGCCTCTATCGGAGGTTTCGGCAATTACGGCTTTAGTTTTCCATTAACAAATACCGGAATTGGCTTCTATAACAGCTACACAACCTTTGGTCCCTATCGTCATTTTGGTGGCTACTACTCCCCAGGTAATTTTTCAGCAGCAACAGTGATTACTACCCCAGCATTAGTATCACCATTAGTGGTTACTCCGGTTAGTAGACCAGTTTACGTGCAACAAAGACAAAGCAATTCTTCACGACCAGCGGCGCCGATACAAAAGAATAATTACTGGCACTATTGTCGAAATCCAGAAGGTTATTTCCCCTACGTTAAAGAATGCCGAGAAAAATGGATTAAAGTTCCACCGCAACCGTCTTAATAGGTTGCCAACTCAATATTCGCTCAATGATTATGCATTTCCCTGAGCCAGACGAATATAGAAAAACAGAGAGACTACCCTACTAATCGCTCGACAACGTACTCGATTTCTGTATAATCCACCTGTTGTTGCACTGTGTAACAATGTTTTTTAGCTTCATCGTTCCTGACCTTCCCTGGATTTCTTCTTTATTCTGGAAATTTCGCAGTACCCCGGTTAGCAGCGATGTTTATTGACCTGCGCCAGCGGTACTTGCCGGATGCCTTTATTTAAGGCGTTTTTTCATTTCTGCTCGCGCGTTTCTTAATTAGGATAAGTAACGTGTCTTTTGAAAATTTAAATCTACACCCTGATATACTCAAAGCAATTCTGGAAGCTGGTTACACCACACCAACCCCTATCCAGCAACAAGCCATTCCGGAATTGATTGCAGGCCATGATGTGATGGCCAGCGCACAGACAGGAACGGGCAAAACTGCCGCATTCATGTTGCCAGCATTACATCGTTTAGCCTCCCCCGCAACGGTACGTAGCCGTGGTCCGCGTGTGCTGGTTTTGACACCAACGCGTGAACTGGCTTTGCAAATTTCGGAGGCTGCCAGCAAATATGGCAAGTTCCTACCACGCGTCAAGGTAGTCAGTATTCTTGGTGGTATGCCATACCCGCTGCAAAACAAGCTACTTTCGCAGCCCGTCGATATTCTGGTTGCAACGCCAGGTCGTCTTATCGATCATATCCAGCGCGGTCGAATTGATTTCTCGCGCATGGAAATGCTCGTACTGGACGAAGCAGACCGTATGCTGGATATGGGTTTTATTCAAGATGTCGAGTTAATTGCTTCGGCCACACCGGCTGAACGTCAAACCATGCTTTTCTCGGCAACACTGGACAGTGCCATCGATAAGATTGCCGCACGTTTGTTAAAAACACCCAAACGCATTCAAATTGCCTCACAACGCGCCAAGCTCGATAATATCGAGCAGCGACTCCATTATGTAGATAACCTCTCGCATAAAAATAAATTGCTGGATCATCTGTTGCGGGATATTTCAATCAAGCAAGCAATTATTTTTACCGCGACCAAAAGAGATGCAGATTCCCTTGCAGATAATCTGGCTGCACAGGGTCACAAAGCGGCCGCGATGCATGGCGACATGACCCAGCGTGAACGTACTCGCACCTTGACTGGCTTGCGCCAGGGGCATCTTAAAATTCTGGTTGCCACTGATGTCGCCGCACGCGGTATTAATGTGACCGATATCACACATGTAATCAACTTCGACTTACCCAAATTTGCTGAAGATTATGTGCACCGTATCGGACGCACGGGTCGCGCGGGCGCATCAGGAATCGCAGTTTCTTTTGCTTCTGACAAAGATACCGTCAATCTGAAGAAAATTGAGCGATTTACTGGAAATGTCATCGCTTCGCATGTCATCCCCGGTATGGAGCCGCGCTTCAAGCCAAGAACCGCTCGCACTGACGGAAACTCCAGAAAGATTCCTTCTAATGGCGATCATAAAGGCAGAAGAGTTTGGTCAAACAGTAGCGATACTCGTAACGGTAACGCTACCAGTTACGACAGAAACAAACCAACTGGATATAGCAGCGGTCAGCCGTCGACGCGCGACAGCCAGAGACGCACTTTCAGAAGTGACAGCTTAGTTAGTGCAAGCCATCAATCGCGCACAAAATAAAGTGACTCAACCCTGTACTTCATAACTGAGAAGCAAAGAGACCACTAACGAATCATTTCGATCAGAGAAAATACAATGAGTCTTATTTTTCTGGTCGAAATGATCCGGTTTGTTGCTTGATCAATTACATATTGGCTTATTCTCTGGCTAATTGTAAAACCTGGTGAAGAACATACATTTTTTTAAAATTTGTCATGCTCGCCCACTGCCCCCCCAATTTCCCGATTATGCTCAACTGCTCAACATGAGAATTACTGAAAAATCGCACAATCGAGTAAAATAACAAACGGTGTGAGCGACAAGTTGCCGGAATCATGCTGACAAGATTTCATGATAGCCCACCATCACCAAAATTAAACCCGGGGATTATTAGATATTTCATTTCGCCATCATTACTAAGCATGCGCTACACCTATATTTTGCGGCCAATAATATGGCTAGCCGTTTTAGTGCTGCTAACGATGTTACTGGAAGGTTTTTTTCAGAAACAGGGGCAACGAGATGCCTCTACTACGCGAAGTAGCATAGATTATGTCATCGAACATCTTGAGGGCACCCAGACCAATCACCATGCCATCGCACTCCGTCGCTTTATGGCGACCCGAATGACACATTACCCGCAGGAAGATAGCGCGTTGCTGGAGCAGATACAATTTTCCAGCACTGAACCCGACAAACCGTTACTAAGAGTCGCTGCAGATCAAGCAAAGCTACTTATGGGTGGTGACGATATTTTTCTTAGCGGAAATGTTCTTATTCTCAGGGGAGAAGATACCGATAAAGATAAAATCCGTATGGAAACCGACTTTTTACATATTATCCCCGATGAAGATATAGCAAGAACTGATCATGCCGTTACTGTTTCTCGAATGAACAGTCTGGTGAATTCAGTAGGAATGACACTTAACAATCAAACTGGCGAAATTCAATTGCAAGCTCGAGTCGTTGCTAACGACCAACAGGATGAACACTAATTATCATTGTCAGTCACTGCGGTTAGCATGCTACTCCGCCAGATTTAACAAGATACACCTCATGCCAGAAAGTTGATAATAATGAAACGACTTTTTACTTTATTACTCTGTTTATACTATTTTTTTCCGGCCTCATCCCTCGCGGAGCGCGCTGATCGAGATAAACCTATCCATCTGGAGGCCGATCGTGCCACCGTAGAAGATTACAAACGCAAAGGTGAGTTTCGCACCAGTACGTTTAGCGGCAATGTACTGCTGACTCAGGGTACGCTCAGAATACAAGCAGATAAAATTATTATGAAAGAGAATAGCACAGGCTACCGTTATGCAACTGCTTATGGCAATTTGGCAAGTTTTAGAGAAAAGCGCGATGGCGTTGATGAATATGTCGAAGCATGGGGTAAGCGAGTCGAATACGACGACAGGACCGACAAGATAGAGCTCTTTGGTAATGCCAGACTGAAGCGTGGCGGGGATGAAGTAGCGGGAGACTATATTGCGTATGATATCAAACGTGATTTTTTTCAGGTAAATAGCTTGGTGGAACAAAAAAATGACAAGCAGCCGGATAGTCGTGTACGCGCCATTATTCAGCCAAAAACCAAACAGCCTGCTACGAATCCAGTCGAGGAAACGGATAAGTAACCCGAATTAACCATTATAAATACCCAGAACAGATTGACACATGAGCGAACTACGGGCACAACATCTCCAGAAGCATTACAAATCACGTAAAGTCGTGCTGGATGTGTCGTTTTCTGTTGATAGCGGTGAAGTTGTTGGCTTACTAGGGCCAAATGGTGCTGGGAAGACCACCTGTTTTTATATGGTCGTGGGCTTAGTTCCATTAAATGGAGGGGAAATTTTTCTGGATGGACACAATCTTGGTCAGCTGCCAATTCACAAGCGTGCGCGCCTGGGTTTAAGCTATTTACCGCAAGATGCCTCCATTTTTCGACGCCTAACCGTCGAGGAAAATATCCTTGCAGTACTCGAGCTGCAAGAACTGTCTGAAGATGAAATCATGCAACAACTGGATTCGCTGCTACATGATTTTCATATTGGGCATTTACGTGAAAGTCCGGCTATTAGTCTTTCGGGCGGAGAACGGCGGCGAGTTGAAATTGCGCGAGCACTGGCATCTCGCCCACGCTTTATTCTGCTGGATGAGCCATTTGCCGGTGTAGACCCTATCTCGGTTCTGGATATCCAGAAAGTTATCGGTTTTTTGAAAATGCGTGGGATTGGTGTGCTGATTACAGATCATAATGTGCGAGAAACACTGGGGATATGCGATCGTGCCTATATTATCAGTGAAGGCGCTGTACTCGCGAGTGGCAAATCCGAAGATATTGTCAGCGATAGTCGCGTCAGGGAAGTTTATTTAGGCGAAAATTTCCGGCTTTGATATGCTGATATTCAAGTGTTCAGCCTGATTTTAATTGGAAACATGAAACCAACGCTTACACTCAAGCAGACGACCAGTCTGACACTGACGCCACAGCTGCAACATGCCCTTAAACTGTTAACCTTGTCAACACTTGAGCTGAACAGGGAAATCGAGCGGATGATTCAGGAAAATCCGATGTTGGAGCTGGACGATCATTCTGATAATGCCCAGTCTGACTTTCAGCAAACGATTGATTCAAGCATGCCCGATGTGGCTGACGAACCTGCAAATATTAATTCGCCTGATTCAATAGAAATGACGGAGAACGATCAGTCATTGGATTCATTTACTGATTTCCACGAGGACGACAATAACATCTACCAGCAGCAATCGAATTCGCATGAGACCGACAGCAGTGATCTGGAATTTTCTCGTTTTGCGATTCAGCCCATCAGTTTGTGTGAGCATTTACTGACGCAACTTAGCATGAGCCAGCTATCCGAGCGACAACGGCAAATCGTCAGCCTGCTGATTCACAGTTTGGATGAGGATGGTTACCTTACCCAGGATATTGATGAGCTATTGCAGCAATTGTCATCCGAGCTCGTTGCAGACCGTACCGAATTACAGGCAGCGCTTGAATACCTTCAGCAGCTGGATCCACCCGGCGTGGGCGCAAGTACCCTGCGGGAATGTCTATCACTGCAGATCAGGGCACTGCCCGCAGACACCCCCTGCCAACAGCAAGCACTGGAATTAGTAGAAAATCACCTGGAAATTTTTGCAGCCAAAAACTTCCGACTGCTACAGAGGATACTGGGGTGCAACGAGGCCTGTCTGCAGGGCATCCAGCAGCTGATTACTCAGCTGAACCCCAAACCCGGTGGCAACTTTAATTCAACGCTTGCACGTTACGTTGTGCCCGACATTATAGTGGTCAGATCTGGCAAAAGCTGGCTGGTTCAGCTTAACCAGGAAGCGACTCTATCTATTCATATCAACCAGCTCTATGCAGACATTTTAAAAAATAATCGTAACGAAGCGGCTCGTCCACTCAGAGGACAGCTACAGGAAGCGCGTTGGTTGATTCGCAACATTCGTCAGCGTGTCCAAACCATTTTACGTGTAGGCCAGGCGATTGTTGATCGCCAGCAGGCATTTCTGGAACAGGGGGAAACTGCTGTGCGTCCGCTGGCGATGCGTGAAATTGCCGAGACTTTAGAATTGCATGAGTCCACCATTTCACGCGTAACCTCTCATAAGTACATGAGAACGCCACATGGTATCTTTGAGTTCAAATATTTCTTTGGCAGCCATGTTTCGACAGCGCAAGGTGATGCTTGCTCATCCATTGCTATTCGCGGAATTCTCAAGCAACTGATTCAAAATGAAAATCCAAAAAAACCACTCAGTGACAACTGCCTATCACAGTTGATGGAACAGCAGGGCGTCATTGTCGCACGACGAACAATTGCAAAATATCGGGAGTTAATGCATATTCCTCCGACAAATTTACGTAAAATGCTCTAAGTTTTTTTTATCGCTTTATTGTTACAACTGCTCAAACAAGGAGAAATAATGAATTTGAATCTCACTGGTAGTCATGTGGAAATAACCCCTGCACTGCGTGAATATGTTCTATCAAAATTTGAAAAAATTACACGCCATTTTGACCATGTGATCGATATCAGGGTGATACTGTCGGTGGACAAACTCAAACAAAAGGCCGAAGCAACAATCCATATACGGGGGAAGGATATCTTTGTTGAAACAGACAGTCCTGATATGTATGCTTCCATTGATGCTTTGGTAGACAAACTGGATCGCCAGATTCTGAAACACAAGGAAAAAGGGTTAGATCAGCGAAATCATGGCGGACTGAAAGATCAGCCACTTGAGCAACCCGAGTAAATAGTCTTTACCCTGGAGGCCAACAGTCACAGAATGGATTGTCACTGCTATCCGAACAGGGTAATCGCTCGCTTAAATTTCCCGGCTTTTATTGTTTCGTGTTTCTGAAGCCAACTAAATCTTTATGAATCTTATATCTGAATTATTGCCGGAATCAAACGTGATGGTCGATCTGGAAGCCACCAGCAAAAAACGTATCTTTGAACAGGCAGGTCTGCTGTTTGAGAATACACTCCAGGTAGCTCGCAGCCAGGTTTTTGACAGCTTATTTACACGCGAAAAATTAGGATCAACCGGTCTTGGACAAGGCGTCGCCATCCCCCATGGCCGAATCAAAGGTCTTCGTGAAGCCGCTTTAATGTTGGTCAGACTAAAGGAAGCAATTCCATTCGATGCACCAGATGGACAGCCGGTGAATATCGCATGTATTTTACTCGTTCCCGAAAAGGCAACTGATCGACACTTATTGATTTTGAGCGAGCTTGCGCAAATGTTCAGCAACAGAATCTTCCGTGAAAAATTGCTATATAGTAAGGATGCCAAGGAAATTCACCAGCTGATATCGGACTGGACGCCTGAGCCAGAGTATGTCACAAATTGACATTGCTCAATTATTCAGGGATAACGAAGAAAAACTGACCCTGCAGTGGAATACCCCATCGAGTGCAATAAAGAAGCAACTTGAGAATACTCAAGTTTTAGACCGCGCACAAAATCTTGTTGGTTATCTTAACTTTGTCAATCCCAACTGGATTCAAGTACTGAATCAGTCGTCGATTACCTTCCTGCTGGAAATGGATACGCCGTCTCTACAAAGAAAACTGTCTATACTGGAAGCGAGCGACCCTTTCTGTCTGATCGTTGCTGAGGGTCTGGCGGTACCCGCAAGCATAGAAAAATTCTCCCACCGAACGCACACACCGTTATTACGTTCCAGTAGCACGGGTTCACAAGTTATCTGGATGCTGCACTCCTATCTGGTCAGAAATCTGGCACCTACCATTTCCCGCCATGGCGTCTTGCTGGACGTACTTGGTATGGGCGTCATGATCACGGGTGATAGCGGTGTCGGCAAGAGCGAACTCGCGTTGGAACTGATCAGCCGTGGGC
>Ga0154020_10005463_pt1 | contig 14977 bp, 7 predicted proteins | sample Klosneuvirus_201_FD_109709 | JGI IMG/M metagenome (GOLD analysis project Ga0154020, IMG submission 109709) | Active sludge microbial communities from wastewater, Klosterneuburg, Austria - Klosneuvirus_20160825_MG | ecosystem: Engineered > WWTP > Aerobic digester > Activated sludge | place...
TGAACAAGCATTACAGAAAAAATATGAGCTATAAAATTCTGGATACTATTAAAAAAATAAAAGATATATCGCTTTACGGAAAAGTAAGACAAAGAAGTTAGTTTTGAAAAAATTTAAACAAATGTAAAATGAAGATATTATTTCTTGCAAATCGATTCCCATATCCACCATACCGCGGAGATAAATTAAAGATATTTAATCTGGCAAAACAGTTATCTGAAAGGCATACATTATATCTGATCACATTTATAGATAATAAAGATGATTATAATTATCTGCCGGAACTTGAAAAATATTTCGATGAAATTAAGCTTGTATATATGCCGCATTTCATGTCTGCTTTTAACAGTCTCAGTAATGTTTTTTCAGAAACTCCTTTTCAGATAAATTATTTCAGATCCAGGAGACTCAAAAAAGTTTTGGAAGAATTCATTTCACAAAATGAAATTGATGTCATTCATACACAGCATCTGAGGATGGCTCAATATACTGCCGGATTGAAAAATGTCAGTACAGTACTGGATCTTCCTGATGCATATTCCATGTACTGGAAAAGAAGAGCTTCGCAGAAAAAGAATCCATTGATAAATTTTATGGAGAGATCAGAATATAAAAAAGTATTGAAATATGAAAAGATTATATGTGAGTTTGATCTTGCGCTTGTTTGTTCTGAAGAGGATAAAAATTATTTAATTGCCGAACATGAATTGAATAACATTGAGGTTTTAGAAAATGGAGTTGATACAGATCAGTTTGGAGGAGAAGAGCATGACTACTTTATTGATGATCAGATAATTTTTACAGGTAACATGACTTATCATCCAAATATAGATGCGGCAGTTTATTTTGCAGAGGAAATATTCCCGGAAGTATTGAAGAAATTTCCAAACGTGAAATTTAAAATTGCAGGTCAGAATCCGACTGAGAAAATTCTTAAACTTCAATCAGAAAATATTATAGTTACCGGATTTGTGAAGTCACTTTCGGATGAATACAGTAAGAGTTCTATAGCAGTATCACCGGTAAGAGTCGGTGCAGGATCGATGAACAAAGTACTTGAGCCGATGTCAATGGGTGTACCTGTAGTTTCATCCGAAATAGGTTTTAAAGGACTTGGAGCAAAAGCCGGATTGGATATTTTGCTTGCAGAAAATAAATCTGAATTTATTAATTCTGTATGTAATCTTTTATCTCATGCAGAATACAGAAGATATATCGGAATGTCCGGCAGGGAAGTGATTCAAAATAATCTGAGCTGGGAGAAGATTGCATTAAAACTCGAAGATTATTTTTATTCAGTTGCAGACCACAGGAAAGAAGAATATATTATACATTTTGAAAATGCCGTTTAAATATACTTAACTCAGATCTTTCTGCCTTCTTTTACTTCGATCTCTGAACCTTCCGCAAGGAAGACTGAGACAGGTGTTTCTGAATTTAAAAAACCGAACTCATTTCCATAAGTGTTTTCAAAATTTACATTAATAGAATATTCAATTGTCTTATATATTTCCCATCTTGGATGTGTAACGCCATATTCAGAAGTTGAACTTTCATTTATTTTTGTATAACCCCAGTAATGTTCTGTGATGAATTCAGCTTCACTTTCTTTTTCAATCTTTGATAATTCCGTACCGGCAATAACTTTTATGGAATTCCAATCTTCATATTTTTTCCATGTAAATTCAACTGATAATTCACCGGAATTCTGATCGGATTCCCAATTATGTGACATTGGCATTGTTTCGTAATTTTCTTTATAAAGATTGTTTGCAATAAATGACAGAGCACGTTTTGAGACGATCTCTTTTATAAATACGACACCACGTCTCCATTCATTATTTTCTTTGTTAAAATGTCTTACATAAAATCTTAGATTTACTTCTTCAAAATTTCTATGAAAGGGGATTTTGATATTTTTTAAACGGGTATTTAAAAACATAAATCCGACGAGACTGATGTAACATTTGTCGTTCCACAGATCGAGTTCGGTATTATAAGGAATGAACGGCTCAAGTATTTTTTTATCTTTTTTATCTTTTTTATCCAATGAATAATTTATCATTATAAGTTTTCGCCATTCGGCAGACAGAAAAGTTTTTGACATATTGTAATCAGATGTTTGGAAAAATTTGTAATCGAAAATAGTAAATTCAGTTTCAAGATTCTGTAAACTAATTACTTTTTCTTTTAGATCATGAATCGAAGTGTTTTATTGAGATCGAAAAATATCATCATATTTTACTTTAAATTTATTATACTGCTTTGCATATTCAGACAATAAAATATATAAAATTAATTTTCAGACATGATAATAAAATTATTAGTAACAACGTCAATTTTATTTTCTTTTTTAGTATCAAAAAATAATAATTCGGATTCGATTAAATTAAAAGTATTTGAAATATCCGATTCAACAATTACAAACGGGAAAAAATTTAAGACTATTCAGCCGGGTGTAATTGAACAGGGTAGGGAGATAAAATTTGATAATGCAAATTTAGCACCACAGAATGTCAGAGTTATATTTAATGATTTTTTTAAAAAGTATATCTCAGTTAAAGAAGCACTCGTCTATAAGGATTCGTATGGAGCAGGAAGTAAGACGCTTACTTTGCTTGAACAAATGAAGTCAAAATCTGATGAAGTGAACAAAGATATCAAAGATGCCAGATGGGATATTTTTATGCACAACTATGAAAATATCGTCAAGAAAGTAAAAGACAATAAATTTATTGCTGAGCAGAGGTTTACCTTTAGTGAAGTCAGCAGGGGACTGGAAAATTTTATAAAGCAGTACGGACTTTATGATAAGACAATTTATCTGATGCAGTACAGAAATGATTCTTTGAATATAAATTCTACATGGATGACAGATAAGAAGGATTTTAAAAACCCATATACAGGTGAATTGAATGATACTGTTTATTCTAAGGTGAAAGAGGTTTGGGTGTTTGAGTAAGTTTTTTCATTATCCGCAGAGTCCGAAGAGCACGTGACTCTGATGCAACAAAGTACTGTCAAAAAATTTATTTATGAATCTAAAATAAAAAGCGAAATATAATATTCCGCTTTTTATAAAAATTAAAATAAATTATACAGCTTATTTAATTAAGTACCGAAAAGATTTTCTTTATTAAATATCAAATCCAAACAGCACGCCGAGATAGTAATTCAGTTGTTTTCCGTAAGTGACAGGCTGTCCCTGATAAATATCAGTGAATTCATTAAAGCCGTAAGCTACATCAAAGAAAATACTGGTAGGGAAAACATAGAATGAAAATGCCTGCAGTCTGAGCTGCGCACCAATATCAGATTTAAAATCATTAAGCCTTGTATCGCTGCCATCCCATGCATTACCATAGTCACCATAAAGTGAAAAATATAGTTTGTCAAGATAAAGAGGTGAAATTCGTGTATCAATATTTGTAAAGATCGGCAGTCTGTAATTCAGATTAAGTGCAACTGCTCTTCCACCTCCAAGTGCATAGAAAGGATATCCTCTCATGCCCGGCAGACCTGATGCATAAAAATTATAAAAACCTTCCACCGGTGGTCCGAATATCGTACCACCTGAAAGTCTTAATGAAATTGAATGAGCGTTATTAAACAGCCCGACAGATTCAGTCCATGAACCGAAAATTTTAAACAGATCTCTGTCCTCGTAATTTGTTGTAATTGTACCATTGTCATTTACTTCGATAGAAGGATTAATTTCACTCATTTCATAATCATAAGTAATGTCAAACACTCTTCCGATAGGATTGATGTCAGCATTTTTACTTGGAAGGATACTTTCGTAACTGTATGTCAGTGCGAAATCATTTGCTTTAAAATAAGTCTCTCGTGCTGACCTGACAGAAATTCCGCTTTGCGGAATTGCAAAGGCGTCTATATCATAAGCGTAATTTGACAAGGTATATAAAAACTTCACAGTGTGATCACTGTTAATAATATTAAATGCCATTCCGAAATCAAATGACAACAGATCATAAGTAATACCAACACTAATAGTATCTGCACCGGCTATCAGATCTCCCTGCGAATCCCTTGTAGTATTGAATCCTTCAAGCGTTAGTGTAGGTAAGAATCCGACTTCTTTTGTAAAGAAGTCTTTGAAAAATGGAAATCCATTATCATATTGAAACTGCAGGAAAATATCACGTTCGCCTTTTACGTTAATTGCAGCACCGCCGAATACGGAAAATCTATTTAGCATTTCATTTGAAAAAAAGTATAAGCCCGGCTTGATAGCTTCAAAAAAACTGAATTGATCCTGTCTCTGATATGTATCAAATCTCAAAACAGGTACAAAAGAAAGTGGTGTGAATGCGCTTCTGTATTCTTCCTTTTTCAATTTCGTGATATTCTTATCATCAAAATTTTTAAGCTTATTCCAGTTAAAATTACTGCCTGCCTGTAAGGAATCTTCAGAAGTATATTTTGTGATAAGTATATCCGGCTGCTTATATTTTCCCAGTACATCAGGATCGAACTCTTCATAATTTTTTAATAATGCAATCTTATAGCCTGTAGGTTGATAAGAAGAATAAGCGAGATTTCCATTACCATCTACTGATGGCATAAATGCTCCGCCGATTGCATTTGTAAGCTGCTTTACTGTTCCCGAATCCATATCAAGTGAATAAATATTGAAGATACCTGTGGGATTTGAGGAATAAAACATTTTCTTTCCGTCCTTTGATAAAAAAGGAGTTCTGTAATCTACACCTTTTTTTTCAAGTACATATTCAATTGTACCTGTCTCTACTTCAATCGATGCAATTTTTCTTGAATCTTCGTAAGCGAAATCAAAATATATTTTTTTTCCGTCAGGAGAAAATTTAGGGTTATAGACCTGTTCGCCGTTTGTAAAGGTAGTCAGAGGTCTGATATTTTTCCCGTCTGTATTTGCTAAATTTAGATTCAAAGTACCGTCTCTGTTAGTAACAAAAATCATTGTCTTACCGTCAGGAGCGTATGCAGGAGATGTAGCTCTTAGATTTTCAGTAAGTTTTTTTTCATCACCACTTTTTACATTGAGCTCATATATGTCATAAACAGTGGTCCCGAGAATCGTCCTCGGGTAATTTCTTTTTGCGAAAAGAATTTTCTTAGAATCAGGTGACCAGGAGAAATTTGTTGAGACTGGTGCATTTACTATTTCAGATTTTCTTGTTGCAATGTCATACACCATCAGACTTGTTGCTCCATAGTCAAATTCCTGATTTGATAAATAAGCTACTTTTTTTCCGTCAGGTGAGAGCTGCGGAAAATAATTTGCAAAACCTTTATTTTCAATAACGACACCTTCGACTTCATCAGCTTTTACATCTGCAAGTCTTTTTGCATAATCATTTTCGAGAAATGCTTTCCACTGATAATATACTTTTTTCCCATCAGTGCCCAGAGCTTTTTTCATAGCTCTGTCCATACTGAAATTTGTAAAATCTCCTAAGTTATCTGTGATCTCTCTGAGCTTTTCTTCACCGTACTCTTCTGAAATATATCTTGTGAGAGAATATCCGAGATTATATATCGATTCTGCTTTAAGACTGGTGATGGAAGAAAATTGTCCCATCTCACCCCAGGTAAGAAGATTACCTCCGATAATATAGCTTCTTAAAATCATATCTCTGTGTGAATCCCAGTATTCATAATTTAATTGTTGTCTCTGATACTGCGCAGTACCTTCTGCAAACCATGCGGGAACTCCGACCCCCGAAATCGGGTAAGAGACGATGGCATTTGGATAACCATATAAAACATCTGGTCTGACCTCATTTTCATAACCGAGCCACTGCAGATAAAATGTTGGAAGTTTAGTTCCATATTTTAAAGATGCCTGAACCTGAATAGCATGAGTATATTCGTGAGTGACAACATTTCTCAGCCAGTTGTGTGTACCTCTGAGATCGTAGTCAAGAGCAGTTGCATAAATTTCTATCCTGTTGCCAAAATAATCTGTAGCTCCGTTTGCAATATCGGATACGTCATTAACAATGAAATGAGTTTTATCAGGTGTGGTATATTTATACAGTGTAGTGATCGGACCATAAATTTCTTCAGCGATTTTTGCAATTGTATTTGCAGTTCTTTCCGTACCATCATGATAGTGAACAAAAAAATGTTCGGTCTCGATAGTATGCCATTCGAGTTCGGGATGCGGATCAAACTGCGAATACAGAAAAGATGAGTTTAGAAATAAAAGGATAACTGTAAATAGAGAAAAATTCAGGACTTTAATGTTAAACATTGAATGTTAATTTGTTAATAATTATAATTGTTAAAAATAAATTTGATTTTAAATAAAGATTTGAAACTGCAAAGAATTCTAGAATCGGTAAGAAATTATCAAATAAATAATAAATTTTTAAAAGGTTAAAATAAAGCTTATAGAAGAATTTTACAATTTTGTAATAAATAACTCTTGTAGTTGAATTTTAATTCACAGAAAATAATTGATTCGCTAAAACAACCTCAAAAATTAGTTTTAATAATAATAATTTTATTTGGTATAAGCAATGTTACTTTTTCTCAAGGAAGAAGAGACAGGACAGGCGTAAGAAACAATTATGTTAAGGTCAATCCAAATGATACCAGCACTGTTTATTCGACAGAAGATTCACTTAGTCTGATCGGTGTAAACCAGGAGCCTGTGGATTCTACAGCCCGAATCAAATATTTCCAATACGAACCTGTTTATAAATTCGGGACAAAAATTCAGGGAAGATCTTCACCATTATTATTAGGTAATTCTACATTGTTAAAACCCGAAATAAAATTTGACACATCAGGAAATGTAATACTTACTGAAAATTTTAATGGCGAACCAATAAGAGCTCCATTGGTAATTCCCCTTGAGGAATATTTACAGGCGCTGTCGGCAAATAATATTGAAAATTTATTTTCAATTATTGTTGGCGAAAATTTCAAAGGCGGAACTCAGGATGATCTTGGAAAACTCTTTGAAAAATTTACAGATATAACTATCCCACTTCCATTTAAATCAGAAAGTATATTCGGTCCCCCTACATTTAATTTAAAACTAAACGGTGCTGTAGATATTACAGCTTCTTATCAAAGTGCAAAAAGTGATCAGACTGTAATAACCGGTTTGAGTAATTCAAATAACAGTATTAACTTTAAACAGGAAGTTCAGCTTACTGCAAAAGGTGTCATCGGAGATAAACTAAGCATTGATGCAGATTATAATACACAGAGATTATTTGATTTTGAAAATCAGCTCAAGCTGAAATATGAAGGATATTCTGATGAAGTTATTAAAAAGATAGAGGGAGGAAATGTTTCTCTTGAGACGAGATCCGGCCTGATCGGTTCATCTCAGTCCTTGTTTGGTGTCAAAGGTGAATTTCAGCTCGGGTCATTATCTTTGTCTAGCGTAGTTTCACAGAAAACCAGTAAATCAGAAACAAAGGATTACAGCGGAGGTGTGCAGGAGTCGAGATATGATATTAATTTATGGGATTATGCTGACAATCATTTTTTCTTAGATACAGTTTATAAAACCAGTTTTGTAGATTTTTATACAACAGGCAGTACTATTAGTCAAAGAACTGACAGCCTTGCCGTGGATGAACAGTCTTTTGAGGTCTGGGTACAGACGGATCAGCAGACAGAAAACTACAGAAGAGCAGCAATGTATGTGGATCTCGGACCAATTCCTTCCAGCGGTCAGTACAATGATACTTTGAAATCCCTAAGGTTCAATCAGCAGGGAGTTAATGCGTCAGGTATTGTCAGAAAGTTAGAGGAAAGTGAATATGAACTTCACAGATTAGCAGGTTTTGTTTCTTTGAATGTAAGTTTACCTGACAATTATTTTGTAGGTGTAGCATATAAAAGAACCAAAACCCGTGAACAGTTTGGAACTATTAGTACAGATTCCATAAATGCTGAAGATACACTCGTCCTGAAAATGGTAAAGCCCGAAAACCTTGTTCCGGCAAATACTCTTGCATGGGAACACAAATTAAAAAATATATATAAACTGCCTGTATCGAGAGTTGTAAAAGAAGGATTTGAATTTGAAATAAAATATCTTGATAATGGAAATTATATACCGACTCTTCCTCCGTCTCAGAATATTTCAAGAGATTTGATCTTTATAGTAGGACTTGACAGATATACAAACGGAAGGTCAGGTGATCCCGACAATAAATTTGACTTTATACCCGGTACTACCATTAATGTAGAAAGCGGTTATGTTATTTTTCCGACTTTAAAACCTTTCTTATCAAACTTTGAGGCTTATGAAGAAAACGGAGTCAGGATTGATTCCAGCTTTTGGTATCCACAGATCTATACTTTATCAAAGAATGATTCCAGGCTGCAGCCAAATGCAAACAATTTTAAGATAACTGGTAAAGTCAGAGGAGAAGCCGGTATCAGTAACACTATCAGTCTCGGATTTAATCTGGTACAGGGAAGTGTTACAATAAAAGTCGGTGAGCTTAATCTTGTACCTAATGTGGATTATACAGTTGATTATTCTACTGGTACAGTTGTGATCAGAAATTCATCCGCATTAATATCAAAAGACCTTAAGATCTCATATGAAACAAATGACCTTTTTACGCTGGCTTCAAAAACATTTCTTGGATTAAGAGGTGATTACAGGATCTCCGAAAAAAGTTCATTCGGTTTTACATTTGTAAATCTGAAGCAGCAGACATTGAACGACAAAGTAAGGATAGGTGAAGAGCCGACAAATAATTCAATGTTCGGAATTGATTTTACTACAGAGCTGCCAATGCAGTCCTTTACAAACCTTGTAAATCTGCTTCCCGGATTTAATACAAAAGAGCCATCCAGTTTTTCAATAAGAGGTGAAATTGCATCCATTATCCCTGATCCAAATACAAAGAAAAGTCTTATACCGGGCGATAACAATGAAGCAGTTGCTTATATTGATGATATGGAAGGTGCAAAAAAGATAATTTCACTTGGTACTACTTACAATACCTGGACAATTGGATCTGTACCTCTTTCAAATTATATCGGACCTGCAGACAGTATTCAGTATAAGCAGGGTAAAAGAGGAAAACTGCAATGGTACAATCTTCCAAACAGTGAGCTTGTTACAAATGTATATCCATATAAAGATGTTCAGGCAAATCAAAATACGATCACGCCTTTTTATATGACTTATGTTCCAAGTCAAAGAGGAACATATAATTATAATGGCGCTTATGAAACAACTCAGGATCTTGATTCTACATGGAACGGAGTAATGAAATTTTTGAATACAACAAGTAATGATCTTATCAATGATAATATAAATTTCATTGAATTCAGTATGCGTGTCGTGAATCTGAATGCTCAGACACTGCCCGGGAAATTAATTATTGATCTGGGAAATATAAGTCAGGATGCTATTCCTAACAACGTTCTAAATACTGAAGATACACTTGGTAATGGTGAACTGAGATCTCAGGCGGATGATAAGGGTCTTGACTTTAAAACTGATGATGAAGAATTAATCGAATATAATAGTAAAAATGGTACTAACTTAACTCTGGCAAATTTTGAAAACGGAGATCCTGCCGGCGATAATAATAATACGAATCCAGTATTCAATCCAAACTTAATTAACGGTACACAGGGAAATCTGAATTTTGATAACGGACGAAGACCGGATACGGAGGATTTGAATAAAACCGTCCGGGTAAATAACGGTAATGATTATTTCCAGTTTGAAATAGATCTGGATACTTCACTTACCAATAAATATATAGTAGGTTCAGGATTGAATGGATGGCATCAGTATAAAATACCATTATCTGAGTTTACAACATCATACGGAAATGCTTCTTTTAATAATATTCAGTTTGTCAGAATGTGGGTTACCGGTATCAGAGATTCAGTCAGACTTGTGATGTATGAAATTAACCTGACAGGAAATCAGTGGGTAAAACCAAATAAAATAGATACAACTTATAATATCTCCACAGTCAGCATTGAAGAAAATCCAAATTTTTATCAGAGTCCTGTTCCGGGTAATGTGCTGAGACAGAATATCAGAAATCAGACCGGTGAAGAAACACAGTCAAACGAACAGTCTTTATCACTTGAAATTACAAACCTTACAAGCGGTGTAAAAAAAGTTGCAAGAAAAGATTACAGTACATTACCACTGGATCTTTTTAATTACAGAACAATGAAAATGTTTGTAAACGGAGACCCGTCATTTAATTATACAAATTCAGATATCTATGATGCAACGATGGTAATACGATTTGGAAATGATTCAAATAATTATTACGAATACAGAGCACCTATACATCCTGATAACAGAAATCCAAACCGTCCTGAGCAGCCGTGGGATTCTTTGAACAATGTTACAGTTAATTTTAACGAACTGACCAGACTGAAATTGCTCAGAGACAGCGCTAATGTACCTGTTACGTTGCCGGTACCGAGTATACCTGGTGCAGAATACAGAATCTTTGGTAATCCTGATTTGAAATCTATCAGGGAAATTACACTTGGTGTGGAAAAAAACAGGAATGGACTGAATTCTTCCATTTCGGGAAGTGTATGGTTTAATGAACTGCGGCTTGTAAACGTAATCGATAATGACGGAGTAGCTTTTAATGTAAATGCAAATCTGAAATTTGCCGACCTGATGGATTTCAATTTTGCAATATCAAAGACCGATCCATACTTTCATTCTATTGATACAAGGGTGGGGACCCGAAATACGGGTTTATCATGGGATTTTGGAACTACGATCAATGTACATAAATTCATTAATAACGCTTTGGCGTCTATGATCTCCGAAGACTGGAAGGATTTTATAACTCTTCCGCTTACTTTCAGACATTCTGAAAATACAAATAACCCTCAGTATTTTCCGGGTACGGATATTGAAATTGATAAAGCAGCAGAACAGCAGTATTTGCGGGTCTTATCTCAGACAGGGGATGAAAATCAGGCACAAACTGCAAGAAATAATGTATATGAAGAAGCACAGAGTTTATTAGTTAGAAATACACTTTCAATCAATAGTATGTTCTTTACATTACCGGGTGGTAATTTTTTTGTGAAGGATTTCTTTAATCAGCTTCGATTTAATTTTAATGCTGATTTTGGAAACTCAAGAGATATTACTTATGAAAATAAAAATGATTTCAGATATAACGGTGGAGTCAGCTTTGCAACTGATTTTAAACTTTCAGAAAAATTAAATCTGAATATAGGTCAACTGATCCCCTTAGGTGAGAAGTATGCAAATGCGAAGATGTATTTCTTTCTGCCGTTCATCCCGCTGGTTCCCCTCTTTAGTTCAAATTTTTCCGCATCAACAGATTTTAACAGATCGAGATTTGAATCTCAGCAAAGAAAATTTTCAAATCCTGATCCGACATCCAGAGATTTTACAGCAAACAGAGGATTCCGGCTTGACTGGAAATTCATTGAAAACTGGATCGTTGACCTGAATGGAAATTACGATTTCCGGGCTGGAAGTGATCTTACCGATTACGAAACTGGCGACACTAACGGTATTCAGAGACCCGACAGCGAAATATTTAATGATATATTTTTTAATGGAGGTGTTGTTAATTTTGGAACTGATCTGGATTATGTACAGACAATTACTTTAAATCCCAAACTGAGCCTGCCTTTCATTGACAGATTTGTTACCTTGACAGGCGGATATAATGTCCGATATGGCTGGGTAAATCCAAATCAGATAGTAAATGTAGGTTTTAATACGGGATATTCAAATACTTTCAACTCTACAGCAAATCTAAAATTAGCTGAAATATTTACTCTGTTTGGCGGGTCAGATAATGCTAATCTCAGAGCAAATGGAATGGGAAGAGATACTGTTGTAAAAAGTTCGCAAAGCATTGAAGATATTTTAAATATTTTTAAAACTTTTGTACCAATGGATATTAGTATAACATATTCTCAGAATAGTTCAGTGGCAAACGGAGGCGTAACTGGAAATCCGGGATTTGGAAACTTCTGGTTTTATCCATCTACCAAGGATGAATATGGTCCGTCAAGAATGTATCAGCTTGGATTCAGTCTGTATCCTGGAACCAGAGCTCCTAATATTAACTCGTTAACTGATACTTATCTGCAGGGAAATGAACTTTCATTATCTACTTCGATAAATCCATTTATTCCTGAAAATATCAGTATGACGCTGAATTTTAAAACGAACTGGGGATTTACTAATAATCTTGTGTATGATTCTGATGCCAACGGTAATATTGGTTCTCCTACAAGTAAGTCGAGCTCAAGTCTTTCAGGCAATTCTATATTCTTTGCAGGAAATATGGAAAATTTTGAATTTCAGGGAGATGGTTCGAACAGCACTCAAAGCAGATTGAATTTGACAAATGCTTTTGAAGAACAGGTATCTTCATTTCCTTTCCCAAGCTGGACTCTGAGTATTTCAGGTCTTGAAAAATTCCCTTTGTTTTCAGATTTTGCTTCACAGGTTTCATTGGAAAATAATTTTCTTTCGGAATTCAGGGAAAGCAGATTAGTAGATATTAATAGTCTTGATATTCCAAATTTACAGGCGGTAACTCAGGCATTTAGTCCGCTGATAGGGCTGAATATTGTTTTCAAAGAATTAATGGGTGGAAATATGTCATCAAATTTCAGGATAAATTCCAGTACGTCAAATATTCTGAATCCTACCGGTGCAAACGTTCAGTCAATAAGTACAAGTGAATGGAGTGTAAATGCAAACTTTACAAAAAGCGGGTTTAGTATCCCGCTCTTTGGATTGTCACTTCAGAATGATATTTCATTTGCACTGACACTTTCGAATTCAAAGAATGAGCCTACAAATTATGAATTTGGAACGGGAGTAAAAGTACCTGTCATAGGAAACGGTTCATCCATCACAACTATAAATCCTTCAATTCAGTATTCCCTCAGCTCAAAGGTTTCTATGCAGCTCTTCTATAAATATATTTCAACTAATCCTACCGGTCAGTCTGTAACTACTGTTCCAAGTACTTCAAATGAAGGCGGTCTTAATATCAGGATCACTATCCAGTAAGAAATTTTCTTTATTTCAATATAATTGTAATTTCACCATTAGCTAATTTCTTTTTTGCATCTTCCACTTTTGCTATCACAGAAGTATCGATCAGAGATTTGTTATTTTCATCATAAACATAACTTACACCTTTGTCTTCGAGACCAAAAGTTTTTATGCCGCCGATAAATTTATTTTCTTTAAAATTCTTTATAGTATTGAAAACTGCTTCGTCCACTTGTTTTACCATGCTTGTAAGAATAAATCCCGGCGCTTCTTTTTGCTGATCCATATCTACGCCTATAGCTAGTTTATTTTTATCTCTGGCAGCTTCAAAAAGTCCGAGCCCCGACAATCCCGATGCGTGATAAATAATGTCAGCACCACTATTATACTGGCTCAAAGCGATCTCTTTTGCTTTCCCGGGGTTTTTAAATCCTTCCGGGGAAACGCTTACATAGCCGGTTAAAACCTGACAATCAGGAGAGGCATATTGTACTCCTTGTTTATATCCTTCTTCAAATTTTCTTATGAGACTTGATTCCATGCCTCCGATAAATCCGACTTTATTTGTTTTGGAATTTAAAGCTGCTATTACACCAACCAGAAAAGAACCTTCCTCTTCTTTAAATTCAATAGCTTCTACATTTGCGGGGATCTTTTTATCCGGATCAATTGAATAGTCTACACATGCAAATTTTTTATCAGGGAATTCCAATGCAATATTATTTATGTCATCTGTAAAAATAAACCCTACCCCAAAAACCAGTCCAATATCTTTTTTGCTGGCGAGCTTTCTTAAAGCAGATTCTCTGTCAGAGCCGTCTCCCGGATCTATCACTTCAAATTCAATCCCGAGTTTTTCTTTTGCTTCCTCAAGACCTTTATAAGCGGCGTCATTAAAAGATTTATCCCCCCTGCCGCCAATATCAAATACTAATCCGACTTTCATAGGAGTAAGCGGAATTTCTTTTTCCGAAGTACTTTCCTTTTTACCACAGGAAATCATAATCAGACAAAACAGAACAATACATATTACTGTGAAAAATTTATTCATTTATATTTTTTATTATAAAAGGTTAGTATGAAGTGTGAATATATTCAGATTGCTTTTTTATGAGGTTCAGTTTTAAAAACATGATGAATACGGCATCTGGCTTCGTAATGATTTGAAGCGCCGACCAGTATCTGATCATCACTTTGAGTAACTCTGTGAGTTCTGTTTGCAGGTGCTCCGCAAATTACACAGACAGCATGTGTCTTTGAAATATATTCCGCAATGGCGAGAAGCTGAGGCATTGGTTCAAAAGGCATTGCCCTGTAATCCTGATCCAGACCGGCTACAATGACCCTTTTTCCCGCATCTGCAAGATTCTGACAGATCTCAATTAAGTCATTTTCAAAAAACTGAGCTTCGTCTATACCAATGACTTCCACATCAAAAGTTTTGTCAAGAATCTCTTCAGCATTTTCCACTACTTCCGACGGATAAGACTGATCATTATGAGACACGATCTCAAATTCACTGTATCGGTTGTCAATTTTTGGCTTGAAAACTTTGACCCTCTGCTTAGCGATCTCAGCCCTTCTTATCCTTCTTATGAGCTCTTCTGTCTTACCTGAAAACATACTGCCGCAAATTACTTCAATATGTCCTGTTTTTTTGAAAGTTCTGATTTGTAAATTTTCGTTCATTTTTTTTGATTCAGTAAAAAATTTTTATCAAAGATACCGGGCAGCAGATCAATCAGCTTATAAGTTTTTATCTTGGTTTTGGATTTCACAATTATAATATCCACATCAGTACCGAATTCTGCCATGAATTGTCGGCAGGCTCCGCACGGATATGTATAGTCTTTTGCACTTGATGAAATAGCAACAGCCTTAAAAATTTTATATCCTTCGGATACAGCTTTCGAGTAAGCTGTTCGTTCGGCACAGATACTCAAA
>Ga0154020_10005464_pt1 | contig 14976 bp, 6 predicted proteins | sample Klosneuvirus_201_FD_109709 | JGI IMG/M metagenome (GOLD analysis project Ga0154020, IMG submission 109709) | Active sludge microbial communities from wastewater, Klosterneuburg, Austria - Klosneuvirus_20160825_MG | ecosystem: Engineered > WWTP > Aerobic digester > Activated sludge | place...
CGGTGATGGCCAGGGCGATGCGTGTGACGTGTGCCCGACCGACGCGAACACCACGACGTGCGCGGCGATCGATCCGAACGATCGCGATCACGATGGCGCGCCGAACGCGTCGGACAACTGCCCGGATCTCGCGAACGCGGATCAGGCCGACACCGACAGCGACGGGAAGGGCAACGTCTGCGATGCGTGCCCGGCCGAAGCGAACCCCGGCGCCGCGGGCTGCCCGGTGATCATCCGCGCGATCAAGGACGGAACGGTCCCCGTCGGCACCGCGGTGCGCGTGACGAACGTGCTCGTGACGGGGAAGGGCTCGAACGGCTTCTTCGTGCAGATGAAGGCAGGCGATCCGGGCTACGTCGACGCCGACTACTCCGGCCTGTTCGTGTACACCGGCGCGAACGCACCGACGCTCGCGAACGCGACGGTCGGAGCACGCGTGACGATCGATGCGTCGGTCGCGCTGTTCCAGGGCCAGACCGAGCTCGACAGCACGACCACCGTCACCGTCGTCGCGGTGGGACCCGAGGCACTGCCGCCGGCAACCGCCGCGACCTACACCGAGGTGAAGACCGGCGGCACGCGCGCCGCGAAGCTCGAGGGCGTGATCGTCTCGCTGTCCGCATCGTCGGTGACGGCGCTCAATGCGGGACAGGGCGAGGCCACGCTGACCGCCGGCGCGGACACGCTGATCCTCGACGATCTCCTCTACGTGCCGGTTCCGCCGCTCACGATCGGTCAGAGCTTCAACGCGCTGACCGGCATCCTGACGTTCCGTGGAATGGCGTCGAAGATCGAGCCGCGCAGCGCCGCGGACCTCGTCCTCGGACCGCCCGGCCTGTCGTCGTTCGGACCCGCGCAGACGTTCGCGCGCGTCGGCACCACGAATAATCTGCCGACGTTCCCGCAACCGTTGCGCGTGACCCTCGCGGCGCCCGCGCAGGGCAACACGGTCATCACGATCATGTCGGGAAGCACGGATCTGACCGTAGCCAACGTCACGATCCCGAACGGCGCGACGTTCATCGACGTCCCGGTCACCGCGAACGCACCGAACGCGAACGTGACCGTCATGGCGATGCTCGGAATCCAGACGATGATGGCGCAGGTTCGCGTCCTCGCGGCCAACGAAGGTCCGACGACGGTCACGCTATCGCCGGCGATGGCAACGCTCGCGCCTGCGGGCATGGTCCAGCTCACCGCATCGCTCGACGCGCCGGCGCTCGCCGACACGACGGTCGCGCTCTCGGTGACGCCCTCGAACGCGGGCACGGTTCCGCCGACGGTGACCGTGCTGGCGGGACAGACCTCCGCGACGTTCGCGTACACGGACACGGCCGGCAGTGGAAACTCGACGGTGACGGCGACGTTCCTGGCGAGCACCGCGACGGCGATGGTCACGGTCTCGACCGGCGCGCAGCATCTCGTGATCAACGAGGTCGACTACGACCAGATCGGTACGGATACCGCCGAGTACGTCGAGATCTACAACCCGTCGGCAGCGCCGATCTCGCTCGCGAACAAGCAGCTCCTGCTGGTCAACGGCTCGGGCGGTGCGGTGTACACGACCGTGAACCTCGGCACGGGCATGCTCGCGCCGGGTGCCTACCTCGTGATCGCGGGCGCGAACGTGACGGTGAGCGGAACCGCTACGAAGCTCGATCCGGGCTGGACACAAGATGAAGTGCAGAACGGAATGCCGGACGGGATCGCGCTGATCGACAACATGACGCATACGCTCATCGATGCGCTGTCCTACGAAGGCTCGATGGCCGACGTCGACCTGCCGGGGTTCCCCGCGACGCCGATCACATCGCTCGTCGAGGGTGCGGTCCTGCCGACCGCCACCGCCGATTCCAATACAGCGGATGGATCTCTGTGCCGTTCGCCGAACGGCCAGGACACGAATCAGGCGGCTGCTGATTGGAAGTTCTGCGGCACGAAGTCGCCGGGCCTTCCGAACCCCTGACCTGTTGCGAGGCCGTGGTGTATACCCTCCTCTTCAACAAGAGGAGCAGCGACCCATGGCTTTCACTCTCGACAAGCAGGGCATTTCGGTCTCGGAGATCTATCGGAACCCTTCCCCGGCGTTTCTCTACGAAGCAGCGCTGCGGTTCGAGAAGGGATCGACGATCTCGTCGACCGGTGCCCTCATCGCGTACTCGGGCAAGAAGACGGGCCGCAGCCCGACCGACAAGCGCGTGGTCGACGAGCCCGAGGTGCGCGAGGACGTGTGGTGGGGCAACGTCAACATCAAGCTCGATCCCCAGAGCTTCGTGATCAATCGCGAGCGCGCGATCGACTACCTCAACACGCGCGAGCGCCTGTACGTCATCGACGGCTACGCGGGCTGGGACACGAAGTACCAGAAGAAGATCCGCGTCGTGACGTCCCGCGCGTACCACGCGCTGTTCATGCACAACATGCTGATCCGCCCGAGCAAGGATCAGCTCGAGAGCTTCGGTGACCCCGACTACACGATCTATAACGCCGGCGGCTTCCCCGCGAACAAGCACACCGCAGGCATGACGTCGTCGACGTCGGTCGATCTGTCGTTCGCGCGCCGCGAATTCATCATCCTCGGCACCGACTACGCCGGCGAGATGAAGAAGGGCGTGTTCACGATCATGAACTACCTGATGCCGAAGCAGGGCGTGCTGTCGATGCACTGCTCGGCAACGGAAGCGCGCGACGGGTCGGACACGTCGGTCCTGTTCGGCCTCTCGGGCACGGGCAAGACCACGCTGTCGGCCGATCCGAAGCGCCTGCTCATCGGCGACGACGAGCACTGCTGGACGGATCAGGGCGTGTTCAACATCGAAGGCGGCTGCTACGCGAAGGTCATCAAGCTGTCCAAGGAGCAGGAGCCGGACATCTGGAACGCGCTCCAGTTCGGCGCCGTGCTCGAGAACGTGAAGTTCGAGCAGACCTCGCACCTCGTGGACTACGAGGACACGTCGCTGACCGAGAACACGCGCGGCTCGTACATCCTCGATTCGATCCCGAACGCGAAGCTGCCCGCGGTCGGTGGTCACCCGAAGAACGTCATCTTCCTCACGGCCGACGCGTTCGGCGTCCTGCCGCCCGTGTCGAAGCTGACGCCGGCGCAGGCGATGTACCACTACATCTCCGGCTACACGGCGAAGGTCGCGGGCACCGAGCAGGGCGTGAAGGACCCCGAGCCGACGTTCTCGCCGTGCTTCGGCGGACCGTTCCTCGTCTGGCACCCCACGAAGTACGCCGAGCTCCTCGCCGAGAAGCTGCGCAAGCACGGCGCGCAGACCTGGCTCGTGAACACCGGCTGGTCGGGCGGCGCGTACGGCGTCGGCTCGCGCATCAAGCTGAAGTACACGCGCGCGATCATCGATGCGATTCACTCGGGCGCGCTCGCGAACGTCTCGACCGTCGAGGATCTGGTGTTCGGCTTCCAAGTGCCGACGTCGTGCCCCGAGGTGCCGGCCGAGATGCTGCAGCCGCGCAACACGTGGGCCGACAAGGCCGCGTACGACGACAAGGCGAAGAAGGTCGCCGGCTTGTTCCGCGAGAACTTCAAGAAGTACGAGTCGCAAGCCTCCGCCGAAGTTCGCGGCGGCGGCCCGAAGCTGTAGTCACTCGCGCGAAAGCGCCGTGCGTAGGCGCTCGCGTCCCGCCGCGGAGAATTTCGCGCTAACTCGTCGCGCGCGGTCGCCTCTCGCGCGACGCGTGCTACCCACGAAGAATGCGAGCGATCTGGAGCGCACTCGTCGTCCTCGTGCTGCTCGCGCCGTTCGGTGGCGTGGGCATCACGACGACGCCGATCGACACCGAGATCGTCGCATCACCGCGCGGTCCCGCGGCCAGCCTCGGGAAGCTCCGCCTCGATAGCGAGCTGCCGTGGTCGCTCGCCGTCGCGGTCGTCGCTCCGAGCGAGCCCCGAATCACGGTTCGTTGTTGTCGCGTGATCTCGTCGTCGTCGCCGATCGTCACGATCGATCGCCGCATGGCGACGAGCCCGCGCGCACCGCCCGCCTGACCTCGCGCGTCTCGACACCCTTCCTTGTCGCTCGATGCCGGTCGCCGTGTTCGGCGACGCGGAGGTCTCATGCACGCAACCGACTTTCTCGTCGCCCTGACGATCGTTCTGGGCGTCGCCGCGATCACGACGTTCGTCTTTCAGCGCCTGCGCCAGCCGGTCGTCCTCGGCTACATCCTCGCCGGTCTCATTCTCGGACCGCACATCCCCATTCCCGTCTTCGCCGACGTGAAGATCGTCCACACGCTGTCCGAGCTCGGCGTGATCATGCTGATGTTCGGCCTCGGCCTGGAGTTCTCGATCGGGAAGCTGTTCCGCGCGGCGCCGACGGCCGGGATCACCGCGCTGATCCAGTGCAGCGCGATGATGTTGATCGGGTTCGCGACCGCGCAGGCGTTCGGCTGGACCGTCCTCGAGTCCGTGTTCTGCGGCGCGGTGATCGCGATCTCGAGCACCACGATCATCGCGAAGGCGTTCGACGAGCAAGGTATTCACGGCAAGCTGCGCGAGCTCGTCGTGGCGATCCTGATCGTCGAGGATCTGATCGCGGTGATGCTGATAGCGATCCTGACGGGAGCGTCGTCGGGCTCGGGAGTGTCCGCGGCGGAGCTCGTGATGACGATCGGCAAGCTTGTCGGCTTCCTCGTGGCGCTGGTCGTCGGCGGGCTGTTCATCGTGCCTCGGGTCATGCGCGCGGTCGTGCGCATCGGTCGTCCCGAGACCACGGTGATCGCCTCGGTCGCGATCTGCTTCGGCGTGTCGCTGCTCGCGCACGAGGCAGGCTACTCGGTCGCGCTCGGTGCGTTTGTCGCGGGCGTCCTCGTCGCGGAGTCGGGCGAAGCGCGTCAGATCGAGCCGCTCGTGCATCCCGTGCGCGACGTGTTCGCCGCGGTGTTCTTCGTCTCGGTGGGGATCATGATCGATCCTGGAATGATCATGGAGCACTGGGTCGCGGTGCTCGTGCTGTCGCTCGTGGTCATCGTCGGCAAGATCGTCAGCGTGTCCGTCGGTGCGTTCCTCGTCGGCACGGGCACGCGGACATCGGTCGCCGCGGGCATGTCGCTCGCGCAGATCGGCGAGTTCTCGTTCATCATCGCGGGCGTCGGGCTCACGCTCGGGGCGGTGGGAAACTTCCTGTATCCCGTCGCGGTCGCGGTCTCCGCGATCACCACGCTGACCACGCCGTGGCTGATCCGATCGTCGACCCGGGCGACGCAGTTCATCGACGCGAAGCTGCCCAAGCCGCTGCAGACGTTCGTCGCGTTCTACGATGGCTGGATCGAACGACTGCGGTCCAAGCGCGAACCGCACTCGGTGGTGCGCTCGCTCGTCGGTTGGCTCGTCCTCGATATCGCCGCGGCGGCCACGCTGGTCATCGCGATCTCGCTCGGCTTCGGTTGGCTGACCCATTGGTTCGTCGAGACGTTCGATATCCAGCGCTCGACCGCGCGCATCATCATCGTCGCGCTCGCCGGTGCCCTCGCGATCCCGCTGTGCGTCGGCATCCTGCGCGCTACGCGCGGGCTCGCAGCGCACCTCGCGAGTACGGTCGTTCCGCGGAGTGCGCCGAACGAGGTCGATCTCGGGATGGCCCCACGGCGCATGCTGGTCACGAGTCTGCAACTCGGCGGTGTCGCCGTCGCCGGGCTGCCGCTCGTCGCGCTGACGCAGCCGTTCTTGCCGCGTTACACCGCTCTCATCGCGCTCGGCGTGGCCGTGCTCGTCCTCGGAGTGGTGTTCTGGCGAAGCGCGCGCGATCTCCAGGGGCACGTCCGGGCCGCGTCGCGCGTGATCGTCGAGGCGCTCGCGGCGCAGGCATCGGCACCCGCTGGTGACCATGCGGTCACGGATGGCCTGGTGCCTGGCCTGTCGAGCTGGCAACGAGTGGTAGTTCCCAGCGGCGGGCGTGCCGTCGGGCGGTCGCTCGCAGACCTCGCGGTGCGCGGGTCGACGGGCGCGACGGTGCTCGCGATCCTCCACGACGGTGTCGGCACGATCCCCGATGCCCACGCCCCGCTCCAAGCGGGCGATGTCCTCGCGATCAGCGGGAGCGAGGAGGCGATCGCCGCGGCGGCGCAGCTCATCGAAGGGACGTGAGCTTCACGTGATCACCCGAAGCTGCCGCTCGTTACCAAAGGCCTCGCGCGCGCCGTTCCGTACCCTCCACGGATGGCAGCTCGCTCGGTCCTGGCTTCGGTGATCCTCGTCTCGCTGGCGGCAACGCACGCGCACGCAGAAGACGATCCGAACGACAAGATTCCGGGCCACACCGTCAGCCGGCCCGTCGACGGCGGCATTCAAGCGGCGGCGTTCGGCATCGGCCTCGCCGCGAAGCTCATCCCGCTCCGCGATCGCGAACTGTGGGACGACGAGATCTTCGAGACCGACAAGGGCGTTCGCGACAACTTCTCGCGCCGCGCGTCGCACATCTCCGATGGCCTCCTCGCGTTGTCGCTCGCGGCCCCGGCGCTGTACCTGACCGGACCGACGATCGACGACGTCGACGGCGATCGCTTGCTGATCTATGGCCAGACGATGGCGATCAATGTCGCGATCGCATCGATCACGAAGCAGCTCGTCCAGCGACCGCGACCGTACGCGTACTCGAAGGATCCGAAGGTGCAGGCGTACGCGAAGTCGGAGGGCACCGACGCGTTCATGTCGTTCTACTCGGGCCACGCGGCGATCTCGTTCGCGGCCGCGACCACCGGTGCGTACTTGCTCGGCACCTCCGACGCGAGCCCGGTCGCGAAGAACATCGCGTGGGGTGCGGGCTTCGGCATCGCGGCGATGACCGCGAGCTTGCGCGTGCGCGCGGGCAAGCATTTTTACTCGGACGTCCTCGTCGGCAGCCTCGTCGGAATGACCGTCGGCTACGTCGTGCCCGCCTTGCACGCGGACGACAAACCGTACGCGCCGAGCGGCGGTCAGATGGCGATCGCGGGCGCGAGCGTCCTCGGCGGCATCCTGTTCGCCCGCCTTCTCCCTCTCGAGAAGCGCGACGCCGAGGACAAGGCGCACGGCATCACGGGCCTCTCGTTCGCGCCGACCGCCGTGGAGAAGGGCATGGGCATCGGGCTCGTCGGCGGGTGGTGACGCGCAATCGGCGACGACTCGCGTGCAGATGCGGTCCTACTTGGTCGGCGATCCGGCGTCGATCACCACGAGCTTGTCCGGATGCAGGTGCTTCTTCGCGACGCGGGCGATGTCCTCGGCGGTCACCGCGGCGACCTTCGCGCGCAGACCACGCGTGAACTCGGTGGTGCGTCCGTAGAACGTCTGGTTCGCGAGCATCGACGCGACGTACGTGTCGTTCGACAGGTCGGTGTCCTGCCCTTTGACCCACGCGGCTTTCGCGCGCGCGAGCTCCTCGGCGGAGATCGCGCCGGTCGCCATCTTGCCGATCTCGTCGAGCATGGACGCCTTCGCCTTCGCCACGTTCTGCGGCGCGACGATCGCGTAACCGCCGAAGCCGCCGACGTCGTCGAGCGTGCCGGCATACGTCCACACGCCTGCGCCGTACGACAGGCCTTCCTTTTCGCGCACGCGCTGCCAGATCCGCGAGCCGCTGTCGCCGCCGAGCGCCTGGCCGATCAGCACCCACGCGGGGTAGTCCGGATCGACGTCCTTGATCGCCGTGTCGTGCGAGAGCACGAGCTGTGACATCTCCTTGTCCTTGATCTCGATCGACTTCTGCACCGCCGGCACGTTCCACACCTTCTCGGCGAGGCGGACGTACGGCTTCTTCGAGCCCCAGCCGCCGAACAGCTTGTCGACCTGCGCGCCGATCGCCGCACCATCGGCATCGCCGACGATCGCGAGCTCGGCGTGGATCGCACCGACGTGCTCCGCGTAGAACCGCTGGATGTCGCCGACGGTGACTTGCTTGATCGCCGCGATCTTCTCCTTCGCGGACATCGGATAGCGCGGGTCGCTCTTCGGCCACTGCGTGGTGATCTGGGCGAGCACGGTCCACGCAACCGACGCGGGATCCTGGAGCTGCTGCTCGAGCGCCGCGATCTCTTCTTCTTTGATCAGCTCGAGCTCGCTCGCGGGGAACGTCGGCGAGCGAAGCATCTCCGCCGCGAGGTCGAGTGCGCCGGGCAGCTTGTCGCGCAGCGTCTCGATACGGAGGCCGAATCCACTGGCACCACCGCCGATCGAGATCTGGCTCTTGAGCAAGTTCTCCTCGTCGCGGAGATCCTCGTAGCTCTTCTTCTTCGTCCCGCGCTGCATCAGCGACGCGCACAGCTCCGCGATCACGGCTTTGCCCTGCAGGCTCTTCTCGTCGCCCCAGTGCATGTTGAAGCGCAGCTCGACCTTCGCGCCGCGCGTCTTCTTCGCGAGCACGGCGCTCTTGATGCCGCTCGGTAACACGCTACGCACGGTGCGCGCTTCGATGTTCTCGAGCGTCGCCGCGAACGCCTCGCCCGGATCCTTCACCGGGCGATCCTCGATGCCGCTGACCACGGCGGCGATGTCCGGGGTGTCCGTCAGCGGCGCGCGTTCGGCGTCCTTCGTCGGGAGGAACCGCCCGGTCGTGCGATTCGATGCCTTGAAGTACGTCTTCGCGACACGCGCGACGTCCGCGACCGTGACCTTCGCGACGCGATCGCGATACGCGAAGATCGTTCGCCAATCGCCGAGCGCGGCGAACTCCGAGAGCTCGACCGCGATCTGCTGGCTATCCGCGAACGAGAGCTCGAGCTGCTTGAGCGTTGCGACGCGCCACCGCTCGACGGCCTTCTCGTCGATCTTCGACGTACCGAGCTTCTCGATCTCGTCGATCATGATCTGCTGCACCTTCGCGAGGCTCTTCTCGTCACGTACCTCCGCGAGCATCGTCGCGAGGTTCGGATCGCGAAACATGTCCGGGCCACCTCCGACCGACGACGCGAGCTTCGTCGCGACGAGCTTCTTGTACAGCCGGCCGGATGGCTCGCGATCGAGCAGATCGAACGCCGCCTGCACCGCCGGATAATCGGGCGACGCCGCACCGACCGTGTGATACGCGACGCCGATCGCGTAGATATCGCCGTTGCGGCGCAGCGTGACCTCGCGCTCGCCATCCTGTTGCGGCTCGACGGTGTACGAGTCCGGCAGCTTGCGCGTGGGCTTCGGCAGCACGCCGAAGTACTTCTCCACGTGTGCGAGCGCGGTCGCGTCGTCGAACTTTCCCGACACCACCAGAACGGCGTTGTCGGGCTGGTAGTAGCGCTCGTAGAACGCACGCAGCGCTGGAACGGGAACGCGCTCGATGTCGGAGCGCGAGCCGATCGTGTCCTTGCCGTAGTTGTGCCAGAGGTACGCGGTGGCGGAGATGCGCTGCTGGAGGACGGCGAGCGGCTCGTTCTCGCCCATCTCGAACTCGTTGCGTACGACCGAGAACTCCGTCGCGAGATCCTCGGCGAGGATCGTCGAGTTGATCATGCGATCCGCTTCGAGATCGAGCGCGAACTCGAGGTTGTCCTCCGTCGCCGGCAGCGTCTCGTAGTAGTTCGTGCGATCCATCCACGTCGATCCGTTGTTCTGACCGCCGCGCTCCTCGAGCAGCTTCGAGACATCGCGGTGTCGCTTCGTCCCCTTGAACAACATGTGCTCGAGCAGGTGCGCCATGCCGGTCTCGCCGTAGCCCTCGACGCGCGAGCCGACGAGGTACGTGATGTTCACCGTCACCGTCGATTGTGTCGGATCGGGGAACATCAGCACGGACAGCCCGTTGTCGAGCTTGTACTCGGTGATGCCTTCGACGCTGCGCACCTTCTTCGCTTTCGCGATCGGCGTGCTCGGTCGCGCGATGACGACCTCCGCGGGCATGTCGATCTTCGTCGGCGGTGCCGGAATCGTTGCCTTCGGCGATGGAGTGCACGCGACGAAGACGACAGCGAACAGAACGCTACGCATGCCGCGTGGCGTACCACGGGCCTACCGTGCGGCGCTCGTCAGAACTCGAAGTTCACGCCGGCGAACCAGGTCGCGTCACCGACGGAGAGCTTGTAGTCCGAGCCGAACCCATCGACCTTGGCCAGCGACAGCTCGCCGTAGAACCCGGCGTGTTCGATGCCGCCCGCACGCATCGATGTCGCAGCCGCCGAGTCAACGCGCTCTGCGCGTACGGCAATGCCGATCGAGCCTTGGACACCGATGGTCGCACCGTATGCCTTATCGGCGTCGCAGTCCGGGGTGTCGCTCCCGTCCCAGCACGCCTTCGAGGTCTTCCCGTTCGTGCGCATCCACCAGACGTAATACGAGAGGCCGCCGCGGATGTACGGCACGACGGGGATGCCGTAGTTGTCGTCGAGCCACGTGAAGCGGTAGACCGCGGTCGCGGCGAGCGGGATGAGGCGGAACGTGTTCTCGTCGCCCGTCGAGCGGATGCGATCCTCGCCGGGCATCGCTTCCGCCCACGCGTTCGCCGATTTCTGCATGTAGCCGAGGCTGCCGCCGAAGCCGAGCTGACCGAAGCCACGCCAGACGATGCGATCGATATCGAGCACCGGCAGGATCTGATAGCCGCCGAACATCTCGTTGTACGGGCCGGGATCCATGCCGAACTGCTTGTCGATGTCCGGCGTGTACGGGCCGAGGCGAATCCCCACGTGCCACTTCACGACGTCCTCGTCGGCGAGGCGAGCGTCTTCTTCTTGCTGCTCTTCCCAGTACGGCGTGGTGCCTTGCGCGCTCGCGATGCGGACACCACCGAACGCGACCAGCGCGAGCACAGCGATCGGCGCGACTCGCGCGAACACACGCGCGTCACGGCGACGGCGACGCACGAGCAACCAGCCGAGCGCGAGTGCGAGCGGACCCGCCGTTCCGCCGGGTGATTGTCCACCGGTGAGGCAGAAGCCGCCCTCGACGTTGGAGCCGCGGTTGTGCAGGTCTTCCCAGAAGTCGTACGCGACGCGCGGCGTGACGGTCTTGTCGAACGACACGCCGGCGGCGTTGCCGGCTTGGTCGACGGAGACGAGGACGATCGAGTACGCCACGTCGTTCTCGAGGCCTTCGATCAACAACTCGGTCGCGGTGGACGAGGTGACCTCGCCGCAGATGAAGCTCGGATCGAGCGCCGCCATCGCGGCGGGAATCGTCGACGGCGTCTCGTCCGTCGAATCGAGCGGCGTCGACGTCACGGTGATCGCGTTCGTGTCGAGCTTGCACAGATCGACGACGCGGTCGTAGCGCGGCGCGTGGCTGCGCGACGAGCGTGCCGGCGTACCGTCGGCCTTCGCGCACAGCGCTTGGTACGCGTAGATGTCGGTCGGGGTCTCCGGCGGATCCCACGACAGACGGATCGCGTTCTCCGCGCTCGCGCCGACGAAGTCGGTCGCCAGCGGCGGCGCTTGCGAATCGATCCGCGTGACGTCGGTGGTCGTGGCGAACGGCTGACCCTCGGTGTAGTCGTAGACACCGTCGCCGTCCGCATCGACGAGCGTGTACACGGAGCGCGTGCCTTCGGTCGGCGTGCACGTTTCGGGGATCGCCGAGTCCGCACCGCCCATGATCACGTCGAACAGATCGAACTCGGCGCGCGCGGGCTGCGTGACCAACAGATCGATGTCGGGGAGCGTGCCGACCTGGCGGCACTTCATCGGACGCTGCGTCTCGTCCTCGCACTGCGTGCCGACCCAGAACTCGACGGGCTTGTTCGTACCCGTGTCGGCAGAGCTCCGCACGAGGTACTGCACCGACGTCTCCATGCCCGCACCGGCTTGCGCGCACACGCAGTGCGCGAAGTTGAGGTAGTGGCGGAGCGCGTCCGGTGTGGACGGTTGCGTGAACCCGTTTCCGTTCTCTCGGATCTTGAGCTCGTCGAACGTGATCATCGCGCCGTTGGGAAGTTCGGCGTGCGCCGTCACGGGGATCAGCGCGAGCGCGATCACGGCGGCAACGGAGGCGGTCTTCATCATGCGCGGGACGCCTGACTGCAAAGGGAAGGCCGCCGAAGTCTCGACGACAACCGTTGCTATCACGCAGACATGGCCGCATCAACAAACCAACCCGTTGCCCGCCTGTCGGGTGTGACGTCACGCGCGTGCCAGATTGGCAGCTGAGGCCCGGATCGGGCATCGAAATGGTCCCGAACGCGGGCATCGGAATGGCCCGAACCGGTGCTCGATCGGCGTCGCGCTCTCGGACGCCGAACCCCGATCAGGCGGCGCGTCGCTTGGCAGCCAGCGCCGCGCGGATCTTCGCGGCGAGCTTCTGCGCGCGATCCTCGGCGGCGGGGTCGCGCTGGCTGCCCCACTCGGCGGCGTAGTACAGCTCGACCAGCTCGGCGACGTCGGGCGCGCTGGGATCACCACGCTCGGCCATCCGGGTCGCGAGCTCGCGCGGCGTGATCGCCGCCTCGCGCGCGAAGCCGGCCTTCGCGAGCTGCTTCGCGGTCGCGAGGTAGATCTCGGCGACGGTAGAGCGCGTGCGGCGCGGTCCCGCGCGCGCCGTGACGAAGTCGCCCGGACGGCGGCGGATGCGACGAAGGAGCAGATAGGCAATGCCGATGCCGATGCCGAACGACACGAACCAGTACTCGACGATGCCGTCCTTCGCGTGCACCGCGGCTGCCTTCACGTTGATCGCGACGTTCTTGATCCCGCGACCGATCGCGCGGAACAGCTCGAGCTGCGACGCGAGGTCGTATTCGATCACCCACTTCGACCACTGGAAGCGCAGCGTGTCGAGGATGCGACCGAGCCGCGCGCGCCATCCGCTACCACCGCGTCCGAGCTCCTCGCCGCTGCCGGCGGGCGTGGGATCGAACGTGACCCAGCCGGGGCCGGGGAAGTAGATCTCGTCCCACGAGTGCGCATCGCCGGCGCGCACCGCGACGTAGCCTTGATATTCGTTCCACTCGCCGCCGAGGAAGCCGTTGACCTGCCGGACGGGGATGTCGTTGATGCGCGCGAGGATCGCGAACGCGGAGGCGTAGTACTCGCAGTGTCCCTTCTTGCGATCGAACAAGAAGAAGTCGACCGGCTCCTGGCCTTTCGGATCCTCGAGGACGAGCGTGTAGCTCGTGTTCTTCTTGAGCCAGTCCTGGATCGCGATCGCTTTGTCGTAGTTGTTCGTCAGGCCGCGCGTGATCTCGAGTGCGAGCGCACGCGTACGCGGCGTGATCGCAGCGTCGAGCTGGAGATAGACCTCGTACCCTTTGGGGAGCGCGCCGGTCGCGGCTTGTAGCTTCTCGACGGGCGGCGGCGTCAGCTCGGAGTAGACCGTGTAGTGGATCGTCGATCCGTGCGCGAGGCGGATCTCGTCGTTGAACTCGGTGATCGGCGCGCGCTTGCGAGCGACGTGCGGATACTCGACGAGCTTGGGCCGGCCCGCGCCGAACAGCACGTCGGAGTCGAGCGGGTCGAGCCAGATGTTCTGCTTGACCAGCCGGTCGAGGTTCGCGTCGATCTCGTTCCAGGTCGCGTTGCCGACCTGATCCCAATAGAGGTAGCGGCGATCGACCGTCTGCGTTTCTTCCGCCTTCACGCGAGTGAGTGGAGCGCGTCGAGTCCGCCGCCACTGGCCGTTCTGATACTGATCGAACGCGACGCCGCGCCAGTGGATCTCCGGCGCGCTGCGGCTGCCGTACTGCGCGGGAATCTCCACGCGCATGACGATCGTCGGATCGCTCTTGATCACGCCGTGACCGCCGAGCTTCACGCCGTCGGAGAAGCCCGCCAGCGTGAGGCCACCGCGGCTCTTCAAGAAGAAGCCGATGCCGACGCGCGGTAGCGCCAAGAAGATCGCCGCGGCGGCGAGGAACACGCCGAACGAGAGCAGCCCGGTCCCGAGGAGGAAGCGGCCGTCGACGATGCGTCGCGAATCGAGGATGCGCCGCACCTCGACCGGCTCGCTCGCGCGATCGGCCGCGTGCTTGACGAGCAAGTTGTCCTCCATCTCGCGACGGAGATGGAACAGCGTGAGCGCCCACGTCGACGTGATCACGAAGCCGAGGAAGCACAGGCCGTACGTGAGATCGGGATTGATCACCGATCCCGCGACGAGCATCAGGAACGCGAGCAGATACATCTGCTGCCAATCGCGCGCGGCGCGGCGATTGAACGCTTTCGCGACGATCAGCCACGTGAGGAACTGCGCGCCCACGCCGAGGAAGTCGCCGGTGACGACGGCGGTGAGCACGGAGTAGGCGAGGGCGAACACGCTCGCGACCGTCCACACCCACGCGAACTTCTCGAGCTTGATGCGCGGCGCTTCCCACCACCACGAGGTGATCAGCGCGCCGAAGCCCGCGATCGCCACGACCGGCGACACGCCGCCGCCCGAGGTCATCGCGAGGTACGCGAACGCGACCATCAAGTACGTCGCCGCTTTGTGGGTGACCGCGAACCTCATACGTCCATCACCGTCGTCGCCGACGGGCGACCCTGCGCGGCCACGGAGCGCGGCGTGACCAGCACGCTCTCTACGCGGGGCGGGATGATGGGAAACACGACGTCATCGCCGGCGTACGCGAGCAGGGCGAGCGCGCGGGCGATCTTCGCTTCGTGCATGCGGCCGTTCCCCGCGGGGACATGCAGGCCGCGCGCGACGAGCTCGACCGTCCACCCGGCCTCGAGGTAGGTGGCGGCGAGGCTCGACGCGACGCTGATCGCGCGCTCGACGGCGGACACCGCGGCTTCGTCCGCAGGCGTGAGCGCACCGTCGACGACGGACTCGCGCACCTTCTCGGGCAGCGCGTTGTCGACGCCGATGATGACCTTGCGTGCGACCTCGTCCTCGTATTCGCGGACGAGCAGGCGACCCGTGCGCGCGCTCGAGCGCCAGTGAACGTCGCGGCGATCGTCGCCGGCGCGGCGCTCGCGAAGACCGAAGAACTCGCCGCGGCGACCGAGGCGATCGGCGTTCGCTTCACCGCGGCTCGTGGTGCGCGGCGGCGGCCGCGGAACGGCGACGCGCGGCGGATAGACGAGCACCTCGAGCGGCGCATCGACATCGCGCGACTTGCGGAACAG
>Ga0154020_10005465_pt1 | contig 14973 bp, 8 predicted proteins | sample Klosneuvirus_201_FD_109709 | JGI IMG/M metagenome (GOLD analysis project Ga0154020, IMG submission 109709) | Active sludge microbial communities from wastewater, Klosterneuburg, Austria - Klosneuvirus_20160825_MG | ecosystem: Engineered > WWTP > Aerobic digester > Activated sludge | place...
CGCGCTCGCCCGCGTACTGGCCGATAGCGGCACCGTGCTGGCGGTCTTTGACGATCACGTGCAAGCGCGGAATGTTGCCCGCCCACTCGCACGTGAATCGGCGAGCGGCACTCGGCGCAGCTCGCGTGTCGCCATGCCGTCCGTGCCGTCGCGATCCCGCGGGGTGGTGCGCGGCGCAGTGGGCGCGCTTTCGCGCTGCCGCGTGCCGGTCATGGTTGCCGTCTCCAGTGGTCGTGCGCGTGCCGGCCAGTGGATGTCACTCCAAGGCACCGTGCTCACCACCGAACGCGGCCTCCGCGTCACCGGCGCCATCACTCCGCTTGCACACGCCGAGCGCGACTGGCGGCGCGCCGTGCGCGCACGCACGGGCGATCTCATCGATCGCGATTTCAAGCGAAACGCGCCGCTTGTGCGTGCGCTCCTCATCGCTGACCAGGACGGGATCGATCCCGCTGTGCGCGATCGCTTTGCCGATGCCGGGCTCGTGCACATGTTGTCCATCTCTGGACTGCACGTGGCCATCATCGCCGGCTCGCTGCTCACGTTGGCCAGCGCCATGCGACTTTCGCAAACCGCGGCCTTTGGCGCGGCGCTCGTGGTGATCGTGCTGTATGTCACCGCACTCGGTGCGCCGCCACCGGCAGTGCGCAGTGCCGTGATGCTCGCGGTGGTTGGTCTGTCGCAGCGACTGCAACGACCCACGCATCCGTGGACGGCGCTCGCCCTGGGCGCCGTGATCCCCACGGTGCAGCCCGCAGTGGTGCTTGATCTGGGCTGGCAGCTCAGCGTCAGCGGCATGGCCGCGCTGGTGGCCGCACGCGCCCTGCTCAGGCGACTCAGACTTGCGGAGGCACGCGAGCACCCTCCGCGCCTTCGGCGCGCGCTCCGGTGGCTGCAGGGGCTGAGCGGCTGGCGATACACGGCGGTGCGCGAACTCGTGACCGGAGTGGTCGCCACACTGGTCACGGCACCGCTCATCGCGTGGACCTTCGGGCGGGTGAGTGTCGTGGCTCCGTTGTCGAACATCGCGGCCGGTCCGCTGGTGGCGTTCGCGCAGCCGGCACTGTTCCTCGCATTGGTCGCATCACCGTGGCCGACGGTTTCCGGAGTGATCGCCGATGCCAGCATGCCGCCGCTGGCGTTGCTCGACCTCGTCGCCCGCATCTCCGCTGCAGTGCCACACGCCGCGCTGCATCTGGCGCCGACCGCCATCGGTGCGATCTGCGCCGCAGTGGCCTCGGCGGCCGCCGTCCGCGCTACGGCCAGTCGCCGATGGGCGCCGGCGGCCCTCGTCGCCTGCGGCGCGCTGACCATGGGCATCTGGCTGCCGACATTTGCCGGAGGGTCGGGCCGCCTCGAACTGCACGTGATGGACGTGGGGCAGGGTGATGCGCTCGGAATCCGCACTCCAAAAGGCCGCTGGGTGCTGGTGGACGCGGGTCGTCGGTGGGACGGCGGAGACGCTGGTCGTCGGACCGTGGTGCCGTACGTACGACGCGTCGGCGGCGACGTCGCGGCATTCGTCATGTCTCACGCCCACGACGATCACGTGGGTGGCGCCGCGAGCATCATTCAGGCGCTCGAACCCGAGCGGTGGTGGGAGCCGGCCTTCGTCACCACCAGCGAGGCCTATCGCCGCGCGCTCGAAACGGCGCGCCACGCACAGACGGCGTGGCATCGCGTGTCGCCGGGTGATCGCTGGCAATTGGACGGCATCGAGGTGCGCGTGCTGGCGCCGGACTCTGCGTGGACCGCCGCGCAGACGGACGCCAACGAAACCTCCGTGGTGCTGCGCATATCCTACCGCGATGTGGCGTTTCTCCTCACCGGCGACGCCGAGGCCGAGGAGGAAAACTGGATGCTGGAGCATATCGACCCCGCGCTGCTCCGGGCCGATGTGCTCAAGCTCGGCCATCACGGCAGCCGCACCAGCTCGCGGCCGCCCTTTGTGGACGCGGTCGCCCCTCGCCTCGGTGTCGTCTCCGTGGGCGCTGGCAACACCTATCGGCATCCCTCAACCGAAACGCTGGAAACGTTTACCGCGCGGGGGATTCCCCTGCTGCGAACCGATCTCGAGGGGACGATTGTGATTGTGACTGACGGTCAGGGCATCGAGGTGCGGGCCGGTGGCCAGCGCTGGAACCTTCCGGCTCTTGCCTCGCCTTACCCTTGATCGTCAGTTTCAGCAGGGTGCCGGTCGCCTTTTTTTTCGGTCCCGCCGCAATCGATTTCGATCCCGTTCCGCCGCGCATTGTAGCTGTTCGTCTGGCGCGCTCAGGGTCGCTCGCGAAGCCGCAGCGTCTCCCGTCCCGAGGATTCCATCTTGGTCAAGCATACCGCGACATCCGTCGTCACCATCGAGCGCTTCATCATCGATCAGGAGCGCAAATATCCTGATGCGACCGGCGAACTGTCGGGCATCCTGTACGACATGGCGCTCGCTGGCAAGATGATCGCGAACAAGGTGCGCAGCGCGGGCCTCGCCGACATCCTGGGCGCAACGAGCGATGTGAATGTGCAAGGCGAAGTCCAGCAAAAGCTCGACGTGCTCGCCAACGAGATCATCGTCAAGGCCTTCGATCACGGCGGCCGCCTTTGCGCGATGGCCTCGGAAGAAGAGCCGGACATCATTCACATTCCGGAAGGCTTCCGCGCCGGCAAGTATGTGTTGCTGTTCGATCCGCTCGACGGCTCGAGCAACATCGACGTGAACGTGCCCGTCGGGACCATCTTCTCGGTGTATCAGAAGATCACCCGCGGCACCCGCGGCGAAATGGAAGACATGCTGCAGCCGGGCCGTCGTCAGGTGGCCGCGGGCTACGTGATTTACGGATCGAGCACGATGATGGTGTACACCACGGGGCAGGGTGCACACGGCTTCACACTCGATCCGTCCATCGGCGAATTCCTGCTGTCGCATCCGGACATCAGAATCCCCGAGCGTGCACGCTATCTCTCGGTCAACGACGCGTACGAACAGGACTGGCCCGAACCGACGCGCGAACTGATGCGTCGCTATCGCGGTATGGACGGCGTACGCAAACCGCTCAACGTGCGCTACGTTGGTTCACTGGTGGCCGACTTCCATCGCAACCTGCTTGGTGGCGGCGTCTTCTGTTATCCCGCCAACGCCAAGGCGCAGCGCGGCAAATTGCGCCTCTTGTACGAAGCCAATCCGTTGGCCTTCATCGCCGAGCAGGCCGGCGGCATGGCCACCGACGGCCACAAGCGCATTCTCGATGTCGAAGCGCACGAATTGCATCAGCGCACCCCGCTCTACATCGGCAGCAAAGCCGAAGTGGAAACGGTCGCCGAGTTCCCGCTGCCCATTCCCGATCGCCGGCATCACCCGCGCAACGAACCGGCGGCAGCAACGGCGTAGCATCGCGCGGCGGCGAAACAGCAACAGCAACGGCATTTCACCACAGAGAACACAGAGGCACAGAGGGAGCGCTTCGGCAATCACCCTCTGTGCCTCTGTGCCCTCTGTGGTAAAAAGCAGTTTCTTCCCCGCACGCTGCTCGCAGCCGCTGATTAAATTGCGGGATGACTGAACGCCTCTCGCCTTCCGGTATTCCAATCCAGACGGTTGTCCGTCCCTCCGACGTGCACACCGACTACGCGCGCGACCTCGGCGATCCGGGGCAGTATCCGTTTACGCGCGGCGTGCAGCCCACCATGTATCGTGGGCGACTCTGGACCATGCGGCAGTACGCCGGCTTTGGTACCGCCAAGTCCACCAACGAGCGCTTCAAACTGCTGCTCGACGCCGGTCAGACCGGACTCTCGGTGGCGTTCGATCTGCCAACGCAGATGGGCATCGATTCCGATTCGCCGCGTGCGCTGGGCGAAGTGGGGCGTGTGGGTGTGGCCATCGATACCGTCGAGGACATGCACGTGCTGCTCGATGGCATTCCGCTCGACAAAGTCTCGAGCAGCATGACCATCAACGCCACCGCGTCGACGTTGCTGGCCATGTACATCGTGGTGGCCGAAGAGCGGGGCATCGACCGTGCCAAACTTTCGGGCACCGTGCAGAACGACATTCTGAAAGAGTACATCGCACGCGGCACGTACATCTATCCGCCGTCGCCGTCGCTGGCGCTCACGGCCGAGATGTTTCGTTTCGCCGCCGCGGAGGTGCCGCAGTGGAATCCGATTTCCATCTCGGGATACCACATCCGCGAGGCCGGTGCTACGGCGGTGCAGGAAGTGGCGTTCACCTTTGCCGACGCCATCGCATACGTGCAGCAGGCCGTGGACGCCGGGCTGTCGGTCGATGCATTTGCACCGAGATTGTCGTTCTTCTTTGCGGCGCACAGCGACCTGTTTGAAGAAGTCGCCAAGTTTCGCGCCGCACGCCGCATGTGGGCGCGCATCATGCGCGAACGCTTTGGCGCCAACGACAACAGTTGCCGTCTGCGCTTTCATACGCAAACCGGCGGCGTGACGCTCACCGCGCAGCAGCCGCTCAACAACGTCGTGCGCGTCACCGTGCAGGCGCTGGCCGCGGCGTTGGGCGGAACGCAGTCGCTGCACACCAACGGCTACGACGAAGCGCTCGCGCTGCCCACCGCCGAAGCGGCCACGCTCGCGCTGCGTACCCAGCAGATCGTCGGCTATGAATCGGGCGTTGCACAAACGGTGGATCCGCTCGCCGGCAGTTGGTACGTGGAACAGCTCACCGATGAAGTGGAACGGCAGGCGCTCGACCTCATCACCAAGGTGGACGAGCTGGGCGGCGCCGCCGAAGCCATCAAGGTCGGGTTCTTTCAGGAAGAGATCGCGCGCAGTGCGTATGCGTATCAGTTGCGTGTGGAAGCCGGCGATACCGTGGTGGTGGGCGTCAACAAGTTCGGCGACGGACAGGACCCGCCAATTATTCCGGCGCCGAATTTCTCTGCGCTCGAGCAGGGGCAGGTGGCTCAATTGGCGCGCGTGCGTGCTGCTCGCGATTCGCATGCGGTTGCATCGGCGCTCGCAGCAATCGGCACGTGCGCGGCTGACTATCTGCCGGGGCACACCGGCGCTCGAGCGGAGCTGATGCCGCGCATCGTCGATGCGGTGCGCGTACGGGCCAGCGTGGGCGAGATTGCCGATACGCTCGAAGCCGTGTGGGGACGATACCAGCCCGCCATGTAAGGCGCGTACGTCCGCCTCGCCAGAGTCACCGCGCATCCGCCGTGCGCAGCCGTTCATCCCAGCCGGATTGCGCCACGATGCCTCTCCGATGAAGCTGCCGGGCACATGCGTCCGACCGTCTCGGGGGCGGCGACGCATTTCCCCTCGTCGGAGTGCCTCGTGTCGCAAACCCGCCTTCGTTTCACTCATCTTTTCGCCGTGTTGCTCTCCGCTGCGCCGCTCGTACAGCCCACCGTTGCGCATGCGCAAGGTGGGCAGATCGAGCTGCGCCTCGATGCGGTGCGCGTACAGTCGATGTCCAAGAATCTCTTGCTGGGCGTATCGGTGCCGGGGTCTGCGGCCATCGCGTGGTATCTCACCTCGTCCGTGGCGATCGACGCGAGACTCGTGGGCCTGTCGTTCACCAGCACAGAGCTTCCGAACGGCAGCACACGAAAGACAACGACCACACAGCTTGCGGCATATCTGCCGATTCACTTTGCCGGATCACGCGGACGGAGCGGCGTGTTCGTTGCGCCAGGCTTTTCCTACGGCCGAACGTCGGGTACCGGACTGAGTGGGAAGGCCCTGACGACGTGGGGAGTCGAAGCGGGCGTCAAGAAGTCGGTTCGCGGGAACGTGTCGCTTCGTGTCGCCGCAACGTACGAGGACGGTGATCGCCCCGAGACCATCGGCGCCACGGGAGGCGTCAGCGTCTTCTTTCGCTGAGCGCTGTGGTGTCGGGCGTGGCTGTTCGATAGGTTGACTGAGGCGCGCAGGGCGACGGTGTCGGCGAATGCCCGACTCCCACGCAGGTGTAACGCGCGCTTCACGCCCCTCGTCAGTCACGCATGACGGAGTCGACGCCCCGACCACTTCCGGTATTGCGCGCCATGATCGACGCGCTCGACCGCGATCTGCTGCAGATCATGGCCCGCCGCATGGCGCTCGTGGCCGAGGTGGCGGCGTACAAGCGGGCGCACGGCATTCGCATTCGCGACGCACAACGCGAACGCACGGTGCTCGACGACCGGCGTGACCGGGCACGCGATCTCGGCCTGCCAGTCGGCGAAATCGAATCGATTTTTCGGGTATTGCTTCGCTCGAGCCGTGATCATCAGGCAGCGCTTCGCGCTGAAGTGCCGGTAGATGCCCAGCCGCGCACGGTCGCCATCATCGGCGGGCAGGGAAAGATGGGCGCGCTACTGTCGCGTCTATTCGCCGATCTCGGACATCATGTGCTCATTGTCGATCGCGATACCGAGCTCACCGCCACTCAGGCGGCGGCAGCGGCCGACGTGGTGGTGGTGGGTGTGCCCATCGAAGACACCGAGCGTGTCATTCGAGAAATCGGTCCCCATGTGCGCGACGACGCACTGCTGATGGACATCACGTCCATCAAGTCCGCGCCCGTCGCCGCCATGCTCGAGAGCACGCGCGCCAGCGTGGTGGGCACCCACCCAATGTTTGGCCCCGGCGTGCATACGTTGCAGGGGCAGCGCCTGGTGGTGTGCCGCGCGCGCGGTGACGCGTGGGCCGATTGGGTCGTGCAGACGTTTACGGCGCGCGGCCTGGCGGTCACCGAAGCCACGCCCATGCAACACGACCGCGCGATGTCCGTGGTACAGGTGCTCACGCACTACCAAACGCAGGTACTCGGCCTCACGCTCGCGCGACTCGGTATTCCGCTCGACGACACACTCAAATTCACGTCGCCCGCCTATCTGCTCGAGCTGTATGTCTCCGCTCGGCACTTCGCGCAGGATCCGCGACTGTACGGCCCCATCGAAATGCGAAATCCGGCCACCGGCGCCGTGACGTCGGCGTTTCAGCAGGCGGCCGAAGAACTCGGCGACGTGCTCGCCAGCGGCGACCAGGCAGCATTCAGCGCACTCTTCGAAGACGTACGCACCTTCTTCGGCGACTTCACCGCCGAGGCAGTCGAACAATCCAGTTTCCTCATCGATCGCATCGTGGAACGCACGTGAGCGACGTGACGTCGGTCGGCACGCTCGAACGCATCTGGATCAAGCGCTCCAAGAACGGCCCGATGGACTTTGTGCCACAGGCCGCGCTCCGAGCCAATCGCGGACTGGTAGGCAACGCCAATCAGGGCGGGCGGCGGCAGGTCACCATTCTCGAGGCGGAGCGGTGGGCATCGCACATGGCGGCGCTCGAGGCCAGCCTCGATCCTTCCAGGCGGCGCGCCAATCTGCTCGTGCGCGGCTGTGACCTGCGAAACATGCGCGGGCGCATTCTCCTGGTCGGGAACGTGCGGCTCGAGATCGCCGGCGAGACCAAGCCGTGTCACGCCATGGACGAGGTGCTGCCCGGTCTGCAGGCCGCCATGCGACCCGACTGGGGCGGCGGGGCCTTCGCCATCGTGCTGGACGACGGCATCATCAGTGTGGGCGACGCCGTGCGCTTTGCGCCGCCCGGAGTCACCGGAGAACTGCCGCACCCGTAGCCGGGATGGAGAAACTGCGGCGGGTTTGGGGTATTTTATCCGTATGCGACCTTCCACTACGACAAACCGCCATCTGCTCGCGGCCGCGCTTCTGGGCGCCGGCGCGGTGGTGGCCTCCGCCCCTCTTGGGGCGCAGCAAAAGACCACCATTCGCGATCGGGCAGCGCAGGAAGCCGATCGCAAGCCAGTGCCTAAGGCCGGGCTGGGGGTCATCGACGGTGTCGTGACCGACACGCTGCTGCGCCCACTGGAAAGCGCCGACATCTCGGTGGTCGGCGTCGACGCCCGCGTCGTGACCGAAGAGAGCGGGCGCTTCCGCTTTCTGCAGGTACCGGCGGGACAGTATCTGCTGGTCGTGCGGCGCATCGGCTTCGCGCCCACGTCGGGCATCATCGATGTCCCGGCCAATGACACCGTCCGGCTCTCCTACACGCTGACGCGTAGCACGATGTTGCTCGACACCATTCGGGTGAAGGCGACGCGCATCTCGACGCGGATGCTCGACTTCGAACAGCGACGCTCGCAAGGGATCGGCCAGTTCATCACGCAGGAGCAGATTGAACGGCGAGGATCACGCGAAGTCGGTGATTTCTTGCGCACGCTGCGCGGCATCGATGTCTCGCGCATCACGACCGAGGCGTTTGCCGGTACCGTCGCACTTTCAAAGCGAGAGGGTGGCAGCGTGGGCGGTGACGGCACCGGTGCGTGTGCCATGCAAGTGCTGTTGGACGGCATCATCTTGCCGCGCTTCTTCAATCTCGAACTGCTCCCTCCGCCCAAGCAGGTTGCCGGCATCGAGGTGTACTCGGGCGCCGCCACCGTGCCACCGCAGTTCGGTGGACCGGATCGACGGTGCGGTGTCATTTTGGTGTGGACACGCGACGGATACTGACCGCCTCGCGCGTGGCCTGACCATTCGAGAGAGACAAAGAGACCGCACAAAGACAACGGCCCCGCGAGCAGCTTGCTCGCGGGGCCGTTGTGTATAGCGACCGACTGCTTACTGGCAGCCAGGACCGGCCAGTGCGCCGGCCTTACCGGCACGCACCAGACACTCGCCCTGCGGAATCGGCATCACCTTGGCGACAAAGTGCTCAGGAACATCACGCGGCAGCGTGGCCAGACGGCCATACCGGCGCATGTCGATCCAGCGCGTGCCTTCCAGTAGCAGCGAGTAGCGCTTCTGCAGCAGGATTTCATCCAACACGGCGGCGTCTGCCGACGCGGTCGTCAACGTCGACGCCGCAAGGCCGCCGGAGTTCATGCGGATCGAGTTGATGATGGTGATCGCTCCCGCCTTGTCACCCGTGGCCAACAGTCCTTCCGCACGGAGGAGCATCAGCTCTTCGTTGCGGATGATCGGCACAGGGTTCGAATTGGAGTTGTCTCCGGTGTAGCCGATGGACGACGAGATGCCGGCCACACCACCGCCCGGATTGCCCGTGGTCTTCGCCTTAACTTTCGCCAGATAGCGATTGTCGAGCGATCCATCCGCCTTGAGCGGTGCGTCCGTTGTGGTGGACGGGTGCAGATAGAGAACGGCCGCGTTGCCGAAGAACGGGTTGCTGGCATCGCCCGTCGCTCCCGAGTACGGATGGAACGGGCCCGCATCGAGATCGGTGCGGGTGGTTGCCGCCGTGTTGAGGAACGACGCGGTGAGTGCCGTGAGCGAACGCTGCCAAGCGGTCGTTCCACCGCCTGACGTGGCGTAGTATGCCGCGGCCTTGCCGGCAATCGCACGATTGAACCGCGCGAACGTCGTTGGCGTGGTAAACCCGGCAAACCCGGCGTGCAGCGTGAACGGGAACGCCGTTCCGCCAGCCGCGAGCGCCGTGTTGCCCTCGTCAAGCGTGTTCAGGATGTACTTGTAAACCGAGTCACGCGAGACGAACGCGGCCAGATCCGACGCGTCCTGCTTGATCTCCACCACGGCACCGAGCGTGTCACGGGTCGAGATGACGTAGAGGAGTTCGAGCCCCTCGAGCGTCTTCGCGAAACCCAGTGCTGCACTCTTCTGCGCCGCTGTCAACGCCGCAGAGCCAGCCGCAGCGTTCTTCAGGTTAAAGATGTCGCGCAGGTTGCCGTACGGTGTGCCCCACACACCCACGGCGAAACCGGCCGGGTCGATCTTGTTCTGGCCCGTCAGGCCCTGCAGGTAGTGCGACGTGTTGCGCCCTTCCTGCGGCGAATAGATGTACATCTCACGACCGAAACGTCCGACATCGTTGATGAATCCGCCACGACCGTTGCGCAGCTGACGAAGCAGACCGGTGGCCTGCAGCTGCAGCGCCTGCTGGTCGGCACCAGCGGCAACCGTCGTCGGCGTATTCGGGTTGGTGATATCGAGCTTGTCGCTGCTGCACGCGGCGAGTGCCGCGGTTCCCAGGACGAGCGCGAGGGTACGTGTCGCGTTCAAGGGTGTCCTCGTAGTTGTCGTCATCATGGTCTTAGAACCCCACGTCGACGCTGAAGAAGAACTGCCGGCTCGACGGGAACGGCGCGAGGTCGATGAACCGGTTGAAGTTCGTGTTGCCGAAGTTGTTGAACTCGGGGTCGAAGCTCCAGTACTTGGAGAACAGCGCGAGATTACGGCCGCTCAGGTTGAAGCGCAGGCTGCGCGCACCCGGCACCTTGCTCGCCCACGAATCCGGCGCCTGAAGATTCAGGTTCACTTCGCGGATCTTCACGTACGTGCCGCTCTGCAGGTACGGACGAATATCGCCGCCGTCGAACGTGGCGTACCGATCCGCACCCTTCTCTACGTAGTCGCGCGACTGGCCGCCTTCGTCGAACAGGTTGTTGGTCATGTTCGACACGGCACCACCGTTACGCCAGTCGGCCAGGACCGAGAACGTCAGGCGCTTCCAGGTGATGTCGTTGTTGAACGTGGTGGTGTGCACCGGGTTGGAATCGAAAATCGGCGAATCGCACGACGTGTTGTTCGCGCAGAACGGCGCGTTGCCCCAGATCATGGTGGAACGCGTGTTCGCCTGAATCCGGTTGCGGCCGTAGGTCGCACCGAACGAGCCAGGCACCGCAAACGCCGGCACCGGGATGAAATCGGTGCGCTGCACGTTAGCGTTGTAGATGATGCGCGTCGACCACTCCACCGAGTTGCTGCGGTACGGGACCGCCGAGAGCACGGCTTCGTTGCCCTGCACGGACAGCTGGCCACCGTTGATGATCTGGTTGCCCAGACCCGACGACGGCGGCAGCGGGAACGTCAGCAGCAGGTCAGTGATCTTGCGCTCGTAGCGCGTCACTTCAAGGCTCAACCGCGAACCCAGGAACGTCATGTCCGCGCCGAACTCGGTTTCGTTCATCGTCTCTGGCTTGATGCCGGCGTTGCCAAGGAGACCGTTCGAAACGAGCGACGCCGAGCCGCCAATGATGCCGCCGTTGGCGTACAGGATGTCACGATCCGCATACCGCGGGCGGTTGCCCGACTTGCCCTTCGCCGCGCGGAACTTGATCTCGTCGATCTTGTCCGTGAACGGCTTCACGAAACGATACGACGCCGAGAACTTCGGGAACTGGTAGAACTTTTCGCGATCGCCGTTGGCGCTCGACCGGTCGGCACGCACGCCGATGTTCAAGGCCAACTTTTCCTCGAGCGCCAGGATCTGCTCGTTCACGTAGTACGACTGGTCGCGGAATTCGTTCTTGCCGTTTGTGACGGCGATGTCCTGTGCACCTACCGGCACCTTCACCGTCGGCAGAAGGCCACGGCCGCGGATCTGGTACGAGTTGAATGTCTGGTTTTCGTACGAGCCGCCAACCGACGTGGTCAGCGACGTCAGCCACTTGTTGCCGGCCGAGTACGTCCACACCGCGTTCACACCCTGGTTGTACTGGTAGCTCGATGCGTTGAGCTGATTGGCCGTGCCAAGGAAGTTGTCCGCCGGCTCGAACTGCAGGTAGTTCGGCGCGTACTGGTACCCTTCCTGCTGGAACCGATCCATACCGGCCAGGAACGACAGCTGGACGGAGTTGTGGGCCGTGCTGAGCGCCGAGAAGTTGGCGCGCAGATTTCCGGCCTGACGCCACACACTTTCCGTGTTCACAACGTCGCGGAACACTTCGAACGGGTTCGACGTGCCCGAGCCGCCGCCGTTGAACGGCATGCGGATGTAGCGGCCATCGGCGCCCTTCGACTGCAGATCGACGATCGCCGGCGAGTAACCGAAGGTGTAGATCGGGCTGGTGCCGGAGTTGTCGTTGCCGCCGATACCGCGCTGGAAGAAGTTGCGCGTCACATCAAGACCGCCGCTCACCGTCCACTTGGTGCCGAGCGTCTGGTCGAGGTTGATGCGGCCACCCGTGCGACGGGCGCCGGTGTTCACCACGATGCCCGATTCCTGGCGATCGCTGATGGACGTGAAGAAGCGCGTGTTGTTCACGCCGCCCGACGCCGACAACAGCGTTTCCCACGACGGATCGGTGCGGCCGTAGAGCTGCCCCTGCCAGTCGTAGTACGGGCACTTGGGGTTACAGGCCGCCGTCGCCGCTGCCACACCCACCGCTCCGCCGGCAAACGGCGTGACTTCGGCGAGATCGGCGTAGCGACGCGATTCGAGGTTCTTGAGCTGCTGCTGCGTGCCCACACGCTGCGTCACGTTCCACGACGCGCGTCCCTGCTTGCCACGCTTGGTCGTGATCACGACCACGCCGTTCGTCGCGCGCGAGCCGTAGATGGCCGAGGCGGCCGCCGACTTCAGCACTTCGATGTTTTCGATGTCGTTCGGATTCAGGTCGGCCAAACGATTGACGACCTGGTCCTGGCTCGATCCCGTCGAACCCGAGGCACGCGTCACCGAGCTGGCGCCCGACGAGATGCTTGCGTTCGAGATGATGATGCCGTCGACGACATACAGCGGATCACCCTGACCCAGCACCGACGTGGCGCCGCGGATCTGGATCTGCGCACCACCACCCGGCGCGCCGCTGTTTTCGAACATGCGCGCACCGGCAACCTTACCAGCCAGGTTGCTTTCGACCGAGCGGGCCGGCACGCGATTGAGTTCCTGCGAGTTCACCGTCGATACCGCAGTCGCGGCAACGCGACGATCCGTCGTCGTGGCCACACCAGTGACCGTCACACCTTCGAGCTGGAGAATGTCCTTCTCCATGACGAAGTCGGCCGTGTTTTCGCCCGGGCCCAAGCGCTTCGTCTGCCGCTTGTAGCCAAGCTGACGCGCCAGCACGATCACTTCGCTGGAGGGAACGCGCAGGCGATACTCACCGCGCTCGTTGGTACGCACACCAACCTGCTGACCAACGATGCTGACCGTCACATCAACCAGCGGTTGATTGGTCCCGGCTGCCGTCACCTTGCCCGAGATATCTCGGGTCTGTGCGTCCGCTTGCAGCGGAAGCACGGCAACAATGGCGGCAGCGGTTACGAACTTGAAAAACCTGCCCATAGGGTCTCCGAAGGAGGGGAGCGGAGCACTGCGCGGACACTGGGCGATCAGACACTCGACGGCAGGTGCCCGCAGGGGAGCCCGAACGCTCAAGCCCCGTGGTGCACGCCGACGGCCACCGCCTCCCATCGAGGTTTCGGGACCAACTCCGAATTCGGGGGACGAGCAGCTGATCAGCTAGTGGGTCAAACTTATGTCAACAACAGGTGACGGGTAGGTCACGTCACCAGATTTTGTGGGGAGGAATGACGCGAAAGACATGACAAGGTGGTCCGAGCCGGGACAGTGTGATCTGCGTCCCCTCGTCGGGGGGCCGTCGGCGTGAACTGCTTATTGCAGAGCTCGCCTGTCTCGTCCGTTACGAATGGCCACCGTACGCTCGAGCTCGTCGCGCGCCTGCAGAATTTTCTGCCGCAAGTCAGGCGAGAGTTGCGGGTGCGCACGCAACCACTGGTCTATAGATGAGAGCGCCTCCGCACTCTGTTGGCCGCTCAACGTCGCGCCCAGCCAACTGCCCAGAAAGAAGATGCGCCGGTTCTTCTGGATCCATGGCAGGGTATCGAGTGCCATTTCCAGGAAGGGGCGCGTCAGCGCCGATTGGTCGGTGTCGTGGAAGGCGCGCAGACTGGACGTCACCCACTCTTCGTTCAATTCGCCGTCGCTGAACCAGCGGGCAAACAGCTCGCGTTTCTGCGCGGCATCCGGCGTCGCCGCCGACGCGACAAAGGCGAGGCGGCGCCCCTCACTCGTGGAGTCACGGCGTCGCTCGGCGGCAAGTCGCGCCGCGGCGGTCGGGGCGTTCTGGGCAATCAAGCGTGTCACCATCGCCCATCGTGTCGGGGGACGCAGCGCCAAGCCTGCGACCGAATCCCCGTCCAGAAACCGGTCCAGCATGGCCAGCGACGCGGGGCCACGGGACAGCCCCACGAAGGCGTCGAGTGCATTCTTGCGCGGACCATACGCGCGAGAAGAATCGGCGGCCAACGCCATCAGCAGCGGCGCCGCCTCGCGCACCATCGCCTCACGCGCGTCATCGCCCACGTAGCGGCTGATGGCCGTACTCATGCGGCCGATCAGCGTGCCCACGATTTGTTCATCCTGCTCCCGCGGCAACTCACGCATCGCCAGCGCCACGAAGCGCTCCGGCGGCAACTGCGACTCGCGCACCAGATCCCACAGCGCCCCCCACAACATCGCGCGCAAGAGATCATCGCGCACGGTTCCGATGTGGCCGTCGAGCCACGTCACGGTTCGTGCATCGGGCAATACGAGTGCATAGCCAAAATCGCCATCATTGGCAAAGACAAACGCCGGCGCCGGTTTGCCACGGGCCGCGACCAACTCGGTCGTCACCGTCGACAGTTCAACGGGAAGACGCTCCATATGTCCGTCCGCATAGGCCAGCAGCACTTGCAGCTTGATGGGCCAGGCGCGCGTTCCCGAAATCGTCGGCTGCGCCGGTCGCTGCGAAAGCGTCAGACGCGCAATGCGGCCGTTGCGCACCTCGAGCGATTGTTGCACCAGCGGCATGCCGGGCCGAAGAATCCAGGCACGCCCCCACGAGGTGAGATCCCGGCCTGACGCCACGCCGATATGCCGCAGCAGATCCTGCCAGGTCGCGTTGCCATAGGCGTGCGCACGCAGGAACGTCCGCACCCCTGTCTGAAACGCACGGTCACCAACCAGAAAGTTGAGTTGCCGCAGAATGCCCGGCGCCTTGTTGTCCACGATCGGGCCGTAATTGCTTTTGGCCTGATCGAGGTTGGCCAGTGCCTGCCACACCGGTGTCGTGCCGGCGGTGGCATCGGTCGCGTACGCGACCGGTTTGTTGCGCAGGTAGAAGGTCTTCCACGCGTTCGACGGGGGATCGAGCGACGCCTGCATCTTCGCCGCCATGTACGTCGCAAACCCTTCCTTGAGCCACAGGTCGTCGAACCACCGCATCGTCATGTAGTCACCAAA
>Ga0154020_10005466_pt1 | contig 14969 bp, 13 predicted proteins | sample Klosneuvirus_201_FD_109709 | JGI IMG/M metagenome (GOLD analysis project Ga0154020, IMG submission 109709) | Active sludge microbial communities from wastewater, Klosterneuburg, Austria - Klosneuvirus_20160825_MG | ecosystem: Engineered > WWTP > Aerobic digester > Activated sludge | place...
CACGGTGACGCCGCCGGCGTTGGCGAGAATGTCGGGGATGACGACAATCCCGCGCTCGTGCATGTCTTCGTCGGCGTCGGGCTGGGTGGGGTGGTTGGCGCCCTCGATCACGAGCTTGGCTTTGATGTGGGTGCAGTTCGCGCCCGTGATCACGTCGCCCAGCGCCGCTGGAATCAGGCAATCGACATCGAGCCCAAAGAGATCCTGATTGTTCATCGGCTCGGAGCCGGGGAAGCCGGCGACGGTGCGCTTTTCGGCAAAGTATTTTTCAAGCGCCGGAACATCCAACCCGGCCTTGTTGTACACGCCGCCTTTGACGTCGGTAATCGCGATCACTTTGCCGCCGCGCTCGGCCCAGAACTTGGCCGTGAAGCTGCCCACGTTGCCGTAGCCCTGGATCGCGCAGGTTTTGCCTTTGATGCTTTCACCAATCGCGTTGTAGTAGCTGTCAGCGGTGATCACCACGCCGCGGCCCGTGGCGGCAAGGCGGCCCTTGCTGCCGCCCAGCGCCAGAGGCTTGCCCGTGACAACGGCGGGCGCGTAGCCTCGGCGTGAAGAGTATTCGTCCATCATCCACGACATCACTTTGCCGTCGGTGCCCATGTCCGGCGCGGGTACGTCGCGCTGCGGGCCAAGCACGATTGAAATGCGCGCCGTGAACTTGCGCGTCAGGCGCTCCAGCTCAATGGCGCTCATGTTCATGGGATCGCAGCTCACGCCGCCCTTGGCGCCGCCAAAGGGCACGTCGAGCAGCGCGGTCTTCCAGGTCATCAGGCTTGCCAGCGCGCGCACTTCGTCAAGATCGACTTCCGGGTGATAGCGGATACCGCCTTTCCACGGGCCGCGCGCGCCGTTGTGCTGCACGCGATAGCCTGCATAGACGTGAATCTTGCCGCTGTCCATGCGCACCGGCACAGCTACGGTCACTTCGCGGAATGGCGTCTTGAGGATGCTGCGCAGCTGCGCGTCCATGTTGAGACGGTCTGCGGCGATATCGAACAGCACGTTGACGGCTTCATAGGCATTGTGGCGCGGGCCCGTTGAAGTGAAGCGGCCGGTCGAGAAGCGAGTGGGCATGCATGGATCCTGGAACGAAAGTGTTGGCTGAATCTACATCCCCGCCGCACGCGGGCAAGGCGCGGCATGGAGGGCCCCATGCGGTATGGCATAATCAGGAGTTGCGTACTTTGACCGGCGCGTGTGCGGTGACACCGGGCGGAAAGTGAAAATCCGCCAGCGTGTAACTGGCCAGCACCTTGCCGATCTGCTCCTCCACGCGCGTGAACACGTCCAGGATCAGGCAATCGTCAAAGAGCGCGCACTCCTTCTCATTGGCGAAGCACTCGAACACGCGCATCGGGCCGTCAATCTCAATGATGATGTCGCGCACACTCAGCGACTTGGGTTCGCCCGCGAGCACAAAGCCGCCCGAGGGGCCCTTGAGCGACTTCACGATGCCGCGTTTGGCCAGCTGCTGGAGAATCTTGGAGAGAAAGGCCTTGGGGATCATCAGGCGCTCGGCGATCTCGGCCAGTGTTACCGGGCCGGATTCGCGGCGCTCCGCGAGATAGATAAGCGCGCGAAGACCGTAGTCACTCTTGCGGCTGAAGATCACGGAGAGCCTTTCGTGCTGCAAACAGGCGTTATCGGGTCTGATTTCCCTCCCGTAAGTAGACTAATCGGGCCTGTGCTGTCAAGGATAGGCGTGACAACCGCACCGCAGACAAAGACGCCCGCTGACGCGGGCGTCTTTGCCATGATCTTGACGCGTCAAGGTGAGCCCATCGCCTCATAGCGCAACTGGGCCGGGATCTTGTTGGTCAGGCTCGAGGCCACGTCCGGGCCATAGGCAGGCCAGGGTGCGCCTGTCCACCACGACGGCTGCTGCGCGTAGGTCAACGAAGGCGGCATCTGCTGCACGGAAATGCCCGCCGACCAGACCACACCGCCCGTCACGCTGTCCCAGTTGCCGTGGCGAATCATCGTGGCCTCAATCTGCGGGTCGCTGCCGGTTGTGCTGCCCGAGTTGTTCGCATAGCCCAGCTTGTAAACGATTTTGCCCAGGTAATAGGCGTAGGGCGTGCAGTTCTCCTCGAAGACCGTTTCATAGCCCGGCGTGCCCAGCACATTGCCGACGATGTTCTCGTACTTGTGCCAGATATAGAAGTCGACCAGCCATGTGCCGTAGTTCAGGCCTGTCGGCTGTGCCATGTACACGCGGTTGCGGAAGTAAGTGTTGTGCGAGGCGGAACCCCAGTACATGTCGCCGATGATCTTGGAGCCGAACGTGTTGTTCTCGATCAGGTTCATCATCGGGTGCGGCCCGTGCTCAACGATCGCGGGCTGGGCCCACTCCGGGTCGCTGTATTTCACCTTGGTGATGAAATTGGCCGAGACCACATTGCCGCAGGCGCCGCCCTCAAAGGCGATCGGCACGTGCATGTTGTAGAAAATGTTGTCCTCGACCAGCGAAGCGGTGATCATGTTGCCCAGGAAAATGCCGTAGGCGCGGTCGGGGCCGTAATTGCCCGTCCCGTCGTGAAACGTGCAGCCGCGGACCTCGCACTGCATGTCGTGAAGCATCCAGATGTGGCGACGGCGCGAGCCCTTCATATCCACGTTTTTCAGCCAGCAGCGATAACCGCCAAACCACCACATCGTGTCGCGCGCATCGTTGACGTTGTCCACCGCGAAGTCTTCAAATCCTGCAAGCTCGGTGATGCCCTTGACCTTGATGCCCTGCGGCACAAGCCCGGCCGTGTAGTTCGTGTAAAGCTCAGGCTCGAACGTGATGCTCGTGGCGCTGCGCGTGAGCACTTTCACCAGCTGCCCCATGCAGCGGTCGCCGTTGTCGCGGCCGCACCAGGTGGCTGGGCCCGAAGTGCCGCCGGCCACGACTAGGTTGCCGTCGGATTGCTGGTCAATCAGGATCACGTCCCCCACCGCCCAGTTGTTGTTGGCCATGCTCAGGCTTGTGGAACCCTTGGTGTAGCCTCCGCTGAGGTTGTAAGGGCTCGTGTTGTAGAACACGCCGTCTTCGTAGGCGCTGTCGCGGATTTCGAGCACGCGGCTGGCGCTGCCCATCCATTTGAGCTGGGTCGTGTTGCCTGCGCCGCGCAAAGTGACGCGGCTTTTGAGCTGGATCGTGTCCGTGATTTTGTAGGTGCCCGCGGGCATGAACACCACTTGATCTGCCGGACAGGCATCAATCGCGTTCTGGATCGCGCTGGTGTCGTCGGCCACGCCGTTGCCCTGCGCGTTGTAAGGCGCGTTCTTGACGTTGGCGAAGATCGTCGTGCGCGCGGGAATGCCGCCGGGGATGCCAGCCTTCCAGGTGATGCGCCGGTCCGCGGGAATCAGGCCCGGCGCCGACGGGTCGTAGGAGCCGCCTCCGCCGCCCACGGGCGCGATTACGACCGTGAACGCGCGTGTCGCCGTGACACCACTGGTCACTGCCACCACGAAATTGAACGTGCCCGCCGTGCTCGGCGTGCCACTCAACGTGGTCGTGGCGGTTGCACTTGACGTGTCAAGACTCAGGCCCGCGGGCAGCGCGCCCGAAGACAGGCTCCAGGTGAACGGCGCGCTGCCGCCCGAAGCTGCCAGCGTGGCGCTGTAAGCCGCACCCGCCGTTCCCGAAGGCAGCGTGGCCGTGGAAATCGCCAGACCGCCCGGAGTTCCGCCGCCCGCGGCCGTGGTACCCGGCGCGCCGCCGCCCTCGGCACAGGCCACCATGAACACCGCAAAACCCGCCAGCACCGTCAGAAGCATCCACCTCATGACATTCTCCCCGGTTTGTTGAAGGGCGCACCGCGCGGCCATTCGAGTGCTCTCGGCTGGCCGCGGCGCCATGCCCCAGGTTTACATAAGTGTCATGACTGCATCTCCACAGGCTTGCGCAAAGGTTGACATATTTGTCAACTCCCTAGGAGCATTGACGGATTGGAACCCATGGCCGAAGTCCTCGACTGGAACCTCGAAACCCAGGCGCTGCGCGAGCGCCTGGCCCAACTCGCACTGGGCAAGACGCGCAGCGAGATTGCGCGCAAGACCGCCACCAGCCCCACGAATGTCGTGCGCTACCTCAAAGGCACGCGCATGCCCCTGGAGTTCGCGGCAGCACTCGTGAAAGGCCTGGGCGTCAACCCCGCTTGGCTGCTCGCGGGCGAGGGTGCGCCCTACCTGGCCGATGTCACTTCGCAGACGGCGGTGATGGGCGGCAACCTGCTCGAACTGGTCGAGGCCATGAACGCGGTCTCGCGCATGAAACTGGGTGCATTGGCAGGCAAGCACCAAGCGCGCGTGCTGCGCGAACTCTCCGACGCGATTGCCGCCCACGACCGCTTGCGCGCAAAGCTCAACGCTCAATCGCGCGGCATCTTTGTGCAGTTGCTTGGCGACATCGAGAAGTGCCTGAACGAATACAAGGTGCAGCCCGCCGCGGGCCTGCTCAAAGCAGCCGAACAGGTGGCGCGCCTCTGCGACGACCCCGAACTGCACGCCAAATTGCTCGCCTATCAGGCCAGCTACCACGCCTTTGTGCGCGACCTCGACACCGCTCTGGCCTACCAACGCAAGCTGATGCAGCGCATGCTCAGCGCCGCGGGCGCGCCCGACGAATACGCGCTGCGCAACGCCGTCAATCTCATCCTCACGCTCATGACGCTCGCGCGCCTGCCCGAGGCCCAGCGCGTGTGCGAAGCCACGCTCAAGCTCGTGCCGCCCAAAACGCCACGCTACTCAGCGCTCGCGCTGCTGAAGTTCCTTGAAGGCCGCCTGAAGGCAGAACTGGGCGATCTGCTTCCCGGGCTCGCGATCATGACGCGCGAACTTTCGCTTGGCGGCGGCCCCACGGAGCCCACCATGCGCCTGTGGCTCACGCAGCATCTGCTGCGCGCGGGCCTGCTGCGACCCTCCGAAGCGCTCGACTACGGAGATGACACACCCGTCAAGACCGTGATCCTGCTCGACTTCGCCTGCTGGCACGAGGACGCCGCCTTCCTTCAGCGTGTGTGCGACTTTGCCGCCCAGCCGCGCTTCAACCAACTCGGTGATTTGGCGCGGCCTGAACACCTCGGACCTTACCTGCTGCGCGCCCTGGCCAAGAAGGATCGTCGCGCCGTGGCCGACTACGAAAGCGCGGCTGCGCGCTGCGTTGACGACATGCGCAATTACGCGCCCGTGTTCACCACGCAATTGTGGCGCGCGCTGGGCAAAGTCAAGGAAGCTGCAATCGCCCACCAGAACGCAGAAAAGTCGCTGGCCGCAAAGCCCGAAGAGCGCCACGTGCACGTGCTCACGCAGGGCACACACCACCGCAGCGCGCTATGGCTAAGACGTCAGGGCACCAGGATCAGCCAAGCCCAAGTGGATGCCGCAAAAGCCTTCTTCACTGACCACGCAGCCCGGGGCTTTGCATGTTTTTCCGCAGACGCCCAATCTGCGAATGCAGTTAGCACTCCAACCAGAGCTCAAGCATGAAAACCCACACCGAATACCTGTACTTCACGACCAAAAAGCACCGCGAGTACATCCGCATCACCGACGAGGTGGCGCGCGCCGTCGAGAAAAGTGGCGTACGCGAAGGCATGGCGCTGGTGAGCGCGATGCACATCACAGCCGGCGTGTACGTGAACGACGCCGAAAGCGGGCTCATTGACGACATCGACCACTGGCTGGAATCGCTCACGCCCTACGGCGCCTACCCGCAAATGAAATGGCCCCGCGAAGGAGAAACGGGCGCCGTCGAAGCGACCAGCGCACGGTATCGCCACCACGACACCGGCGAAGACAACGGCGACTCCCATTTGAAAAGCATCCTCGTGCACCACCAGGTGATCGTGCCGATCACCAAAGGCAAACTCGACCTCGGCACATGGCAACAGGTCTACTACGCCGAGTTCGACGGCCAGCGAAAGAAACGCGTGATCATCAAGGTGATGGGTGAGTAGGCGCTCACGGCAATCCGCTGAGGGTCTCTTGCCGCAGCGCGAAGTTTTCAAAGATCTCTCGAGCCCTTCTGCCTGGTCGAGTCAGGCCGTGTTTGAGCGCCTGGGGCCCTGGCCCCCGGCTTGCGCTCCTTAGCCGACCTTCGAGGTCGCGGTCACAGCCGGCGTGACCGGCTTGTCTCCCGCCTGCTCAGGCGCCGGTTTGGCGCTGGCCTGCGTTCCCGCCGTTGGCGCGGCTTTGGCCTCCGCGGCGATCTTACGGTAGGTCTGCATCACATACTCGGCCGCGTCGATCGTGGTTTGCTCCTGCGCCGCTCGCATTTGCTCCTGCTTTCGGTCGCGTTCGCGAATGGCGGCAAGGTGGCAGGCCGCGCTGACCGGCACGCGAAAGGCCACGAGCTCTTCGCCCTTCTTGAGGCGCTCGAGGTTTTTTTCATTGAGGATGTGTTCCATTTCCCGCGACTGGTCGCCCGATTTGATCAGCAGGTCAAGGGAGCGGATGTCGCGTTCAAGCTCGGGGATGCCAAGCGATTTGCCGCGCGCCTCAAGGCAGGCGCGCGCGAACTTCGCGCCCGGTTCGTCATCGTCGAAATCAGCCAGCACTTCGCGGGCCTGGGCCAGACGGCGCTGGTACGCATCTTTGCGCTCGGCCTCGATCTCGGCCTTGCTCTGCGCGATTGCACGGTAAGCGTTGCTCATGGAAGCTCCTTTCAAGAGTTCCCAAAGCGTACAACGTGCTGCGACAATCCTCGGCCGCCCGGACGTGCCCGGCTGGCCAAGTTCATTTACAGGATTTGCGCGCGGCTCTGCCGGTTCTAAAACGCCCGCCATGGCCAACACCGTTCGCGATGAACGCCGCTCCCCTAGCCGCACAACGTTCATGCTGCAATTTGCGGCCACGGCGGCGGGCTTCATCGTTTCGGCCTACCTGGTTTCGACCGTGATCTTCGACGCCGGCCCGACCCAGAGCATCTCGCCCGCGCTGCGCATCGCCATCTCCCTCGTGGCGCTGGCCATTACCCTGGGCGTGGTGCTGGGCCTGGCCTGGGCTGCCTCGCGCGGCTACCGCGCCTGGAAGCTCGAAGGCGGGAAGTTGCTCATATTCAAGCGAGAGGGCCAACCGCCTGCAGTCACGCTGGAACTGCGCGAGATCAGCTCCGTCAAGGCGCGCGAGGATGACTGGGATGTCATCGCCCGCGCCGAAGGCGACGACCTTGAGGCCGTTGGTTTGCAGGAAACCGGCGGCGACCTGCCCGGCGAGAAGCCGCGCCACCACGGCGAACTGGAAGTCTTCGCGGCGGGGCGGCTGTACATAATTGAAACCGAAAGCACCGAGGCGGCAAAGGCCGCAGCGGCGGCCATAGGAAGCGCGATGACCGGGCTGGTGAAATCTCCTTGAGGAAATCATGAAGAATTGCAAGGCGCGATCATTAGCTAGTGATTGCTAACTTGAAAGGGCCGAAAGCCAGTCATGAAGACGGCGTAAGTATTGTGGTAGCCGTGTGTTGCAAAACAAGATTGCGGCCTGCGGGTTTTTCCCATTGACCTGTGCTTTGCGCGTACTAGATTCCCGTGTTCCACTGGATGTCCGCTTTACGGGTTGGGAAGGTTCCAAAGCGGCCGGGCATTCGAAAGGTTCACCCTATGAGTTCAGACAAACGAGGCGCCCCTGACGGCCTCTGGATGAAGTGCGAAGCGTGCGACAACCTCGTATATAAGAAGGTCGTCGAAGACGCCCACCAGGTTTGCCCCGAATGCGGGTTCCACTTCCGCATCAACGCCAAGCAACGCATTGAATACCTGTTGGATCCGGATTCGTTCACTGTGCTCTTCGACAACCTTGAGTCCATCGACGCCCTGAATTTCAAGGGCCAGAAGTCCTACAAAGACAAACTTGCCAAAGCGCAGAAGAACACCGGCCTGCGCGAAGCCGCGCATTTTGGCGTGGGCGCGATTTCCGGCCAGCGCGTGGTGTTTGGCGTAATTGACCCGAGCTTCATCATGGGCTCCATGGGCAGCGTGGTGGGCGAGAAAATTGCCCGCGGCGCCGAATACGCCCGCAAAGAAGGCATCCCGCTGATCATCGTTTCAGGCTCCGGCGGCGGGGCGCGCATGGAGGAAGGCATTCTTTCGCTGTTCCAGATGGCGAAAACCAGCGCGGCCATCAAGCGCTTGCAGGACGCCGGCGGCGTTTACATCGCGATCCTGACCAACGCCACCATGGGCGGCTCGATGGCAAGCTGGGCCAGCCTTGGCGACATCACGATTGCCGAGCCCAAGGCGCTGCTGGGCTTTGCCGGCCCGCGCGTGATTGCGCAGACTGTGCGCCAGGAATTGCCCCCGGGCTTCCAGACTTCAGAGTTCCTGCTCGAGCACGGCTTTGTGGATATGGTTGTGCATCGCAAAGAGCTGAGGCAAAAGCTGATTTCGCTGCTGCGCTACACAGTGCGCGAGATGCCGGCCTTCGTGAAGCAGACGGCCAGGCAAACAGGCCGCATCGAGGCGCCCAAGCTCACGGCCAAAGCCGCGCGCTAGGCAATCTTTCAATCCCCAACGGACGCGGCCAAGGCTGCGTCCGTTGTGCGTTTAGGCCCAGCGCCGAGATGTTGACGCGGGGCCCCCCAAGAGGCAAAACCTCTGCCCTTCGCGAAACGGTGTGGGGAAGAAACTGCACCAGCAGTTTCCTCCCCACACCGTCCGGCCCGCGCGGCTGCACGGGCCGGCGGATTGACGGGCTGTGCCCGGCAATCCGGCAGTTTGCAGTAACTGAGTGAGGCTCCCGTGAAAGAGACACCGTTAAAAGCTGAGCACGAAAAGCTCGGCGCGCGCATGGTTGATTTTGCGGGCTGGTACATGCCCGTCAGCTACTCCACGATCAAAGAAGAGCACCAGCGCGTTCGCACCAAGATGGGCCTGTTTGATGTCTCGCACATGGGCCGGTACATGATCACCGGCAAGGATCACATCAAGTTCACCGACAAGGTCATCACCAACAGCCGCGCGGATATGAAGCCGGGCCAGATTCGCTATTCGCTGGTGTGCAACGGGCTGGGCGGCGCGCTCGATGACGTGCTGGTTTACAGCGGCGGCGAGGAGTTCACGTTCTTCGTCGTCAACGCCGGCAACCGCGACAAAATCTGGAGCTGGTTCGAGCGCGAGCGCAAAGGCTTTGCCGTGGACATCACGGACCTGAGCGAGAAGTACGCCATGATCGCCATGCAGGGCCCGAAGTCCGCCGAGATTCTGCACAAGATTTCGAATCTCGACGTCAACGGCCTCAAGTATTACCGCTTCACACGCGCCACCGTTCTGGGCGAGGCTGAAGTACTGGTGAGCCGCACCGGTTATACGGGCGAAGACGGCTTTGAATTAATCATGAGCAACGGCAACGCCGTGAAGTTCTGGCGCGATATCCTGGGCGTGGGTGCCGCGCTCGGCGCCGGCCCGGCCGGCCTGGGTGCGCGCGATACGCTGCGCCTTGAGGCGGGCATGCCGCTTTACGGCCACGAGCTTGAAGAATCGATCACGCCTCTGGAAGCAGGGCTCGACTGGGCGGTGCGCCTGGACAAAGCCGATTTCATCGGCAAGGCCGCCATGGCAGAACAGCAGCAAAAGGGCCTGAAGCAGAAGCTGGTGGGCATGAACGTGGGCGGCAAACGTATCCCGCGCCAAGGGCAGGAGATTCTCAAGGACGGCAAGGCCGTAGGCAAAATCGCCAGCGGCACGCAGGGCCTGTGGGTTGAAAGCGTGATTGCCACGGGTTTCGTGCCGCCCAATCTCAGCACCGTGGGCACCAAGCTGCAGGTGAAATTCAAGGAAGACAGTTACGACGCAATCGTGGTGCCGCTGCCGTTCTACAAGCGACCGGGAAAGAAATAGGGGCAACGCTGAATTCTGAGTTCTGAATTCTGAATTGGGCAAAGCAGTTCACTCAGAACTCAGCATTCAGAATTCAGAATTCGAACCAGGTTCGGGCGGCGCCACAACGGCGACCTCCCGGTTATCGAGAGAACTAAAATGGCTAACAGATCCAAAGAAGCTCGCTACCTGCCGACCCACGAATGGGGCCGCCTGGAGAAGGATGGCACCGTTACGATCGGCATCACTGACTTTGCCGTTGACCAGCTCAACGACCTCACGTTTGTCGATTTCCGCAAGGAAAAGGGCGACAAGATCGAGAAGGGCGAGAGCTTTGGCGAAATCGAATCCGTCAAGGCCGTGAGCGACATGTATTGCCCCGTCTCGGGCACCGTGCTCGCCGTCAATTCCGAAGTCAGCGCCAACGACTTCGAGGCCCTGAAAAAGGACGCCTTTGGCAAGGGCTGGCTGATGAAGATCAAGCCCAGCAACACCAAAGAACTCGACGCGGCCAAGAGCCTCGCTGATTACGAGAAGCAGCTCGCTTCCGAAGCCCACTAAGCCACGCAAACGCGGCCGGGATTTGGGGCTGGGGATCAGGGTTTAGGGCGCAGGCGCGCTTGGCGCGTTTTCCCAAATCCCTGATCACCAAGCCCTGACCCCGGTCGCGCAGACACTTTTACTCAAGGTGATCCGCTATGCCATTCATCCAGAACACTGAAGCCGAGCGGCGCGAAATGCTTGCCGCCATTGGCGTGAAATCCCTCGAAGACCTGTTTGTCGATGTGCCGGCCAACCTGCGCATCAATATGGCCGACACTTCCAAGTTCAAGCTGCCCGCGGGGCAGGGCGAGCTAGAAGTGACGCGCCACATTGAGGGTCTGCTCGCCAAAACAAAGAACACCGGCGATTACGCCTTCTTCCGCGGCGGCGGCATTTACAACCACTTTGTCAGCACGGTGGTTGATCACATTGCGCTGTTCGATTCCAGTTTCATTACCGCTTACACGCCTTATCAGCCCGAGTGCTCACAGGGCACGCTGACGTTCATCTATGAATTCCAGAGCAGCATCTGCGCGCTCACGGGCCTCGAGGTTGCCAACGCCAGCATGTACGACGGCGCCTCGGCGCTGGCTGAAGCGATGATGATGGGCAAGCACGTCGCCGAGGACAAGTGGCGCAAGGAAGACCGGCGCACGTTTGTGCTGGCCGGCGCGCACAACCCCGAATACGAGCAGGTCGTGCGCACCTACGCCGACGTGGCCGATATCAAGGTCGTCAATGTGGCGCCCGGCGCCGATGGCCGCGTTGATATGGAGGCTCTCAAGAAAGTTCTCACGCGCAAGGTGTTCGCGGTGGCGATCCAGTCGCCGAATTATCTGGGCGTGATCGAAGACCTCGACGCGATCAATGATGCGCGCAAAGAAAGCGAAGCCCTGTTCGTGCATTGCACCACCGAGCCGCTCTCGCTCGCACTCTTGCAGACGCCCGCCGAAGCCGGCGCCGACATCGCGGTCGGTGAAGGCCAGCCGCTGGGCAATCACCAGTTCCTGGGCGGCCCGGCCTTTGGCTATTTCGCCGCGCGTAAGGAACACCTGCGCAAAATGCCAGGCCGCATCGTGAGCGAGACCGTCGACAAAAACGGTAAGCGTGCCTACGCCCTGGCGCTGGCGACGCGCGAGCAGCACATCCGCCGTGAGAAAGCCACAAGCAATATCTGCACGAATCAATCGCTATGCGCGCTGCGCGCCCTGATTCACCTGGCCGCATGGGGCAAGCATGGCTTCACTGAACTCGCCGAGCACACCGTGGCCAAGACGCAGTACGCCATGAAAAAGCTGGGCGCCATCGAGGGCGTGAAGCTGCTGCACGCCAACAGCCCCGTGTTCAACGAATTTGTGATTCAGGCGGCAACGGGCCTCGAAAAGAAGCTGCTCAAGAAAAAGATCGTCGGCGGCCTCGCGCTCGACAAATACGGCAAAGGACGCAAGGGCCAGTATCTCGTCGCGATCACCGAGGTAACAACGCGCGCGCAGATTGATGCGTACGCAGACGCCCTGGCCGAGGCATTGAAGGGAAAGGCGGCGGCTGTTACTTCGTAGCGAGTCGGGAGTTGTCAGTTGGGAGTCGGGAGCATGGCTGCGCGGAAGAATCGTGGGTTTCGGGACCTGTTGGTGTGGCAGAAGGCGATGGACGGTTTGGAAGCAGTGCACAAAGCGTCCGCATCCTTCCCAAGCCACGAGTTGTTTGGATTGACCAGCCAGATTCGACGTGCCGCCTACTCTGTCGCTCTGAACATTTCGGAGGGTTACAAGCGTCGAAGATATCCGCGAGATTTCCTGCGCCAGCTTATTACTGCACATGGCTCCGCAGCCGAAGTTGAATGCGCAATTGAGATCGCGGTCCGGCTGAAGTACATCGCTACGAATGATGGACGAACTATCTGGAAGCAGTACGACGAATTGGGGCGAATGTTGGAAGGGCTGATCAAGAGTGTTGAGAGTGATGTTGAGAAGGCAAGATAGCGTTTTTCGGTAGGCAGCCAGGAGTTGGGAGCCCGGAGTAGAGCGCAATATCACGTGAAGTCCAACAAAGCAGTGATGGAAAGGCAACAACGCAATGTACGTGCCGCCCCCTTCTCCGATGCCCCCCCACCGCGACCTCGCCGGCGAATGCGGAAGATTCCAATTGTTGTGCGGCGGAGTTCGAACGCTGTGCCGCTTGTGGTCGGCGGGGTAGTGGTTTTTACTGGCGGTTATCGCGGTGACGTATTTTGTCTTCGGCTCTCGGACTGTTGAGTCAGTTCAATTGCGCGCCATAGCTAGGGAGGGAACCGTCTTTCGGTACCTCCAAGTAAATGGCAAAGAGGTATTTGACGATTCTGTACGGCCAGATTTGAGTCATGATCCAAAGTTTCAAAGCAACAACCTTGCCCCCGTCAGAGATTGGATCAATGAGGAGAGTGAAGCTGAGTGTCGGATAACAAACATCGAGGGTGAATTCATGACCGTTCGAATAGGACCGCCCAAATCGGAAACGATTTTCACGCAGTACATCCGGATTCGCATGAGTGAAGTGAGCGCTTTCAAACTCAAGTAAGGCGACCCTCCCGACTGATGACTCCCGACTCGCATCACGAAAGACACACATGAACGCCACCACAACAAATCCCGCCGATCTCCTCCTCTTCGAAGCTTCCGTTGAAGGCCGCCGCTGTTTGCGCCTTCCTGATCTCGATGTTCCCAAGGTCGATATCAAGCAGGCGCTCAAAGGCGCGAAGTTGCGTGCCAAGCCGGCGAACCTGCCCGAAGTGGGCGAGCTTGACCTCGTGCGCCACTTCAAGAATCTGGCGCAAAAGAACTTCAGCGTGGACCGCAACTTCTATCCGCTCGGTTCATGCACGATGAAGTACAACCCCAAGATCAACGTGACGCTGCTGTGCAGCCCCGGCTTCACGCGCGCGCACCCGCATCTGCCGGAAGCCGACCTGCAAGGACACATCGAACTGATGTGGAACCTCGAGGGCTACCTGCGCGAGATCAGCGGCTTTCCCGCCGTCACGCTCCAGCCCGCAGCCGGCGCCCATGGCGAAATGACCGGCCTGATGGTCATCAAGGCCTACTTCGAAGAAAAAGGCGAAGGCAAGCAGCGCACCGAAATTGTGATTCCCGACAGCGCCCACGGCACCAACCCGGCCACGGCCGCACTTGCGGGTTTCAAGACGGTCACGCTCAAGGGCAAGCCCGACGGAAGCGTCGATCTCGAGCTGCTGAAGACGCTCGTGGGCCCGCAGACTGCGGGCATGATGATCACCAACCCTTCCACCCTGGGCCTGCTTGAGCCCAACATGGTCGAGATTGCCAAGATCCTGCACGCCCACGGCGCGCAGCTTTACATGGACGGCGCGAACATGAACGCCATCCAGGGCATCGTGCGCCCCGCCGATTACGGCGTCGATGTCATGCACTTCAATTTGCACAAGACATACAGCGTGCCGCACGGCGCGGGCGGCCCCGGCGCAGGCCCCATCGGCGTGGCTTCTCATCTGGAGCCGTTCTTGCCCGTGCCGCGTCCGGTCAAAAACGACGACGGCTCGTTCTCGCTTGATTACAAGCGTTCAAAATCCATCGGCAAGGTGCGCAGCTTCTTTGGCAACTATGGCGCGCTCGTGATGGCCTACATTTTCATGAGCCAGCTTGGCCGTGAGGGCGTGCGCCGCGCCGCCGAGAACGCGGTGCTCGGCGCCAACTACCTGCGCGTAAAGCTGCGTAACGAATACAAGGTGTTCACCGATCGCGTGTGCGCCCACGAGGTGGTGTTCACGGACGCAATCCAGGCCAAGAACGACATCCACGCGCTGGACGTCGCCAAGCGTCTGATCGACTACAACATCCACCCGATGACGATTTACTTCCCGCAGGCCAACGTGACCAACGGCGAAGGCGCCATGATGGTCGAGCCCACGGAAACGGAGAGCAAGCAAACGCTCGACTTCTTCATCGACGTCATGAAAAAGATCGCCCAGGAGACCAGGGAAAACCCGCAGCTGCTCAAGGAAGCCCCGCACAATATGCCAGTCGTGCGCCTCGACGAAGTACGAGCCAGCACGCAGCCGCAACTTTATTGCCCGATGTGTATGAGCTAGTCGCTTCGCTCCAATTCTGAATTCTGAGTTCTGAGTTCTGAATTGTTTTTGGCCGTTCATTCAGAACTCAGCATTCAGCATTCAGAATTTGAGACCATGAACATCACTCCCTCCACGCGCGTCGCCTCAATCGGCGCCTACGCCTTTGCTGCCGTTGACGAGAAAGTTTCCGAACTGAAAAAGCGCGGCATTACGCCCATCGACTTTGGCGTGGGCGATTATGCCGACCCGACACCGCCCTTGATTCGCAAGGCGTGCAAGGCCGCCATCGATAAGCAGGCGGCTACGGGTTATCCGAGCTACGTGGGCTCGCTGGAATTCCGCACGGCCGTGGCCGAGTGGTGCAAGCGCCGCTTTGGCGTTTCGCTCGATCCCGCCAAGCAGGTCACGAGCACGATCGGCTCCAAAGAAGGCATCTTCAATTTCCACGAAGGCTTCGTGAACCCCGGCGATTACGTGATCTGCCCCTCGCCCGGCTATCCGCCCTACAAGCGCGGCACGCTCTTCGCCGAAGGCAA
>Ga0154020_10005467_pt1 | contig 14968 bp, 15 predicted proteins | sample Klosneuvirus_201_FD_109709 | JGI IMG/M metagenome (GOLD analysis project Ga0154020, IMG submission 109709) | Active sludge microbial communities from wastewater, Klosterneuburg, Austria - Klosneuvirus_20160825_MG | ecosystem: Engineered > WWTP > Aerobic digester > Activated sludge | place...
GAGGGTCCACGGGGTCGTGGTCCAGACGATGATGCGGCGACGAACGGCGGATGCAGGCCGAAGGCTCGAGGAGGAAGGTCCACCACCTTCATCCTTCATCCTTCCGCCTTCATCCAGGTCAAGCGCCACGTAGACCGACGGATCCTCGACATCCTCGTACCCCTGCGCGACCTCGTGCGACGAGAGCGCCGTCCCGCAACGCGCGCAGTACGGCAGGATCTTGTGCCCGAGGTAGAGCAGCTGTTTGGCGTGGAGCGTCTTGAGCGCCCACCACACCGACTCGACGTACGCGTTGCTGTAGGTGACGTACGGATCGGCGTAGTCGAGCCAGTAGCCCATCCGCTCGCTCACCTGCTCCCAGTCCCCCTTGTACGTCCACACCGATTCGCGGCAGCGGCGATTGAACTCCGCCACGCCGACGCGCTCGATGTCCTGCTTCCCCGAGATCCCGAGCTGCTTCTCGACCTCGATCTCGACCGGCAGGCCATGCGTGTCCCACCCCGCCTTCCGCGGCACGTGGTACCCGAGCATCGCGCGGTGACGGCAGAAGAGGTCCTTCACCGTGCGCGCGAAGACGTGATGGATGCCCGGCTTCCCGTTGGCGGTGGGCGGGCCCTCGTAGAACGTCCACGCGGGCGCGTCGGCGCGCAGCGCCTGCGACGCCGCGAAGACGCCGTCCCGCGTCCAGCGCTCCATCACCTCGCGCTCGAGGGCGTCGCCCGTGAGATCGCTCGGCAGCTGGCGGTAGCGCTCCGTCGTGCGGGTCTCCGTCACATCGTCTCCAGCACGCCCTGCACGAGCGCGGTCAGGTGCGGTTCGGCTCGCGCGGCGACGGCGAGGATCTTGTCGAGCGACGCCTCCTCGAGCGCGTCGGGGAGGCACTGGTCGGTGATGATCGAGCAGCCGAGCACGCGCATTCCCGCGTGCCGCGCCACGATCACCTCGGGCACCGTGCTCATCCCCACGACATCAGCGCCCATCGCGCGCAGCATCCGGTACTCGGCGCGCGTCTCGAGGTTCGGGCCCTGCACGGCGACGTAGACCCCCTCGCGCACGGTGAAGCCCTGCGCGCGCGCGACCGCCTTGGCCGCGTCGCGCAGCGCGACGTCATACACCGTCGACATGTCCGGGAAGCGCGGGCCGAGCGACGCGTCGTTCGGCCCGATCAGCGGGTTGTCGCCGAGCAGGTTGATGTGGTCGGCGATGAGCATGAGGTCGCCCGGCGCCCAGAGCGGGTGCATGCCGCCGCACGCGTTGCTGACGATGAGGGTCCCCGCCCCGAGCGCGCGCATCACGCGCACGGGGAAGGTCGCCTGCTGGAGCGTGTAGCCTTCGTAGCGATGGAATCGCCCCTGCATGGCGACCACGCGCCGGCCGCCGAGCGTGCCGAGCAGGAGGCGCCCGTGATGCGACTCGACGGTCGAGATCGGGAAGCCCGGGATCTCGTCGTACGCGATCGCCGTCTCGACGGCCATCGCCCGCGCGAGCCCGCCGAGGCCGGTGCCGAGGATGATCGCGACCTCCGGCACGAGCGCGGAGCGCGCACGCACGGCACGCACCGCCGCCTCGATCGCCGCGGGGGTGTGGAGCTCCATGCCGGCCACGCGTCCGCTCATCCGCTTACACGCCCTCGCCGAAGCCGGGCTGCTGCGCGAAGGCCGCGGCCTCGGCCAGGTGCCGCTCGGCGGTCGCGCGCATCTGCGCGAGGTAGGTGCGTCGCGCATGCTCCAGGCGATCGAGGTCGTGCTTGAGCACCGCGAGCTCGGCGCGCCCCGCCTCGAGCACCCGCGCCGATTCGGCACGAGCCTCGTCGAGGAGCCGTTCGGCCTTCGCCTGCGCCTCCTGCACGATGAGATCGGCCTCGCGCGAGGCCTGCTCCTTCATGTCGCCGCGCAACTGCTGCGCGCTGACCAGCGCCTCGTTGAGCGCGCGATCGCGCTCGCGGAAGGCCCGGAGCTGCTCGTGGAAGTTGCGCGCCTTCTCATCGAGATCCTGGTTGGCGCGCATGAGCCGTTCCATCTCGTCGGCGACCTGGACCTTGAACTGGTCCACGCGCGCGCGGTCGTAGCCGCGCATGACGGTCTGGAACTCGTAGCGGCGGACATCGACCGCCGTGAGGTGGAATGCGTCGTCCTGTTCCATCGTTTCAGCTCCTTGCGCCGAAGAGGATCGTGCCCAGCCGCACCAGCGTCGCCCCTTCCTCGACCGCCACTTCGTAGTCGCCCGACATCCCCATCGAGAGTTCCGTCGCCGGATGGCCCGCCGCGCGCAGCACCGCCGCGCAGTCCCGCGCGCCAGCGAACACCGTCCGGAGCGCCCGCTCCTCCGCGTCGAACGGCGCCATCGTCATCACGCCACGCACGCGCAGGGACGGCATCGCCGCCAACCGCTCGGCGAGGGCCGGCACCTGCGCCGGCGTGTAGCCGCCCTTGGAGTCCTCGCCCGAGATGTTCACCTGCACGAGCACCTCGAGCACCTGCGATGACTTCACCGCGACCGCTCGTGCCGCGTCGACCAACCCATCCCGATCGAGCGCGTGGAACAGCGCGAACCGCGGCAACGCCTTCGCCTTGTTCGTCTGGAGGTGCCCGATGAGGTGCCACCGGACCCCGCCCTTCGTGCACGCGGCGTCGACGAGCGCGTCCATCTTCGTCGCCGCCTCCTGCACCTTGTTCTCGCCGACGTCGGTGATCCCGGCGGCCCACGCGGCCTCGACGGCCTCCGGTCCGTGGGTCTTGGTGACGGCGATCAAACGGACCTCCTGCCCCTGACCTCCACGCGCCCGCGCCTCCGCGATCCGTCCACGGACCTCAGCGACGCGAGCGAGCAGGTCTGGAAAAGCCATAACAATCGAAATTACCGGGAGTGGAGTCCATACGGTAGAGGAAGGCTCAAGGTCGAAGGAGGAACGACGGAAGCGATGCGGGGGCAGGGAACAAGTCCCCGCCCCCGCATCGCCGTGCACATTCATCCTTCACCCTTCAGCGTTGATCCTCAGGCCGGTGTCGGCTCCGGTCCCGCGAGCGGGGGCAGCACCCGCGTCGGCTCCGGGCGCAGCACCGGCGCGGCGGGCACGAGCGGCGCCGTCGTCGGCGGATCGATCCGCGGGGGCAGCGTCTCGCCCTTCTCGAGGATCGCGATGTCCTCGCGCGTGAGCGTCTCGCGCTCGAGCAGCGCGGTGGCGATGCTGTCGAGCAGCGGGCGATGCGCGGTGAGCGTGTCCATCGCGCGGTTGTACGCCTCGTTGATCACGCGCGCCACCTCGTCGTCCACCTGCTGCGCGGTCCGCTCCGAGACCTGCCGACGGCTCGTGAGCTGCTGGCCCAGGAAGACCTCCTGCTCGTTGTCGCCCACGAGGATCGGGCCGATCGCATCGGAGAGGCCCCACTGCGACACGTAGCGCCGCGCGATCCCCGTCGCCTGCTGGATGTCGCTCGCCGCCCCGGTCGTCACGTGGTCGCGCCCAAAGATCATCTCCTCGGCCACGCGCCCGCCGTACGCCATCACGAGCCGCGCCTCGAGCTGCTCGCGCGTCACCGACACGCGATCGTCCTCGGGGAGCGTGAACGCCAGGCCCAGCGCGCGGCCACGCGGCACGATGGTCACCTTGTGCAGCGGGTCGTTGCCCTTCACGCGGATCGCGCAGACCGCATGGCCCGCCTCGTGGAACGCCGTGAGCCGGCGCTCCTCCTCGCGCATCACGAGCGACTTGCGCTCGGCGCCGAGCATGACGCGGTCCTTCGCGTTCTCGAAATCCACCATGTAGATCTTGTCGTGATTGTTGCGGGCCGCGAGCAGCGCCGCCTCGTTCACGAGGTTCGCCAGGTCGGCACCCGCCATCCCCGGCGTGCCGCGCGCGAGGCGGTGGATGTCCACGTCCTCGGCGAGCGGCTTGTTGCGCACGTGCACCTTGAGGATCCCCTCGCGACCGCGGAGGTCGGGGGAATCCACCACGATCTGGCGGTCGAAGCGGCCCGGGCGCAGGAGCGCCGGGTCGAGCACGTCCGGGCGGTTGGTCGCGGCGATCAGGATCACGCCGTCGTTCGACTCGAACCCGTCCATCTCGACGAGCAGCTGGTTGAGCGTCTGCTCGCGCTCGTCGTGCCCGCCGCCGAGACCGGCGCCGCGGTGACGGCCGACCGCGTCGATCTCGTCGATGAAGATGATGCAGGGCGCACTCGCCTTGCCCTGCTCGAAGAGGTCACGCACGCGCGAGGCGCCGACGCCGACGAACATCTCGACGAAGTCGGAGCCCGACATGGAGAAGAACGGGCGCCCCGCCTCGCCGGCGACGGCCTTGGCGAGCAGCGTCTTGCCGGTGCCCGGCGGACCGACGAGCAGCGCGCCCTTGGGCAGGCGGCCGCCGAGCTTGGTGAACTTCTGAGGGTCCTTCAGGAACTCGATGATCTCGCGGAGCTCGACCTTCGCTTCGTCCGCGCCCGCCACGTCGGCGAAGGTGATCTTGGGCGTGTCGCCCGAGAGCAGCTTCGCCTTCGACTTGCCGAACGAGAAGGCCTTGTTCCCGCCGGCCTGCATCTGCCGGAAGAGGAAGATCCAGATGCCGAGGATGAGGACCCAGGGAAGCAGCGAGACGAGCACGGCGACCAAGCTCGGCCGCGGCTCCTGCGCCTTGAGCACGACGCCCTTGGCCTCGAGTCGCTTCATGTCCTCGGGGTTGTTCGCGATCGGCAACAGCGTCTTGAAGCCCTTGACCTCACGGCCACGGACGAGGAAGCGGTTGCGGAACTCGCCGACGATCTCCTTGCCGCCGATCACCGTCACCTTGGAGATGTTGCCGGCGTCGAGCTGCTGGTAGTAGACCGACGCGTCGACCTCGACGACCGCCTCGCTCCCCTTCATCGCGTACTGGATGAGCACGATGGGGATGAGGAACGCGATCAGCCAGAACGAGAGCGTCCGCGAGAACTTGCCGAAGCCACCGGGCTTCTGCGGGGTGTTGGGCGTGGCCATGCGTCTCCTTACTGCAGGCTCGCGACGTACGGGACATGGCGGAAATCCTCCGCATGGTCCAATCCGTAGCCGACGAGGAATTCATGAGGGGCATCGAACCCGATGAACTTCGTCGGGTGATGCAGTTCAGTGGCGATGTGCTTGTGCAGCAGCGCGCAGATCTCCAGCGAGCGCGGCTGCCGTTCCCGGAGCAGGTCCATGAGCTTCTGCAACGTCCGCCCCGAGTCCACGATGTCCTCGACGAGGAGGATGTGCTTCCCCGCGAGGGAGGTGTTCGGGTCGTAGACGAGCTTCACGTGCCCCGAGCTCACCGTGGCGTCCCCGTACGACGAGGCCACGAGGAAGTCCACATGGAGCGGACGCTCGATGTGGCGCACGAGGTCGGACAGGAAGATGAAGCTCCCCTTGAGGAGCCCGAGCACGAGGAGGTCGCCGTCCGGATAGGCGGCGGTGATCTCCCGGCCGAGTTCCTGCACTCGGCGGGCGATGGTCTCCTCGTCGAAGGCGATGCGCTTGACGGCGCGCCCCTTCAGCCGCGGGTCGGCGACAGGAACGGTCATTGCTCCAATATATAGTCGGGAACGGGCGCCGTCGTTCCCGACGCGCGCACCACGAACGTGGACGCCGTCCGGACGATGCGCGCGTCACCGGCGAGCGGGATGCCCTGCCCCGTCCGCGCGCGCGGTGCCCATGCCGCGGCGCGCGCGATGCCGCGACGGTCCATCACCACGCCCACGCGCGCCGCGACCGCCGGCCACAGCACCGCCCACTCGTCCGCCCCACAGGACGCGAACGGCGCGACCGGGACGATGACGCTGTCCGGAGCGATCCGCTGCACGCCGGCGTCGACGAGCAACTCGTCCATCCGCGCCCGCCACTCCGCCGCGCGCTCCCCGAGCTGCCAGCACCAGTCGGCGAAGCCCGGCCGCGCCCGCTCGAGGGCGGGGAGGAGTTCGTGACGCACCCGGTTCCGCTGGAATGTCGGCTCGGCGTTGGTGGGGTCCTCAAGCCAGGGCACTCCGGCTTCCGCGGCGTACGCGTGCACGCTCGCGCGCGGGACCTCGAGCAGCGGCCGCACGCGCGCCCGTCCCTCGAGCGCCCGCACGGACGCGCGCATGCCCGCGAGCCCGCGCGGACCGGCCTCGCGCAGCAGCCGCTGCACCACCGTCTCGATCTCGTCGTCGCGCGTGTGCGCGGTGACGACGGCGGCATCGAGCTCCTCGGCCCATGCATCAAGGAACCGGTGTCGCGCCGCGCGCCAGGCCGCCTCGGTTCGGGCCACGGCGCGCGCAGCGGAGCCCGAGACGGCGCGCACGCCGAGCCGCTCCGACTCCCGCATGACCAGGTCGACGGCGCGCCGGGCGGGCAGGCCGCTCCCGTGGTCGAAGGTGGCGACCGCCGCGATCTCCCCCGGACGGCCGGTGGCCATCGCATGGAGGAGCGCCATGGAGTCTCGGCCGCCCGAGACCGCGAGCAACCATCGCCCGCCGGGAAGCGCGGCGATGGCATCCGGGACCCGCTCGCGAACCCCCCGTTCCCTTTGCGCGTTCACGTCCTTAAGATACCCTGCGTACGGCCATCGACCCACCGCAACCCGCACGGAGCACAGCAGATGGAACACCAGATCGGCGGTCCGCTCGGTACCCTCATCGCCGGACTTGGCATGGGCGCGTACTACATCGGGCTCACCTGGATCAACATGCTGCTCGGCATCGTGCTGACGCCCTTCTTCCTCATCCCGATCACGTGGGTGCAGGATGCGATGGCGAAGAAGAAGGAACAGTCCGCGGCCTGAGTCCCCCGGCTCGATGGCCCCACGGGAGGTGACGCCGCGCGCGTTACCTCCCGTCGTGTTTCGTGATAGGATTCCGCAGGCGTCCCGCTCGCTCGCCGTGCCCCGTCGTCCTCATCCTCGGAGCGTCGCATGCTGTTCGCACTGGTGGTCATCGCCGCGGTCTTCCTTGCTTGGCTCGTCGCGGCGTACAACGGGCTGATCGCCCTCCGGGGCCAGACGGAGAACGCGCTCAAGCAGATCGACGTCCAGCTCAAGCGCCGCCACGACCTCATCCCCAACCTGGTGCAGGCCGTCCAGGGCGCGATGGACTTCGAGAAGGACACGCTCGCCGCCGTCATCAGTGCCCGGAACGGCGCGATCATGGCCGCCGCCGGGCTCGACCCGCAGCACGTCGCCGCCTCCGCCGCGGCCGAACAGCAACTCAGCGGCGCGCTCGGCAAGCTGATGGCCGTGGTGGAGTCCTATCCCGACCTCAAGGCCACCGCGAACGTCCGGCAACTCCAGGAAGAGCTGACCTCGACCGAGAACAAGGTCTCGTTCGCCCGGCAGGGTTACAACGACACGGCCACGTCGTACAACATCAAGCAGCAGCAATTCCCGACCAACCTGGTCGCGAACATGGCGGGCGCGGCGATCGCAGAGCTGTGGGAGATCGAGGACGCCGCCGAGCGTGCCGTCCCCAAGGTCGAGTTCCGCCGGAACTAGGCCCACCCCGGCCACCCCGCGCCCGCCGAGCGGGATATGAACCTCTTCGAGCAGCAGGCCGCCAACCGCCGGAAGTCCCGGTGGCTGGTCGCGGCGTTCGTCCTCTTCTTCGCCTGGCTGGGCTTCGGGGGCGACTACCTGGCCTGGGAGATGACCCGATATGGCCCGCCGGGGGCGTACCGCCACGCCTTCCCCTGGGGGGGGATCGCGCTGTTCGCCATTGCGGCCGTCACGGTCACCTGGATCCGGCGGACCGGCCCGGACAAGGTCCTTTGGTCCGCCGGCGCCTACCCCCTCCCCGAGGGCCGGATGGACGAGAATCGGCAGCTCGAGAACGTCGTGGAGGAGATGGCGATCGCCGCCGGCGTCCGGAAGCCCAAGATCTACCTGATCGACGATCCGGACCCCAATGCGTTCGTGACCGGGACCGACCCCGACCACCCGCACCTCGCGGTGACGACCGGCCTCGTGTCCATGTTGAGTCGAGATGAGCTCCAGGCGGTCGTCGCCCACGAGCTCGGGCACGTGAAGAACCTCGACATGCAACTGATGACGATGGTCGCCGGGCTCGCCGGGGCGATCGCGCTCATCGCGGACGGACTCGGCCGGTCGATGCGAATCGGACGACACCGCAGCGGCGGCGGCGGGCGGGACCGCGGCGGCAAGCTCGGGGGGCTCCTCCTGGTCCTTCTGGTCATCTGGCTGATCAGCTGGATCCTGGCGCCCCTGATCACCCGGATGCTGGCAATGGGAATCAGCCGGAAGCGAGAGTACCTCGCCGATGCGATGGCGGCCCAGTTCACCCGGAACCCGATGGCCCTCGCCGACGCGCTCGACCGGATCGAGAAGGCGGGCGCACCGACCAAGACCATCAAGGGCGGGGTTGCGCACCTTTGCATCGCCGACCCCCTGGGCAGACGCGTGAGCCAGAAGGTGGGGTTCGTGGGGGACCTGTTCGCGACCCATCCCCCCATGGCGTTGCGGGTCGCCCGGCTCCGCGCGATGGCCTATCAGTCCGCGAAGGCGAGTGGTGACCTTGCGCCTGAATGACAGTCTGGTAGCTTGAAGGCAAGCGAGAGTTGGCGTTCAAACTTTTCCACACGAAAGCACTCCGCTACCGGATCTCTCCGCGAGCGGATCGAATGTGGAAAGAAGCGGGGATGTGGATATCTATCTCCCTTCGCGGAACGCCCCTCATCCAGCTCCTGTGTGGATTATCGTGATTGTGAGAATCAATCGCGACCAGGAGGCTGAACGGACGATATGCATAGCGAGATGCATGGAATCTCACCGTTATGCAGTTCCCAATGAGCTTTAGTCATGCTCGGTAACTAGGCATTTCCATTGCGTTTACCGAGTGTTGTATCATCTATCATAAGATATGATGGTCTTTGCAGGTCCAATCTTTCAACAAAACCGCAATGACACCGCCGACAGTAGCAATTTTGATCGGTCCAGACTACGAGGACCTCGAGGTCTGGTACCCGAAACTACGCTTGGAGGCGGCCGGAATCAGCGCGCCGCTCGTCGGTGTGCCTGGGCAGGTCTTCCGCGGGAAGCATGGGTACCCTGCCCCGGTTGATGTCTCTCTCGATGATGTCGATACCGCCAATTTGGCTGGTGTGCTCGCGCCTGGTGGGTGGGCGCCGGACAAGATCCGACGCGACCCGCGGGCGCTTCAGCTCGTTCGCAACGTGCACGAGCGCGGTGGTCTCGTCGCCACGATCTGCCACGGACCGTGGATCCTGATCAGCGCCGGGATCGTCCGTGGGCGCCGGCTGACCTCCACCGTCGGGATCCGGGACGACGTGGTGAACGCCGGGGCGGAGTGGGTCGACGCGCCGGTGGTGACGGACGGCAACCTCATCTCGAGCCGAGTCCCGAAGGACCTTCCGGCCTTCGGCGAGGCGCTGGTCGGCTGGTTCGAGGGGCGGCGGTAGAGCCGCCGGGGGGCCCTTGGGGGCCCTCAGGAACGGGTCAGGGAGCCGTGATCGTGAGCTGCAACGGCAGGCTGTACGCCCCCGGGCGGTCCAGCGTCCACTGGTAGACGGACCGCAGATACAGGTTCACGGTCGTCCCGGCGGTGGCCGCGCCGGTCCCGATCGTCACCGCGGTGGTGCTCATGTTCGCGAACGGACCGCCTGCCGCCGTCCCCCACTGCAGCTCGCCCACGGGTTTGTTCGGACGCGCTTGCGGCCCCGTTCCCGTCCAGGTTCCGGCGGTCGAACGGAGCGTGACTGTCCAGCTTCTGTTCGCCCGAATGAGGAGCGGTGTGAGCGCCGGCGTGCCGAACCCCGCGGCGAATTCCGTCGCCGTGGCGGTCCCCAAGGGGACCACGGTGGAGGGGATCTGGAGCCTCACGACGGTCGTCACGGTGAGGTTCATTCCGTAGTTCGCCGTGCCCCCGACCGTGCATGTCGCCCGGTTGTTGACCGTGCAGTTCCCCTGCCCCGAGACGATCGCTGGGAGGCTCCCGAGCAGCAGCGCCGCCAGCAGGAGATGTCGGCCGGATCGAAGCCTGCGGGGCATCAGGGCGCCGCCTTCACCGCGACGAAGTTCCCGCTCCGCCCCGAGGAGACCTCGATCCACGCCCCCCGGATCGTGTCACCGACGATCCGGCCGACGTGCCGCCGCTCCGTCGCTGCGAGCAGCACGTCGAAATCGACGTCCGAATCCTCGATCACGCGGCCGCTGACCGGCCCGCCGTCGGAGCGCACGCCGCCTGCGACCCCCTGTTCCTGGCAGGAGAGTGGGCCGCTGATCACTTCGTCGCGTTGCGTGGAGATGAGCAGGGTGCCGTCGAGGGTGAGGGCCGGAGCGGCCTGATCCCCGGAATAGTGCCAAGTCCCGCGCACATCCGCGACCTCCCCGGCCGGGTCGGTGGGGAAAGAGCAACCACACGCGATCAGTGCGGGGATGAACAGGGTGGCGGACCGGAGCGCACGAAGCGACCTCACCGGCGACCGTCGCCCTTGGGCGGCATGCTCGCCTCGTCCCGTGCAGCCTGACCGGTCCGGCTGCGCGCCCCGCGCGGCTCGCCGGCACGGGATGGCGGCACCGTGATGCGCACCGCGCGCCCGCGCAGCGCGATCGGGACCGTCCGCCGCTCGCGCGGCCGCACGCCGATCGTCACGGTCTCATCGGTCCGGAGCGGCTCGGCGAGCATCGAGAAATCGAAGCGCGCCGTGTAGTCGCCGGCCGGCACATCCTCGAAGACGAGGGTCGAGTCGTCGGCGTGGCGACCGACCCATTCGAACCCGGTCCCGTCGCGCAGGAAGATGCGGACGTCGGCGAGCTTCACGTCCGGGGCGCGACCGTCCTCGTCGCGGACGATCCGAAGCGCGAGCGAGACGGTGCCGGTCGCGAGCAACGGGATGTCGCGACGCTCGAGCGTGTCAGCCGAAAGGAGCGGATGCGCCAAGAGTCCGGCCGGCAGGCTCCCCTGCTCCACGCGCGTCCGGCCGCGCACGCGCGCGGGGAGGCGGTAGTGCCCGTTCCGGTCGGAGGTCACCCGTGCGTCGCCGCGCCGGAGCACGACGCCCGCCACGCCCGGCTCGCCCGGGTCCCGTCGCCCATTGCCGTCGCGGTCGGCGTACACGACGCCCTGATCCCCACTGTTGCTCACCGGGCGGAGAAGGGTCGAGACCGAGAGCCGCATGGCGGCCATCCACCCGGCACGGCCGGTCCGGTCGCGATAGTACGGGTTGCGCTCCGCGCTCATCGCGAGATCCATCCCGCCCGGGAGGGCCATCGTCATCGAGGTGCGCGTGACGAGGAAGGACTGGATGGCCCCAAGGCGCTGGTACTGCGCCTCCGAGTCGAGCCGGACGGCCCGAGCGCCGCGGGTGAGCGGCAGACCGGACCAGCGCAGCGACGCGACCCACACGTCCCCCGGCATCCCGACACCCGCCTCGGTCACCTGCACGCCGAGCGATGCGTCGATCGCCCCGAGTCGCTCGAGAGCGCGTGTCGCGAAGACCCGGGCCGCGCTCTGGCCGGCTATCGACGTCACCTCGCGCCCGTCGAGCAGTTCGGTGGTGCGCGTGACGGCGCCGAGACTGCCCTCACCCGACAGGGACAACAGTCCGCGGCGCCATTCGTAGCCGGCCGTCAGGTCGCGGGAGCCTGACCCGAACGACCCGAACGCCCCTGAGGCGGACCGCGCATCGAACTCGGTGAACTGCCCGCGCAGTGACACGGCCGACGCGTCGGAGAGCGCGAAACGCTGCCCGACGCTCCACGAATCGACGCGCATGGCGCGGAAGACATTGCTCGCGTCGCGCGTGCGCGAGAGCGATCCGTCGAGCGACCACCGATCGGAGAGGTCGCGCGCGGCCTGGAGCTGGAACTCGTCGGTCGCGCGCGCGAAGGCGCCGCTGCCGCCGGGCGCATGCACGACACTCATCGAGACACGGTCGTGGGGGCGCTCGTTGGCCGCACGGAAGCTGTAGCCGGCGTTCACGACGCCGTAACTCTCGCGGTAGGCGAGGCCGGTCCCGAGCGTGAGCGCACCGATGGGCCGCGTCTCGTACTCGGCGGCGAGCGCGGTGAGGTCGCGGCCGCGCGAGACGCCGCCGCGCTCGGCGAGGTACGACATCGCCCCGCCGACCCGACCGAATGCCCCTTCGCGCCAGAGTCCGGCGCCGAACAGCTGTCCGCCGAGGTCGCTCGCGGTGCCGCCGGCGGATGGCCGACCGACGATCGCACGCCCTTCCCACTCCCCGCGCGTTCCCGAGGCGGTGACGCCTTCCCCGAGCACGTTCACGCCGGCCAGATCCGAGAGTTGCACGAGGGCATTGCCCGCGTTGACCTCCCAGTTGCGACCAGCGAGGCTCGCCGAGAAGGGACTCTGGTACGCCCCGACCGCGCTCAGCCCCTGCGCCACGATCCCGAAGCTGCGGACGCGCGGCAGGAGGCGTGCGCGGAGTTGGACGGTCTCGCTGACCGGGCCATCCATGGTCGCGCCGCCGAAGGTGGCGCTGCCGTCGCTGCTCGTCGCGGCGGCGAGCACCGGATGGAGCGTCAGCCCGCTCACGGTCGTGCCGTTGGAGTGCACGCGGAGGACGGTGCGAAACTGCGCCGTGGGGGCCTCGGTGGGCGGCCACGTCGCGCCCGCGTCGAGGATCACCGAGTAGTCGCCGATGCCGGCGGCTTCCGGGATCGCGACCGTGGTCGCGATCTCGACGGTCGCGCCGAGGGGCACGCTGATGGTGCGCGGGACGTCGGGCGTGACGCGCCACCCTTGGGGCGTGCGCAGCCGGAGGTTGAGGGCCTCGGCGGCGTTGCCGCGGTTGACGAGACGGAAGACCAGGTCGACGCGGTCACCGGCGCGGAGCGCCGTCACCTCGGCGGTGCCGAGCGCGAGCACCTCGCGCCGGAGTGGCACGCGGACCGAGACCGGCTGGATGACCGAGGGGCGCCCCGCGGCGCGGAACTCGACATCCGCGAGGTCGAGCTGTCCCGCCCGCGCGTCGCTCGGGACCCGGAGTGTCAGGACGAGGGAGCGGGAGGTGCCGCGCGGGATGGTGAGCACGCCGGACAGCATCCCGACGACGCTCGCGCCATTCAACGGCTTGATGACGTACGCGACCTCGGCGAGGTCGCGCAACGACTCCGGGATGGGGACCTGCACGGTGATGATCGCGCGCGCCTCGGCCTCGACGACGACGGAGGGGAGGCGCACCGCGTCGTCCGCGGGGGTGGCGGCGGCGAGCGAAGGCGTCGCGAGCAGGAGCGCGACGAGCCACGCACGGCGCGCCGGACGCGTCATGGTGCGGCGACCACCAGCTGCAACTGCACGCGGAACTGAGTCGCCGCGGTCGGCGGCGTGGTCGCCCAGTTGAGCAGGTAGCGGAACTGGATCGTATTCGACCAGGGGTCGTTGGTGCCGTTGAACGTGACGTTCCGGGTCTCGACGAGGGCCTGAGTCGTCGTCAGCGTGTTCCAGGTCCCGAGATCACCGCGCCGCCACTGGAGCGCCGCGGCGTTGAGGGTCCCGGTCGCCGGACAGGGCGCGAAGCACCTGACGCTCACCGTCGTCGCGCGTGGCGAGAAGGCGGGGCGATTGCTGATCGCGTTCACGTTGAACGTGAGCGTGCCGAGGATGACCGAGCCCGCGTCGAAATCTGCGGGCGTGGTCTGCGTCACCGTGAACGGGAGCCCCGTGACGGTGAGCGTCGTGCGGCGCCCGCGCTGGGCCGCGGCGGGAACGGCGACGACCGCGAGCACTCCGCTCAGGAGCGCCACCCGCCCCACCCCGTGCCACCAGCGCGTGCCGATCAAGGGACCTTGAACTCCACCTGCGCCGCCGTGATCTCGTCCCCACCGAAGTCGACCATCACGAGCGCGACGTAGTCACCCTTGGCGAGCGTCGGGAGCGTGATACGCTGATCGCGGACCGCGTTGGGCGTGATGAGCGCCTCGGGGGCACTCACCTTCTGCAGCAGCAGGCCGTCCACGTCCCGGATCTCGATGGTGGTCTTCAACTTCAGATGCTCGTTGCCCGCGCTGGTGAAGCGGACGTCCGCCTGCCAGACCTTCACCGAATCGCGCTTGGCGCCGGCGGGGACCTCCTTGGGGATCCACGCCTCGACGACGTCAGCGAAGGCGATCTCGCCGGCGCGGACGGGAGCTGCGGGGTGGACGTAGACCTTCACGCCGGTCCGGATCTCGATGGAGAGGAACGAGCCCTGCTGCTCGTTGCGCGGCGGCGGCGGCTGGACCGACTCGAAGAGGACGATCGACCAGCAGCCGGCAAGGTCGCCGCCGCCGTCGAAAGTGACGCGGACGTACTCGACGGCCCCCGGCGCGACCTGGAAGGTCATCGGGAAGACCTTGACCCTGTCGCGGCAAGTGCCGGCGGTGGCACCAACGGGCAGGAACTCGTTGCGGCCGAGCGTGTCGCGCTGCCAGTCGTTGAGGACGACGCGGACCTGCTGGACCTTGTCCTGCTCGTTCCGGACCGGGATCACCTGCGTGAGGGGACCGCGTCCGGGCGCGAGCTGGAAGTGCATCTCGAGCTCATCGACCGCGACCTGCGCGCGGGCGGCGCCTGGTGCGGACAGCAGGGCAGCGAAGAGGACGAGGACGGCCGCACACGCGTGCGCCCGTCCTCGTCCCTGCCGGCCACATGCGCCGGACTTCATGCCTGTGCGTCCCGGGTGTGAGGCCGGGGCCTCACGGCGCGGTGAGCGTCAGCGTCAGGCCGAGCGCGTACGAGCCCGGGCGGTTGGCCGGGTCGCTGTAGTCGGCGGGGATGGTCGCCTGGAACTGCACGTTGACGTTCTGCCCGTTGCTCGCGGCGCCGGTCGCGACGGTGGCGGCGGTCTGCGAGATCGCGGCGAACGCACCGCTATTGATGGAGTACTGGAGCGTGTTCGCCGCGCGGACACCGGCGGCCGAGCCCGTGTAGGTCCAGTTCGCCGCATTGGCGGCGATGGTGAGATTCCAGGCGGCGTTCGCGCGGACGTTCACGTCACCGAACGGGCCGGCGACGAC
>Ga0154020_10005468_pt1 | contig 14967 bp, 11 predicted proteins | sample Klosneuvirus_201_FD_109709 | JGI IMG/M metagenome (GOLD analysis project Ga0154020, IMG submission 109709) | Active sludge microbial communities from wastewater, Klosterneuburg, Austria - Klosneuvirus_20160825_MG | ecosystem: Engineered > WWTP > Aerobic digester > Activated sludge | place...
CATGGTCGAGGCCGCGGCCGTGCCGCTGAGCTTCCTGGTCGTGCACGACATGCTGGTGCTGCAGGGCCGGTTGAAGGCCGGTGAATGGCTGCTGGTGACGGGTGTCTCGTCCGGCGCCGGCGTCGCCGCGCTGCTGACCGCCAAGGCGCTGGGCGCCCAGGTGATCGGCACCTCGGGCTCGGCCGAGAAGCTGGAGAAGCTGAAGGCGCTGGGCCTGGACGTGGCGCTGAACACACGCGCGCCCGACTTCGCCGACCAGGTGATGGCAGCCACCGGCGGCCACGGCGCCGACCTCGTGGTCAACACCGTCGGCGGCTCGGTCTTCGCCGAATGCATCCGCTGCATGGCCTTCGAAGGCCGTCTGGCCATCGTCGGCTATGTCGACCGGCAGTTGAGCGCACAGATCGACCTGCAGGCCCTGCACGTCAAGCGGCTGACGCTGTTCGGCGTCTCGAACAAGCAGCGCAACGCCGAGCAGCGTGCCGCCGGCGTGCCGGCCTTCGTCGAGCAGTTGCTGCCGGCCTTCGCCGACGGGCGCCTGCGGCCGCTGGTCGACAGCGTCTTCCCCTTCGACGCGCTGCCCGCCGCGCAGGCCGCGATGGAAGCCAACCGCCACCTCGGCAAGATCGTGCTGCAGATCGCGGCCTGAACCCGGCACCCGCCGCCGCGTGCGCCGCAACGCGTGCCGGCAGCGCTTTTCCAGACGATTCACCGACGCCTTCCCCGACGGACCCCAGGAGACCTCCGATGAGCCTCAAGACGACCCCGACAGCGCGCGCGCGCCGCCTCGCCCTGGCCGCCGCGGCCAGCCTCTTCGGCCTGCTGGCCACCCACGGCAGCGCACTCGCGCAGGCCTGGCCGAACAAGCCCATCCGGCTGATCGTCGGCTTTGCGCCGGGCGGTGCCGCCGACTACGTCGCACGTGCCATCAGCGACCCGCTGGGCAAGGTGCTGGGGCAGTCGGTGGTGGTGGAAAACCGCGCCGGCGCCGGCAGCAGCCTGGCCGCCGACTTCGTCAGCAAGGCGCCGGCCGACGGCTACACGCTGCTCATCGCCAGCCCCAGCAGCGTCTCGGTCAACCCGGCGATGAACCCCAAGCTGGCCTACATGAAGGACCTGGTGCCGGTGACGCTGGTGACGACCTCGCCGCTGGTGGTGGCCGCCAACCCCAAGGCCGGCATCAACTCGCTGCAGGAACTGATCGCCACGGCGAAGAAGGCCCCGGGCTCGCTGAACTACACCAGTTCGGGCATCGGCTCGGCGCCGCACCTGGGCGCGGCGCATTTCAGCAGCGTGGCCGGCGTGCAGATGGTGCACATCCCGTACAAGGGCGGCGCGCCGGCGATCCAGGCCGTGGTGTCGGGTGACGCGCAGATCACCTTCGGCACGCCGCCCTCGGTGCTGCCGATGGTCGAGTCCGGGCGCCTGAAGGCGCTGGCGGTGTCCAGCGTCAACCCCACGCCGCTGGTGCCGGGCGTGCCGGGCACGGCGGCCGCCGGCCTGCCGGGCTACAGCATGTCGTTCTGGTACGGGCTCTTCGTGCCGGCCGGCACCCCGGCCGACGTCACGAAGAAGCTCTTCGACGCCACGCAGGAAGTGATGCAGCGCGCCGACGTCAAGGCCGCGCTGGCGCGCGAAGGCACCGAGGTGGCGCTGTCCAGGTCGCCGGCGGACTTCGTGTCCTTCCTCGCCGAGGACAACCGCTTCTGGGCCCAACTCGTCAAAGACGCCGGCGTGAAATCCGACTGAGGACGTGCAGACGGGCCTGGCCCGTCGGCACGCCCCTCGGTGATCACCCTGCTTGTCGAGAATGTTTACACCTGCATGCGACCGCCGCAGCGCCGGCGCCGTCTCGACCACGGCTTCGGCGACGACGCTGCCCTGCGCGGCCGGCCATCGGAACTTTGACAAATCGCAAAAACGGTGCGGTTCTTGCATGCCCAGACCGATGGCTCAGTTCAAGGGATGGCTCATGAGGTCTGGATGGAATAGGCACTGGTCGGCTGCGCTGCTCGGCTTGGCGGCGGCCGTCGCCGCCCCCGCGGCCTCGGCCGCGATCGTCACCGGCAGCTGGGACCCGGCCCTGCCCGACCCGCCTTTCGTCAACCTGGGCTGGACGACCACGATCAACCTGAAGGTCGACGACGATTGCAGCAGCGGGGCGCAGTCGCTGCCCTTCATCGTCAACGTCTTCGGGCGCAGCTTCGGTTGCCGTTCGAACCCCTTCCAGTCCACGACACCGTTCTCGATCCTCAGTGCCGAGATCGGCATTTACGACCTCGGCACCGAGCGCATCGTCGACGTCCTGCGCTTCGACGCCTCGTCGTTCAACCCGCTGCTGCTCGACCTGGGCACCGGCGGCAGCATCGATCTGCTGTTCTCGACGAGCGATTCGAACGCCGTGCGCGGCACGGTGGGCAGCACCGACGACTTCGAGTTCAGGCTGGCCCTGCCCGGGCCCGCACCACGCATCAAGTACCGGGCGTTCGGCACCAGCGGCAGCTTCGTGACCGCACCGGGCGTGCCCATCGAGACGGCCTTCGACATCGGCGCCGACACCGACCAGGCCCGCATCATCGCCACCACGCGCCTGGAGATCGGGCAGACCGTCTTCAACGCGGTGCCCGAACCGGCTTCGCTGGCGCTGGCGTTGCTGGCGCTGGGCGCCGCCGGCGCAGCGACCGCCGGCCGGCGCGGGCGCCGCGCACCCCCGGCGGCCTGAGAGCGCCCCGGACCTGCCGCTGCGCGTCCGCCCCCTCCGCAGGGGAATGAGGAAAGGTCAGAGCGGCCGGCAGCGCGCTCAGGCGGCGGTGTCGGCCCCGGCCCGCACCGCCAGGGCCCGGCGGGCCGCGGCCTCCACGCCGGCGTCCCGGCCGGCTTCCCAGGCGCGGCGGAAGGCCGCGTCGTCGGGCACGGCGGCGTGCAGGGCGTCGAGTTCGCCATGCCAGCGGCGGTCTGCAGACTCGGTCTGCGGCGCACCGAACAAGGCCAGACCGGCCGCCGCGGCCGAGGCCACCGTCACCGCCGCCTCGGCCGCGCCGGCCTGCAGCATCAGCCGCGCGTGGTCGCGCAGGCAGAGCAGGGTCTCCATGCGGCGCCCGGTGGCGACGAAAGCCGCCAGCGCCGCGCCCAGCTCGCGGCGCGCCTCGTCGATCTCACCGGCCTTCAGCGCCAGCTTGCCCTGCCACCACTGCACGCTGGCCTCGCCATGGCTGTCGCCCGAGGCCTTGCAGACGGCCAGCGAGCGCACGAAGTGGCGCGCCGCCGCTTCGGGCCGGTCCTTCGAGAAGGCCAGCTGGCCCAGCACCAGCTCGCATTCGGCCTCGACCTCCTGGTGCCTGATCTCGCGCGCCAGGTCGAGCCCGGCCTGCAGATGGCCGCGGGCCGCCGCCTCGTCGTCCAGGCGCATGTGGAACTGGCCCAGGTGCAGCAGCGCCACGGCCTCGCCGACACGGTGGCCCGAGGCGCGGAACAGGGGCAGCGCCTCCTGCTCGCCGGCCAGCGCACCGGGCGTGTCGCCACGACCGAAGCGCGCCAGCGCCAGCGTCGACAGCGTGGCGGCGATGTCGGCGCCGTGGCCCAGCGTCCGGCGCAGCGCCAGGCAGGTCTCGAGCATGCGCTCGGCCTCGGCATAGTCGCTCTGGCTGGCGGCCAGCGCCGCACCCACGTACAGCGCATGCGCCTGCGCCATCGGCGACGCCTGGACATCGGGCAGCGCCAGCGCCGCGCTCACGGCGGCACGCCCTTCGGCGAGGTAACCCCGCAGCGTCCAGAAGCCCTGCAGGGCCACCGCGATCTTCACCGCGATGACGGCGTCCACCCCGCCGGCCAGGGCCAGCGCCAGGGCCGCCCGCGTGTTGTCGAGCTCGGTCTCCATGCGCTGGACCCAGAGCGCCTGCTCCGGCCCCTGCAGCCCCTTGTTCGTGCGCTTGGCCAGCGCGAAGTAGTGCTCGCAGTGGCGCGCCGCCGTCTCGGCGGTGCCGCCGCCCTGGGCCAGCTTCTCGCGCGCGTAGTCGACGATGGTGTCGAGCATGCGGTAGCGCGGCTCGGCGCCCCGGTCGTCCAGCATGACCAGCGACTTCTCGACCAGCGAGCCCAGCAGGTCCAGCACGTCCAGGCGGTCGATCGGCTCGGCGCTGCACACCTGCTCGGCGGCGTCGAGCGTGAAGCCGCCGTGGAAGACCGACAGCCGCTGCAGCAGTTGCTGCTCGGTCGGGCCGAGCAGATCGTAGGACCAGTCCACCAGCGCGCGCAGCGTCTGCTGGCGCTGCTGCAGCACCCGGCCGCCGCCCGTCAGCAGCTTGTAGCGGTCGCCCAGCCGCAGGTTGATGTCGGCCACGCTCAACTGGCGCACGCGGGCGGCGGCCAGTTCCAGCGCCAGCGGGATGCCTTCGAGCCGCGCCACCAGCTCGGCCACCGCCGGTGCCTCGCGCTCGTTCAGCTCGAAGGACGGCTTGTGCTGCTGCGCCCGCTCGACGAACAGGCGCACGGCCGTCATCGCGCCCAGCGTCGCCACGCTGTCGCCCCGGGCCGGCACCGGCAGCGGCAGGATCGGGTAGGCCTGCTCGCCCGGCACGCGCAGCGCCTCGCGGCTGGACGCCACCATGCGCACGTGGGGCGCGGCCTTCAGGATGACCGCGGCGAGGTCGGCGCAGGCCTGCAGCAGGTGCTCGCAGTTGTCGATGACGAACAGCACCTTCAGCGGACGCAGGTGCGCGCAGACGGCCTCGATCAACCGCCGGCCCGGCTCTTCGCGCAGCTGCAGCACCTGCGCGGCCTCGCTGACCACGAGGGCCGGGTCGCGGATCGGCGACAGGTCCAGGAACCACACGCCGTCGGGGTAGCGGCCGAGGGTCTCGGCCGCCGCCTGCAGCGACAGCCGGGTCTTGCCCAGGCCGCCCATGCCCAGCAGCGTCACCAGGCGCCGGGTGCCCAGCAGCGACTTGATGTCGTCGAGTTCCCTGGCCCGGCCGATGAACGAGGTGCCCTGGTGCGGCAGGTTGTTCGGGATGTCCTTGACCGGCAGCCACCAGTCACCCTGGCGCACGACGCGGAAGGCCTTGTCGCCGTCGTCGGGGGCGAGGAAGCGGGCCTCGGCCGTGCCGGCCTCGAACAGTTCCAGCGGCTCGGACACCCCCTTGAGCATCCAGTGCCCGTGCGATTCGACCCGCCACGCCGTCTTGCCGAGGTCGGCGCGGGCCTCCGGCGTGAGCAGGGTCTGGCCGCCGCACGCCAGCGACATCACCCGTGCCGCGGTGGGCTTGGCCAGCCCGTCGACCTCCAGCGGCTTCGCGCCGCGGGCCACGTCTGCGGGCAGGTTCTCGCGCAGGATCACCGGCCCGACATGCAGGCCGGCACGCGCGCGCAGGCCCGGGGGCAGCGCGGCCAGCCCGGCGTGGTAGGCGAAGGCGTAGCCCAGCGCGTCGCCGGCGTTGTCGAACAGCAGCAGCATGCCGTCGGTCTTGTCGATCTCGCGCCCGCGCCACGGCACCAGCAGGTCGCGGGCCAGGCGGTCGTGCGCCGCCCACACCTCGGCCATCGCGGCGTCACCGAGCGTTTCCGACAGCCGGGTGCTGTCGACCACGTCGGTCAGGAGCAGGGCGCGGACGGTTTCGGTCGACATCGGGGTCTCGGGGCGGCGGGCGACATCGCGGGAAACGTGCGGCGTCGGGACTGTACGGCAGCGCAGCGGCCCGGCGTATGGCCCTGCCCGGCGATGATGGCGGCCCGAAATCCCGTTGCCCTGGCCATGACCTCCCTGCCGCCCCTGCCCGCCACACCGCCCGGACGCTACCGCCACTACAAGGGCGGCCACTACGAAGTGCTGGGCGCCGCCCGCCACAGCGAGACGCTGGAAGCCCTGGTGGTCTACCGGCCCCTGTACGACGACGCCGGGCTGTGGGTGCGCCCGCACGCCATGTTCTTCGAACAGGTCGTCGTCGACGGCAAGCCGCAGCCGCGCTTTGCGTTCGTCGGCTGACGGACCGCCGGCTTCGACGGCGCGCCGCCCGCCCGGCCCGGCGGGCGCACGGCGTCAGCGCGCCGTGCGCGCGGCGTCACCGTCCTCGTCGGGCCCGGCGCCGCCGCGCAGGCCGCCGTGCCAGCGCTTCACACCCGGCAGGTCGAGGTCGAAGAGGTCGAGCGCCCGGCCCACCGTCTGGTCGACGATGTCCATCACCGTCGCCGGCCGCGCGTAGAAGGCCGGCACCGGCGGCATGACCACCGCGCCGTTGCGCGTGGCCTGGTCCATCAGCGCGATGTGGCCGGCGTGCAGCGGCGTCTCGCGCAGCAGCAGCACGACACGTCGCCGCTCCTTCAGGCAGACGTCGGCGGCGCGCACCACCAGTTCGTCGTTGTAGCAGTGCGCGATGCCGCTGAGCGTCTTCACCGAACACGGCGCCACCAGCATGCCCAGCGTGCGGAACGAGCCCGACGAGATGCTGGCGCCGATGTCGCGCGCGCTGTGCACCACGTCGGCCAGCGCCCGCACCTCGGCGGCGCTGGTGTCGGTCTCCTCGGCCAGCGTGCGTGCGCCCGACGCGGTGAGGATCAGGTGGGTTTCGATGCCGCCGGCCTCGCGCAGCCGCTGCAGCGCCCGCACGCCGTAGATGACGCCGGACGCGCCGGTGATGGCGACGATGAGCCGGCGCGGGGCCGGCGCCGTGCTCGACGCGGCGGTGGGTGGGGCAGCGGCTGGGGACATGGGTTTCGGATCTGGCGGCAGTGGCGGCGTGGCCATTCTCGCCGCGGCAGCGGCACCGTGAGCGTCCACGTTTCGGTCATCGGTCTGTCACAGGCGCGTCGCACCATCCGCGGCATGCCATTCCTTCCTGTCTCGACGGCGCCGGTGCCGGGCGGTGGGCCCCCGGCCCCGCCCGCCCCGGTGCGCAAGACCGTGCTGCTGCTGGCCGCCGACCCGCAGCTGCGCGAGCTGCTGGCGCTGCACCTGCGCGCGGCCGGCTGCTTTCCGATGACCGCGGGCGACGCCGCGGAGGCCCGGCGACTGGCCTTGCAGGTGGTGCCCGACCTGGTGCTGATGGACACCGACGGCATGGACGCCGCCGACATCGGCTGGGCCACTTCGCTGCCGCGGGCCGACAGCGGGCGCCCGGTGCCGGCGGCGCTGCTGGGCTCGACCGGCTGGCCGGCCGGGCCTGCGGCCGGCGCCGCCGGCACAGAGCTGCTCTGCCTGGCCAAGCCGCTGCAAATGCCGGGCCTGATGCGCCAGCTGCGGCGCCTGCTGCGGCCGGCGCCGGAAGCCGCGATGCCGCGCAACCGCCCTTGGCTGCGCGCCGGGGCGCTGGAACTCGACCGCCAGCGCCCGGTGCTGCGCCTGCGCCGCGCCGACGGCTGGGCCGAGATCGACCTGCCCTGGACCGAACACCGCCTGCTGGCCTGCCTGCTGGCCGACGCCGGCCGGGCCTGCAGCCGGACCGACATCCGCGACGCCGTCTGGCGCGACGCCGACGTGAACCTGCGCACCGTCGACCAGTACGTGCGCCGCCTGCGCCGCACGCTGGCCCGTGCCGGCGTGCCCGGGCTGGTGAAGACGGTCAACGGCCTGGGTTACCGCCTCGATCCGGGCGGGCTGGCGGTGCCGTCCGCGTGAACAGTCACAGGCCTGTCACAGACCGTCATTAAGGTGCCGGTCATCTCCTTTCCCTCCACTGCAGGAACCCGACGATGAAACTGAAATCGCTCTTCACCCTCTCCGCCGTCAGCTGCGCCCTGCTCGGCGCCGGACTCGTCCACGCCCAGGCGGTGAAGGTGGACCCGGCGCTGGCCACGTACCAGAAGGCCGCCGGCGTCTCGGGCAACTTCACCAGCGTCGGTTCGGACACGCTGAACAACCTGATGACGCTGTGGGCCGAGGAGTTCAAGCGCACCTACCCGAACGTCAACATCCAGATCCAGGGCGCCGGTTCGTCGACCGCGCCGCCGGCGCTGACCGAAGGCGCCAGCAACTTCGGCCCGATGAGCCGCCTGATGACGGCGCGCGAGATCGAAGGCTTCGAGAAGAAGCACGGCTACAAGCCCACCGCCGTGGGCGTGGCCATCGACGCGCTGGCCGTCTACGTCAACAAGGACAACCCGATCAAGGGCCTGAGCATCGAGGAGATCGATGCCGCGATGTCGGTCGGCCGCAAGTGCGGCGCCGCCGCCGACATCACCAAGTGGGGCCAGCTGGGCATGACCGGCGAATGGGCCAACCGCGACATCGCGATGTACGGCCGCAATTCCGTCTCGGGCACCTACGGCTTCTACAAGGACGTCGCGCTGTGCAAGGGCGACTTCAAGCGCAACGTCGCCGAGCAGCCGGGTTCGGCCTCGGTGGTGCAGAGCGTGGCCACGCAGATCAACGCGCTGGGCTATTCGGGCATCGGCTACAAGACCTCGGGCGTGCGTGCGCTGCCGCTGTCGAAGAAGAAGGGCCAGCCCTTCATCGAGCCCGACGCCGTGCATGCCATCGACGGCACCTACCCGCTGGCCCGTGTGCTCTACGTCTACGTCAACAAGAAGCCCAACCAGCCGCTGGCGCCGCTGGAGCGCGAATTCTTCAAGATGGTGCTGTCCAAGCAGGGCCAGGAGGTGGTGATCAAGGACGGCTTCGTGCCGATGCCCGCCACCCTGGCCAACCGCTACCTCGGCGTGCTGAACTGATCGCCACCGACGCCTGAACCGCTGCCGGCGCGGCACGCGCCGGCAGCGTCTGCACACACCCTGTGGGAGACCCCATGAAGACGACTCTGCAACTCGCCACCCTCGCCGTCGCCGTGGCGGCCCTGGCCGGCTGCGCCAGCCAGACACCCGTGGCTTCGACACCGGCCCCCGCCTCGACGGCGGCCCCGGCCGCAGCCCCGGCCCCGACCCCGGCAGCCCCCGCAGCGGCAGCGGCCCCCGCAGCCGCAGCCGCCCAGGTGTTCTTCGCGGCGCTGCCCGAAAGCGGCCGCATCCATGCCTTCGGCGACACCAAGAACTATTTCGACTTCCTCTCGCACGGCGAAGTCACGCTCACGCGCACCCAGATCGGCGCCGGGCCCGGCGGGCGCACGGTGGTCTACGGCATCACCAACGACGACGTGAAGGCCAACAAGCCCAGCCTGGGCGAGCAGGTCATGGGCGGCAGCCTGCCCGCGGCCGCCGGCTTCTACGGCGAGGCGTTCAAGAACAACCGCTTCTACGTCTTCGGCGACCTGAAGGACATGAAGGACTTCATCGCCTTCGGCGAAGTGCCCTACAGCTACACCGACATCGGCGCCGGCCCCAAGGGCGAGACGCTGGTCTACGTGATGAACAAGGACAGCTACGCCAAGGGCAAGCCGCAGGACCGCAGCGACCGCTTCAAGTCGCTGCGCATGGCCTCAAAATAGCCGCCGCGGAACGCCGCAACCGACAGGGTGGTGACCGTTTGTCGCCACCCTTCTTTTACGCCTGAACGGGCCGCCTGCGATGAACACCGCCAGCCAGACCTCCACCGCGACCAGCGTCGACGCCGGCATGGGCCGCCGCATGCTGACCGATTCGATCTTCAAGAACCTGATGACCGTGGGCGGCATCAGCGTCATCGTGGCGGTGTCGGCCATCTTCTTCTACCTGGCCAGCGTGGTGGTGCCGCTGTTCCTGCCGCCCGGCATCGACAACCGCCAGCAGTACGCCGTGCCGGGCCCGGCCGACCAGGCGACGCTGGCCTACAGCGGCGAGGAACAGCGCGAGATCGGCTCGCGCGTCGGCGCCCGGGGCGCCATCACCTTCTTCCGCTTCGACACCGGCGCCGTGCTCGCCGAGACCCAGGTGCCCGTGCCGGCCGGGGTGCAGGTCACCAGCGCCAGCCTGGGTGAAGCGCGCAGCTACAGCCAGGGTTTCGGCCTGTCCAACGGCACGGTGGTGCTCGTCAAGCAGGGCTACACGGTCACCTTCCCCGACAACAAGCGCCTCATCACGCCGGCGCTGAACTACCCGCTGGGCGAGGCCCCGCTGGCCGTCGACGCGCAGGGCCGGCCGATCACGCTGCTGGGCATCCAGCAGAGCGACGACGGCTCGACCATCGCCGCGCTCACCGAAGACCAGCGGCTGCTCGTCTCGGCCGTCAACATCACCACCAACCCGATGACCGGCGAGTCGAAGAGCGAGATCCAGCAGTCGGAGATCTCGCCGGCCCCGGCCGATATCCGCAAGCTGGTGATCGAGTCGAAGCAGCGCGAGTTGTACGTGCTGCACGGCGCTGCCAGCCTGGCGCGCTACGACATCTCGAACAAGACGGCGCCCAAGCTGCTGGAGACGGTGACGATCGCGCCCGAGGGCCAGCGCGTCACGGCGCTGACCATGCTCAGCGGCGGCTTCTCGATCATCGTCGGCACCGACAAGGGTGAACTGGCGCAGTGGTTCCTGGTGCGCAGCGAAGGGGCCGAATTCAAGCTGCAGCGCATCCGCGGCTTCAAGGCCATGCCGGGCCCCGTCACGGCGCTGGCGCCCGAGTTCTTCCGCAAGGGTTTCATCGTCGGCGACGCGCAGGGTCACCTGGGCAGCTACTTCGCCACTTCGGAACGCCAGCTCTTCGTCGAGAAGCTGGGCAGCCAGCCGCTGACGGTGCTGGGCGTGCCGCCGCGCGGCAACGGCTACCTGGCGCAGGACGCTGCCGGCAAGGTCTACACCGCCGCGGTCGAGAACCACTACCCCGAGGTCTCGTTCTCCAGCCTGTGGGAGAAGGTCTGGTACGAGAGCTACGAAGCGCCCGACTACGTCTGGCAGTCGTCGGCATCCAACTCCGACTTCGAACCCAAGTTCAGCCTCGCGCCGCTGACCTACGGCACCATCAAGGCCGCCACCTACGCGATGATGATCTCGGTGCCGCTGGCGGTGCTGGGCGCCATCTTCACGGCCTACTTCATGACGGCGCGCATGCGCACCATCGTCAAGCCCACCATCGAGGTGATGGCCGCGCTGCCCACGGTGGTCATCGGCTTCCTGGCCGGCCTGTGGCTGGCACCGCTGATCGACAACAACCTGGCCGGCGTGCTGCTGTGCATCGTGCTGCTGCCGGCTTCGATGATCGTCGCGTCCTACGTGTGGCACGTGCTGCCCAAGGCGCTGACCGAGCGTGTGCCCGAAGGCTGGGAAGCGGCGATCCTGATGCCGGTGATGGTCGCCGTGGTATGGCTGGTGTTCCAGATCGGCCATCCGGTCGAGGCCGTGCTCTTCGGCGGCGACATGCCCAACTGGCTGAGCAACACGATGGGCATCAGCTACGAGCAGCGCAACTCGCTGGTGGTGGGCATCGCGATGGGTTTTGCCGTCACGCCCAACATCTTCTCGATCTCCGAGGACGCCATCTTCAGCGTGCCCAAGAGCCTGACCTCGGGCTCGCTGGCCCTGGGTGCCACGCCCTGGCAGACGCTGATCGGCGTCGTGCTGCTGACCGCCAGCCCGGGCATCTTCTCGGCCGTCATGATCGGCCTGGGCCGCGCGGTGGGCGAAACGATGATCGTGCTGATGGCCACCGGCAATACCGCGGTGATGGACTTCAGCATCTTCACCGGCTTCCGCACGCTGGCGGCCAACATCGGCGTCGAGATGCCCGAGGCCGGCGTCGGCGAGACGCACTACCGGCTGCTGTTCCTGTCGGCGCTGGTGCTGTTCGGCTTCACCTTCTTCTTCAACACCATCGCCGAGCTGGTGCGCCAGCGCCTGCGCGAGAAGTACCAGACCATCTGAGGCCCGAGGGAGAACACCCATGCGCGACTGGTTCAAATCGGGCTCACCCTGGATCTGGCTGACCGCCGGCGCCGTGGCCGCCTGCGTGCTGGCCGTGGCCGGCGTGCTGGCGCTGACCGCGCTGCGCGGCCTGGGCCACTTCTGGCCCAAGCCGGTGGCCGAGACCACCTTCACCGAACGCGACGGCAAGGTCATCGGCCTCATCGGCGAGATCCGCGAACGCGAGGAAGTGGCCACCCGCCGCCTGCGCGAAGCCGGTTTCGTGATCCCCGGCACCGACGCCTTCGCCGAGCGTGTGCTGGTGAAGATGGGCAACCGCGACGTCACCGGCACCGATTTCCGCTGGTTCCCGGTGCCGCTGCTGGGCGAGGTGAAGTACCCGGCCGACATCCTGACGGTCGAGCGACGCGAATGGGGCAACTTCTACGGCCACCTGGTGGCGGTGAAGGAAGCCGGCCAGGTGGTCGCCAGCGGCGAGGCCGCCTGGCCCGAGGTGCAGAAACGCGTGGAGCGTGCGCAGGCACTCTTCGAGCAGATCCTGGCCATCGAGAAGGACGAGATAGGCAGGATCAACTTCGGCCTCGAGCGCCTGCGCCTGGAGGCACGCCGCCTCGAACTGCAGGGCCAGCTCACCGAAGCCCGAAAGGCCGAGCTGAAGCAGCAGCAGGACACGCTGAACGGCCAGTTCGGCCAGCTGCAGGAACGCCTGGCGGTGCTGCGCACCGAGATCGGCCGCGACACCGTGGTCGGCCGCGTGATGGACGGCAAGGAAGTCGAGATCAAGCTCGAACAGGTGGCCGACATCTACCGCGCCAACGACATGAGCCTGGGCCAGAAGATGGGGCATTACGTGGCCAAGCTGGGCGAGTTCATCGCCGACGAGCCGCGCGAGGCCAACACCGAAGGCGGCATCTTCCCGGCCATCTTCGGCACCGTGCTGATGGTGCTGCTGATGGCGGTCATCACCACGCCGCTGGGCATCATGGCGGCGATCTACATGCGCGAATACGCCAAGCAGGGGCCGCTGATCCGCGTCATCCGCATCTCGGTGAACAACCTGGCGGGCGTGCCGTCCATCGTCTACGGCGTGTTCGGCCTGGGCTTCTTCGTCTACTTCCTGGGCGGCAACATCGACCAGCTGTTCTTCCCCGAGGCGCTGCCGGCACCCACCTTCGGCAGCCCCGGCATCCTGTGGGCCAGCCTGACGCTGGCCATCCTGACCCTGCCGGTGGTCATCGTCTCGACCGAGGAAGGCCTGGCGCGGGTGCCGCGTTCGGTGCGCGAAGGCAGCCTGGCCCTGGGGGCGACCAAGGCCGAAACGCTGTGGAAGACGGTGCTGCCGATGGCCAGCCCGGCGATGATGACGGGCCTGATCCTGGCCGTGGCGCGGGCTGCGGGCGAAGTCGCGCCGCTGATGCTGGTGGGTGTCGTCAAGCTCGCGCCGACGCTGCCGCTGGACGGCTACTTCCCCTTCCTGCACCTGGAACGCAAGTTCATGCACCTGGGCTTCCACATCTACGACGTCGGCTTCCAGAGCCCCAACGTCGAGGCCGCGCGGCCCCTGGTCTACGCCACGGCGCTGCTGCTGGTCATCGTCATCATGGGCCTGAACCTGGCCGCCATCCACCTGCGCAACAACCTGCGCGAGAAGTTCCGCGGCCTGGAATCCGTCTGAGATGGAACCCGCCGACACCCCGCTCTCCACGGAGAAAGACACCATGTCCGCCAGCCCTGCCGCCGCCGCCACCGCGCGCACCGACATCCGCATCGAGACCAAGGTCGCCACCGGCAGGCCGCCCGTGGCCGCGCTGCAGGACATCGACGTCGCGATGTCGGTGAAGAACCTGCGCCTCTTCTACGGCGAGAAGCAGGCGCTGCACGACGTGACGATGAACATCCCGCGCGGCCACGTGGTGGCCTTCATCGGCCCCAGCGGCTGCGGCAAGAGCACGCTGCTGCGCTGCTTCAACCGCATGAACGACCTGGTGGACGGCTGCCGCATCGAGGGCCAGATCCTGATCGACGGCAAGGACATCTACGACCGCAAGGTCAACGTCGCGCAGCTGCGCCGGCGCGTCGGCATGGTGTTCCAGAAGCCCAACCCGTTCCCGAAGTCGATCTACGAGAACGTCGCCTACGGCCTGCGCCTGCACGGCGTCAACAACCGCGCCCAGCTCGACGAGGCGGTGGAGAAGTCGCTCAAGGGCGCAGCGCTGTGGGACGAGGTGAAGGACCGCCTGAACAGCAGCGGCCTGAGCCTGTCGGGCGGCCAGCAGCAGCGCCTGGTGATCGCGCGGGCCATCGCGCTGGAACCCGAGGTGCTGCTGCTCGACGAGCCCTGTTCGGCGCTCGACCCCATCGCCACGGCCAAGATCGAGGAACTGCTGCACGAGCTGAAGACCCGCTTCACGATCGTCATCGTCACCCACAACATGCAGCAGGCGGCGCGGGTGTCCGACTTCACCGCCTACATGTACATCGGCAACCTGATCGAATACAGCCCCACCGACCAGCTCTTCACCAAGCCGGCCCGGCGCGAGACCGAGGACTACATCACCGGGCGCTTCGGCTGAACCGGCCGCACTTCAGGGAGACACGATGAACGACAAGCACATCTCGACCCAGTTCGACGCCGAACTCAGCGGCATTTCCACGCGTGTGCTGGAAATGGGCGGCCTCGTCGAATCGCAGGTGGCGCAGGGCGTCTACGCGCTGACCCACTTCAGCGGCGAGACCGCCAGCCAGGTGCTGCAGATCGAGGAACGCGTCAACGCGATGGAGGTCGAGATCGACCGCGACCTCTCGACCATCATCGCGCGGCGCCAGCCCACGGCGCGCGACCTGCGGCTGCTCATCGCCATCAGCAAGACCATCGGCAACCTCGAACGCGTGGGCGACGAAGGCGCACGCATCGCGCGCACGGTGCAGCGGCTGATGAACAGCGGCGTGTCGAGCAAGATGCGGCTGCCGGTGAGCGACATCTTCTTCGAGGCCGACCTGGCCATCGCGCTGCTGCGCAAGTCGCTCGACGCCTTCGCGCGGCTCGACGCCCACGCGGCGCTGGAAGTGATCAAGGCCGACAACGAGATCGACGTCGAGTTCGACGGCCTGATGCGCAAGCTGGTGACCTACATGATGGAAGACCCGCGCACCATCTCGGCCAGCATCGACCTGGTGTTCGTGGCCAAGGCCATCGAACGTGTGGGCGACCATGCCAAGAACCTGGCCGAGCAGGTGATCTACGTCGTCAAGGGC
>Ga0154020_10005469_pt1 | contig 14962 bp, 13 predicted proteins | sample Klosneuvirus_201_FD_109709 | JGI IMG/M metagenome (GOLD analysis project Ga0154020, IMG submission 109709) | Active sludge microbial communities from wastewater, Klosterneuburg, Austria - Klosneuvirus_20160825_MG | ecosystem: Engineered > WWTP > Aerobic digester > Activated sludge | place...
CTGTTTTGGCCCACGCGGATCGGCCGGGTTAGGATCAATCGTCATGCCAAGTGGTTCGAGGTGGAAAAGCTTCGCCTTGAGCACGACCATCAAATCGTCAAGATCATACGGGCCGTATGATTCTGCAGGCTGACCGACCAGCAACACCGCGCCCGAGGCAGGGTCGTACGTAGCTCGCTCATGCTTTGCGATCCGGCTTAGCGCCAGGCCGAACTGCTGCCAATAATCATCCGAAGCTCGGAACTGCGTTGTACGCAGCCGCGCGAACAGGTCGATTCCGCGATCGGCCAACATTTCTGTATTCTTCGCGGACGCGGATTCATTCGGCGGACCGTCTTCCTGTGCAATGGCGCAGGTCAATTCGATCAGCAAAATGAACATGAACCCGATGACTGACCATCTGCGTAACATGTCCTGTTATCCTTCTGTTCGAATCGACTTGACGGTTATCCCAGGGAATCCAGTTCGTCGCGAATTTTCCGGGCCAGCTGCTGTCCGCCTGGTCGCTGATCGTTCAGGTCCGCAGCCCCCAGCATCAATTCCTTCCCGCAGATCATGTCGCCGAGCAGGAAGTGAGTCCGTCCCAGATTTTCCAGTACCGCCGCCTCTTCCTGAGGCATTTTTTGATCGAGACGTCGGTACACAGCGAGACTCGTGTTTAATTCTTTCCGCGCTCGTTCCAAAGCGTCACGCTCGTCGCGGCGAAAACCCCGCGCGAGACAATTGGCTCCCGAGGCGGCAAACGCGCGTGCCTGCCGCAGCGGGTCGAACACGCTGTGAAACAAGCCAACTTCTTCCTTGTGGGCGACATCGGCATCTTCATATCGACAGTGGTTTGCATAATAAACTCCCAGCGAGTTGAGCGCGTCCGCCAAAGCCAGAGAGTCGTTCATGCTGCGGCAGTGGCTGACATCCCGAAGAAAAGCTGCCTCGGCTTGTTTCGGATCCGAACCATAGTATAGCCGACCAAGGTAATGGCATGTGACGGCCAACTGCCGCTGGCAGCCGCAATTCCTTAGACGGCGTTCGTTACCCAGGAGCAGATCCTTAACCTCATCATTGACGCTTCCACGTTGAGTGTCCAGCGCCAGAAGGCAGCTTGCCAGGTTGTTGGTGACGGTTCCAATAAGCACATCGTCACCCAGTTTCAGAGCATCCTCGAGCGTGGCACGGAAATGATCGGTCGCCTCACGGAGCTTGCCTTCTCGCTTTAGGATTCGACCATATTCGTTGGAGATTTCAACGAGAAATACGGCTGCTTCAAAATGTGAGTCTGGCTGCTGGCGTTCTCGCAGCATTTTGGAAAGCGCGGAGTAAATTTCCAGCGATGTTCCGGTGTGCCCTGCCTCCATCAGATGCTGAGCGCCGCGAGCCAATCCGCGCTGAGCGGCCAGACTTCCCTTCGAAAGGACGATGCCCTGAGTTTCTGTCAACATCTCATTTCGACGATCCTGTCCCATGAATAGACCGGCGACGATGCGTTCCGTTGTCGCGTCCTGGACAACAACACATCGTTCCAATAGCTGTCGACCAACCGTCTTCCAGTGGCTGCAAATCAACTGACTGACGCCATCGGCCAGTAGCGGAAATCGCTGAGCTTCCTGAACGAAGTCAAACGTCGGCACATCCAGTTTTGACGCCAGCCAATCGGCCAGTGCGTGTCGAGCAAACCTGGGACTGGCAAACATCACATAGTCGCCCGCACTGGGAATCGGCGACGGTTGAAAGTTGACGATCCTCTCCGCGCCAAGTTGATGGAGCACCACCTGGTCTGCGTCAGACGCGCCGAATAGCGATACGACCGGCTGTCTGTTACGCACTATGCGGCTTGTGAGGTTGAGGATCGCATCGCGATACTCTTCGCGTTCAATCACAGCCAGCCACATTGACTCCGCTGTTCCTGGGTCGTTCGGCGGCGGCACCGTTTTGATCTCGCCGATCACGTCCGGCAGGGACGGCGGGTTCTCATCGAGTGACGCCAACAGACCGCCGACATTGGCAACCAGTTCATCGAGTTTCATTTCCACTTGAGGACCGATTGCATCGACCCAATGCAGTGTGGAAAGGAAGAACTCAAGCTCGCCTCTCGGCTGCGTGTTTTCCACGCGAATGGTCGCCAATGCTTTGCGATGCGCCACTCCTCGTTCGACTTCCCGGCGCACGTAAGGCGAATCATTTGCGTGCGAGGAAAAGACAACGACGACAACTCGGCAACCGATCAACGCGCGCAGAATGGTCTCGCCGTAAGGAAGAAACGACGTCATGTCGCGTGGTGCCATCCAGCAGCCAATGCCAGCGGATTCCATCCGGTCGCGAATTTTCTCGGCCATCATTGCGTCGCGTGTAGAGTAGCTGATAAAAACCTGATGAGACATAGCGACGCCCTGGAATGGTGACAACGCGAAGCGCATCGCAGCGATGAACGGCCCGCGACACGCTCAGCGTACATTCCGGAAGTGGATCTGCCAACCAACCGGTTCCCGTCTCAAATCGGATGGCTCCTCCAATTTGTTGTCTGTCGTCGTTTGATTGCATCGGCCAGGACTCGAACCCGGACACGCGGTTTCGCAGTATTTTTCAATTCTCGTTCCAGGGCTCCAGCCCTCGAACGCACTGCACTGGAGGCTCCTGCCTCCAGCGGCAATTTCGCGAGGCTGGAGCCTCGGGAGCGGTGTGTTCCGAAACAGGAGCCTCGGAACAAGGACATCAATCCACACCGCGTGAAGTATAAGATCGCCATGCCGGGATCCGGCCGTCACGCAGGCTCTTTGAAAACTCGACAGCTGACTCCCGCGTCAGTGGCAATCTCGAACCATCGTCGGCGTTGACGAACTCTGCATACCGCCGCAGCCACGCTGGAAACCACTTTCGGGCGCTTGTCCCATATTCTCCCAGTTTGACGGCTCTCGTAAACTCACGGTACTGTCCTCTGCAACTACTTTGACATTCCAAATCTCAAGTGACTCACTCCACTGCGACTCCCCCTTTGAAATCTCAAATTCCAAATCTCAAATCCTCCTGCCGCAGCAGACGACCGACGACTCCGCCTTGCCGCCTCGCCAGCCTTTTACTTTTTATCACCGGCTCATAAAAGGGCTCGCTTGCACGAAAAGTGTCTCGCCGATAAAGTTTCGCTGCACGGCAATAATACTGCTGATATCCGTTTTATCAGCGGAAGTTCCCGTGATACCTATAATTGTTCTGCTATCGAAACCCCAAACTAAGCCGGAAGCGAAGCGATGACTTTCAGAAACGCATTGACATCGCTCTACTTTCTGACGAGCGTGTATGCGTTCGGCGGAGGGGTAATGCAAGGCGTGATGAACTACCCCGCCTGGAAGCTCATTAGCTCTCCCGATTTCCCTGCATTCCACCAGTCCATCGATGGGCGAATTTTCCTGTTCTTTGTTCCCGTCTTCTTCCTCAGCGTCCCAATCAGCATCTTGATGATCTGGTTTGGGCATGCGGCTATTTCACGCAAGCTGCGCGTGGTTGCGGCACTGCTCACGCTAGTGATTTTCATCGCAACACTCTCATTGGCGATACCCATCCAAGAGCAACTGGCCGTCACGAAATCTGCGGAGTTGATCGACGAACTGATTCTGTACGATCGCTACCTGCGGACCATTCCCGGAATGGTTATAATGCTTCTCAACTTTATAATGCTCCAACAAATTATGGGGCAGTGTCCGCCCAACCAAAATCAAGAATGATCGCAGAACAATCGCGTGCACCCGAGTACGCGAGTCGGGCGGTATTGAAGTTGAAAATCTCTCGCGCATACCGGGTGACGAGTAGCGTTCGTCAGACGAAAATGAATGCATTGGTTTGGGGAAGAAAATGTGGCGATGGTAATTATTTGCAATTCGCCCCCGAAACTACCCCCGTCACATTTGTCTTCGTCTTAAAGGAGATTATTAAATGTCGTTACAGGAAAGCGTTTCCGTTACAATCAAAAGCGCGCTGAGATGGCGGCTCCAATCGATAACCGCCATGATCCTCGTCGGTTTTGTTCCATTAGGAGCCTCTGTTGCCGCAACGCTTAATATCGTGCAACAGGGCCAAAGTGCTTTTTCCATTGTGGTGCCGACGGTTGCCCCCCAATCAGTCAAAGAAGCGGCCACTGAATTGCAACGAGATATTGCCGTATCCACCGGCGCAAACCTGCCTGTGATCAAGGATGACGAAGCTATCACTGGCCCTTTCATTAGCCTGGGCACCACCAAACAAGCGCGGGCCGCAGAGGTTACGGTGCAGGGTATCAAAGAGGAAGGTTATCGCCTCGTAACCAAAGCGGGAAATCTGTATATTATTGGCATCGATACAACCGCGATTGATCGTAATCCGGCGGCAGGGAAAGTTGGGGATGATCAATTTAACGTGGAGCTGCATCCCGAGATTCCAGGCCCGTCTCTCACTGCCAATGCCGGTTTTAGTCACGGGACCGCCAACGGTGTTTATTCCTTCTTAGAGGATTATTTGGGTATGCGTTGGCTGATGCCGGGTGACATCGGACGCGACGTTCCAAAGAAAGATGATTTTACGATTGAGGATATCGATCTCAACTACGCGCCGATGTTCGTCTATCGCCTTTTTCCTTATATTTGGAATGAACCATTTTACGCTTGGCGGGACCAGATGAAACTAGGCTATTCGTTCCGCCTAAACCATAATCATTATTGGAACTACACAGTACCCGCAACATTGTACAAAGAACACCCGGATTGGTTTGCCGTGGATAGCAGCGGCAAACGTCCCGAACCTAAAGGACACACCTATAAGTTGGAAACCACCAATCCTGAGTTGGTCAAATTCGTCGCTGATAAGGCCGTTGAAGCATTCAAAGCACATCCGGAATTACACACGTATTCGTTATCGCCGACAGATGGCGGAGGCTATACTCAAAGTCCGGAAAGCAAAGCGCTCTTTGATAAAGAGCGCGGTAACGACTTTGGCCCATCGATTACGCCGGTGATTCTCAAATTCTATCAAGATGTCTCTGCTTTGGTTGCCAAAAACTATCCGCAGGGCAAATTAGCAGGTTACTTCTATCAGCAGTATCTCCAGCCCCCTTCGCGTGGCAAAGTTGAAATCCCTAAAAACTTCATACCTGTCTTGGTAAGTGAGGGGTCAGCTTATGGTCTTTATGATCCAAAGACAAAAGACTTCAATAGCAGAAATCTCAACGAGTGGGGGAAAATTGCCCCTGAGACCTGGTTCTATTATGGCTACCCCACCTGGCTTCGCGAAGGCGAATCCATGGTGACGCCTGCTGCTCCAGACGAACTGAATTCCCTCTTTAAAGATTTGGTCAAAAACCACGTCAAAGGAATGTACTATTATGGGAGTCGGAACTGGAATCAAGTGGCATTAGCCAATTACATCGCGGTGAAGATGCTGTGGGACCCCCAGGCAGATGCCAGAGCGATCCAACACGATTGGTTGATGCGGGCCTATGGCCCTCAAGCCGGTGCGGTGATGGAGGAGTTCTATAACAAGATGGATGAAAGCTGGTTTTCGGATTACTTCCGGCAGGCGGATTCAACCGGCAGTGCTATCTCGGAGATCTTCCTCAGCCGAATTTATGGATCGCATTACCGCCAGATGGAGGAGCTGGTTCTCAAAGCGGAGGCACAGCCGATGACGGATATCCAAAAGGAACGCTTGCGATTAATCAGCGACAATATGCGCCCATTGCAGTGGCGTTTGCGTAATGCCGGGTATCTGCCTGTCGCTTATTCGTCGCCCTACACCATCAACACAGAACAGGTCTTTAAACTCAAATCAAATAACGATGACAGCAGAGGGGTTGTCGCGGCAGGCGGAGTGCTAACTGGCGGCTCTCCCGTCACGTCCGCAAACATTAAAATCGGGCAGCCGAAGCAGGGAAGCGCCGCGAATATTCCCAATCCTTCGCACATCCTGCTCTATCCCACGGAGAGCGGTACAGTTCATTTGAAACCGACGAATGTTAGCTCGGGAAGCAGTTTTCTTTATTATTTCGTCCAAGACGAGAAGCGCCGTCGCGTGGCGAGCGGCATCCTCGAAAATAATGCGGATATCGCCTTCGACGTTACGGCCAACTCGCCCTATTATTTCCAAACGTCAAGCAGCGGCGTGACGCTTAATCCTCAAGTCAAATGGGACGTTTCTATTCCTGGAGCAATCGCGGTTCAGGCCGGTTTTGAAGGGGGAGTAATCTACCTCAAGCCTCCCGTGGAAAATATGAGCAGGTCACTGTACGTCTATGTTCCACAAGGTTTGGGACTGACCGCTACCAGCACAGATATCGGCATGCTGGTTCAAACTGAAGTCAACGAGCTTCAGAAATCACAGGTGCTCCGTTATGCTGGTAAGTCGGCTAGAGCCGCTCTTGCAATCGGCTTGGAAAAATACAAGGGAGCACTAGTTCAGGGCTTAGACTCGGAATGGAAATTCAGTACGGATCCTGAAAAGAAGGGTGTCGAGGAAGGTTTCTTTAAAGCGGACTTCGCAGACAAGTCATGGAAACCGATCTTACCCATCGGGCGCTGGCAAGATCACGGATTCGATAATTATCACGGCACTGCCTGGTATCGCAAAATGATTGTGATTTCTGCTGCGGACTACGATACTGCGCAACTTCAGAATAAGCAACTTCTTCTCTTCGTCGGGGCCGTGGATGGAGATGCGGTTTTCTACCTTAACGGACAGAAAATCGGGGAACGTAATCAGGAGGATGATTTTGACAGTTGGCAGACTCCCTTCGCTTTCGATGTGACTCCAGTTTTGACCGTCGGGGTAAATACGCTGGCCGTGCAGGTGACCAAAGACAGCAAAGCCGGTGGTCTTTATAAGGGTGTTAGGCTTATTGTAGGAGTATTGGATGAGAAGTAACGGGGGAAGAAACGGGACGATGGTTGACTGGCATCAGTTCTACGAGACTTCTGGTTTTGGACGCTTGCGTGGACGACTCTGCCCGTCCAGGGGCGTGCCACAATCCGTGCCTTTCAGCCATTTCTTCGGTCCAGATCTCGTCGCCCGTTGGCCGTCCACGATCCACGCAGGTGCGGGTCGCTTTGAGTTCCGATGACGACAGTGGTGTATCGACTCGCTGGTTCCATTTCGGCAGGCGGGGCAGTGGCCAAGGCGAAAGGATCGTGGGGTCGGGCTCGCTGGATTGGCTCCATCGCCAAAGCGAGCTACTACCACACCGACTACTTTGGTCGTACGCATGCCGACTACCTGGCCGAGCGAGCTACATTTCGTAAAAAAGGTGCCGTGTATGGGAGGTACTCGTCAACGCCGGTGGCACATGCGTTTCTCGGCGGACATCCGGGATGGCCGAACTACGCATCCGATCGCAACTTTCCACACGTAGAAGTCGATCAGATCGACGTCGAGCGTCACCATCTGCTGCAGGCTGTCACCTTCGAAGCGATCGGCAATGCCGACTCGATTGGCTTTGTAGCTGATCGACTTTTCGAAAGCGGGCAGGTTCTGCTGATGATTGACCATTTGCACGTGCGTGATGGTTGCCGAACGACGACGCACGATCGTGCAGCGACGACGAAGCAGATCCCGCGTGTCTCGCAGAGCAGCCGGATAGACGTAGGCGGTCGGAAAAGATTACAAACCGCCTTGGGGCGGGCCGCCTCGCAGCAGCATGGCGAGCTTTTCGGAATCCATGCGATCGGTTTTCGTCTTTCCACCGTGGATCGCCTTGAGATATAGTGCGTGGCCGAGCAGAAAAGGCAGGTTCTGCACAGTACATAGATCGGCGAGCCAGTACCAGTTGAAGGTGGATTCGCATGCGATGATGAGATCTTGATTTCGGAACGGCTGGAGAGCGGCAAGAAAATCTGCCGTTTTCTTTGTGTCGATGTTTCTGTGGACGTGTTTGTCGCCGGAATGATCGACGACACAGACGTGCATTGAGTTGGTGTGCAGATCGATTCCACAGTGAAATCCGTGCTGTTGATTGTAGAATTTCATCGTCATGTCTTTCTCTGAGTAAGCGGGCTTTGAGCCACGAACCATGGTGTGTTGCGGTCTGCCACAATCTGATCCTCTCTACGGTTATCGACCGTATTGGACTGGCCCGCTTGCTCTGACAAGGACATGATGAGTATCAAAATGCTGAACCCGAGTGGCCGATATCCGCTTCAGGGAGAAATCTCCGCAGAGCTTTGTACTGGTTGTGGTCGCGTGATCCTTCGCGCGATCCCTTTCTGAGCATCATACCGCTCTTCATTGATCTAGCGAGGCATCGCGGCTTTGCCGCTCGCCTCAGACCGATGGATTGTCGTTGTTGCGCTTGGCGACATCCTGTCGAATCGCAGTCGCGGCGTCCTGCCGCGAAGGTTTTGCGCTTTCTGGCCAAAACCGGAGTGGCTGCAAAAGGAGACGGACCGAGTCTATCAACTCGGTCCGCACTCCGGTTTCGGCACCTGGAACATCGCTCGGGGCGCACTTCTGCGTTACCCTGTCCTGAGCCCCGGTCAGATGACTTATCAGCTTCGACGTCTTCGCCTGCGTGGTCTGATCACACGCATTCCCGGCACACAACGTTACGAAGTGACCGATTCCGGCCAACGCATGGCTCTGTTCTGGCTGGGCAGCATGTCAAAAACCATCCGACCTCTGGCCACCAGCCTTACCGACGAGACCGTGCAACAAAAGATCCTCAACGAAATCAAAAAGACTATCGAAAGAAATGCGATGGCTGCTGCAAATTCCAAAACTTGACTCATCCGCTACATGTTTCAAAAGATAAGCGTAGCTAATGCTGGCGGACGGTCTGGACTGGAATGGCCTGGTAATCTATGCAAGCAAGCGATCACAGTTGGTCGGGTCAGCACGGACAATTGAAGGGTTTATTGAAGGAAACATCGACTATCGCGACTTTGATAACTGTTCTGACTACTTGATCTTTGGCGATGACGGCACTGTACTATTCGCATTACAGACCAAGACCCAGAAGTATCAAGTAGTGACCATTGTCGGGTTAACGGTACTTGAATCGTTTGATTCCTTCGATGACTTGCTGTCAAACGCATTTAATGGGCATCTTTAGTCAGAAGCATCAATGCGGTCAGCTCGTCACCAGCACAAAAACGGCAGGCACGGGCGAAGTGTATGTGTACGACAAGACCGGTAACCGGATTGTGGGTTCGACGGTTGTCGGCAAAAACAATCGGATTCTGAACGATGGCAAGTATGCGTTTCTGTATGATGGCAATGGCAATCTCACTCGTCGCACGACTCTGGTGAGCGGGGCTCCGATCGGTGCCTACGTCCAGTATTCCCGGGACCATCACAATCAACTCACGAAGGTTGAGTTCTACAACGCTGCAGTCAACAGTAGGTCCTCCTTGCCGAGGAGGACTTTCGCCGCAAGGCGAACCCACGAGCGCAGGGCAATCGCACGTCGGAACATTACCAAATCGAACATTCCGGAGAATTTCCTTTGTAGTGATTACAAACGAAGAGAATACCCACTTCCCGACTCACTCCTCAACGCAATCATGGCGGACGTGATTTTCGCGTAAATGAACACCCCCTACTCGAATTGCATTTTTCAAGGTGGCCATCGTTCGCAGAGCAATCCTTGGCGACAACCCGACAAATCTGCCAGTGGCAAGTTTTGTAAAAGTTTCTACCCGACTTTGACGACTCCGAAGGATTTCGACGTGCGATTGCCCTGCCCACGAGCGGACGTCCGCTCAACGCCGTCACGTTGTCTTCCAATCGACGTTGTTTTGGTCGCAGGTTGCAGCAAGCTGCAAAGTCCTTTCCGGCAGAAAGAACCTACGTTGACAACCATCCGCGACCGCACCCGACCGTATGTGCCAAGCGGGTTTGGCTTGTAATTTCGAGACAAACTATTCGCCAATCGAAACTTTTGATACGGCAGCATTGTCAGCCGACTTCAAACGAGCGGCAACGGAACCGGGCTGGCTGGTTTCTGTCAATCGGACGCGCAGACGCCACGGGCCTTGCAAATCGTAAACTTTGACCAGAACATCATTGCGTCCTGCCTTCAGTCGAACGGGAAGAATATCCTGGTCGAACTCGAACGGTTGTTCTACCAGACGCTGCACCACTTTCTCGCCGTTCACAAACAGTTCGAACATATCGTCACCGCTCAGACGAAACGTAACGGTGCGTTCGATGTCCGACGTGACTGTGGTATACGCGAAGGCGGCAGCTCGATCGATTTTTCCCAGGTGCGCTTCGAAATCGAGCACGGCAGTGGGATCGTCCAGCACGACATCCTTCCACACCGCCGGCTTGTTACCTCGGCCCGGATATTCGGCAGCGAAGTCCAGCGACTGCTCAGGCCCGAGCGTCGTGCGCAAAGCCTCACCATTCGCGTTTTCAAACGGTCCGCAAATCTTCCAGTCGCGGAGCAGTCCGGCGTCCTCTGTGGTTTCCGACAGGTATTGAGCAATCAGATCGACTTCTTCCGCTTTGATCCAGTCTTTCCTCTTGTCGCGCATCTTCGTCACAATCTCACGCCATTCGTCCGGTGTCTTGCGCTTGGTGAGTACCCTGGTCAGTGAATGACATTCCATGCAGCGAGTTTCCGTCGCCTGCATGGCGTCGGTGTGAATCTCCGGGATGGTCTTATCCTGAGCAGCCGCCAGTTTATTGCTTTGGCCGCGATCGTAGCTCAGGAGTTCGTCAGGTCCAGGCACATTGTCCCACTGAGCGCCCAAGTCAACCCACAGAACAAACTTCGCTCTTTCTTCGTCGCTGAGCGGGTTATCCGGCGGGCACTGATTGACTGGGGCATCGTACAGAACACTGTGGCCGAACAAACGCCAGATCAGCGGAGACTTGCGTGCAAAACCGGGGTGAATGTATTTCCCCAGCCGACTGGTGGCAGCCGCGCTCAGGTTCAGATACGGCTTGTTGAACACGGCCGCGCGAACTTGCGAAGCACCGGCGTAATGATGAGCCACGCGCTGGTAAGCCAGTTTGTCACCGTCTGACAAATCGAGTCCTCCGGCAAGTTGTTCTTCGTTGTGGCACCCCGCACACTTCGCATCAATGATCGGCGTCAAGTCGCGGCGGAAGTCGATTGTTTCCCGTTTTTCCTCAGGAGTGTTCAGGTTGACAGGAGCCTGCAGAGCCGCCAGCGGAACGGCGTTCAAATCGGGAATCATCGTCCGCTGTTCGTGACAGCCCAGACACACTCGACGTTCGCCCGGTCGAACCCAGGCCCATGTCAGAGCGTCCTGCAGCGCCATTCCCTGCTCGTCAACCGTCTGCCAGTGCAGCACCGTGTCAGCCGGAACTTCGACATAAAACGAACCGTCCTCGGCCACCGGCGCCTCGCCCACCACACGCTTCTGTTCGAAGTTGCTGATCGAATTCGACGACGAACCAAAGGACGAATAGCCGATGCCCGGTGGGAATGTGCGGAAGAACGGATCTTCGTCGTGAATTCCAAAACCTTCGATGACGCGAATCTTTTTGATTTGGCCCGGTTTGATCATCGCTTCCTTATCGAGTTGTCCCAGATAAGCGTTCAGACACAGCAGTGTTCCGGATGTCTTTTCCGGCTCAATGCCGTGATCCGGGATGATTTTGGGAACCGGTTGCGGTTCGATGGCGATGGGATTCAGCGCCTGGTACATGGGATCATTGTAGATCGGAGCCGCCAGTTCTTTCGTTTCGAGATCGAACCAATAGATTCCGTACTGCACCGTTTCACCGGCCTCGTTCAGATATCCGCTCCAGGCAGGTTGAGGTGACCAGACGACCAGAAGCCGATTGTCCTGAGTTGGGTACGGATCGCGGTAACGTCCGCCATCACTTTTGGGACTGTACACTGCGACTTTCGGCGTGAGCACTTCCAGTGTCTGCGGATCATTGGGGTCACCGGGAGTGATCAAGCCCAATTGACCACCGCCGTAGCAGTGGTGAAACGTGCTGTCGATAAACACAATGCGTCCGTCCGGCATTTCACGCTGTTTCCAGCGAAAGCCGCCCCGTTGATTCCCCCAGAAATCAATGAATCCCGTGCCGTCGGGATTCATTGTAAAGAACGCGGACGCTCCCGACGTGTGATGACGCATGCCATGATGCTGCCAGCTCTGGAACAACAGTCGTCCGTCGCGCATGACGATGAATTCAGAATCGGAGCTGATATTGAAACTGATCTGCTCGACACCCGAACCATCTGCGTTGCAGCGATGTGCCAGTCGCGAGTGGTCGCGATCATATTCGTCGCGGCGACGTTCGGGTTTCATCGCCACATGACGCGTGGAAGAAAACACGATGCGTCCGTCGGGCAGGTAATAGGGGGAGCAGACATTGGCCATCTCTTTTGTGACCAAGCGAAGCCCACTGCCATCGACGTTCATTTCCCAGACTTCACAGCCATCGTCCGCCGTCTTCTGTCCGGCGAACAGGAACTTCTTCCCGTCGTAAGAAAGTTCGGGTTCTTCCGCGCTGAAGAAGTCTTCCGTCAGCACCGTCAGTTTACCGTCCGGCGTGGGTGGAGACAGTTTGACGATCTGCGCACCGGGGACATGGGCGGACTTGCCGAAATGCTCCATGAACGGTTCGTAATAGATTCCCGGTCTGCCGTTGGGCTTGTTGGGAATCCGCACGAACAGAACGGCTTCGTCCGAAACCTCAGCGCCACCGGCCTGCAGATCATTCCTGGCCTCGGAATCTTCGGCGGCAGTCAGTTCCGGAGCTAACCCCAACAACATGCTGAACAAAGCAATTGCGATGAAATGATGTTTCATAATCTGAACCTTTTCGCGCGGTGGATCAAAGTGTTTTCAGGTACTCAACCAGATCCTGCAGTTCCTCTGCCGTCAAATTTGATGTTTGACCGTGTCCGTCATTGGGATTGTGCTGCTGGAAGATTTCCAGCAGCGTCTTTGCTCGCCCGTCGTGCAGATAAGGAGCACTGTCCCAGACACCCAGCAGGTGCGGGATGTCAAATTCGTTCCTGGAAATCGTGTCGTTGTCGGACAACGCGATGTCATCCGGTCGACCAGGCCCGAGTCCCACATCACGTCGTTCGCCGATGGAGTAGCGTTCGGTGGCGTGGCACTGACTGCAGCGATCATTCTTTTCGAAAATCTGCCGACCACGTTCAGCCGCTTCAGAAATCTCGCCGTGCGGACCTCGATACGGATTCGGCATCAAAGGCAGTTCTGTCACAAACGCGGTCAACGCAGCCAGATTCGACTCGCTCAATTCCGGACCACGCATCGCCCCGCTCACTGTTGGGCCGCATTCATGAGCACCAATCGTGGGAGCCTCGCCCTGCCAGCGAAATGGTCCTGTCCCTTTCACTCCCAGAAAGCTGCGAATATTTTTCGGGTTTCCCAGACCGTCGTCTTCCAGATCCCAGCTTAATCCTGTTGTGTGTCCGTCCGGATGACAGGATGCACACGAAAACTGACCTTGAAAACAAATCGAGGCCGAATGAAACAGAATCTCCCCCTGTCGTAACTCCGTTAGTTGCGACGCACTGCCCACGTCGATCGTACTGGTCACAGTGCCGGACGCCGTATCAATCACCGACACGGAATTGCCCAGATGGTTGGAGACCAGAACCCGAGTGCCATCCGGTGACATGGCCAGTCCATAAGGATTGCGTCCCACGGGAATCTTCTTCGTCACAAACTGTGGACTCAAACTCAATTGTGACCTCAACCGGCCACGCTTTTCTGCCGGAGTTTTCTGAATCAATGCCAACGCCTGATCGATATCGATCACCACTACCTCGTCAGCACCCCCACACGACACATAGGCGAACCGACCGTCCGGACTGATGACCACGTCGTGCGGGTTTGAGTGATAATGTGTGAATTCATCCAGCAGCAGCATCACGTGCCGGACAGGGTCTTCATTCAGAAAAATGAAACTCAGTGCATTCGTATTGACCCAGCCCTGCTGAACCTGAGTCAGCGGCGAAAACGGATTTGGATTCAGATGAGCGACCACCGCCACGTTGCCGCGAGCCATCACCACGCCGCGGAGGTTGCTGGTCATTGTGAGCGGCACGCGCTGAACGACGTTGTGCGTTGCCAGATCGATGACGTTCAGCCAGCGAGTCGTATCGTACGCATCGCAGGTCACCAGCAGCTTTTTGCCGTCTTCGCTGAACGTCAAATGCCGCGGGTTGGCATCAACAGCGATGGTTGCTGTGACGTTTAACGACTTGGCATCGATCACCTGCACCACTTCGTCTTTCCCGACGCAGGCAACGTAGATGGTGCCGTCTGCCGCCACAATCACATCATACGGCTGATTGGCCAGCGGGATGGTCTGACGTATTTCTTTGGTCGTCACTGAAACGACCGACAGCGAATCATCGCCTCGATTGGTCGTATAGATCGTCTGGTTATCCGGGCTGATGGCGATCCCTGTCGGACGCGATCCAACCGGAAATTCATCGACGACCGTTCCGGCATTGAGATCGATTCGGGACACGGTATCGGACGTGCGATTCGCCGTATAAGCCCACAGGCCGTCGCCGCTGACCACAAGTTGCAGAGGGCTGCGATCGGTTTCGGTGGCCGACGTGGTGCCAGCGACCGCCCCCAGCCAAGCCAAGCCACCCAGTATGATAATCTGTCTCAACATGCCGGTTTCTCCCTTCGAATGGATGTGGAGCGTACATGCCACGTGGCCATTCACAGCTCAGATTCTCTCGGTCGCGCTCCCGCCACACATTCAGCTTAAACTCACTCGTGGTTGTCCAGTATTAAATATGACTTGGTAGCTGTCAAGTCTGGTTCATGAGATCATCAAGCTCACAGGTCGGCTGAAGCGGCATCACGGTTTTGGGTTTCAGGTAGGACAGGCTTCCAGCCTGTCTTCTGGAAACAGACAGGCTGGAAGCCTGTCCTACGATTCGGCATTCGGTAGATTATTTCCAAACGATTCCTTAGCACCATCGCTTGCGTCAAGATCATCGCCTGCATCAAGAATATCGCTCGGGGACAAC
>Ga0154020_10005470_pt1 | contig 14962 bp, 9 predicted proteins | sample Klosneuvirus_201_FD_109709 | JGI IMG/M metagenome (GOLD analysis project Ga0154020, IMG submission 109709) | Active sludge microbial communities from wastewater, Klosterneuburg, Austria - Klosneuvirus_20160825_MG | ecosystem: Engineered > WWTP > Aerobic digester > Activated sludge | place...
AGTGTTCGACGACCGTCACCCGGCCGGATTTCGAGATCGTATGCGAACTGCCGGGTGAAAACAAAACCACCGGCGATTGCCAGACGAATTCAGCGCGGCAGTGATCAGGCAGGTCAAACCAGAAGGTGTTGCCGTCGCGATGAATGCGCGACACGGAAGTGACGGTGACCGACGTGTCGCCGTCCAATGCCCTGGAGTTGGCATAGACTTCCACGGAAGCGTCAAGCTTGATGACGGCGCGCCAGCAGCCCTCGGCGATCGTGGACTCTTCGGAGTAATCAAGTTTGGCAGCGGGCGGATTGACGGCGCGCGAAAGCAGTGAGCGGTCGCCGGGGTCGGAGGCGTTGAGCGCAGAGCGTTTCTCCGTGCCCTCGGCGTAGGTTTCGGTGGGCGCGAGTTCGACACGATATTCGTCCCAATGCGCGTGTGTGAAATCCTCTTCGAATTGGAGTTCGGCTTTGCCCAGCAACTCCTCATTGAGCGGGCAGGACAGCGTGCCGCCTGCACCTGCGAACGCGCGCAAGTACCAGCGGCCGTCATCGGTGTCGTAGCGTGGAGTTCGGATTTTGCTGCCGCCGCCGCGTGCGCGACGGTAAGCAAAGCCGCCCGCCCCGCCGCGTCCGCCGCCGTTGCTGGGCGGGTCACGCAGAATGCGCGGCGGAATCTCGCGCTTCGAGAATTTGTTCGCGGGCCGCACGGCGGTGTAGCTCGGCATCGCTGGCAGCCATGGCAAGGCAACGCCCTTGGCGTCAACGAACTTCAGGCAGATGATGCGTCGCCAGACCGCAGTCCTGAGTTCGCCCTTCAGTTGTTCGCCGGGCTCCAAATCAAAGGATTTCTGGAGCTTGCCGTACACGCCAAGATCCAGTTCGAGCTCATAAGTGCCCGCTTCAAGCCCCAATGAAGCGAGCCCGTCGCAGTGGACACGGCTGCCACCAAATCGCGCGTCGGCCTTTTCCCAGCACGTTCCAACCTTGCGGTGCAATTGCAGTTCCCGCAGCTCCGCTGCCTCAAGCTCGTTGCCCTTTGCATCCCTTAGAGTGAACTCAGCACTAGCGGTGCCGCGCTGTAGCTCGGGGCCGAATGTGGCCTGCCAGTCCTCGCCCGGCTCGTTGATGGCGTCGCGAATGGCCGGGCGCGCGGCTACAGAGAGGCTGCACCATGCAAGCGCGCATAGCGCGAAAACGAAGCGACGGGTGGTTCCCATGGCCCTATGCAAGCAAAGCCAAAGCCGCGCGCAAAATGAATTGGATTATTCGCTGAAGGCCGGCAAAAGCACGGCGCCGAGGTCGGTGATGCCCTCGGTCGCCACGAAGTCGATGCGCTTGTCGGGCATGAGTTCATCGCGCGAATTGGACCACAGGTAGAGCACATAGCGCTTCTTGGGATCGAGCACTCTGTCGAGACAGAGGTAGCCGTGGTCGCTGCTGTAGATGCGCGAGTGGGTGTTGTACCACGCGCCCTCGCGCCGCAGCCAATCTCGCGAGTCGGGATCGTCGAGTTTCTGCATGAGTTCATTGAGGCGCAGCACATCGGGATGATCGGGTTTGACGTCCTTGGCGGCAACCTTGATCAACAGGCCATAGCACTCCTGCATTTCCTGCGCGCTGCCTTTCCAGTGTTTGCGCAAACGCTTGGAGGCCACATCCTGGTCGAACTCCAGCAGCGTGGCTTCGACCCACGGCAGGCCCTCCATGCCCGGGCCGACGGCTCGCAGTACAAGCCCGTTTGCGGTGGGTGACACCGTGGTGCCACCCAGTGCCAGTTCCTGCTTTTGCTTGGCATTGAGAGTCACGTTCAAAGTGTGTGAAGCGCGCCGTTCGTAGCCGCTGAACAGCTTCAGCGAAGTGGCGAGACCCAGCCTCTCGAAGTTTTCTGGGCCGCGCTGAACATAAAGACGCAGCGTTCCGTCCGGTTGCCAGGGAGCCGCGCCCTCGGGGCTGTTGATGCCGTTGCATGTTGCGGCAATGCGTGCGGCCATTGCGGACAATGTGGGACTGGAGCAGCCTACCTGCAGCAGCGCGACGTCAACGTTACGGTTGATTTCGAAGACTCGGGAATCACCGAGGTCGATTGACTCTCGTTTGGTGCTGGTTCGAAGCAGCTGCGAAGAAACGAGTTCGAGTTGCAGCTCAGTGGTTGCGGGCAGGTCAAGCCACCAGCGCCCAAGCTGTCGATGAAAGGCCCCCTCCATATTGATGAGGCGCCGGGGATAGGGCTTGTCATCTTCCGGCGGAGTCTCATTTGACGGGATCCAGAATTGGGGCACCACGGGGAACGGCGCGGTCACGGAGAGAATGACGCGATGGAGGCCTTCGGGCAGTTGAGAAATGTCGTAGATGTCAGGCTCGCGTGCTGGAGGTGGTGGATCGAGCAGCGAGCGCTGGCCCGGGTCGTCTGCGCCATTGAGTTCGCGCTGCTCCATGCGTGCCGCGAAATCGGCCGGTACGTCATAGGCCGTGACGTAGTTGTCCCAGTGCGGCTCTGTGAACTCGCTGTCCACCTGGAACACGCGCGCGCCGAACAGCGCTTCGTCGAGTTCAAAGCGGATGCTGCCCTTGCCGCCCGCGAAAACGCGCACGTACCACTTGCCATTGTCAGTGGGAAAGCGCAGCGCGGTGGGACTGGAAGGACGCACGGAGCGGCTGCTTGAACTGCGCCCGCCTCCCAGCCCCACAGCCGGGCGCGATGGTTCAGGCGGTGCGCGGAGTACACGGTTCGGCGGCGCCACGCGCTCTGGAACCGTGTAGCTTACGCCCGGCGCGGTGTAGCGGGGCGGAAGCGGCAGATAGGGCAAAGGCTTGCCCTCGGTGTCGGTGAAACACAGCGCGATGATGCGCCGCCAATGGGGCGTTACAAGCCGCTCCTTGCGCGATTCCCCGCGCGAAACGCGGAATTCGCGCTTCATAAGGCCATAGGGGCCGCACGAAACGGTGAGCTCGTAGCTGCCGGGTTCCAGTCCGCCTTGATCATAAGCATCGCAGATCAGGGCGCTTCGCGTGGCGTTCAGACGCGCGCCTTCACGCAGCGTGTGTTTGCCGACCCTTCGCCACAACTCGAAACCCATTTCGGTGCCCGGTTCCAACGCCTGACCCTTGGCATCGACCAGCTCAAATTCCACGCGTGCGCCACCGCGCGCTATCGCCGGCCCCAGTTCCGGCACCCAAAGCGGTTGAGTGGCCACAACGGGATCGTCGTCAATGAACTCCGGGAGTTTTGCCGCTTCCGGCGCGGCTAGTGGCGCATCAGGCTGTACCGTGGATGGCGCATTTGAGGGCGGCGCAGAACGGACTTTGGTATCGCAGGGAACGCTTCCCGTATGCACTCGTTCGTGAGCATCAGATGGCTCAAAGGCCCCTTCATTTCGCGTTGTGCGAGGCGACGTTTCGCGGCTCCAAAGCCAAGCGGCGGCGACTCCCAGCAGAAGAAGCAGGAGAACAGGAAGTGCAAGTCGGCGCATGACGTCCCTCCGGCTCTGCCAATCTAACGCAAATGCCGGCAAAGCGTTCACACGGGCCACGATTGTCTGGGCGCCTAGCGTTTCAGCACGGCGTATTCGGGGATCTTGCTCAAATCCACGCCGGCTGATTTCGCGAGTTCCTTCAGCGCGCCAGTGAATACGCGGTCTTCCTGCAAGTCCACGAGGTTGGCCAGCCTGCCCGCCTGGCGCAGGCGCTCGCGCAACTCGGCGCGCACGGCAAAGCGCAGGGCTTCGCGCTCGACGTGGAGCTTGAGCTCTTTGTGCAGCGCGTCAAAGCCGGGGTAGTTCTCGGGCTTGCGTTCGTCGTTCAGGGCCAACGCCACGGCCTTCTCTTCGCCCAGGGCGCTGAGGAGTCCGTCCAGGAACTTCTTCCAGTTCTCGGATTTCTGCGCGCCCTCGAGTTCGTCGTAAACCCAGCTTTCGAAATCGGCGTCGGTCAATGCCAGGTCAACATCCACGCCAGTGTCAAACAGCGCGTACTGCGCCACAGGCGTGTGGAAGCGCGCCACCGTGAGCAAAAGACCCAGCTTGCGCTGGTCACTTTCGGGCTCAGCGGCGTTCAGTGGAATCAATTCCTGTACCAGCGCGCGCCCGAACGTCTTCGCGCCTACTGTCTTGGCGCGACCGTGCTCCTTGAGCGCGGCTGCGAGAACCTCGGCGGCGTCTGCCGTGCCGCTGTCGGTGATCACGAGCAAGGGCGTAGCCGCGTCCAGGGGTTCTTCGGCCGTCTTGTAATCAGTTTTCTTGGCGAGCTGTTCGCTGCGGCCGATGCTGTAAGCGACGAGCGATCCCTTCTTGAGGAAGAAGCCCGCGACCAGAGTAGCGGCCTCAACGCTGCCGCCTGCGGCGCCGCGCAGGTCAAGCATGATGCCCTTGGCGCCGGCTTTCTTGAAAGCGGCCATGGCCTCGCTGATTTTGGCGGGTGCGGCGGCGCTGAGATCGTGCACGTGGATCATGCCAAAGCCGCCGGGCAGCGATTCATAGAGCACGGGATCTTCGATGGGGGCGGTGTGCACCAGGTAGACCCAGCGCGAGAGCAGCCATTCGTCGCGGCGGAACTGCAGCGCGCACGTTTGACCGACGGCACCCTTGAAGCGCGAGATGGCCTCATCGAGCGGCAGCGATTGCAGTGTCTTTTCTTCAAAGGGCAAGTCGCGCTCGGAGACGCGCAACTGGTTCACGCGCTCGGGCGTGACATCCTTGACCACGCGGAACACGCGGTCGAGCGGCCGGATGCCGGCCTTGGCGGCGGGGCTGCCTGGCATGACGCTGAGCACTACGGTTACGCGCTCGCGGCGCGTGGCGCGAATGCGCACTTTGCCCAGCGTAATGCCAAGCGTGGGCACGGCGAAGCGGCGAATCTCGGCCGCGTCGCGGAGCTGGTTGTCCTCGAGCAGGCAGGTGTAGGGGTCAAAGCCGTCAAGCATGCCCGAAGCCGCGGCGTAGAGGAGTTTGCGGCCGCTGACGTGGTCGGGATAAATGTAACGCTCCTGGATCATGCCCTGCACGGTTTCGAGCAGCTTGGTGTCGATTTTTTCAGGCTTCTTTTCGCCGGGCACGTTGCCCTGAAGCACAGCTTCGAGGCGCTTGATTTCCTTTTCCCATTCGAGCATGCGGCGCGCCACGCGGCCGCGCACGGTGGGTTCTTCTGCCAGCATTTCAAGGATGGGTTTGGCGTCCGTGAAATCCTGTGTTTCGCCCAGCGCCAGCGCGGCCGCGATGCGGAACGACTCGTTATCGGAGGTCAGCATGCTGCGCAGGACTTTCTTGGCCTCGATGTCGCGCGATGAATTCCAGAGTGCCAGCGCAAGCTGCACACGCACGTCGGGCTCGAAGACCTGTTTGTTGATGGCCTCGGTCAACAGTTTGGCGTGGCGCTCGCTGGCAACGGTGCCCAGCACTTCGGCGGCGGAAATGCGAATGGCGTTGTCGCCTTCGGCCACCACCAGCGCCAACAGGCCCTGCACGGATTCGTCGTAGCCCGTGCAGGTGTAAAGCGCGCGCAGGCCGGCGATGCGCGCCGTCGCGGGCATCTCCTTCAGGCCGGCGATGAGTTCATCCTTGATATCTTTGCCGAGGTCCTCGATTTCTTCGGCGACGGCAAAGGCATCGTTCAGGCGCTCAGCTTTGGCGAGCCTTTCAAGCAGTTTCTTGAGTGTGGCGACCTTCTCGGCCTTGGCCGCGGCCTTGGCGGCCTCGCCGTTGTTGTTCGTGCCGTCAACGACGACGCCTTCGAGGTTGCCACGATCCGCAGCCTGCTCCCGAGCGGCCTTGGGCGCGGGTGCTGGCGAACTGGGCGAACAAGAAGCAAGGACGAAGGCGGCGGCAAGGAACGTTAACGGTAGGTGGCGAAGCATGAGGTCTCCGGGCGCGGCAATGAACGCAGCCTAGCAAGCCCCTGCCAAGGCGCAAACCGCCGGCCCTGATACGGGCGAGGGTGCTGGAACCTGTAGTTGAATACGGAGTTAGTCTGCAACCATGCCCACGGCCACACTCAAAGTTGAAGGCATGACCTGCGCCCACTGCGCGCAAACGGTCGAGAAGCAGTTGAAGTCGCTCGACGGCGTGCAGGGCGCAGAGGCTAACTTCGCGACGGGCGGCGTGCGGGTGCAATATCGCGAGCTGTTGCCGCCGGCGATCGCCATCGCCGACGCAGTTTCGCGCGCCGGCTACAAGCTGATCACCGATGAACAGGCCGCCAATCGTGACCCTGCCGCCGAGCAGGACAAAGCCGCGCGCCGCGAGTTGCTCATGTTCTCGCTGGGCGCGCTGCTTTCGTTGCCGGTGGTGGTGGCGCACTTTGTGCATGTTCACAGCGTGGCCTGGGAATGGGTGACGCTGGGCCTGGCGCTGGTGCTTCAGGCCACGGTGGGGGCGGCGTTTTATCGCGGCGCGCTGGCCGATATTCGCTCGCGCAATCTGGGCATGAACGTGCTTGTCAGCATCGGTATGGCGGCGGGACTTGTGTTCGGCTTCCTAGTTACGTTGCTGGACTGGCCATTGCCGCAAGGCCTCGATCGCACCGTGTTCCATGAAGCGGCAACGCTTTTGGTCGTGTTCATCCGCCTTGGGCGCTACGTGGAAGCACGCGCGCGCGGCAAGGCGCTGGGCGCGCTGCGCTCGCTGCTGCAGCTTGCACCCCAGACGGCGCGCCTGCGCGACGGGCGTGAGATTGCCGCAGGCGATGTGAAGCTGGGCGACATTGTGCTCGTGAATGCGGGCGGTCGCATTCCCGTTGATGGCCGAGTCGTTGCCGGCGAGAGCGACATTGACGAATCGCTGCTCACGGGCGAGTCGGTGCCCGTGGCGCGCAAGATTGGCGATACCGTGCGCGCGGGCACGATTGCCGCCAACGGCACGCTCGAAATCGAGGCGACCGCGGTGGGCGGAACCACCGCGCTGGCGCAGATCACGCGCATGGTCGAAGAAGCGCAGCAGAACAAGGCGCCGATCCAGCGTTTTGCCGATCGCGTGAGCAACGTGTTTGTGCCGGCCGTGGTCGCGATTGCGCTGATCAGCGGCGTGGTGTGGTGGGTGCTGGGCGGGATGGACGCTCCGGCTGCGATTCGCGCCGTCACGCACGCCGTGGCCGTGCTCGTGATTGCCTGCCCCTGCGCGCTCGGGCTCGCTACGCCCGCCGCCGTCATGATTGGCAGCGGAGCGGCCCTGCGCCGCGGCATCCTCGTGAAAAACGGCGCGGCCCTGGAGCAAATCGCGCGCGCCAACGTGTTTGTGTTCGACAAAACCGGCACGCTGACGGTGGGTAGGCCGGAGGTGACGGACACGGTGCAGACCGAGTTGGGCGTTGCGGACTTCACGCGAGCGCTGGCCGTAGTTTCCGCAAGTTCGCGCCACCCCTTCAGCCAGGCCGCGGCGCGCTGGCTTACGGCCAAGGGCATCACGCCGCATAACGGCGCCAAGTCCTTTGAGTTCGCGGGCAAAGGCGTGCTGGCCACGAGCGGCGACGACGAAGTCGTTTTCGGAACGCCCGCGCTCCTGGCCGAGCAGGAAATCGCGCTGCCTCCCGACATCGAGCGCACGGCAAGTGAGTTGCGCGAGAAAGGCAAGAGCGTGAGTTTGCTGGCGCTCAACGGCGCCGAGCTTGGGCTGGTGGCGTTCCAGGACCAGATTCGCCCGGAGGCCAAAGGCGTGATCGAGGCGCTGCGCCAAAGCGGCGCGCGCACGGTTTTGCTCAGCGGCGATCACGAGCTGGCTGCGCGCCGCGTGGGCGCACAGGTGGGCGTTGACGAAGTCATCGGCGGCGTTTCGCCCAAGGGCAAACTGGATTGGATTGAAAAAGCGCGCGCGCCGGGCGCCGTGATCGCCTTTGTTGGCGACGGCATCAACGACGCACCCGCGCTGGCCAAGGCCGACATTGGCGTGGCGATAGGCAGCGGCAGCGACGTGGCCAAGGAAACGGGCGACCTCGTGCTCATGCGCGGCCAGATCAGCGATTTGCTATTGGCGCGCGACATGGGCAAACGCACCCTGCGCGGCATCCGCCAGAATCTGTTCTTGAGCCTCGTGTACAACGCCATCGGCATCCCGCTCGCAGCAGGAGCCATGGTCTGGGCCGGAGTGTTCCTCCCGCCCAGCTTCGCAGCACTTGCCATGGTGCTGAGCGACTTCAGCGTAGCCATCAACAGCGCGCGGCTTGCGGCGGAGTTGCGCAAGTAGCACGGGCCTCCCGGCACGTGTCGTCTGCCTCGTCACGGGCCGGGAGGCCCGTGCTACTTCTTCTTTTCCGGGCCGGCGTTGCTCGGGCGGAGGCTGTTGAAAAACTTGAGCACCTGCGCCTGGCAAGCCGAGTGGCCGGTTTTGGGCACGAGTTCATAGCTCCAGTTTTTGTAGCCATTGGCCTCGAGCTGCGCCTTGGCCATTTCCCACTGTTTGTCGAGCGGGCTTATGCTGTCGGGCTTGCGGTATTCGTCGTCTTCGCCTTGGAACACTTTGATGGGCAGCTTTTCACGCTCGGGCGCAGTGGAGGCTTCGGCGCGCAGGCCCGAGAAATTGGCGCTGGCCGGAGCCGCGCCTGCCAGCATTTCCGGGTGCGTGAAAATGAAGTGCCAGGTGATGTTGCCGCCGCCGGAGAAGCCGGTGACGAAGAACTTCTCTTCGCCGTTCCAATCTTCCTGCGCGTCTTTCACGGCCGCCTGCACCCCGGGGTCGTCAAAGTCCATGCGCTTGCTGTTCCATTCTTCGAGCACTTCTTTGGGATAGGGATACTTGCCTTCCTGCCCTTCGAGCGAGTTGGTGTTCGAGAAGCTGCAAGGCGTGATCACGATGTAAGTGGAATTGTTCTTGCCGCCGTAGCTGCCGTTCATGCCCGCGAAATTGCTGCCTGCACCGTCCACGGCAACAAGGATGGGCCACTTGCTTTCGGCGGTCCAGCCGTTAGGCAGCGACAGGTAATATTGCATCAAGTGGTTGCGCGCCTTCTTGAGCAGCGGCGCCTGCGACGCTTGCTTAGCCTCACACTCGCGCAGCACTTTGGCGCGCTCGGGATAGCTCTTGGCCAGCTTGCTCTCGGCCTTCTGGTGGGGGAGTGCCGCGTTGAGCATCGCGCCAACGAGCGTGAAATTCTTTTCGCCGTAGGCCTTTTTGTAGGCGGCCTCGACCCATTTATCGGAATTCTCCGCGTCCCATTCGAAGGCGCGCACGATGTATGCGTCGTACTCCTTGCGCGCCGTAGCGGGGCCCTGCAGGAACAAGTCGCAATACATGGGCCCGATCTTCTTGCCGCTTGTTTCGCGCTTCTTTGCAATTGACTTGAGCGCGTCCTCCTCAGTGCTGTCCTCACCGCCGGCTTTGGCCGCGACGTCGCTTGCCTTCTTGTTCCCGGCGTCAAGGCCCGTGGCTTCCTGCGCTACTGTCAGGGCTGTGCCGGGGAACTTGTTCTTCACGCACCAATCGGCAAAGGCCGCCAGCTCCGTGGCCAGAGTTTGCTTGAGTTGCGCAACCTTGGCGTTGTCCGCCGCGGGTTTGCCTTTGCCCTTCTGGGCAGCAGCAGGCACCAGCAAGAGCAAGAGCAAGAGAACGACCAACGATGTGGTGAACGTGCGCATGGCTGATCCCATCTCCCGAGAGCTACGCGAAAGCATGTGTGGATAGCTTGCGCCGCCTTACAGCGCATCACGCCACGCCGTTGTCATGCGCGGCCTTCTAACCTGTCAGTTGGGGTATGCTATCCCAACTTCACGCGATAGGCCCGCACTTGTTCGGCGATGCCCTTCAGCCGCGCGAACTCCTCGCCGGCCTTCAGGCCCTTGAGCAATTCGCGTACGCCGCGGGCCTCCATGACCTCCTGCGTCAGGCACAGTTCATCGGAGTTGGCCAGGTTCTGCACCCGCGCGGCCAGATTGACCGTTTGCCCGAAGTAATCCAGCCGGTCGTTGAGCGTAACCGCGATGCTTTGCCCGCGATGAATGCCGATCTTGAGGATCAGGTCGCGCGAGCCGCGCTTCTTGTTGAATTGCTCGATCTCGTGCCACATTTCCAGCGCGGCTTTGACGGCCTGGTCGGGTCGCGTGAAGCTGGCCATGACGGCGTCGCCGATGGTTTTCACCACGGCGCCCTCTTGCGCGGCTACGGCGCGGCGAAGGTGTTCGAAGTGCTGCTGGACCAGCGCAAAGGCCTCCATGTCGCCCACGCGCTCATAGAGTTCCGTGCTGCCCTTGAGGTCGGTGAAAAGCAGCGTCAGGTCGCGCACGGCCAGGCCTTCGCCTGTGGCCAGCGTTTCGGCGCGGAACAGGTTGCGGAACGTTTGATTGCTCAGCAGACGATTGCCGGTAAGGAAGGGATCCATCTTCAGCGTCGGAGCGCCGTCGTTGGGGCGCACATAAAACGCCACGGGCAGGCGCTGCTCGGTGCGGTTTACGAGAGTGACGCGCAACTGACCGGCAGCAATCTTTGCTGGAGACAGCGTCCAGCCCTCGCGCCCAATCGCGGCATTCAGGGCCTGGGTTTGCTTTACGGGCTCACCTTCGGCGCTAAGAATGACGGCGCGATAATTAGCGATGTCAAAAGCCACGGCTGCAAAGCCCGGCGGAACTTCGGTTTCAATCGTGCGCGATTCGCCGACGTTGAGATAGTCGGCGAACCTGGAGAACTGGCGCATCACATCGGACATCTTGCCGTAGGGCTCAAAGCGCGCGGTGGAATCAATGCGGTAGCGGAAGAGCAAGTCGTCCACGCCCAGGTTTTCGGGATGGTGCCATACCAGGTCGCGCACCCGCGGCGACAAATTGAAACTGATGCAGATGTAGTCATCGAGTTTCACCTCAACGCCCATCTGGCAGAGCTGGCAGAAGCACTTGCTCTGGATCACGCTCATGCTGCGGCAGCTTGAAACGGTGTCGCTGCACACGGGGCAGATCAGGCGCCACTCCATGGCAAAGAGTCCCAGGTGAGTGGCGTGCAAGAACAGGTCAATGGCCTCGACTTCGGCGATGCCGCGCTCTCTAGCGAAGGTGAGCGGGTTGACGCGATAAAGCGCCCAGGGGTCTGCCGTGTGGATCAGGGTTTCGAGCTTGGAGATGGTGCGCGGAGACCAGCGGCGCGCGGTTTCCAGGTCAGTCAGGGCTTTGTCGAGGAAGGTGGCGTCGGCGACGGTGCTCATGGCGGCTCCCCAGTGGCGGCAACTACCCGACGAACGAGTTGAATCAGGGCGGACATGCTACCGCGCTTTGCACAGGGATTCTAGAATCCCCGCGGGGAGGCGGCGTCCAGGTTTGGTGGAGTGAATTCGTGGCTGGCGACGCTGTCGCCAGCAAGCTGGCCGCAGGCGCGGCCAGCCACGGTGCTGAGATTTTCAAACTGATCCACCGCCCGCGGGGAGCATACTTGCATAAACAACCATGATCGCATCCACACAACAGGCCCAACTCAACGCCATTGCCGACAAAGTTCTTGCGGGCACACGCATCAGCAGCGCCGAGGCGCTGTGGCTGCTTGAAAACGCGGGCGACCACGAACTGGGCGCTTTGGCCCATGCCGTGCGGATGCGCAAACATCCCGGCGATGTCGTTACTTACGTGATCTCGCGCAACGTGAATTACACCAACGTGTGCATCACGGATTGCGACTTCTGCTCGTTCTATCGGCACCCGCTGGACAGCGAGGCGTACTCTCTTGACACGTCAACACTGCGCGCTAAGGCGCAGGAGACGCTTGACCTCGGCGGCACGGAGATTCTGCTGCAAGGCGGCCACAACCCCAAATTGCCGCTCAAGTATTACCAGGACATGCTGGGGCTGTTCAAAAGCATGGGCCTGCATAATCACGCGTTTTCGCCCAGCGAGATCCAGAATTTCGCGCTGTTCTGGCGCATGAGCGTGCCCGAAGTGCTGCGCGAACTCAAAGCCGCCGGCCTCGATTCGATTCCCGGCGGCGGCGCCGAAGTGCTCAATGATCGCGTGCGCGCCATCATCTGCCCCAAAAAGGGCGGCGCCGATGCCTGGCTTGAGCCCATGCGCCAGGCCCACAAACTGGGCATTCGCAGCTCAGCCACCATGATGTTCGGCCACGTTGAAACGCTTGCCGAACGCATCGAGCATCTGCAGCGCCTGCGCGATCTCCAAGACGAAACGCGCGGCTTCACGGCCTTCATCTGCTGGACGTTCCAGAACGTCGATAACCGCATGGCGCACATTCCCGTCGCCGGCGGCCGCGAGTATCTGCGCATGCAGGCCGTCGCGCGCATCTTCTTGGATAACTTCGATAATTGCCAATCAAGTTGGGTCACGCAGGGCGGGCAAGTCGGCCAAGTGGCCCTGCGCACGGGCTGCAACGACATGGGCTCGCTGATGATCGAAGAGAACGTCGTGAGGCTCGCCGGAGCCGCGTTTCGAATGAATGAGCTGACGATTCGCGATCTAGTCCGCGACGCCGGTTTCACGCCCCGCCGCCGCAATTTCTTCTACGACCTGAGAGAAGACCCGCCGGGGCTGGATGAAAAACTGCGCCAAGAGCGCATGGCGGTGGACCCCGGACGAATTCCGGTGGCGGGATGAACGCAAATCCAGGGAAATCAAGATGGAAGGCCCGCTCCAATCTTCAAGCAAGTCCGTTGCCAAGCTGGTTGGTTCGGTGTTAGTGGTGTTCACAGTTTGCGTTTTGGCGTTTTTCCTTTTAATCGTTCTAACGCCTAAACCGGATGTCCTACCGGACGATGTGAAAACGCTCGCGCAGTTTCAGCAAAGAATGCCCCAACCAAACGCCGTTTGGTACGAGGCGCATGGAGGGATCAGGACGTTTATCGTCGAAGCTCATGTCGCCAGTCGTGTTTCCGGTCCGGCTGTTTATGTGTTCGATGAATACGGCACGCTCACAAATTGGTGCATCGACATCGAAGACCGACCCGACCAACCCGCAGCGTTTGCTTACCAAACTGCTCGACGCGACAAATCCGTAACTTTGGCTGAGGCAGTCAAGCTGGCCCAAGAAGCGAACAAGTGAACTGTGGCAAGGGCGCCCTTGCCCGTGTTAGGGTGCACGCAAGTTGATTGGGCAAACACGTGTACCAACGCATCATCGACGAATGCCGCAAGAACTTCATTGATCCTCCGCGCCAGTTTGACGAGGACGAGATCAAGGAGTTCCGCGTTCCGCAGCCGGATTGGATGAAGAAGGATTTTCGCCCGGCGCTTCAGGAGCTTTGGCGCAATGAAATGCGCATCTTCCGTGAGGGCGCGATTGTCTGGGGGCAGATTGTCCAGGCGCACCCCAAACTTTACTTGCAGGGCACGATTGATTATCCAGCCGCGCTGATTTATTCGCGCGATGCGTTCTTTGACGACCACCCCGGCGAGCTGTCGCAAATGGCCGAGGCGCTGGGCGAACTCAAGGGCGCGCGCCATGAGCACCCGCAGATGCAGCTCTTCGCCGACATGATGCGCGAAGAGCGCGAAATCCAGCTCAACATGGTCTTGCCGCGCCCGCTGACCAGGGGCAAGGCCGTGACGTACACTACGGTGCTCGTGTTCCGCAAGCACCTGCCGGTGCCGCAACTGGTGCACGATCTCTTGCCGCTGGTGGTTCACCCGCAACTGCAGGCCACTTGGATTTTGCCCTCGCGCTGGTGGCCGCAGGGCTTGCTTGATATGTGGTTTGCAGCCGCGCGCTAATCCGGCTTCCTGGCAATCTGCGCGAGCAGGTCGCCGTCCTTGTTGCGATAGACAGTGCTCTTGCCATCCTGCGATTTGACCGGGTAAGTAAGCGCCAGCTTGGTGCCGCTGGGGTATTTCTCGCGCATCTTGTTTAGCGCATCGGATGCTTCGGTGAAATCGGTCGGCACGCTCGCGCCGGGCATGCGCACGCGCTCGCGCTTGCCTTCACCTTCAACGATCAGCATGGTGCAGTCGATCCAGCGCAAGACCACGCCACTGGCTGGGCCCGCGTCGCGAGCTTCATCGCCGGCCCCGCCCGCACTGCCGGAGTTCGGGCCGCGCTCTTTGCCGCTGCCTTCGAGACCGCCGGAAGAATCTCGCGGGCGGTCGCCTTCTTTGGGCTTGGGCGCCGGCGTGCCGGATTCATTGGCGCGCGGATCTTCACCGCGCTGGATGGCGTCGAGCTCGGCTTCGGTGGGATAGTAGCCAAGCACTTTTCCGCAGCCGCATGGAGTCAGAAGACAGAGCAGGATCGCAAGTCGCTTCATCTATGTAGGCGCTCGTTGGGGCGGCTCAGGGGCAGTCATTGTGCCTAATTCGGCCATTGAATACAGGGACGGGCTGGCTAAGTTCGGCTTCCCGGCAATTCAAACACAGGGTTAGATTTTCCGAAACCTCGAACCCGGGTCGGGTTTATATCCCTCCTTAAGTTTGATGGGGCCAACAGACTGACATCGCGCCGACTAAGGCGGCGCTCATTGAAAGGAATGAATATGACCAGGAATCTAGGACTTACGCTCTTGGCGGCACTGGCGCTGATTTGCGCTGTGGCGCCCGCCGCGCCGGCACTTGCCGATAACGACAAGTTCCCCGGCTACGAAAAAATCGGCAGCAAGAAAGTCGATTTCGGCGCCGACAAGGACACCGTTGAAATCACCGCCAAAGAAGGCCGCTTCAGCAGCATCTACATCGCCGTCGATGACGGCGACCTCGTGATGAACGACATCGACATCGTATTCGGCGACGGCACCAAGCAATCGCCCGGCGTGCGTGTGGATTTCGAGCAGGGCTCGCGTTCGCGCAAGATTGACCTTGAAGGCGAGGCCCGCGTCATCAAGGAAATCACGTTCAAGTACAAGTCCAAGGTCAGAGGTTTCAAAGGCAAGGCTACGATCGAAGTGTGGGGCAAGAAAGTCGGCGGCGGCAACGACGGCCCCGACAAGCCCCTGCAGTACAAGGGCTTTGAGCACCTCGGCACGCGCAAGGTCGATTTCCTCGCGGACAAAGACACGATCGAAGTCGGCGCCAACGAGGGCCGCTTCAAGGGCGCGATGATCACCTGCGAAGACGGCGAAGTGGAAATGTGGAACGTGAA
>Ga0154020_10005471_pt1 | contig 14961 bp, 19 predicted proteins | sample Klosneuvirus_201_FD_109709 | JGI IMG/M metagenome (GOLD analysis project Ga0154020, IMG submission 109709) | Active sludge microbial communities from wastewater, Klosterneuburg, Austria - Klosneuvirus_20160825_MG | ecosystem: Engineered > WWTP > Aerobic digester > Activated sludge | place...
CTCTCTTCATGTTACCTCCCCGTCTTGAACTCTATAAGATACTCAAGAACGTGTTGTTTAACTTCATAGATAATGAACTCATTATGGTACAAATAGTTACCTTTCTTACCCATTACAGAATGGTATCCATTTGGGGCTTTGGAGAGATTACTTTGTGGGGTTGTGTATTCCATGACTTTTCCAAGTGCCACATCCGCCAAGAACATAAAGTAAGTATCCCCTTTACCACCGAAGCCACTGTATCTGCCAAAGGCATATTGCTCACTCTTCGAAGACTGGTCGGCGAAATAAAGTCCATTTCCAAACATAGAACCCGTAACATACACACCGGGTGGGCGCATTAAAAGGCCCCTCTTACAGATACCCAATATGTTCTGGGGGCCAGAGCCATGGAAAAGAGATTTTATATTCCCAACCTCTTTCATATATTTTGAATAGTCCTCGGTTTGTTCTTTAACTTTAATCTTCCAAACATTCTTAATCTGGCATTTCCAGTCATGAGCCGAGGAGCGAGTAGATAGAACATACTTCTCTGCCTTTACTCTTCTCTCGTCCGTTGGTTCAAGATACTCATACTCACAACCAATTTCAGTATATTTCTTTTCTACATCTGTACTAGTAAAGCCATTAACTAGGCCCTGAACATCTTCTAGTAGATCTAATAGATCCTCTTTCTCATCAAGTATCTTACTGTTATTAAGTGCCATCTTTTTCAGCCACGTATCCATTGCAGCTTGTCCCATTTTAGATATAGGTCTTAGGGCCATGGTCTGAGGGATGGCAGAATAAAACTTGTTAGAGAGCATAATTAGATCCGAATGAATGGAGTCTTGTAGTTTTGGTTTCTGCGTTAAGAGAGTCTGTACCTCTTGAAGAATATTTCTCCCTAACTTTATCTGAGATTGAGTTAATGTACCCAGAGGGTTCTCTATAGTAGTGTTCAAAGATCCAGATAGCTGATTCCTGACGGCCTGACCCGCCTCACCATAAAGTCGGTCTACGAGAGCAACTACACTATTATGAAGCTTTAGAGTAGTTCCCTTTTTGCCGGTTTGGACTTTATCCTGTTTGATATCAGTAGAGATAATCTGAGTATTTCCTACAGAAGAACCCATTTTAGATTGGGCCACCAAAACTTCTACATAACCCTTCTTACGAATTTTCTCATTTTTTAGGTGCTCAAAAGCGATATTAAGGTTAGTTATATCTTGAACTGGTGGGATTCTCTCTTCTTCAGTTCCAGTATGACCAACTCTTCCATATCTAGAATAGAGCCTGAAAAACTTTCCATCCTTAGACTCGTGGCCTTCTATAGTGTAATACTTATTATTACCACCCGTTAGGTCGGTCTTATTAAGAGTAACTGTTCTAACGACATTATAAGAGTCAGGGAACTTCGCAGTTCCTAAAGGTTGAGACTTCATATCTATCTCTCTCCTCCCTCTAAATCCGTTAGGTAATCGGCGCCAACAAAGAGAGGCCATGCAAAAAGATCCGAGATCTTCTCGTAAGTGTTTTCCTGCTTTCTACAATAATAATATCTAAATTTGGCATCTGCGACGAGAGAGAAGAACAAGGAAAAAGGAAGAAGAGGCAAACCAAAAACAACGAGGGTAAAACCTACCAAAAGGCGATATAGAAGCAACATTCAACCTCCATAAAGTGGAAAGCTGAGAGGACCCAATTATCCTCTCAGCTTTCCTTATACCGCCTTAGCGCTTAGACTTTCCTAGAGTAGAAATAATCTTACTAACAAGAGCAATCTTACCACCAGGAATCTTAGAAGCGCCGACAATCTTTAAGTGATTAGCCGCATACGTTCTAAGCTGATCAATAGTCAAGTCCAAAAGCTTACTCATATTATAGGAATCATACGGATGATCTGGATTAGTAGCCAAACATAGAACCCTAGAGATGGGGGTGGGCTTGATATCCCAAATTTCCTGACCGTCCGCCATCTTCGCAACATCAATATCTTCTGCCTCGAAGAGATCCTCATCAGAGACAACCGTGGAGGGAAGGAACACATCATTATCAGTGTGATGCCCCATTACCTCGTACCGACAAACTCTCATCTTCTGGAAGCTGTGGTCGTAGGGAACGCAGACCACATCAGCGGGGTCTACTTTACAAATTAGCACAATGCTATTATAACCACCAAAGTTTCTAGCATACTCAAGCGCGCCAACATGGAGCCCAAAGTGGCAAGCGTGGTTAGGATCGTCAGAAATTCTGTTTCTCTCGATCTCAACAATCTTACCGGGAGTATTATCAATAGTACCGCTATGAATATCCTTCAGATCCTCTCTAACTGCCTTATAGGCCAGGAAGCAGCCATCCTCAGTAAGAGGGATACCCTGCTGATCCAAGAAAGGCCATAGCTGCTCTACAGAGCGGAAGGACGGGTTCTTCTGGAGTCTCTCCCAGAACTTAAATAGGGGAGTGGGATCCTCTCCTTCAGTAGCCATCTTAACGATACGCTTGTTAAAAAGCTCAGGAAGTGCCACATCCTTAAAGTAAAAAGTGGAATCCTTAAGAGTAAAGTAACCCTTGGCCCACTTATTCATAGTGGCGGTGATGCTAAGATAAGTGGGGACCTCATCCCACTTTTCGTTGAATAGCGCATTCTTAAGAGGCTTAAAATTAGGAGAGCCCTCAGAAACGGTATGAATCTGCCCATTATGAAACACAGTGATAACGGAATTGGTGATCGTATATTTTAATGACATTTTATCTCCCTTGAATTTTGTCCATGGACTTGATGTAATCAAACCACTGCTTGTCAAAACGCCCTCCCTCAAAGAACAGAGGGTATTTCTTTACTAAGCTTACTGCGTAATTCTCTGCCACGCGGAAACCCAAATCAACTCGGAGAGTCTTATTTGAACTCTGAAAGATGGCCAATAACATATTACATATTGCCGTCTCGGGAAGCTTACGATTTTTCGCCAATATTTCTGCAGAGTTAATAATTTTATTAATCAATCTAGTAATAGGATGAGAAGCCCCTAAATGGCTAATACATAGTGTAAGAGTCGCTCTTGTTGAATACTTAAACTGAGGGCAGACGTTATCCCACATATGCGGCCGAATAAATTCACTGTATTCTGAAGTGATTTCGCGAATAAATTTTCTTCTCCACTCCAGATAAGGAATTCCGGTAACATTTGCTCCGGGTTTATAACCATAGATATCTGGAATAGTTCGGTTAGTAGAAGCGGCTAAAGTTCTTAACATAATGAGATCATTGTAGAGAGAGAAACCGATTGTTTTAAACCCATCGATTCTAACATATACATCTTTATCGGTAGGTTCCCTAGTTACAATATCCCAATACTGAGAGTAGGGGCTAGAAACATAGTTACCTGTATGGTTAAGTTTAAATGTCTTTACTTGATGCTTTTTGTTGGCTTGTTTAGGTTTCTTTATTCTGTTGGGGCGCACCCAAGGAGTATTAAAAGGCATAGTAGAAAGTTTAAGTATTGGTGCTCCCTGTATTCCCCACTCTTTATGTAGACTAAGTAACTCCTCTTCCGCTTCTTGCATAGTATGCCCGGGTAAGGCAGATACAATAGTGTCAGAATAGCTTAAATTAAAGCCTTTGGGATCCCGTGGGTCATCTTCAAGTATGAAACGAGATTGAGAATTGATATTTAGGTTACGTACCTGTGTTTTATATAAGTTAGTTAAAAAAGATTTTTTGGGTTCTGGTTTTAATTCCAGAGTAGACTTAGTTAGCTCTCTATACTGTGGAGGCACAGGTAACTTTAACTCTCCAAAGATAGAAGCATTTAATCTCTTTTCCCAAAGAGACACGGAATCTGAATCTAATTTCTTTAGTGTCTCATTAACAAATTCCTCTATAAGAGCATTAAATTTCTTTACAAGGGCTTTCTTGGTTTGGGCACTGTATTTTAATTCTTCTCTAGAAGCACTAATCTGAATCTCTCCAATAGAGAATTTAAGTAGCCCAGAAAGTCTTTTTATATAGCCGGGAATCGACTCCTCGACGTTAACCCCTTGTAGCTGATCTAAATTAATTCGATAAGGCACGCATCCCATTAGGGCAACCCATCCCTCAACACTATAAGGGTCCGCTAGGTTGTACCAACTGGCGTAACCATGCCGAGAAGGATTTAAAGAAGCGTAGATAACACCATGTGTTAGTGCGGTACTCCGAGTAGGAAGAGAAGCAATGGTAGTATTAATTATAGGCAAAGGAGAAAAGTGCCTAAAGAGATTCTGGGCCTTTACTTCAAACTCCCGTATATCCTGAGACTTAACTGGGATTTGAATTTCTATGCCGGTCTCTTCATTACTAATTTCCTCTACTAATAGATTAATAGTACCTTTCTCTGTTTCATCTAGTAGGGCAACGTAAATGCATTTCTTACCGTTGTGGTAAGAAATAATGTTAAAACTATCCGAGTAAGCAAATCCACTCTTGGATCCGATGCCTAACATTCCAACTGCCGTGTTACTACCTCTTTTTGTACTGGCACCGTATTGGGTATAGATCTCAAAGATATCCTCTTTGGATAATCCGAAACCATAATCCCTAATAGAAAGAGTGGGAGAGGAGAGAGTAGGCAAGGTAACTTTTATGGGCTTATCCTCCTTGCCTGCCTCTCGGTTTGCATCCCAGGCGTTTGCCCCATACTCTCGAAGAACCGCCAACACCTTATCTGAGTAAATCTGCTCACGCAGAATACTCATAATATGAGCGGAGTCGTTTATCGATAGACCAAAAAGGGCACTATCTTCCACTCCACTTTTTTGAAGTTCTCTATCTTTGGTGTTGGGGATCATTTTACCTCTTAAGCAGCTTTACGAGTGGGCACCTGACCGGGACGATAAATACCCTGGCCAGGAATATGAATGAAGCATTTTAGACAGGCGACATTACCGCACTGCCCGTCTGGATGATCTTTGGTCTTTAATACATCCTGTCTTTGACTATTAAGAATAAAGCGTTTGCTCTTCTTATTCTGCCCCGCATCTCTCATAGCGGCATACTTGGCCGCATTCTGTTCCTTGCGAGAACGCTTTTCCTTCTTCCGTCGTTCCGCTCTAGCGGATTTGGACGTTTTGCCCATTACTTCTTAGCCGCAGCCGTAGTGGGCTTAACCCAGCGCTTCTTAGAAATTGCGGCAGTAATATTCTGTGCATTAGGATCATTAGCGCCCAGAAGATTGGTTACAGCCTTACTAGCCCCAGACAGACCCTCATTATAATAATTCTGCCTAACCTGAAGGCGAAGCGCCTCCCAAAGCTTATCAAGCTGGCTTGAAGTAAGAGTAGGTAGAGCCTTAACAATATCAGGGAACGCGATCGTACTATTTACACTCGTGGCCATCTTTTCCTCCTTAAGGAAAGTTATGAGCAAAGAATAGAAGGCAAAGCCCTCTATTCTTCCGACTCTTTATCACAAGAACTACGAGATTATTTCATCTGTAATCTGTAGAGCTTGTTGCCCCTATAAAAACCAACTCTCCCACTCAATTTAACAAGGATCATATCCCCACTGAGGTTTTGGTCCTCAATCGTTTGGATTTGAGGACTACCCATCTTGGAGGAAAATACTTCTAACTTTTCCTCATGGGTTAAGCAGATACAAACCCCTGTATCGGTGGTTACGAAGTTCGGAAGAGATGCATCAACATCATTGACCACCCTTACATCGTATCCAGAGTAGTCCTTTGCGAAGCGAAATACGAAGCGGGAGAACTTACCCTTCTTTGAGGCCCCAATAACCATGAGGACCCCGCAATCGAACTTAGCCGATATTATACGTGATCCTATTAATTCTGCCACATTAAACTGATAAGTAGTCCCACTCTTTGGGAAAATAGTTACATTCGGAGTCCCTAGTAAATCCTGAATCGCTACTCCCTCATACAGCTTGGTTGCATTTGGGAGAACCGAGATTGATTGGGTCATACTGCATATATCTTTTGCGGCGATTTCCACAATTAGGGCACCACATTTTGCATAGAGACGGCCATCTGTTGTCATTACCTGATCAATGTTTAGTGTCAGATACATTTCAACTGGGGGGCGCCTAGCAAGGTCTAATATAGAATGTGCATCTATGCGATTACCAGTAGGAGGATGAACCTGTAGTCTTAGTGCCTCATTTCTAGTATTGAAGAAGACGAATTCCTTGTAGGTAAGGTCTACTGGTGTCTTCTTATCAGATACGTAGTACTCCTTACTTGTTTTAACTACGGTAGAGCCCAGAGAATCCCAAACTCCAAGGATCTCGTCCCCATAGGAATTGATTTCATCCATTACCAACCTTCCGGATGAAGTGAGGTTTACAGGAGTAGGAGAGACAAAGATCACAATTTGATCGAGCTTGAGAGGAGGAGGAATCCTTTCTCCTCTTTCAAACACTCTCTCATACCAATCTAGATACCCTTTGGGTATCACGCCAAATGAAGGACAAACCTTAGGCAGGGACACATCTTTATTAAACACAGAAACTCCTGCATTCATTCTCTCGTCTACGTCCTTGAGAATAGGAGTTCCCTTAAAGGTGCCCTTGTAGGGGTGTATTCCCATAAACATCTGAAAGGTAACCACCCCAAAGGAGAACCAGTCAGAAAGCTCCGTAAAGTTGTTGTTAACGACTTTTCTATCTCTAACATAATCCATTATGGCAGTTGCCTTAAAATGGGGCGTTTGCCAGGAATCCGTATCAATGAAATAGATGTTCTTAAACGTCTTACCATCTAGAAGAAGATTAAGTTCATTCAGGTCCACTATTAGAATATGTGCATCATGGACCCGTTGAACCGTTTCTCTCATTTGATGTACCAGTTCACCCACGTCACTGAGATTGATGCCATTACGGTCCTTGAATGCTTTTGTGAAGAGCTTACAGACCGATTCGGCATCAGGAATAAAAGAGTAGGTTACCCCGACAGCATTTTTCTTCTCATCCATTAAAACAGATAGAGGACGAATAACTTTGTTATCCTGAATCTTAGCCAGTTCCTCGATCTTTCCGACTGGAATCATCTTGGCTGGGTCATGGTAAATCTTAAAGGCAGTTCCACCTTTTACATAGATAGAACCTTCTCCTCCCTGCGCCAAGAATTCATTTTTGGTTAGAGCAACTGAGGGACCACCAACAATCTGAACTTTCATTTCAAATACAATCCTGCCATGGAGAAGTCATCATGGTGAATCCATCCCTTCTCTTTGCAGAAGTTATTTAGAAAGGACTTGGCTCGTCTTTTCACAAACTCTCCTGCGTATCCTTTAATCGCAAGTAATTCACTGAGGACACGTTCATAGGAAACCGGAATCACCGCTCCTAAGTTATTAGTTTCTGTGAAGCTCTTTATCCCGTCTGAGAATAGAAAGACGGCATCTAGATCCTGAAGTCCATCCGTGAAAGTAATTGGGCGCAGGAACGGCTGTACAGGGAATTCCATTTCTAGCTCTATTATCCCATTTTTTGTCTCCACTATCTCAACCGTTCTCTTGTCTTTGTTATAGACCTCTGCTCTATGAGGGCTGATGGAATAGGAGAGATAAGGAGGAGCGTTTTCAGGAAGTTCCACAGAACGAATAATGATTGACCCGTCTCTTTTTCTTAGCGCGGCGACCCCATCCCCAAAGAAGGTGGTAGCCAACAAAGTATCAACTGACACACAAGAAAGTAAAGTTGCATCCAGACAAGAGGAAGAGAGCCCCATGGAGTTAGCTATGCCTCTAGCTATCTGCATCATTTTGAGCATCTTATCCGGATCTCTGAATTGAGTTACGGATTCTACAAGATGCGGAAGAATTCTGGCTCCGATATCAGTATTTTCTGAAGAAGAGCAGCCATCAGAAATAAAGATTGCGTTCTCTTTACAAAGGGCATAGTCCTGACACACATTATGCCCCTTTCCTATTGTGAAATAGGCGTCACTATGCATGTTGAAAAGGAGGGCCCGAAGGCCCTCCTTCTCCTTTAGAAAGTAAGGGTCTGCGATGCCCCACCCGTCCCAAGAGCCTGGGACTGGGAGACAATCGACTTGGAAACGAACTCGGCGAGACGGGCGAGCTTCTTGTCACTCGCATCATCGATGGAAACGAATTGGGTGATACCAGCAGCCTGCTGGAACTGATTCAAGTAGGAGCTGAGAACCTGGCTCTGGACATTGACCCCGACAAGAATTGAGACAAGACTCTCCAGAGCCTCGCTCTTCTTGGACTCTTCAAGTGCCAGTTTCACTGAGTCAGGACTCATACTATTGGCATTATCATCTCCATCCGTGATGATGAAGACAATGCCATTGGCAGCGTAGTCATTCTTCTTCAGTTCCTTGGCATACGCCATTTGGGCCCTCACCGCGTTGTGGGTTGCCTCGAAGAGGGCGGTGCCACCGTAGGCGCTGAAGACGCCATTGTAGTTATCCAGATTGCAATTGGCCAACGGCTTGTAGCCGTGGACTTCGTCTGCCCTGTTGTTGAACCGAGTAACTCGCATGAGAAGATTATCGGAGCGAGGAGACTTGGCACAAGCCTTGATGATCTCCTTGACACACTTCTCGATCTGGTGCTCGAAGGCTGAGACCGAGCCAGAGATGTCAACCGCCAAATCGACGAGGGTGTACTCCGATGCCTGAAGACTATCCACCTTCACCGCCGAGAAGGCGAAGGCATTCGTTCCAGGCTGATACACTGTCTGGATATCCATGTCAGTCATCTTGGGCATTAGATTCTCCTCAGCATCTGCTTCGAGTCAGTGACGTTCATGCCCTTTGCCGTCAGTTCACGGATAAAGGTGTCACCCAGGGCATCGAAGCCGGTCACATTGGAAGTACAATCGCTGAGAAGCCACAGCTTCTGCACGTACTTGGGGTCGCTGAAGTTGTCTGCGATGTCCCGGACCGTATTGGCCATGCAGTGAGATAGAGCCTCGCCGGCGAGGATGATGATGTCAGCCTTTTCCAGAGTCTGAACCAACCCGGTATTGATCTGGGTGCTCGGATCCTTCGGATCCGGAACCTCGGCCTTGACACCAGAGAAGTGCTCCGTCCAGGGATTCGAGCCCTTGGTCACAAATCCGATGGTCGCCAATTGGGTCTCGAAGTACCTTTCCCACTTGTGGAAGGCCTCCGAGACATTCTTCCAGACGTTGTGGCCCCCATCACCAATGAGGCAGTGATTCGGCCAGATGACATGCGGATATCTGCCACCGGTCTTGAGGGCAGTCAAATAGTTGTAGCTTCTCTCGTACGATTCGGGACAAGTAGTGGTGAACTCTCCGAGAAGAGTGGTTCCCATATAGCCCACGATCTTCCCATTCTCAGGAAGAAGAGCAGTAAACGGAGAGGGGTGATTGCCCTTGGCATCCTTCCACCACAACGGGTGGGAGATGTCGACAAGGCGGTGCGAATCCAACGTGCAAGAAATATCATCGATCTTGGGCATCGCCGCTTCCACGAAAGAAGCGAAACGATCCATGTCTCCATCCGCGTTCTTCACGCTGAGGGACCCCGCAGGATCGACAAAGTCGTTCTGCGGATCGATCACCATCACTTGTACTATCATGTTCCTCCTTACGAAAGAGAACCACTCTCTTCCTTACTTTCTTATCCCCTAAGATAATACGATTTCTAAATTTGGACTTGACGAGACGCAAATAAATGAGTAGGGTATATTCATCATGAAGACCTGTTCAAATACAACTTTCACTGGATCACAAGAGTTTGTGAAACAGGATAGTTATATCGGGACTAGGTGGTATTGGTCTGGCTCTTAAGAATAGCTTATTATAGGATTCTTAAGAGGCCGGGCAGAAAACCCGGCCTCTTCTTTTTTAAGCATGCGGCGGGCTCTGGGAGCAAATTGGTCTCCAAAACCTATGAGACGGGTTCAATTCCTGTACGCCGTGCCAGTAAAAATGCGGATGTAGTTCAACGGCTAGAACACGACCTTGCCAAGGTTGAGGCTGTGGGTTCGATTCCCATCATCCGCTCCGAGGAAAAATGAGAGTTTTTAAGATTGAGGAACTTAAAAGAACCGCAGATGGAGATTTACTTATTGCCTATCCAAAGAAGAAGCCCGAAATTTTTTATGTAACTTTAGGGGACGTTGACGGTAAGGTTACCGAGCCTGTCTGTAAAACAGGCACCAATGGACAAGAGAGTTCGAGTCTCTCCGGCCCCACCAAACCGATGAGCAAGTAACGAAATGTGAAAGCCGGTAGTCGGTAAATTGAAAAAAGAATAGTTTGCAGATGAAAGAGTCAAGGGCTTGATCCGTCTCTTGACCAAAACGCCATAACGGATCCCAACCTATCTCCCCGATAGGATAAGGGAGCACGCCCCGAAAGACGTGACAGTGGCCTTGCTCTTCTCCGATAATGGCTAATCGACCAGCCTCTTAAGCTGAGTGATCTGAGTTCAAATCTCAGGAAGAGCACTAGTAATAAATAGGGCCGTTATGAGCATGGTGCTCACTTTCTCTTTCCAGGAAGAAATAACAGCATTGCATCTCGATTTTATAAAAATCACTAAGTAATGCTAACAAGCTGAGGTTCGATTCCTCAAACGGCCACTAAATGAGGGACAGCTGGGCACGGCGCCCAATCCAACCGTAAATTGGACTCATAACAATCGGCATTTGAACTCGATCCGGAAGGGTCACCACTAAGTGCCAACACGAAAGAAGGTTCGACTCCTTCGTCCCTCTCATTTTGCCTCCATGACGCAATGGTAGCGTATCCGACTTTTAATCGGCTAGTTGTAGGTTCGACTCCTACTGGGGGCACTAATAGCTAAGAAAAAGGGGGGAGTAACTCCCCCCTTTTTCACTACTCCTCGGGATGCTTAGCCTCATACAACTTTCTGAGGCGCACAATAGTACGCTTCAGATCTCTAGGAAGCTTATTATTCTTAATCTTGGTAGAGGTTAACTCTAGGCAGCTATCATTAAAGTTGATAATACGCTCCCTCTGCTTAGGATCTAGATCAAACTTCTGATCAATTAGAGGAGAGAGATTATACTCAGAAACATACCCCTCCTTAAAAGCCTTAATAACGCTATTAACATTGTGATTCTTGGCTAGATACTTTCTGCCCTCAGGGCTAGTAGCAGCTTCCGCGACTAAGCAACCAACGGCACAAGCCTCGGTTCTGCGCTTATCGGGAGTCTGCTTAGCAAAATAAAGGCCAGAGCAAAGACCCTTCGGGGACCACTTCTCAAGAGCTTCAATAATCTTTCCAGTTCTCATGATTCTCTCCCTATATGCCTTTTAAAGGCTTTTCTAGTTTTTCGCTGCAATTTATTCATTACTCTTTTTTCGTGCAACTCTGGATTAGATGTTTCATAAGTAAAAATTACCCATTCATGAATAAGTTTCTTCAAACAAAATAAACAAAGCCATGGAGTAGCTCCTGCAGGTTTACCACAACCCCTAATACATTTTTCAGTTGCAATCGGGGGAGGCATAGGGCACACTTTCTATATTGGTGTGAGAACATCGGTAATGCAGCTAGGTGTATAGGAGAACGGCCCAGTACCTGAGTACACGAGTCTAGTCCGTCACTGACTTCTAGCTGGGAACCAGTGGCCACACTAAGTTTTGCGGGTGTAGTTCAATGGTAGAACGCTAGCCTTCCAAGCTAGCTGTGAGAGTTCGATTCTCTTCACCCGCTCTAAAGATGAGATATTAGAGGAAGCATACAGGTAACAGGACGAGGGAAGGTTCCTCCAGATTCCACTCCCTCAGGCACACCGTAAACATTTATATCGACTAGTTGCCCGTCTCTGTTAAGGTATCTCTCGGCCTTGGTTAATGCTTCACTTATTGTTTCCGCCTCGACAACAAATTCAACTATGAATGTTTTCATTGTTTCCTCTTTCGGGCTTCGTTCAATGGTAGGACGGCGGTCTTTGGAACCGCACACGGGAGTTCGATTCTCTCAGCCCGAACTAAGACGTTTCTGAAAATCTGCAGCAATAGGACAATTGTCCTCTGAACAGTCTGCACAACAGTATTTAAAATTAGAAACAACTTTTCTTGCTACAACTCTCTTCATACTATGGCAGGGACAAGCACAGCCCATGGTAAGTTTTTGAAGATCGGCTTCTTTTTTATTCATGGATTTTCCCGGTAAAAACGTGGTAACCATCATAGTACGTTCCCTCATCACTATAGCCCTCTACATAGTGGCTAGATAAAGAGAATTTACTGAATCCCTCTTTCTCTAACTCTTCTTTTACTCCGTTAAATTCTGAATTAGCTGTCCCACTTTCACAACTAGATAGCTCAAAAGAATAAGGAAATTTTAAACATCCAGAACCTGCTTCTGACGCAAGTTTGGCCTTTACTTTTTCAAAGGTCTCTCTCTTACCTCTTTGATAAGCAGCGACTACCGCCTTATCATACTCTTCTTGTCTCCTTAATATTTCTCGCTCTGCTTCTATTTTTTGTTTTGCTTGAACTTCTTTATTTTTAACAAGAAGCTCTTCCTTTAGTCCCATACTAACCTCCTATAAGTGGGATGGGCCATTTATATGGCCATCTACCATTGGTCTTAACTGCGGGTTTTTCCTTCCAGCCAAATTGAGAGTACCAAGTGTAATCTTTGCCTAGAAGGACCGCACGATGAGAGGAATGAACCTCCTCATCTCCTAACCATAAAGGCTCCCAAAAGGGCTCATCTAGTTCCATTAAAAGGGGCATATTATTTTTAAATCCGCGCCCAATCCATTCTTTAACAATTGCATTGTAATACTTAGCTAAAGTAATCCATTGCATATTCCACATTCTAACTGCCGGATGGTTTACCCACCCACTTTCCTTTTTGCCTCCGGCAAGAATTTGATAAATTTGCATGGCTTCTACTCTTTGTTTACCCAGTCTACGATAATCTAAAACTCTTGCAGAATCTTCGAAATTTGCGTAAGGTAAAAAGGTCTGCATATCTCACTCCGGGATGGTGTAGTTGGTAACACGCTTGACTCTGGATCAGGAACCGAGGGTTCGAATCCTTCTCCCGGAACCAATAGCAAACAAAAAAACAACAGAAGATCAGGCGGGAGAGCTTCGGTAGGGCCAAGGAGACAAGGGGGGAATCCTGTCAGAGTCTTGGGGTCCGAAGATGCCGTAGGTAATCTTCTGCTGTCCTAATTCTTATCCCAGATAATTTGGGTTTTTACGCTTTTCAAGAATCGCATCTCTGCACTTTAAAATAGCCTCTACTCGCTCTGGAAAATATGTTTCCATTCCGTGTCCCGTAGTAGCTAGCTTTTTTACGGCCTCAAGATGGCCGTCATTAAAATCCATTGCATAAAGTTTCATAGCAGCAGATCCAGCCATTGCCATTTCCAGAACCTCTTCTTTAGAGAATACTGAGGTGGGCACTTCCTTTTCTTTTTTAGGGGTGAGAGGTTTAGGCTCGGCCTGCCCATTCCTTTTCGCCGCTTGCTCGTCTAATTTTGCAATTAGACAGTCTACCGAACAAAATTCAAGCTGGACTCCGCAGAGATAATCTGTAATCGCGATTCCGTTCTTATCTCTTTTAACGGTTCTTTTAATAGCCACAGAACCGTCACCAAAAGATAGCCACCCTGGCTCGCCAAGGTAATCGGAAGTTGTTGCGCCACAATGATCACATTTGTTTAGTGCTGCTTTGGACATCTTTTTCTCCTATCTTCCCCTTGCAAACTAAAAAAGCAAGGGGAGGGTAGCCTCCTCCCCCTGCAGCGTTTTTATCGATTAATACTCGATAGAGTCCTTGTTTAACATACTCACAACTTTTGCGGGTGCGTGCAACTACAAACCAACGACTTGCCGCTAGTCCACTTCCTCATAATTTGGCGAGGAAGCCGGGATTTGAACCCGGGTTTTTGGTATGTTTTGTCACCCGGACTGTGATTGAGTATGACAAAGCTTCGTCTTCGCCTCGGAGTAAAACACCTACGTTAGCCCCTTGAAGTTGCCTCTGCCAATTCGGCCACCTCCCGTCAGGTCGGGAGGAGAGGATTCGAACCTCTAACGTACCCGAAGGTACTCACTTCTCAGAACCTCTGAATACAACTGCCTCTTCATCTTCGTCTTCGCCTGTACTCCAAACCTACTCGGAAAGGAACTTGGTGATCGCCTCTCCGAAACCCTTGACCGATTCGATGACAGTGGTGTTGGCCTCTTTGATGGCCTGATCCACCCCGATGCGAAGAGCCTCCACCCTATGGATAAAGTGAGCCTTCTGCTTCGCCGTCATTTCACCGGAGATCTTGATGTTGGTCCAATAACCAACCACCTTATCCCGAACAGTCATCTGAGCCTGCCCGGGGTGCTTCTCGGTGGGAGCCAGAAGAACAACTGGAACCTCGGTCTTCTCCGTCTTCTGAGTATCAGTAGGCTGCCCATAAGACAACCCTTCCTGTTCCTGCCATGTCTCGGCCTGATCACGGACGGGAAGCTTCTCGACGAAGGCAGCGACATCCTTCAACTGCTTCTTGAGATTGATGAGGGCAAGGATGGGAACATCCTTATAAATAGGAGTACCCTCAACAATAATATCAGCCTTCGCAGTCTGATTGCCTCTTTCCTGGGTAATAACTAGGTCCCACTGCTTGGACCAACGGGAGAAGGCCCCTAGCAAGAGATCCAAAGCCTGATGCTGAACACGAACGTTCTCAGGAGGGAAAGTTCTCCCTCCATCCTCCGCCGGCTTGTAGACTCTGTTTAGGCCCTGAAATAGGGCCTTCTTATCTAGAGCCTGATAGACGACGGTAATTTCCTTTTGCGTTGTCGCACCAGAAGTACGACAAGTTTCAACTGCTTGTCCCAGTCTCATCTTCAGCTTCTCCTATAAAAGATTAACAAAGAGCAGATTTCTCTGTCTTAATTCTTATACCTAAGTTAGACTATTTTTTATGCCCTCATAGTTCAACGGCAGAACAGTAGTTTTGTAAACTACTTATCTCAGTTCGATTCTGGGTGAGGGC
>Ga0154020_10005472_pt1 | contig 14961 bp, 10 predicted proteins | sample Klosneuvirus_201_FD_109709 | JGI IMG/M metagenome (GOLD analysis project Ga0154020, IMG submission 109709) | Active sludge microbial communities from wastewater, Klosterneuburg, Austria - Klosneuvirus_20160825_MG | ecosystem: Engineered > WWTP > Aerobic digester > Activated sludge | place...
AGCGGGCAATTCAGGCCGGAACGAGGGGAGGTTTTACCTATTGGTAAAGGCAGGATTATTCGTGAAGGTAATAAAGTGGCCATCTTATCTTATGGGGCACGTTTGGCTGAAAGCCTTAAAGCCTATGATATTTTAACCCAAATGGGTGTTTCCACAACTGTGGCTGACGCAAGATTTGCCAAACCTTTAGATCATGAGCTTATTGCACGCCTGGCCAAAGAACACCAAGTACTGATCACGATTGAAGAGGGATCGGTTGGTGGGTTTGGAAGTTTTGTTTTACATTTCTTAGCTAATAAGGGATTGCTTGATAAAGGTTTAAAGGTTAGGTCAATGGTTTTATCCGATGTATTTCTGGATCATGATACTCAGGATAAACAATATGAAAAATGTGGATTGCAAGCTAAACATATCGTACAAACTGCTGCTTTATGTTTAGGCATCCCGTTTAAAAAATAATGCTATTGATATAATCATGCCAGAAAATATGGCAAATTCGCTACTGCTGTTTTTTTGTATATTACCCTTGTTTATTTGGATATATCTGGGGTTCTTTCGTTATTTTTTCTGGCGTCCCATAGTTCTTCCCTCAAATATTTCTACCTATCCGATTAAAGATTTGCAGGTTTTTGCAGTTATCCCGGCGCGGAATGAAGCAGAAGTGATTAAAAAAACCCTATTTTCTGTTTTACAGCAGAACTCTCCCGCGCTAAAAAAAATTATTGTTATTAACGATAATAGCGACGATCAAACGGTAACGATGATTAATCAGCTTATCAAGGAATCCGATCCGCTAAAAAAAATATTGTTATTGCAAGGAAAACCCTTAATTGCAGGTTGGACAGGTAAATTATGGGCTGTTCACCAAGGGATTCAAAAGATTTCCGATCTATCGCTAGCCAATGAACAGCAAGATGTTTATGTTTGGTTGACTGATGCGGATGTTATTCACCATCCACAAACTTTGTCTCATTTGCTATCAATTGTGCAGGAGAAAAGGGTGGATCTTGTTTCGGTGATGGTCAAATTATCTGCCAAAATTTTTTGGGAAAAGCTTTTGATCCCAGCTTTTATTTATTTTTTCCAAAAACTGTACCCTTTTGCAGCTGTTTCATCAGATAAAAGCAAAATTGCTGCTGCGGCTGGTGGATGTATTTTAATACGCCAGAAAACTTTGGAAAAAATCGGGGGTGTTGCTTCGATAAGGAATCAGTTAATTGATGATTGCTCCTTGGCCAAGAAAGTCAAAAACTCCGGGGGACAACTCTGGTTGGGTTTGACGAACACCAGTATCGCGGCTAGGCCATACGAAAATTTAAACCAATTATGGCGCATGGTTACAAGATCTGCTTACAGACAATTAGATAACTCTTTTATTTTATTGATTTTAACTTGTGTAGGGATGGTGGCTACCTACTTACTGCCGTGGATTTTCATTATTTTATCCCTGGTTATATTTAACTGGCTGTACCTTTTTTTATCTTTTCTGACCATTATTTTAATGATAAGAACTTATCTGCCAACGCTCAATTTATATCAATTGCCTAAAATTTGGTCTTTATTCTTGCCCATAGCTGCTTTTTTTTATCTAATGATGACAATTCATTCCGCTTATCTTCATAAAGTCGGTAAAGGTGGAAATTGGAAGGGGCGCTTACAAGCAAATGGATAAAATGAATTTTTTATTACTTTTATTATCTCCGTTTTTATATGACCCGTCCTGAACCGCAAGAGATATGCAAGAATGATCGATTAGAGGTTGCAGGGATCGTTCGCAATAGTGGCAGTTCCTTCTATTGGGGAATGCGATTCCTTCACTCCCAACAACGATTTGCTATGTACGCAATTTATGCTTTTTGTCGGATTTTGGATGATATTGCGGATGGAGATAGTGATAAAATTGCCTTGGGTTCCTCTTCTGAAAATTCTTCCATTGATTTTCAAACACTGGATTTCTGGAAAGAAGAAGTTCAAAGAATTTTTTCTAAAAAAAAATGTCGGACATCCATTAGTAGGGAGTTGGCTATTGCGGTTCGAGAATATAATCTATTAAAAGAAGATTTATGTGCACTAATTTCGGGAATGGAGATGGATTTAAACGGGCCTATTTTTGCTCCTACCTGTGCCGAATTAGACCTTTATTGTGCAAGGGTTGCAGGAGTGGTGGGGCATTTGTCAACCAGGATATTTGGTATTCCCCCTAAAGCTGGCAAGGTCATTGCCTACCATTTAGGGCGGGCTTTGCAATTAACCAATATTTTGCGGGATGTTGAGCCTGATTCTTTGTCTTCCCGGCTTTATTTACCGAAGGAATTATTATTGAAACATCAAGTTCCTATAGACGGGCAAGATATCGATCAAATTCTGAGTCATCCTCATATTAAGCTTGTCTGTCAAGAAATCTATCAACAAGCTTTTGCCCATTTTAAATATGCTGATTCCTGTATGAATAATTTTACCAAGGAACAAAAACGCCCCATGCGACTTATGGCAATCATGTACAAAAAAATCTTACAAAAAATGGAGAAGCGCGGCTTAGAAAATTTTCATCAGAAGGTGCGGTTAACAAAATTTGAAAAAATAAGGCTTATGTTACAGCAGGTATTTTAAAGCATATTATGACCATTCACATCATTGGGGCAGGCCTTGCCGGATTGTCAGCCGCCGTAAATTTAGCTAAAGGTGCCAAGGATATTATCTTATACGAGGCTGCCGGACAAGCGGGTGGACGATGCCGTTCTTTTGATGATTTAATTCTTGGCCAAGAAATTGATAATGGCAACCACCTTATTCTGGGAGCTAATCATGAAATATTTAATTATTTAAATATCTTAAAAGTTGACATCGACCGTGTGTTTCATCGATTGCCCCTTGAATTCAATATGATTGATTTATCCAAGGAAACCATGTCTGCCATAAAACCAACTGTCGGCAGAATTCCCTGGTGGATTTTTTCAAAGTCCCGCCGTTTTTCAAAAAGCGCTGCGCTGGATTATTTAGAAATCATAAAAATATTTATTGCCAAACCTTCAAGCACGGTCAGCCAATCTTTAGGTTCTAACAAAATTTTGTATGAGAAATTATGGCAACCCCTAACATTAGCAATCATGAATGCAAAACCAGAGCAAGCATCAGCTAAAGTTTTTGGTAAAACATTAAAAAAAATATTTTTTGAAAAGGGAGGTATTCAACCCTTTATCAGCAAAATCGGTTTATCAAAAATTTTTATTGAGCCCGCTTTAGACTATTTAGAAAAATTTCAGGTACAGACGTTTTTTCACTGTCCTTTAAAAGCAATAGATTTTACGGATAAGGCTCCCAAGTTGGTTTTTGCTGGGAAAACTGTAGCAATTAACTCAGATGATAAGGTTATTCTAGCAGTCCCTCCCTATATCATTAACAAATTAAATCTTCCTATTGCTCATCCTCAAGAATATGAATCTATATTCAATGTTCATTTTTCTGTTTTACCAGATGTTTGGGGAAAATTTTTATCCCAACTACCCAGTATAATTGGATTAACCCATGGCATCAGTGATTGGATATTCCTTCGGCCAAATTTGATTTCAATTACCAAAAGTGCTGCTAACGATATGGATGAAAAGATAGAGGTAGATCACATTTGGCATGAGGTCAAAAAATCTATAAAAATTTATTATGGTATTGAGCAACTATCTTATATCAAGAGTAGGGTTATTATGGAGAAAAGGGCGACTTTTTTACAAACCTCCCATAATTGCCGTTTTAACCGTCCTTCATGTGTAACCTCAATCCCTAATTTTTACTTAGCAGGCGACTGGACGGATACAAATTTACCAGCAACAATAGAGGGGGCAATCAGTTCTGGAAAGAAGGTTGCATCGTTTTTATTATAAATTTTGAAAATTGTTTTTCTTGTGAATATCTGATGATAAGATAAAATCCGAAAATTCGCTTTTAAAAGATGGATCCGATGGTAAGAAAAGTTAGTTTTGATGTTCAATTAGACAATTTAATTAATGAAAATCGTTTGCACCTAAAGAAGCAACAAGCGGGGGATGGCCATTGGATTTTTGAATTGGAAGCGGACGCTACCATTCCTGCTGAATACATCATGTTGCAACATTTTTTAGATGAACCCAATCCTAAAATTGAAGAAAAAATTGCCCGGTACCTTCGCCACACGCAAGAAGATCATGGAGGGTGGCCACTTTTCCACAAAGGAGACATGGATTTAAGTGCCAGCGTCAAGGCTTATTTTGCCTTAAAACTAGTTGGCGATGATCCCAATACATCTCATATGCGTAGAGCCAGGAATGCTATTTTAGCCAAAGGCGGCGCTGCATCAGCAAATGTTTTTACCAGGATTGCGTTAGCAATTTTTGGGCTACTGCCTTGGCGGGCCGTGCCAACTATGCCAATTGAAATTATGTTGCTGCCTAAATGGTTTCCGTTTCATTTGGATAAGGTTTCTTATTGGTCCCGAACTGTTATCGTACCCTTGTTGGTGTTAATGAATTTAAAACCCAGGGCAAAAAATCCTAAACGGGTTAGGATTGACGAATTATTTGTTATCCCACCGGATAAGCAGCGCAAATACTTAACAAATACGGGTCATTTTCTTTGGGGACGATTATTCTTGGGGCTTGATAAATTGTTAAAAATTGTGGAGCCCGTCTTCCCTAAAAAAACGCGTAAAAAAGCATTGCAACTGGCTACGGATTGGTTTTCAGAACGTTTAAATGCAGAAGATGGCTTGGGAGCAATCTTTCCAGCAATGGCAAATTCCGTGATGGCCATGGAAGCCATGGGCTATCCAAAAAATAATCCGCAATTTGTTGCGGCTAAAAAATCCATCGATAAACTTTTGATTATTGATCAAGAAAAAGATATGGCTTACTGTCAACCCTGTGTTTCACCTGTGTGGGATACAGCTTTAACCTTACATACGTTAGTTGAAGCGGGGGAAGCTAACCACGCTCCAACAATTATGAAAGGGTTGGATTGGTTAAAGCACAAACAAATTACTGATATTAAGGGCGATTGGGCAGTCAAAACGCCTGATCTGAAACCGGGGGGATGGGCGTTTCAATATAACAATGCTTATTATCCAGATGTCGATGATACTGCTGTTGTGGGAATGATCTTGGACCGTGCGGATCGTCATCATTATTTAGAACAAATTGATATAGCATCAACCTGGATTAAAGGAATGCAATCACGTAACGGGGGATGGGGTGCTTTTGATATAGATAACCATCATTATTATTTAAATCATATTCCTTTTTCGGATCATGGTGCTTTATTAGATCCGCCCACGGCAGATGTTAGCGCTCGCTGCATTAGTTTTTTAGCGCAATTGGGCGTTAAAAAGGATGATATTCTAATGGTAAAAGCCATGAAATACCTTAAGAAAAATCAAGAAAAAGATGGATCGTGGTTTGGCAGGTGGGGCACCAACTATATTTATGGTACTTGGTCGGTTTTATGTGCCTTAAACGCTGTAGATGAAGATATGGGGCAACCATACATTCAAAAAGCAATTGATTGGTTATTCGCACGGCAAAACCCAGATGGGGGGTGGGGGGAGGATGGTGCAAGTTATTGGGTGGAGAGAAAACAAGAATGTAAAGCAAGTACCCCCTCGCAAACTGCCTGGGCTTTATTAGGTTTAATGGCGGCTGGTCAAGTTGGGCATGAGGCTGTTGAAAAAGGAATAAAATATTTGATCAATTGCCCACGTGAAAAAGGTCGTTGGCAAGAAGATTTATTTACTTCAGTTGGGTTTCCACGCGTTTTTTATTTGAAATATCATGGATATGCCCGTTATTTTCCTTTATGGGCCTTATCACGTTATCGAAACTTAAAGAATTCAAATAATAGCCGTTCCATCTATGGGATGTAAAAAAGTTAGGGAGGTTGTTTGAGAAGATTTTTATGGAGCAGTGTGATTGGTTTGTTTAAGTCACCTCGCAGACTATTACCTTTAATAGCGATCATTGTCCCCATGAGTGGTATTTTGGTTGGGCTGTTTTACATTGACCGCATTGACCAGGAAAGGTTTGTCCAATCGCAACGGAATGCGGTGCTGGATAGGGCAAGCGTCGTTCGGTCGCGTTTGGAAAGCACTTTAAACAGCACTCTTTTGCTATCCCAAAGTTTAAACACATTTATTTCTATCCATGGAGATATAACAGAAGAAGAATTTCAAGCTTTTGCAAAAGATATGTATGCAAAAAGTCCGGTTTCTTTAAAAATTCTTTTGATCCGCAATACCCATATTACGGACAGTTATCCAAGAACTGGGAATTCTATTCTGATTGGTCAAAATATTGGCGATTACCAAAAGTTATTTCAAATTTTTCGTTTAGCGATGGCCTCAGGCAATTCCGTTATGGCAGGTCCCTTGGAAATGATTGACGGGGAAAAAACTTTTGTTGCATGGTTGCCGGTTTTTTTATCGGCTGAAGAAAACGAAATTCAAGCCCTTTCATATTGGGGCCAAATTGCCATCGTTATTAAATATTCAACCATGCTAACAGAGATTCGTTTTTCTGATGCGGCAAATGAGCTGAAACTGGCAATTCGTGGAGTTGACGGCAAGGGATCTTCCGGAGGGATTTTTGTTGGCGACAGCAGGGTCTTTTTGGAAAATCCCGTAATAGTTGATATTTCCTTGCCAGGCGGTTCTTGGCAAATGGCCGCAATTCCTAAGGATGGATGGTCATTTCAATCACCTAACCGTTCTACTCTTATTGGTATTGGGTTAATCTCATCCCTTATCGTGGGATTTTTAAGCTTTTTTGTCGTTTCAAAAAATCAATCTTTAAAACAATATGTTGAAGCGCTTTCTTTAACGACAGACGAGTTACGCCAAAGGGATCAATATTTGGCCCAGCGTAATTTATTATTACAGGTACAACAAGAAGTTTCCGTGGATGGGATTATAGTTATCAATCCGGAACTGAAAATTGTCTCCCATAATAAAAAATTTGTAGATATTTGGCGGATAATGCTGACGGGCTTGGAGGGCAAATCTGTCGATGAAATAAAAAATTTGATGTTGGACCTAGTTCAGAAAAAATCGCAATCAATTATTGAGGCAATGACGACGAACTCTGAATTAACCAAAACATCCGGTTACGATGATGAAATAAGCCTAAACGACGGACGGGTTTTAGAGATCCATGCCGCCCTTTTAAAAAATCAAGATTTGAATCACTATGGCTGGGTTTGGTTCTTCCGCGATATAACCGCTCGAAAAAATGCGGAAATGGCTTTGGCTAGGGCAAGGGATGAGGCCATTCGAGAAAGGGAAAGGGCCCAAATGGCCAATCGATCAAAATCTGAATTCCTAGCTCTTATGAGCCATGAGTTACGAACACCATTAAATGCGATTATCGGATTTTCAGAAATTATCTCCAAACAAATGTTTGGTGAAATACAGCAACCTCGTTACGTTATCTATGCTCAAGATATTTATAATAGTGGCACGCATTTACTATCATTGATCAATGATATCCTGGACTTAGCAAAAATTGAAGCTGGTAAAATGGAGATATATTGTGAATGGTTGGATATTTCCAGTATTAATAAGTCTTGTATGTCGTTAATTGAGGGTATGGCTGCCAAAAAATCCTTGTCTTTATCTAGCAAAGTTTTTGATAATATTGAAAAAATATATGCCGATCCCCGCGCGATGAAACAAATGCTGGTTAATTTGCTGTCAAATGCTTGTAAATTTACCCCTAAGGGTGGGGCAGTCCGATTAGAATTTGCCAAAACAAATGACGGTTCTGCTGTGATAGCCAGTGTAACCGATACTGGTATCGGTATGACTAAAGAAGATGTTGTTACCGCAATTGAACCTTTCGGACAGATTGAAAATCAATTAACTAAAACCCAGCAAGGAACAGGTTTAGGGTTGCCGATGGTCAAAATGCTGATTGAACTACATAAAGGCCATTTAGAAATTGATAGCACTCCTGGAAAAGGAACGACGGTAAAGTTACTTTTTCCTAACCCGATTTCTGTTTCTTTATAAAGATAAAAATAATTGAAACAAGAAATTGCAATTATCGTGGGAATGGGGCTTGAAGCAGCTTTATTAAAAGATTTTCCCCAAAAATTTGTAGGAGTTGCGGGTGGAAATGAGAAAAAAGTCAAAAGTCTAACCCAAGGTTTTATTGAACAACAGGTGGAGGGATTGGTTAGTTTTGGTTTTGCGGGTGGCTTGGATCCTGATTTAGATGTGGGCACGGTTATTGTTGCAAAATCTGTTGCTACCCTATCGGGCCAGGAAATACTAACGTCGGCCAAGTGGGGTAATAAAATTGGCGCTCAATTGGGTGGCTTTTATTCAACAGGTACTATTTTAGGATCAAAATATCCCATTATTGACCCACAACAGAAAATAGATGTTTTTCATCAGACCAATGCTGTGGCTGTTGATATGGAAAGTTATGCAATGGCAGAGATTGCTCATGCTCACCAAATTCCATTTATTATTATTAGGGTTATTTTAGATCCAGCCCAAAAAAAAATACACCCCAAGATTGCCGCTTTATTTCAGGCAGATGGAAAAATAGACAGCAAGGGCATAATCAAAATCCTTCTTAAGGAACCCAAACTTTTGAAAGAGTTCCTTGATCTTGGTAGGCAGTTTTATTTAGCAAGGCGAAGACTAAACTATGTTGCTAGGCTCTTTTGCCCGGACTTTGCTTTCGGTGGCTTTTGATTTAGTAGGCGTTGCCAAATGAACGTCTGATAAAAAGTTTTCAACCTGCTTATCAAAAATCCAATCTGCCTTTCTTTGTTTGCTTAAATCAATTTCCTTGGCCATTTTACCTTTGGTCTTAATGCCAAACAACTTAACTTTCATAACTTTTAAGGGATTATCTAACGTATCATTGATGGCTGAGCCTTCATATCCGCAATGAACCATACAATCTGCACATTTTTCGTAATTGCCGGTCCCATAAGAATCCCAATTGGTAGTAGTCATCAATTCTTTGAACGATTCAGCGTAGCCCTCTCCAAGTAAATAACAAGGGCGTTGCCAGCCAAATACGTTGCGTGTGGGGTTGCTCCAAGGTGTACAATGATAAGATTGGTTGCCAGCCAGAAAATCTAAAAACATCATGGATTGACTGAAATCCCATTTTTTCTTCTTGGAATCCTTCAATACATTGCGGAACAGTTCTTTGGTTTGAAGGCGATTAAGGAAATGCCCTTGATCAGGGGCGCGTTCATACGCATAACCGGGGGAAACCGTTATACCGTCAATCTTTTCTTGTTTGCACCAGTCAAAAAAGGCAACCACTCGTTCCGGATTGGCATTATTGAAAAGGGTGCAATTGACATTCACGCGAAAACCACGTTTTTTGGCTTCTTTAATAGCCGAAACACAACGATCAAAAACGCCATCTTGGCAAACTGACTTGTCATGTTCCTGTTTCAAACCATCTAAATGAATAGAGAAAGTCAAATAAGGGCTGGGCTTAAAAAGATCCATCTTTTTTTCCAGCAACAAAGCATTCGTGCATAAATAAACAAATTTCTTGCGCGCCACAATCCCTGCCACAATCTCCCCCATTTCTTTATGCAACAGGGGTTCACCACCAGGAATTGAAACAATAGGAGCGCCGCACTCGTCAACCGCGTCCAAACATTCTTTCAAGGACAAACGCTTATTCAGTATTTCATCGGGATAATCAATCTTGCCGCAGCCCGAGCAGGCCAAGTTACAACGGAACAAAGGCTCCAACATTAAAACCAGAGGATACTTTTTAACCCCTTTCAGCCGCTGCCTCATAATATAGCTGCCAACTCGTAATTGCTGGATGATAGGTATAGACAAGGGGAAACTCCTCTTATATCTGTCGTTTAAGTAAAGTCATAACCAATAAGAATAGAAACAAATTAATTTTCAATTTTCTTGGTAACATATTTTTTTTAGGATGTCACAAAATATTATTGCTTGGTTGAAACATTTATCCAGAAAATACTATTATATGCCTACGGTTAAAAGATTATAAACGCGGCATTGATCTTAGATGTCGATTGCGTTAATCTACAAAAATAATGTTGCCCAAATCATAAACCATATCGCTATCAACTGAAAGGTGTTTAATGTCTAGTAGTGTTCGCCCATATCGTGATGTGCATCGGCGCAAATCAAGAAAAATTATGGTAGGTAATGTGGCGGTAGGCGGCGATTCGCCGATTTCTGTGCAGTCGATGACCAACACCTTGACCAGCGATGTGAAGGCAACGGTTGTACAAATTAAACAAATCCAAGATGCCGGGGCTGATATTGTCCGCGTTTCCTGCCCGGATGAAGAGTCAACGGCGGGGTTAAAAGAAATCGTCAAACAAGTGACTATCCCCATCGTAGCTGATATCCACTTCCACTACAAACGGGCATTGGAGGCGGCCAAGGCGGGGGCTGCTTGCTTACGGATTAACCCTGGCAATATTGGATCATCCGAACGGGTTAAAGAAGTTATTAAGGCGGCCAAGGATCATGGATGCTCGATCCGGATTGGGGTGAATGCCGGATCGCTTGAAAAAGAACTATTGGAAAAATATGGTGAACCTTGCCCCGAAGCGATGGTTGAAAGTGCCTTAAACCACCTGCGTTTGTTAGAGGACAATGAGTTTTTTAATACAAAAATCAGTTGCAAAGCTTCTGATATCTTCTTAGCGGTGGCCGCTTACCAACAATTAGCTGAAGTTTGCGATTATCCGTTGCATTTGGGAATTACCGAGGCTGGCAGTTTGCGGGCTGGTACGGTGAAGTCATCTATTGGCATGGGCAGTTTGTTATGGGCCGGTATTGGCGATACCATTCGTGTTTCGCTATCGGCTGATCCGGTTGAGGAAGTTAAAGTTGGCTTTGATATGTTGAAGGCTTTGGGCCTAAGAAGGCGTGGCGTTACCTTGGTTTCTTGTCCATCTTGCGCTCGCCAGCAATTTGAAGTGATTAAAACCGTTGAAAAACTAGAAGAGAGAATCGCCCATATAACTACCCCGATGACGGTTTCCGTGATTGGATGTGTGGTTAATGGTCCCGGTGAAGCCAGGGAAACAGATATTGGGTTTACAGGTGGTGGAAATAACACCCACCAGGTTTATGTTGCGGGTATTCCGCATCATCGCTTGAAAGATGCTTCAATTGTTGATCATTTGGTAGAATTGATTGAGAAAAAAGCCAAAGAGATTGAGGCTAAAAAACAGCCAGCGGCAGTGTCATAAGAAACTTGGAGTTTGCCCTGAGAAGCACTTGGGATAATGATGAAAAATAAATTTGATACAATTGTTCTGGGGCTAGGCGCGACGGGAAGTGCTGTTTTGTATCAGCTGGCAAAACGTGGAAATAGAGTTTTAGGGATAGATCAGTTTTCGCCGCCGCATATGTTAGGTTCATCACACGGGGACTCGCGTATAACGCGACAAGCAATCGGCGAAGGTGAACAATACACGCCGCTTGCGCTTCGCTCTTACGAAATATGGCAAGAAATTGAAAAAGAAACTGGTAAAAAACTTCTAGAGATTACCGGTGGGCTTATCATTTCAAGTGGTGCAAAGACTGGCATCATGCATGTTGAAAATTTTTTTGAAAACACCGTTGCGGCGGCAAAAAAATTCAACATCAACCACGAGATTTTAAACGCCAATCAAATTCACAAGCGTTTTTCACAATTCAACGTGCGAGATAATGAAAGCGCTTATTACGAACACAATGCTGGCTTCTTGCGTCCCGAGGAATGCGTTAGCACGCAACTATTTCTTGCCGAAAAATACGGCGCAACCATACACAAAAACGAAAAAGTAAAAAGTTTTTTGGAAAAAAGGGGAAGCGTTCGCGTAAAAACAAACCTTGGCGAATATCAAGCCAAAAAACTAATTGTTAGTGCAGGATCATGGATTCCCACATTTATTGAGGACGAGTATTCAAAATTTTTCAAAGTTATGCGTCAGGTTCTGTTTTGGTTTGACGCCAAAACCTCTATCAAACGCTTTGAGCCAAAAAATTTTCCGATATTCATTTGGGAATTACAAGGGAACAAACAAAGTATTTATGGATTTCCTGCCATTAATGGACAAAAGGGTGGGGTGAAAATTGCAAGCGAACAATACGATACGAGTACCACGGCGGACACTGTAAATCGAGAAGTGAGACAAGAGGAAATAAAAGCAATGTATCGGGATTTTGTTGCGCCATATTTCCCTGATTTGAGTGATAAATGCGTTAAAGCAGTTTCATGCCTCTATACCGTCACCCCGGATTTTCATTTCGTCATTGATATACACCCAAAACACCCGTCAATTATTTTAGCTTCGCCATGCTCGGGTCACGGCTTCAAACATTCGGCGGCAATTGGTGAAGTTGTAGCACAACTTGCCATAGAGGGGAAAAGTACTATTGATATTTCGAGATTCGGTATAAAAAGATTGACCGCAAAATAAAATATCTCCTCATCTATAACAGCACCTAATTTAATATTACTATCTAGCCGATCCCTCTAGAAAACGAAGAAAATCTTATGCGAATATTAAATGAAAAGTAAATATACTTGGCCAGATCAAAACATTTTTACCAGGGCTTGGGCGCAGGCGTGTAAAATGGATTGACGATCAATGTGATGCAAGCGGTAAAGGTCGCTGAGCGAACCCGATTGTCCAAAATGGGTCACACCTAAGCTTTGAACATGGTGGCCATGCACACTGCCCATCCAAGTTAGCGTGGCCGGGTGACCATCGATAACGGTTACCAAATGCGCGGAAGGGGCCAAAACGGACAATAACTGACTAATATGTGATTCTTCGTTGGCATTATCCTGGTGCTGATCCCAGCCAGCATATAGTCGATCGGGTGAGGTAATCACCAAAAGCCCAACTTCTGGACAATCTTCCGACACTTGCTCCCAAGCTGCCATGGCTTCGGCCGTAATAACCCCGCAACTGATAATGGCAAGCTTACTTTGGGAGGCAGGTTCTTTCAGCCAATATCCTCCTTGAATGATCGCATTTTCTAAAGCAGCGGTTACATTTCTTTTTGGTTGGGCAATTGATTTGGTGGATAAACGAAGATAAGTAGAGTATGCAGCTGACTTGTTGATAGTTGGGCGATGATGAAGGTTTTTGATTGCATGGCATAAGAGGATAGAAAGTTCATCGGCAAAAGCGGGTTCATAATAGTTTAAATTATCTTGGCTGATACCGATTAACGGCGTGACAATGGACTGGTGTGCACCACCTTCGGATGATAAGCTGATGCCAGAGGGTGTTGAAACCAAAATGAATCGGGCGTCTTGGTAACAGGCGTATATCATGGCATCTAGGCCACGAGCAATAAAAGGATCGTATAAAGTGCCGATGGGGATCATTTGTTGGCCAAACAAGGGTTCAGCTAAACCAAAAGCGGCTAAAGCTGTAAATAAGTTGTTTTCCGCAATCCCCAGTTCCACATGCTGTCCAGTTGGGTTTGGATGCCAGCGCTGGGCGGATGGTATTTGTAATTGGCGAAATAAATCTTGCTGCTCATTTTTGGCAAAAATGCTGCGCCTATTAACCCATCCACCCAAATTGGTGGATACGGTAACATCGGGCGAAGTTGTTACCACATGATTAACCCATAAATCATCCAACTTACTGACTTCCGTCATCAATCTGCCAAAAGCTTCCTGGGTTGATTGGCGTTCGTGATACCCAATATCAGGAAGCTTATCGGGTAAATTTTTAATGGGTTGTAAAACAGTTTTGGAAATTTTCTGTTGATAGGGGGATGATTGAATAAATTTCTGGATCTCTTCTTTTGATTGGCTCATTCCGGCAGATGGAGACCATTCTTGTCCGGTAGGGATTGCAAATTTTTCCTGCAATGTCTTTATCTGTTCCGCGGTTAAAAGGCCTGCGTGGTTATCTTTATGTCCGGCGAACGGTAATTGATAACCCTTAATCGTATGGGCAATAAAGCAGGTGGGCTGACTATCATGGGCCTGTTCAAAACCTTGAAGCAACGTATTGAAATCATGGCCACCAAGATTTGTCATGATGGTATTTAATTGTTGGTCATTATATTTTGATAATAACTTATCAAGTTGCGGATCTTTAATATCCTGCCTCAACTGATCTCGCCAGGCACGTTCTTGTTTATAAACTAAAGCAGAATAAAGGTCATGGGAGCATTTTTCCAACCAATCTTTAACTAAATGACCGCTGGGTTGTTGAAATAACGCCTGTAATTGTTGACCATATTTTAATTCAACAACCCGCCAACCATAACTTTTAAATTGGTCAGCAATAACTTTGTTCAGGTGATGCTTGGTTACATTATCAAGACTTTGGCGATTATAGTCCACGATCCACCAAAGATTGCGAACATTATGTTTCCAACCCTCAAGCAATGCTTCATAAATATTGCCTTCATCCAATTCCGCATCCCCTAATAAGGCCACCATCCTGCCCATTTGGTGATCTTGCGGAAGCATTTGATGTGCAGATAAATAATCCTGCAGTAAGCTTGTAAATAACGTAATTGCAACCCCTAATCCAACGGAACCGGTTGAAAAATCAACATTCGGATAATCTTTGGTGCGCGATGGATATGACTGTGCCCCACCTAATCCACGAAAATTTATAAGATTTTCAACTTTTTGGTTTCCCAGTAAATATTGGATGGCATGGAAAATCGGGCTGGCATGGGGTTTAATTGAAATCTTATCTTGTGAACGTAGCGCTGCAAAATAAAGTGCGGTTAAAATTGTTACACAGGATGCACTGGAAGCTTGGTGACCACCGATTTTCAGGCCATCCGGGTTGGGGCGGATATTGTTCGCATGATGAATCATCCAGGTGGATAACCATAGGATTTTTTGTTCGATTGCTTGTAGTGTTTTGATTTTATCAGGTGATAACATATAAAAGAACCCATCCAAATAACGTGGTTAATAAAAAATATTTTCTACACTCGCCCAA
>Ga0154020_10005474_pt1 | contig 14957 bp, 15 predicted proteins | sample Klosneuvirus_201_FD_109709 | JGI IMG/M metagenome (GOLD analysis project Ga0154020, IMG submission 109709) | Active sludge microbial communities from wastewater, Klosterneuburg, Austria - Klosneuvirus_20160825_MG | ecosystem: Engineered > WWTP > Aerobic digester > Activated sludge | place...
AAACACCCATACCGATCACGATGAAGCCGATGCCGTCCGTGAGTTCGGGAATGTCGAAGCTGAAACGCGCCACGCCGGAGTTCACGTCGGTGCCGACCAGACCCATCAGCAGACCGAGCAGGATCATGCCGACGGCCTTGAGGATGGAACCCGAAGCCAGCACGATGGCGCCGATCAGGCCCAGGATCATCAGCGAGAAATATTCGGCCGGTCCGAACTTGAATGCCACCTCGGTCAGCGGTACGGCAAATGCTGCCAGCACCAGCGTACCCACGCAGCCCGCAAAGAACGAGCCCAGCCCGGCGGCAGCCAGCGCGGGGCCGGCCCTGCCCTGGCGCGCCATCTGGTAGCCATCGATCACCGTGACGACGGACGACGCCTCTCCCGGCAGATTGACCAGAATGGCCGTGGTGGAGCCGCCGTACTGCGCGCCGTAATAAATGCCGGCCAGCATGATCAGCGCCGAGACTGGCGGCAGTGCATACGTGGCAGGCAGCAACATCGCAATCGTTGCCAACGGGCCGATGCCGGGCAAGACGCCGATCAGCGTGCCCAGCAGACAGCCAACAAACGCATACAACAGGTTGATCGGCGTGAAAGCGACGCCGAAACCGATGGATAGATGGGAGATCAGTTCCATGATGTTTCTTCTGTTATCCGGCAATGAAGGCGGGCCACGCCGGGAACTGCAGCTTGAGCGCCACAATGAAGGTCAGGTAACAAGTAGCGGCCAGGATGATGGCCAGGATCAACACTTCCTTGAACTTGAACTCTTCGCCGGCCAGTGCTGCGATGAAAGTCAGCGCGATGATCGCGGCGATCATGCCCATGTAAGGCAAACCGATGCTGGGCAGGCCGCCAAGCAACACGCCGAATATCAGGTTCGACAGGATGATGAAGAACAACGGCTTCCAGGCGAAGCTGCCGATCTTCTCACCGTCCTCGGTTTCCACCGTCATGGCCGAGAAGGTCACGGCAATACCGACGATGGCCATCAGCACGCCGAGCATCAGCGGGAAGTAGCCCGGCCCCATGCGGGCGGCGTCACCCACCTTGTAGTTGGTCGCCCCCCAGGCAAAGGCGATGCCCACCACAATGAACAGCAACCCCGAAAAAAAGTCCTTCTGACTCTTGATTCGCATACGCAGTCTCCTCTCGTTTTGATTGAGCGGAATTTTGAACGCGGATCGGGTCTGCAAAAATGTGGATACCACCTATATGACGCCAGCGTGACTCCACAGCACCGGTACAGCTGCGCAGCGCCGGAGCGCTTTGGCTGCGCCTCGCTGGCCTTGGCGCTGCCCTGGATCAGGACAGTGGTGGCGTGGTCACCAGCACTTCGGACATCACTGTCGTGCCTTGCGCCACCTGCAAGGCGCCGGCCAGGCGCATCGGACGCATGCCATCCTGCACCGCCTGGCGGCGCAGCGCGTCGATGCTGGGCTCGCGGGTAACCGTCGCCTTGAAAGCCTCGCTGACGACCAGCAGTTCGTACAGCCCGGTACGGCCGCGGAAGCCGGTCATGCGGCATTCGACACAACCCACCGGCTTGTACGGCCGATACGCACCGTTGATCTGCCAGGGCTGGACGAACTCGGCCAGATCGGCCCGGTTCGCGCCGGTATCGCGCACCCGGCATTTGTCGCACAAGGTGCGCACCAGTCGCTGCGCCAGTACGCCGAGCAAGGTGGCATTGATCAGATAGGCCGGAATGCCGAGCTCCAGCAAGCGGCTCACCGCCGAGGGCGCATCGTTGGTGTGCAAGGTGGAGAACACCAGGTGACCGGTCAACGCGGCCTGCACCGCCATCTCGGCTGTCTGCAGATCGCGGATCTCGCCGACCATGATGATGTCCGGGTCCTGGCGCATCAGCGCGCGCAGGCCTTCGGTGAAACTGAAATCGAGTTGCGGCTGCACCTGCGTCTGGTTGAACGAGGGCTCGATCATCTCGATCGGATCCTCGACCGTGCTGACGTTGACCTCTTCGGTGGCCACCCGCTTGAGCGTCGAATACAGCGTGGTCGTCTTGCCCGAGCCGGTCGGACCGGTCACCAGGATGATGCCGTGCGGCTGCTTGACCAACGCCTCCCAGCGCTGCGCATCATGGGCGGCAAATCCCAGCGCATCCAGATCCTTGACCGCGTTGTCCGGATCGAAGATACGCATCACCATCTTCTCGCCGAACGCGGTGGGCAGCGTCGAGATACGCATCTCGATCTCGTCGCCACGCGGGTTGCGTGTCTTGATGCGCCCGTCCTGCGGCCGGCGTTTCTCGACCACGTCCATGCGTCCGAGCAGCTTGATGCGCGCCGTCATCGCATTGAGCACACCCATCGGCATCTGGTAGACCGGATGCAGCACACCATCGATGCGAAAGCGGATCACGCCCTGCTCCCGTCGAGGCTCCAGGTGGATGTCGCTGGCGCGCTGGTCAAAGGCGTATTGCCACAACCAGTCGACCACCTGCACCACACCCTGGTCGTTGGCATCGAGCTGCTTGCTGGTCTTGCCCAGTTCGACCAGCTGCTCGAAACTGGCGCCGGCATTGGCGCCGCCGGACTTCATCGCCGAACGCACCGACTTGGCCAGTGCGTAGAACTCTGCCGTGTAGCGTGCTATCTCCTGCGGGCTGGCCACCACCCGGCGCACACTGCGCCGCGCCTGGCGCTCGACCTCCGACACCCAGTCGGTGACAAAAGGTTCGGCCGTGGCGATGACCACTTCGGTCGGCGTGACCTGCACCGGCAGGACCCGATGTCGCTCGGCATACGGCGCACTCATCGCGTCGGCGACCTTGCCCACATCCACCTTGAGCGGGTCGATCCGCAGGTAACCCAGATTGGCCCGTTTGGCGACCCATTGGGTCAGCATCTCGATATCGAGCGGCCGGCCGTCGGACGCCTGGCGCATGGACACACTGGCCAGCCGCACCAGCGGATGCTGGGCGCTTTCACCCTGGGAACAACGCGCGATGGTGCGTGCAGCCTCATCGTCGGCGATCACACCGTCTTCGCGCAGCCACTCGACCAGGCGACGCCAGTCCAGCGGACCCTCGGCGTTGGCACGCTGGGCAGAGAATTTGGCCTTGGTGGTAGCGGTCATGGCAGCAAGGGTTTGAGTACCCGCACCCACTGCGCAGCAGGCAGGCCCCACAGGGTTTCGATTTCCTCGGCACGCTGGCTCAGCAGCGCACGCTTGGGGCGACTGGCATTGCGCTGGGCCAGCACCACGGTATTTCCTTCGCGGGTCGGTTTGAACGGCCAGATCGCGTCACCGCCGAACACCGCAACCAACTTCTCGACACTGCGTTCGTAACTCGACGCGCGGCCGAACAGATTCACGGTCAGGCAACCATCGTCGGTCAGCAGCCGGCGGCAGTCGGCATAAAAGGCCTGGCTGTCGAGCACCGGTGCCGCAGCGTCGTGGTCGTACAGGTCGATCTGCAAGGCGTCGACCGTGCCCCACCATTTCGGATCGCGGATCTCGCGCGCCGCATCGGCCAGGATCACCTGCATGCGCTTGTTGTCGGCCGGCAGCTTGAACCAGCCACGGCAGGCCACCAGCACCTTGGGATTGATCTCGACCGCAACCGTCCGCATGCGCAGCACCTTGTAGCAGAACTTGGTCAGCGAACCGGCACCCAGCCCGAGTTGCATGGCCTGGCGACCCGGTACGCTGGCGGGCTCGACAAACAGCAACCAGGCCATCATGCGCTGGACGTACTGGTGCACCAGGATTTGTGGCGCATCGATCGACATCGAACCCTGGATCCAGATCGAGTCCAGGTGCAGGTGCCGGATCGGCCCTTCGTCGGAAAAATGCACGTCGGTATGGGGAGCAGCAGCAGTCAGGGCCATGGCGCGTTATACCAGCAAGGCAGCCATTTTCGGCAGCGCTGCACAGGCGTTGTCGCGGTTCGCTGCCGCCAGTTGGGGCAAGGTCATGGCGCGCAGATCGGCCACTACCCGTGCAATTGCCGGCAATTGCCCGGGTTCGTTCGCCGGTTGTCGTTCACCTTCCGCGCGGCGCTGCGCCGTGATGTACAGCCAGTGCGGCGCAATGTCTGGCGCGTCGGTCTCGAGCACCAGCGCCGACAAGGGCAGGCCCACCACCAGGCGACGCAGTTGCAGTGCCCGCTCAAAGGTGACCGCGCCGCCGAAACCCAGTTTGAAACCCAGCGCGACGAACGCGTTGGCCTGCTGCCGGCTGCCGGCAAAGGCATGTGCGATGCCACTCCAGCCAAGTCCGGCGGCCGGCGCCAGCAGACGCAGGCCGCGCAACAGCCGATCTGCCGAACGGCGCACGTGCAGGATGACCGGCAGGCCGTACTTGCGGGCCAGTCGCAGCTGCGCCAGATAAAAGTGCTCCTGGCGCTCGCGCATCGCGGGTGTGCACAATGCCGGCACGAAGAAATCCAGGCCGATCTCGCCGACGGCCACCAGGCGCGGGTCGCCGATCGCATCGCGCAGCGCCTGTTCGAGCAGGTCCAGGTCACCGTCGCCGGCCTGTGGCACATACAGGGGGTGGATGCCCAGCGCATAACTGTCGCCTGCAGCATGGGCCAGATTGCGCACGGCCGCAAAGTTTGCAACCTCGACGGCCGGAATCGTGCAATGCGCCACACCTTGGGCCCGCGCGCGCGCGCGCACCTGCAATACGTCGCCGGCGAACTCCGGCGCGTCCAGATGACAATGGGTATCGATCCAATTTTCCATACAGGGAAAACCCTCTAATTCAAGCGCAGGCTTTGACACTAGATTGTCATGGGACTGTCACCACCGCGCACTACGCTTGTGTCCGCGCAACAAGCCATTTTCATCCACCCTAGGAATCACCATGAAAACCAGAATTACCCTCATCGCGGCCGCGCTGGCCATCGGCCTCGCAGGTGCCGCCAGCGCCCAGGAAAAGACCTTGCGCCTGCTGACCTGGGGCGACTACGTGCCCGCTGATGTCAAGGCGCAATTCGAGAAGGAAAGTGGCTATACGGTCGAGATCACCCTGTCGAACAACGAGGAGATGATCTCCAAGCTGCGCGCCACCGGTGGCGCCGGTTTCGACCTGGCCCAGCCGTCGCAGGACCGCATCACCGGCCCGCAACAGGAATTCAAGATCTATAAGGCGATGGACCTGTCCAAGGTCAAGTCGGATCTGTTCATCCCGTCCATGCTCGCGGCCACCAAGAAAAACACCACACTGGCCGGTAAGGTCTATGGCCTGCCCCACATCTGGGGCACCGACGGCCTGGGCGTCAACACCAAGCTGGCCAAGATGGTCGACTATCCCGATCTGTGCAAGGCTGAATACAAGGGCAAGACGGCCGTACGTCTCAAGCGCCCGACGCTGCTGGCGTTTGCCTTCGCTGCCGGCAAGGACCCGTTTGCGCTGTACAACAATCCCAAGGCCTACAGCGCGCTGATGGACAGCGTTGGCAAGACCCTGATCGCCTGCAAAGGCAACCTGAAGTTCTTCTGGGACAACAAGGACCAGGTCAACAACGGCATGCTGACCGACGAGCTGGTGGGCGCCATGTTGTGGGATACCGGTGGCTGGAAACTCAACGGCCAGAAGCCCGAAATCCAGTTCATCGCACCAAAGTCCGGCGCACTGGGCTGGATCGACACCTTCGCGATTCCGGCCAAGGGCAAGAACGACGCTGCCGCCTACGCCTGGATCAACTTCAACATGCGCCCCGAGGTCGCCGCCAAGGTGTCCGCATCGGCCGGCAATTTCACCGCCTCCAAGGGCGCGGACAAGCTGGTGGACGAGAAACTAAAGGCCCAGTTCGCCGCCAGCTTCCCGCCGGCAGCACTGGACAACGTGAAGTGGTACCCGGCCGTCCCTGCCGGTCTGGAAGAGATCGAGGGCCGGGTGCTGGACCGCATCAAGGCCGCCAACTAGGCCCGGCGTCCCCACCGGATGCCCCAAGCCGATCTTGAAGCCCGGCGTGTCGCCAAGCGCTACGCCGGGCTGATCGCTGTCGACGAACTGTCTTTTTCGGTCGACCGCGGCAGCTTTTTCTCCATCCTGGGCCCATCGGGCTGCGGCAAGACCACGCTGCTGCGCATGATCGCCGGGTTTCTCGCGCCCGATTCCGGCGACGTGCTGATCGGCGGCCAGTCGATGGACCAGGTGCCGCCCAACCGCCGGCCGGTGAACATGGTGTTCCAGCACCTGGCGCTGTTCCCGATGATGAGCGTCGGCGAAAACGTCGGTTACGGCCTGGCGCGCCGTGGCATGGCCCGCAAGGACATCGCCCAGCGTGTCGGGGCCATGCTCGAACGCGTCAGCCTGCCTGGCTCCCAGGACAAACGCGTCGAACAGCTCTCGGGCGGGCAGAAGCAGCGGGTGGCGATCGCACGATCACTGGTGCTCGAGCCCACGCTGCTGCTGCTCGACGAGCCGCTGGGCGCACTCGACCTCAAGCTGCGCGAGCACATGAAGATCGAGCTCAAACAACTGCAGGCCGATTTTGGAACCACCTTCGTCTACATCACCCATGACCAGTCGGAGGCACTGGTGCTGTCCGACCATGTCGCGGTCATGAACAAGGGCCGGTTCGAGCAGGTCGGAACGCCGCAGTCGCTGTATTACGAGCCCCAGACACCGTTTGTTGCCGGCTTTGTCGGCGCCAACAACCAGATCGCAGGACGCGCCAGCCAGGTCAGCGGCGACCTGGTGGAACTCACGACCGACATGGGCCTGCGACTGTTTGCACGGCGCAAGGGCGAGGTGGCCGAAGGCGCCGCGGCAACCGCCTTTGTGCGACCCGAAGTGGCGACACTGGCGCGCAAGGTCGATGACCTTCCCTCGAACCAGCCGCGTTTCACGGCCACCGTGGCCAGCCTGCTGTTTGACGGTGCCAATTCCGCGGTGCTGGTGCGCGAGCAGCACTCCGGCACCGAGTTCCACATCGCCTTGCCGCAGACCGGGCAATTCGCCGACCTGCGCGTCGGCGAGGACATCGGCTTTGGCTTCGACCCGGAACGCGCCCTGTGTTTCCCGGCGATACCGTCCCGCGTCGGCTGAGCCGGGCTGCCGCACCATGAACCGCAACCGCCTGCTGCTGGGCCTGCTGATGGCGCCGGCGCTGCTGTGGCTGTTCGGCCTGATCGTGCTGCCCCACGTGGACCTGGCCATCCTGTCGCTGCGCGCGCGGGTGGCGCCCGGCGAATACGCGCCCAGCCTGCGCCAGTACGAGACCTTCATCGACGAGCCACTGTATTGGCACACCTTCGTGCGCACCGCCGTGATGTCGATGATCGCGACACTCTTCACGCTGCTGCTGGCGTTTCCGATTGCCTGGACCATCGCCAAGATCGCACGCGGACGCACGCGTTCACTGATGTTCGTTTTGTGCCTGATACCGTTCTGGGTGTCGGAGACCGTACGCACACTGGGCTGGATGATTCTGCTGCGCGAATCGGGCGTATTGCCTGCGCTGCTGGTGCAAATGGGCCTGACCGACGTGCCGGTCGAGTTGTTGTATCGCGACGCCACTATCCTGGTCGGCCTGGTCTACACCTCGATGCTGTTCATGGTGGTGCCGCTGATCGGCGCGCTCGAGAGCCTGGACGATACGCTGATCGAGGCCGCCTACGACCTGGGCGGCAACGGCTGGTCGATCCTGCGCCAGATCATCATCCCGCATGCCGCGCCGGGCATCGTGGCCGGCTGCATCGTGGTGTTCATGCTGACCCTGGGCAACTACCTCACACCCACCCTGCTCGGCGGCAAGAACTCGCTGTGGTTCACCGAGCAGATCTATACCCAGTTCATCACCCGTTTCAACTGGGAGCAAGGCGCCGCCTTCGGTTTCCTGTTGCTGGTGTTGTCCAGTGCCATCGTCTGGCTGGGTCTGAAACTCTCCGGCCAGCAGTTCGGCGATGTGATGCGACGCGCATGATCCCCTCCCTGCCCCGCCCTGCCTGGCTGCGCACCGGTACCGTGGTGTATGCGTTGCTGTTCTTCACCTTCCTGTTCCTGCCGCTGCTGGTGGTGGCGGCATTTGCGTTCAACGATGCGCCTTATCCGGCGCCGCCGTGGCGGGGTTTCACGCTGGACTGGTTTGTCGGTGGCACCGGGCCCGATCGGATCGGCCTGTTTGCCGACGGCCCGCTGCTGGCCAGCATCTGGACCAGCGTCGTCGTGGCGCTGTGGGTCACGCTGCTGTCGGTGCTGGTGGGCACGGCCAACGCCTTTTTGCTCGAGCGCGCCAGCTTCAAGGGCAAGGCAGCTATGTCGATGCTGATGCTGGCGCCGCTGGTGATTCCGGGCGTGATCCTGGGCATCTCCATCCTGGCGTTCGCCAGCCGGCTGGCCCAGTTTGCCGACGACACCTGGGGCCTGGAACTGGAGTTTCTGCGCCCGGGCCTGCCGCTGGTGATCCTGGGTCAGTTCTCCTACATTGTCGCCATTGCCACGCTGACGATCAGCGCGCGGCTCAAGCGTTTCGACCGCACGCTCGAAGACGCCGCCTACAACCTGGGTGCCAGCCGCAGCGCGGTGTTGTGGACCATCACCTTGCCGTATCTGCGGCCTTCGCTGATCGGCGCGGCAGCGATCGCCTTCCTGATGTCGTTCGAGAATTTCAATACCACGCTGATGCTGGTGGGCTCCGATCCGCCGCTGACGGTGATGATGTACGGCCGCATGCGCGAAGGCGCCACCCCGGTGCTCAACGCGGTCAGCCTGTTCCTGATGATGGCATCTGCAGCCATCGCGCTGGTGCTGATGCGCCGCGCGCCGGATCCGAAGTCCTGAGCACCAGACATGAAGATCCTTGCCCTGTCGGGCAGCCTGCGCCAGGCCTCTATCAATTCCGCGCTGCTGCGCGCCGCAACGCGGTTCGCGCCACCGGGGGCGTCGGTCACGCTGTTCAATGGGCTGGGCAAGCTGCCGCTGTTCAATCCGGATCGGGAGGAAACGCCGCCGCGCACCGTCACCCGGTTTCGCGCGCGGGTGGCGGCGTCCGACGCACTGCTCATAGCCAGCCCGGAGTATGCCCATGGCGTCACCGGAACGATCAAGAATGCGTTGGACTGGCTGGTCGGTTTCGAGCCCTTCGCCTGCAAGCCGGTTGCGGTGCTCAACGCATCGTCCCGCGCCCACCATGCAGATGCAGCGCTGCGCGAGATCCTCAAGACCATGGCTGCTGCCATCGTCGAGCCTGCGTCGGTTCTTGTTCCGCCGCTGGGCGCCAACCCTGCCGATGCGCTGGCCTTCGACCACGCTGTCGAGCAACCGATCCGGGAGACGCTGACAGCCTTGTGCGACGCGGTGCGCCTGCACCGGACATCGACACACGCCGTATTCACGTTGTCGTGACCGGTGTCAGGCCGGCACACGGTTGCACAGCGTCCGGCCCTCGGTGGTTCGTCCCGTTGTCAGTCCATTGGCGCTTGGAGCGGACGAGACCGCAGCGACATCCGCGCGGGTGGTTTTGCCGGCACCAGCGGCCACACCACGCGGCGTGTCGCACGCATGTCGTTGGCGTGAAAACAGGTCTCGGTGAAATCTGCCTGCGCGCGGCCCAGTCGGACCAGGCTGCTGGCACGGGTGCCGTAGTCTGATCCGGCCACGAATGCGCAGGACAACACACGTTCGCGTTCCAGCGTGATGCCGGTCTGTGGCAACAAGGCGTCGGGTGGGATGGTTTCGTCGCGCAGCAACGCCAGCAAGGCCGCATCGGTCGCAAGCCCGTTGCCCACCAGCTCAGCGAGTCCATTCTTCAACCGCGTCAATTTCAGCCACGGCGTATCGAAATCGGCGTTGGACAAAGCTCCGAAACCGGGTGCGCACTCGACGATGCGGGCTTCCCGACTTTGCAAGCCCAGCAGCCGCTGGCCATCGAACACCAGCAGATTGAACGGGTTGTAATACGCGGCAACGTCGGCGACTTGCGCCAGGTAGGCGTGTGCGGCGAGTTCAGTGTTGAGGAAGTCTGTCACCAGTGCGCCGCGCGACGGCGTGCCGGCACAATAGTGCGCCAGCAGTGCGAAGTGGTGCACCATGTGGGACGACAGGAACAGCAACTCCCGTCCAATGGTCGAAGCAGCGCTGATCTCGAATTCACCCTCGAACCCTGCGCAGGAAACGACCTGCACCGCGGCATCCAGCGGATACGGTTCGCGTGTCGCAGCGGCGATGGCGCGCAGTCGGTCTTGCAATACGTTCAGTCTGGCGATCGCCACCAGGGGCTGACTTTGCAGGATCTGGTCACGTCGACGCACATCGTATTGCACCGTGCCAGACGGAAAGAATTCCAGCCCGAGCACAAACGCGTCGTAATGGTCGATCAGGTGCCGGATGTGCGGTCCGACCACCTGCGCATAACGAAAGTCGGATGAGGCATCCTGCTTCAGGCGCTCGATCACATGGATCGCTTGTGCGATCAGGTCTGCGTTGTAACACCAAAACAAGGGTGCCGAATTTCGGTGTTGCATGGCCTGACCCTGCGTCGGTACGGAAAGTGCGGTTGCCTGAGGGCCAGGCGACTCTGCGCTGGCACCTCGCTGACGCCCGGCCGGCTTGCCAGCCCATGTCATCTCGGTCACCGCAGGGGTCGGTTGCCACGCGCGGGCTTGGGGTTGGAGTTCAAGCATGGTCAGCGCACGCCGGCACGAACCACGGGAGTACTGCGAAATGCCAGGCCGGCGCCGCGAACGCGTTGCCATACGCGCCAGCCCAGCAAGACTGCAATGACGCCGGCATAAACGAACACCTCGGCAAAATTGTTCTTGCCCGAGCGCATCCAGAAGAAATGCAGCAGCCCCAGACCCGCAATCGCATACACCAGTTTGTGCAGGCGCCTTGGGCGCCAACGGCCTGACCGCGGCGGAGGTCGAGCAGTTGAAAATCGACCTGCGGGACGCGGTCAGCCATTCCTTCGAAAGCCGCTTTGAACCAGCCACCAAAGCCGGCCCCGGCGTGTTGCGGGTGCGGTTTGCCATCACAGGCATCGCCAAATCCAGCCCCGGTCTCAATACCGTGCTGGCGGTGCTGCTGGTACCACTGGCCAACGGTGGTGCGGCGACCGAGGGAGAAGTACTGGACAGTGACTCCGGCGAGCGACTGGTGGCCGTTGTGGCATCGAGCAACGGTTCGTTGCTCAAAGGCGAATTCGCAGGTTTCTTCTCGGAATTCGGACACGCCGGGCAACATTTCATCAGACAGGCCGACTTCCTGCGCGACAGGGTGGCCCAGGGCCGCAGCCGACTCGGCAACGGCCCGCAATCGCCCGCGTAGCTGTGACTGCTTGATCGGGCAGGCGCCCCCGGTCAGACATGGCCCGCGAACAATCAGGACACGGGTCCTCCCTCAGTGCCTGGTCAATTGCACGAGCCAGCCCAGCCATACCGAGCGCCGCATCCACAACAGGGTGGCGCAACAAATCCAGACGCCACAGGCCAACATGAAGAGTTCGCCGCCGTCGCTGCTGCCATCGGTGTTCACGACGGCCACGCCCAGTGGCGTGAACAGGTGAAAAAAGATGGCACCACCGATGACACCCAGACCCATGGCGGCACCCAGCACCTGCACGGCGCGCTGGCGCGACATGGCAGCGCCAAGCAGCAACAGGACCGAGGCCATCAGCTCGAAGCTTCCCACCACCTTGGCCGAAAAGATACCGCCCGGCGCAAACACCCCGGGGAATCCGAGCGACGCAGCCCAGGGGTCGAGCTTGACCTGGAAGATGTACACCGTCTCGGGTGCACCGGTGAACTTGAAAAACAGTGACTGGATAAAGGCGAAGGCGACGAAAAGTGTCAACAGCCAGTGGCCATAACGTTTGAGCCAGAACATGGTGATGCCTCCTGCATGGGGTGGGTCTTTGGGCCGGGCTTACTTCTTCAACAGGGCCTGGAACTTCGCGTCGGCCTGCTTGATGTAGCCGACCGGGTCCTTGAGCCATTTGGCCTGTACGTCCGCGTCATAGTTCAAATACAACTTTCCGTCGAGAATCTTGAACTTGTCGGGCTCGATGCTGACCAACGCATCCTGCGTCACGCCGTAGGCGCAATAACCACCGTACTGAGGGGCGTATTTCTCAGGATCGGCCTTGAACAGGTCGAGATGCGACTGCGAGGCAAACTTCCACTTCGCGCCGAGATAGTCGAACACCAGATTGTCCTGGCCTTTGACCGGCTTTCCGTCGGTGAAATAGGCCACCGGGTCATAACCCAGGATGGCAGTGTCGGCGCGGCCACTGAACAGGCCGGGTTTGATCGTATTGGCCGGTGGTGCGGCCAGCGCTGCGGTGCCGGCAAACATGGCTCCGGCGGCAAGCGCCAGAACAAGACGGCGGTTCAGGGGACGGCGGGTGGATGAGCTCATGGTGTTTCCCGGTTGGCTTGACGAATTGTGGGCGTTACAGGAACTTCGTCGGTCAAACCGGTCCGCAATTACACGAAATCAATATCCCGCCAAAATTCCGTTGCAGTGACGGATGCACCGAATCTGATGTACTGCGCTGGAACCCTGACGAACGGACCAGCCCCGGGTCAGGCACACCGGCCATGCCACGCGAAACAGGACCAGTTCTTCCAGGCGTTGCAAGCCTGCGTGGACTGTCTGCCGACGCCGGTGAACCGCGGGATTGCCCGGCAAACACCCCGCAAAGTGCTCTGTCACCGTCAATTGCCGTGCACGGACCCGGGAACCGTGATACCGTCATTTTCAGTTGCTCAACCCTTGCCACAGGTGACACGATGCGCAGGCCTGCCCTTTACAGTCGCTCCCGTTCTCACGATGCTGTGGCGCAGCCCGTGGCCTCGCCGGATGCCGAGATTGCCGCCCGGCGCTTGGCCCGGCACGCACGCTGGCGCAGCAATGCCGCCGACCCGCGCTTTCTCTGGATCGCCATCGGCATCCTGTGTGCGGCATTGCTGCTGGTGGCCGCCAATCTGGTGCGCCAGACACCGCGCGTGCTGACCCAGGAAGACATCGACTCCGCTGTGCTCAAGACCCTGGAAACCGCCAATCTGCCGTCTGCCGCGGCCCGCGCGGCGCAGTTGATCGGTCCGTCGGTGGTGCGCGTCATGAGTTACGAGAAGGGGACCAACGGCCGGGAAGACATCGAACGCGGTGTCGGCACCGGCGTCGTCATCGTCGACAAGGGCGTGATCCTGACCAACCTGCATGTGGTCAGTGGCGCCGACACGATCAAGGTGGTATTTGCCGACGGCCTGGAGTCCGAGGCCTCGATCAAGGGCGTGCAGGCCGAAGACGATCTGGCCGTGTTGCAGGCCCACAAGATACCCGACGACCTGATCGCCGCGACGATGCGCTCGACCGCAGAACTGATGCCGGGCGACCAGGTGGTGGCGGTCGGCTTTCCGTTCGGCATCGGCCCGTCGACGTCGGCCGGCGTGGTCTCCGGACTCAAGCGCTCCTTCCGCTCGCCCGAAGGCAAGCAGGAAATGACCAACCTGATCCAGTTCGACGCTGCCGCCAACCCCGGCAATTCGGGTGGGCCGCTGGTCACCATGGAAGGCCACGTGGTGGGCATCGTCACCGCCATCCTCAATCCCGGCGACCAGCGCACCTTCATCGGCATCGGATTTGCCGTTCCGATCGAGAACGCGGCATCCGCCGCCGGACTGCACCCGTTCTAGGCGGGCACACCGCCTGCCGCGCCACATCCGTTACCACCCACCGCACGACACAGGAGCTGACATGGATCCCCAGACGACAACCGGCGAAGAAACTGCTGAACTGATGGAGCAGATCCTGTACGAGGTCAAGCGCGTCGTGGTAGGCCAGGACCGCTTTCTGGAACGGGTCATGGTGGCGATGCTGGCACAGGGTCACCTGCTGGTCGAAGGTGTGCCCGGGCTGGCCAAGACGCTGACCATCAAGACGCTGGCCAACACCATTCGTGGCAATTTCAAGCGCATCCAGTTCACGCCCGACCTGGTGCCGGCCGACCTTGTCGGTACCCGCATCTACAACCAGAAAACCGGCGAATTCGGCACCTCGCTGGGACCGGTGTTCACCAACCTGCTGCTGGCCGACGAGATCAACCGCGCACCGGCCAAGGTCCAGAGTGCGCTGCTCGAAGTGATGCAGGAGCGCCAGGTCACGATTGCCGGCGAGACACACAAGGTTCCTGAGCCTTTTCTGGTGATGGCCACGCAAAACCCTATCGAGACCGAAGGCACCTATCCGCTGCCCGAAGCCCAGGTGGACCGCTTCATGATGAAGGTGCTGGTCGACTACCCCACCGACGAAGAGGAGTTCGTCATCGTGCAGCGGGTGACCGGCCCGGCTGTCAGCGCCAATCCGGTGGCCACGACCGAGCAACTGGCCAGGCTGCAAGGCATCTGTCGCAAGGTCTATGTCGATCCCTCGCTGATCCAGTACGCGGTCAAGCTGGTGTCGGCCACCCGCACGCCCGAGAAACATGGCCTCAAGGAACTGGGCCGTTTCATCACCTATGGCGCCAGCCCGCGTGCCACCATCAACCTGACCGAGGCAGCGCGTGCGCTGGCCATGTTGCGCGGCCGCACCTATGTATTGCCGCAAGACATGAGTGACCTGGTGCCCGACGTGTTCCGCCACCGTATCGTGTTGTCGTACGAAGCGCTGGCCGAGGGGCTCAGCGCCGACGCCATCGTCGGCAAGATCATGGCGCGGATCGCCGCACCGCCCAAGCCGCTGGAACACGAAGCCCTGGCCGCCTGAGACCGCCATGTTCGGCCTGTTCAAGTCCCGCAAGCCGCCGCCGGCGCCGGCGGCGACAGCGCTTGCAATGCCGGCATCCAAAGGCGCGGAACACGTGCTGCGCCGGCTCGAGTGGACGGTCATCCGCCGGCTCGACGGCCTGTTGCAGGGCGACTACCGCACCTTGTGGCGCGGCACCGGGCTGGATCTGGCCGACCTGCGCGAATACCAGCACCACGACGACGTGCGCCACATCGACTGGAACGTGACCGCACGGCTGCAGATCCCGCATG
>Ga0154020_10005475_pt1 | contig 14956 bp, 15 predicted proteins | sample Klosneuvirus_201_FD_109709 | JGI IMG/M metagenome (GOLD analysis project Ga0154020, IMG submission 109709) | Active sludge microbial communities from wastewater, Klosterneuburg, Austria - Klosneuvirus_20160825_MG | ecosystem: Engineered > WWTP > Aerobic digester > Activated sludge | place...
GAGCTCCGGAGACGTGCCGTCGCCCGGCACGACGAGGCTCTTGCCCGGGTTCGCCTTCAGGTCGTCCACGAGCGCGCCGAGGAGCTTCGAGGCCCGGCCGTCGAGCGACGGCTTGGTCCCGGAGGCCGCGCCCGTCTCGACGGCCAGCGCCAGGGCGAAGCGCTCCACTTCCGAGGCCGGAAGGGCGAGCCTGTGGTCGGCGAGGGTGCCGGTGTTCGTGGGGCAGCTCTCGATCGAGTAGAGCCGGCACATCGGCTCGTGCTCCGTGCCCTTCTCCGCGGAGACCTTCCGGCGCGAGATGAAGTCGTGGGCGTAGCGAACGGCGCCGGGACCCTCGGTGAGGAAATCGGCCTCGAGCGTCACGACGACGTTCGCCTTCGTGACGTCGTACCGCGTCTCGACCACCTCGCCGAAGGCCAGGAGCGAGCCGGCGCGCGCGCTGTCGCGTCCGGCCGGGTCGTACTGGTGCCACTTCGCCTTCGGATAGGTCTTCAGCACGTCGCGGAGCTGGGCCGCGAGCGTGGGCGACGCGACGGTCTCGGTGAGGAGACGCAGCCCCGCGCCCTGGATGGACGCCTGCGATTTCACCGCCGCCTGCAGCTCGGTGACGAAGTGGCTCCAGCTGCGGATCTCGCCGAGCCGGGTGGTGACCTGGGCACGGTCAGGGTCGTACAGCGTGAGGATGGACGCCTGCGTGAAGGCGTCGGTCGCGCCGAGGCTGGCCGGGTGATCGGGATTCCCTTCGATCTTCGTGGGCCGGCCCATGTGGCTCTCCACGAGGATCCCGGTGGCGTAGCCCTGGTGCGTGGCGGCGGTCGCGAAGAAGAGCGGCTTGCCGGGGATGACCTCCTCCGGCTGCTTCACGTAGGGGACGATCTTCTCGGTCGGCTGGCGGGTGCAGGCGGCGAGGCCCGCCAGGCCCAGGGAAGCGCCCATCAGCTCGACGAACCGGCGCCTCGAAAAGCCCTTCTCCTCGTCGTTCCACTCGGAGGCCTGGCGCGGGAACTCGCGGCCGAGGAGGTCCCCGAACCCGGGGGTCTCGGCGAGCTCCTCGAGGCTCCGCCAGTACCGGGGACCGGCCGACTTCGCCAGCGTCTCGCGGACGTCGGTGAGCTCGAGCCGCGGGGCCGTTCCCGGCGTCGAATCGCCGCTCACCGGTGGCACTTCTCGCAGGTGGTGAGGCTCAGGGGCCCCCGGATGCCGTACTGGGCGACGAGCTGCTTCCCGAGCGTTGCCTGGTCAGCCGCCTTCCATCTCATGTTGAAGACTTCCTCTTTCGGGCGGACGAACTTCTCCGGGTTTCGATGGCACTCCAGGCACCACTCCATCTGGAGCGACGCGTGCTGACGGGTGAGCTGCATCTGGTCGATCGCGCCATGGCACGACGTGCAGCCGACACCTTTCGACACGTGGATGCTGTGGTTGAAGAAGACGAAGTCGGGCAGGTCGTGGACCCGGCTCCACTCGATCGGCTTGTTCTGCTTGAAGCTGGAACGGACCGGCTCCAGCATGGGGCTGTCGTTCCAGATCAGCTTGTGGCAGTTGTAGCAGGTGGTGGTGGGGGGGATGCCCGCGTAGGCGGCCGTCTCGACCGACGTGTGGCAGTAGCGGCAGTCGATGCCGAGACCGGAGACGTGGTGCTCGTGGCTGAACGGAATCGGCTGCTTGATGGTGACCCCGGCCCCGGTGTTGTAGGCCGAACGATTCAGGACGGACAGCACCCAGCCGAGGCCTGCCACGATGAAGACCCCGCCCAGAATGCTGATGCGGGCGATGTAATTCGTACTCCGATGGAAGATTTGAGACATTCCTCAACCTTCGAGAAGTCGTTTTGAGACCGGCGCAAGATATTTGGTTACGAGGGAATAGGCAAGATGCATCAGAGAGACGCCTGAAAAACGACCCGCTCCCGCTCCCGCTCCCGCTCCCGATCGGTCCCGGCCTCCGGCTCAGGGGTATTCGGGAGCGGGGCGACGGCGGGAGCGGGAGCGGGAGGGGGACGAACCTACCGGACGGTGAAGGAGGTCGAGCGCTTTCCCTCTCCGTGGCGGCCGTCGCGCGACCGGACCTTCGCGAGGTCCAGCGTGACGGTGATCGTCTCGCCCGGCTGGAAGTCGCGCTCCGGCGCGAAGCGGACGAGCTGCTCCTCCTGCCGGTAGGAGACGCTTCCCGGGATCTCGCCCGTCTTCGAGCCGAGCGCCAGGACGGCGTCCCCATCGAGCTCGTCGGTGTCCACCGGCGTCGACATCAGGAAGTTCGCCGTGACGCGGCGGGCGGCGACCACGGAGCCGGGCGCCGGGTAGACGTCGACGGCGGTGGGCGACTCGACGGCCTCGTGCCCGTCCGCGGCCCGTAGGGAGATGTCCGTGATGACGAGGGCGACGTCCAGGTCCGGCAGCGGGGGCGGCGAGGGGAGGTCCGCGTCCTTCAGGAGGTCGATGGACAGGATGACCAGCACGATGATCGTGATGGCCGCCAGGACGATCCAGAGGATCGGCACCTTCCGGAGGATCACCTCGAGCGTGGCCTGCTGCCCCGCCTTCACGTCGAAGGTCTTGTCCGCAGCCTCGGAGAGGGCCTCCACGTCTCCCTGCTCGTTGATCCGCTTCGTGATGGACAGCCGGTACCTTCCCGGAGGAACCGAAGGGAGCTCGAAGCCCGACGCCATCGTCCGCGCGACGGAGCGTTCGCCTCCCCCCTCCACGCGGAAGAGCTCGCTGAAGATGGGGAGGGGATAGGGCTCGCCCTTCTTCCTCGCCGCCGGCTTCTCGAAGATCGTCACCTTCACGGCCGCCGACGACTCCGTGTCGGCCAGTTCCGTCCTTTCGATTCCGATCGACACGCAGCCGTCCAGCGCCATCGGCGCGAGGCAGAGGAGGACGATTCGGGCTATCGTGCGGAGGATCGGGGCCCTCATGCCGCGAGTCTAGGCCAGGCGCTTGCATGGGGGGTAGCTGAGGATGGCAATCGCCATCTGCGGAGGACAGATGAAACCACTCAACTCGCTGGCTCTCGCGGCCCTGGTCGCTTTCGGTCCCGTGTCGGGGGCGGCTGCGGCCGAGCCGGAGGTGAGACGGCTGGGGAAGACCCTCGTCCAGCACAAGGACGAAGTGGCCAAGGTCGTGGTGAGCACGAAGTTCGCGAACACGCAGCTGGACAAGGCGTGGATCTTCTTCGACGCGCGGTTCTCGGCCGAGGGGGGCGAACCCGTGCGGGTCGGGCGCGAGGACATCTCGCTGGTCGTACCCGGCGGCACGCGCCTCAACATGCCCTCGCAGAGAGCGCTGGCGGACGAGGTGAAGGACATGCGCTTCCTCATGAAGAAGGCCGATATCTCTCGCGAACCCCTGGACGACTACTTCCCGGGGCGCGAGCGCTTCGAGCAGATCAGCTTCTTCGTGGTGCCGGGCGAGCGGATCGTCTTCGACGAGTTCACCGTGAGCCGCGAGACGCTGGCCGGAGGGGTGCTCTTCTTCAAGACCCCGATGGGAACCTGGGAGCCGGGGCGCTACTCGCTCGAGATCCGGAACAAGTGGATCAACGCCTCGCTCCCGTTCGACCTTCCGGCGTCGCCTTTCGACAAGGACTCGAAGAAGAAGGACCCGAAGTCCGTCCCCTGGTAGCGGCTACTTCCAGCGAAAGATCCGGAGGGCCAGGGCGAAGGTCGTCAGGCCCCAGGCCGACAGGATCAGGAGCTGAGGGACGATCCCCGAGAGGGGGCGTCCCTCGGTCATGACGGCCCGGAGCGCCTCGTTCAGGGCGGTGAGCGGCAGCGCCCGGATCAGCGGCTGCGCGGCGTCGGGGAAGCGCTCCGACGAGAAGAAGACGCCAGAGAGGAGCCACATCGGGACCATCACCAGGTTCCCGAGACCGCTCACGGCCTCGATGGTCTGCGCGCGCGACGCCACCAGCAGGCCGAGGCCGCAAAAAGCCGCCGCACCCAGGAGGCAGGTGAAGGTGAGCGTGACGAGCGAGCCATTCACCGCCACGCCGAACGCGATCCACCCGAACGCGACGAGGATCGCCACCTCGGCCACCAGGAAGACGAGCCGCGCCAGCATCTGCGAGACGAGGTAGTCGCTCCGCCGCATCGGCGTGGCGACGAGCCGCTTCAGGAGCTTTCGCGTCCGCGCGCTGACGATCGAGAAGCCGATCCCCCAGATGCCGGTTCCCATCAGGTTCATCCCGAGAAGGCCCGGGATGAGGAAGTCGATGTACCGGGAGCCCGGCTCCTTCACCAGCTCGTCCTTCGCCGTCAGCACGTCCGCGCGTCCCGAGGCGCGCTGGAGCGCGTCGTCCACCTCGAGCCGCGCGGTGCGGGCGTCGGGCCGGGTCGGGTCGTAGAGGTAGACGAGGCCGGGCTTCGACGCGTCCGGAACGATGAGGAGCGAGATCTTCCCGGTCCGCAGGCCCTCCCGGCCGCGGGCCTCCGTGTAGAGGCGCGGCTGGAGCGACGGCGAGCGCGACAGGCTGGCCAGGATCTCCGCTGAGCCGGCCCCCTCGATGACGCCGACCGGCATCCGGTCCGGCGGTTTCTCGCGAAAGGCGAGACCGAGCGCCACGGCCAGGAGCACGGGGAACGCGAAGACCCAGAAGATCGCCTCCGGCTCGCGGAGGAACTCGCGGACCCGGGCGAGCGTCAGCTCGACGAGCGCCGGCCGCGCCCGCGGGCCGTCACTCATCGCGGAGCTCCCTTCCGGTGAGCGACACGAAGAGATCCTCCAGCGTGGCCCGGTGCGTCGAGAGGTGGATCAGCTTCGCGCCGCCTCTCTCGACGGCGACGAGGAGCGCCGGCACGGTCTCGGCCAGAGAGCCGACGGCGAGCGACCAGTTCGGCCCGCGCTCCCGGCAATCCGTCACGCCGGGAAGCGCGCGGAGCGTCTCGGCCGCCAGCTTCGGCTCGGACGCGAACTCGATCACGTTCGCGGCGTGCAGCTCGGCGATCAGCTCGGGCGGCGTACCGAGCGCGATGATCCGCCCCTTGTCGACGATCGCCACGCGGTCGCAGAGCCGCTCCGCCTCGTCCATGTAGTGGGTCGTCAGGAGGACCGTCCCACCCGCTTTTCGAAAGCGGATCACGAGCTCCCAGAGCTGGAGCCGGCTCTGGGGGTCGAGGCCCGTCGTCGGCTCGTCGAGGAAGAGGAGCTCGGGGTCGCCGACGAGCGCGCAGGCGACGGCGAGCCGCTGCTTCTGTCCGCCCGAGAGCTTCCCGAATCGGGCGTCGCGCTTCTCCGTGAGCGAGAGCTGCGCCATCAGCTCGTCCGGGTCGCGCCCGGTCCGGTAGAACGATCGGAAGAGCTGCAGCGTCTCGCCGACCGTCTGCTTGTCGTTCAGCTGCGTCTCCTGGAGCGAGATCCCCAGCCGCTCGCGGAGGTCGTGCCCGTCGCCGCCCCAGCTCTGGCCGAGCACCTCCACCTCGCCCGCGTCCGCCTCGGTGAGCCCCTCGAAGATCTCGATCGTCGTCGTCTTTCCGGCGCCGTTCGGGCCGAGCAGCCCGAAGCACTCGCCTCGAAAGACGGTCAGGTCGAGACCGTCCACGGCTCGGACGTCGCCGAAGCTCTTCTTCAGCCCGAGACAGCGGAGGGCGATGGGACGCGTCAAGCGACGGAGAATACCTGGCGTGGGGATTCGGTCGGCCCGTTAGACCTTGGCAGGGAACCCCGGAAACAGGCCGGAAGCCGGTGCCACGCCTCGAGTTGTGATGAAGGTCATGACTCCGGCGTCGCTGCAAAGCCAGACCTCCAGAGCGCCTGCCGTGAAGTAGAGACCTGTCTTGAGCTCTATCTCGCCCGGGGAGTTCGAGGGCGACAGGATCTCCACGCACAGTCCCGGAGCGCTCGGGTAGGGCGTATCGAACCCGTGGGCCGCGATGAACTCGCGAGAGGCCCATGCGACGTCCGCGACCTTGACGCCGAGCGGAGTGCTTACCGAGCATTCGGAGATGACCTCGCCGTCTTTCGCCAGGGACGTGAGCTTCGATCCAATGGCCACCTGGTGGCGTCCGTGGCGATTGGATGCGGGGCTCAAAACCGGCTGTCCGAACTCATTGAGCTCGACTTTGAACGGGAGGTTTTGGAGGAAGGGGTTCTCACAGACCTCGGTCCAGTTCATGGCTTTCCCTCATCGTCATGAAGCTACCGTCCGGGGATTCGGAAAGCAAGGAGCCGACCCGCCTGGACCTCCGGAGCCGGTGGCCGCGGAGAATCGGCCGCGTCGCAGTCGACGGAGAATACCTGGCGTGGCCGTTCTCAAGAGCTCCTTGATCGTCTTCGTCGCCCTCGCCGCGCTCCTGATCGTGGCGCTCCGGTTCCTCGTGTCGCGGAGCCTCCTCTTCCCCGCCTCTCAGGATCCGCTCCCCGGGACTCTGCCTGGCGGGAAGATCGTCTCGTACCGGACGGAGGACGGACTCACGCTGCGGGGCGTCTCCCTCTCCTCGGAAAGGAAGGACGCCCCGGGCGTCGTCTTCTTCCACGGGAACGGCGAGGCGGCCGTGCACGACATCCCGCTCGGTCAGCGGCTCGCGGAGCTGGGGCTGGATGTCTTCCTCGCCGAGTACCGCGGCTACGGGGGATGTCCCGGGTCGCCCTCGGAGGCGGGGCTCTTCCTCGACGGGGATGCCGCCATCCGCGCCGCGGGCTTTCCGGAAGACCGGCTCGTCATCGTGGGGCGTTCTCTCGGCACCGGTGTGGCCGCCGAGATGGCGGTCCGCCACCCGGCGAGGCTCGTCCTCCTGATCTCGCCCTACACGTCCGTCGCGGCCATGGGCCGCTTCGTCGTCGGTCCGCTCGCGCCGCTCGTCGTCCGCGATCGGTTCGACACGCTCTCGAGGGTGTCGCGCATCCGGAGCCCGCTCGTCGTCGCGCACGGCACGGCGGACGAGGTCATCCCGTTCCGGATGGGTGAGAAGGTGGCCGCGGCCCGGCCCGGGACGCGGTTCGTCCGCCTGGAAGGAAAGTCGCACAACGACTGGAGCGGGCAGGAGGAGCTGGTGCGTGACGAAGTCCTCCGGGCGTGGGCTGGTTCGGTGGCGGAGCCCTGAGGGCTCCGATCGCGTATCATGCGCGGCGGTCTCGCCGGCCGCGTCCGATGTCGAAAACGGCGTTCTTCATGCCCGAGAGCCTCACCATTTTCTTCCCCTGCTACAACGACGCCGGGACCATCGGGTCCCTGGTCACGGGAGCGCACGTCGTGGGGCGGGAATCGGGGCTCGACTTCGAGATCCTGGTCGTGGACGACGGCTCGAAGGACAACAGCCGGCAGATCCTCGAGGCCCTGACCGAGACGTATCCGGAGCTCCGGGTGATCCACCACCCGGAAAACCGCGGATACGGGGCGGTGCTCATCACAGGCCTCACGAATGCGTCGAAGAGCCTCGTCTTCTACACCGACGGCGACGGCCAGTACGACGTCCTGGAGCTCCGGAAGCTCCTCCCGGTCCTGCAAGAGGGTGTGGACGTGGTGAACGGCTACAAGATCTCGCGCAGCGACCCGTTCCACCGCGTGGTCATCGGCGAGGTCTACCTGGCCCTGATGCGCCTCCTCTTCCAGTTCCGGGTCCGCGACGTCGATTGCGACTTCCGGCTCATGAGGAAGTCCGCGCTCGAGAAGATCCACCTCCACCACGCGAGCGGCGTCATCTGCCTCGAGCTCGTCCGGAAGCTGGAGCTCGCCGGTTTTCGCTTCGTCGACTTCCCGGTCCACCACTACCACCGCGTTCACGGCCGCTCCCAGTTCTTCAACTTCAAGCGGCTGTTCGCGACGGCGTTGAACATCTTCCGGCTCTTCTGGGAGATCAACGTCCGGCGGGACACCCCGCGGAACGTGGCCCATCCGGCGTTGCCGCGGACGCGGCCCGAGGTCGTGGCGGCGGGCACGCCTCCGGGATCGCGTTGAAAGACCGCTTCTCCGGGCGGCTGGTCCTCGTGACCGGCGGCCTCGGGTTCATCGGCTCGAACCTGGTCCACCGCATCCTCCAGCAGGGCGCGCGCGTCCGCATCCTCGACGCCCTCACCCCGGGCGACGGCGGGAACCGCTTCAACATCGAGGGCCTCGAAGGGAACGGCGCGCTCGAGGTGATCGTCGGACGGGCCGACGACACGGCCGTGGCGCGCGAGGCGGTCACCGGCTGCGACTTCGTCTTCCACCTCGCCGGCAAGGTGAGCCACGTCGACAGCATGGAGCACCCGCTCGTGGACCTGGCCGACAACGCCGGCTCGACGGTGGCCATACTCGACGCCTGCCGGCGGAGGAACCCGACCGCGCGCGTGATCCTGGCGGGGACACGCCAGGTGTACGGCACCCCGCTCAGCCTGCCGGTGAACGAGGACCATCCCCTCCGCCCCCCGGACTACAACGGCGTCTCGAAGATCGCCGCCGAGGTCTACGCGCGCGTCGCGGCGGACCGGCTCGGCCTCTCCACGGCCGTCCTCCGCCTGACGAACGTCTACGGTCCTCGCCAGCTCGTGGCGCATTCCCGGGCCAGCTTCACGGGCTGGCTCATCCGGAAGGCGATCCGGGGCGAGACGATCCAGCTCTTCGGCACCGGCCTGCAGCGCCGCGACCTCCTCTACGTCCGCGACGCCGTCGACGCCTTCCTCCTCGCCGCCGAGAAGATCCCGGGCAACGGCCTCGCGTGGAACTGCGGGCGCGAGGAGTCGATCTCGCTTCTCGATTTCGCGGAGACGGTGGTGAGGATCGCGGGGTCCGGCGCGATCGAGGTCGTCCCGTTCCCGGAGGATCGGAAGAGGATCGACATCGGCGACTTCTCCACGGACTCGCACCGCCTGCGAGAGGCCACGGGCTGGCATCCGAGGGTTGAGCTGGAAGAGGGCCTCACCCGGACGATCGACTTCTTCCGCGAGCACGGCGAGCGCTACTGGAACGCCACCGCGTGATTCCCTTCTGCGATCTCTCCCGCGCCGCGGCTCTCGAGGCAGAACGCCTTCGCGACGCCTTCGAGCGGGTCCGCGGGCGGGGCCGGTTCATCCTGGGCGCCGAGGTGGAGGCCTTCGAATCCGAGTTCGCCTCGTTCGTGGGGGCCGCTCACGGCGTCGGCTGCGCCAACGGGACCGACGCGCTCACGCTCGCCCTCCTGGCGCTCGGCATCGGGCCGGGCGACGAGGTCCTCACGGTGTCGATGACGTGCGCGCCGACGGCGACCGGCATCCTCCGCTCCGGCGCGACGCCGGTCTTCGTCGACGTGGACGACGAGACCCTGACGATGAGCCCGGCGGCGCTCGACGACGCGCTGTCGGCGCGGACGCGGGCGGTCGTCCCCGTCCACCTCTACGGGCGTCCGGCCGACATGGGTCCGATCGCCGCGTTCGCGTCGAAGAACCGGCTGGCCCTGGTGGAGGACTGCGCCCAGGCGCACGGAGCCCGGTACGCGGGACGTTCCGTGGGGACGTTCGGGCACGCGGCGTCGTGGAGCTTCTATCCGACGAAGAACCTCGGCGCGCTCGGCGACGGCGGGATGGTCACCACGGCCGACCCGGCCGTGGCCGCGCGCCTCGCGCGCCTGCGCGTCTACGGCTACGCGACGCGAAACGACGCGACCGAGCCGGGCCTCAACAGCCGGCTCGACGAGCTGCAGGCCGCGCTGCTCCGCGAGCGGCTGACGGGGCTCCCGTCCGGCAACGAGCGGCGCGCCCGGCTCGCGGCGCGGTACGACGAGCGGTTGCGCGACGTCGTGAGGACGCCGCCCTCGCCGCGGCCCGGGGACGTCCCCGCGAACCACCTCTACGTCATCCGTCTTTCGAATCGGGACCGTGTGCGGCAGGGGCTCTCGGAGCGGGGCGTGGGGACCGACATCCACTATCCGCGCGGCGTCCACCAGCAGCTGGCGTTCGCGAGTTTCCCGAGACGCGAGATCCCGGTGACGGAGAAGGCCGTCACCGAGATCCTGTCGCTGCCCCTCTACCCGGAGCTCTCGGATGCGGAGCTCGAGACGGTCTGCCTCGAGCTCCGCGCCGAAGGGGCGCGCTGACCGACTAGCGGTCGCGCGACGTGGAGCGCCGCTCGCTCGGAGCGGGGGCCGGGGCCGGAGCGGATTGCGCGGGCGGCGCCGGGGCGGGAGCGGAGCGAGGCGACTCGTACGAGCGGGAGGGCGGGGCTTCGTGACGGGGCTCCGAGCGCGGGGCCGGGGCCTCACGGCGGGGCTCCGAACGAGGGGCCTCGTACGAACGGGGCGCCGGGGCTTCGCGACGGGGCTCCGACCGCGGGGGGGCTTCGTACGAGCGCGGGGCCGGGGCTTCGCGGCTGGGCTCCGAGCGGGGGGCCTCGGCGCGGGGCGCGGGCTGCTGCGCGCGCCAGCCGGAGTCGTCCCGGCGGCTGGGGCGCTCTTCGGACCTGGAGCGCTCGACCGGGCGGGGGGCGGCCTGTGAACCCTGCGAGCGCCAGCCCGAATCGTCGGCGCGCCGCGCGGGGGGTTCCGCCACCACACCCGACGACGGTTCGCCGCGGCGCGTCCCCCGGTCCTCGACCGGCCGGTCCAGGCCCCGCGTCACGGTCGTCCGCCAGTCGTCCCCGCGGGACTCGCGGAAGGCGCCGCGGGGGCTCGGCTCGGAGACGGCGCCCGGCTCGCGGTCACGGCGGACGGGTCCGACGCCGGTCGCGTCGCCGGCGCGGCCGCCCAGGGGCGTCCCGCTGTCGATGCGCCGGGGGGAGAGGACGGTCTCGGGAGACGTGGGCCGACGCGAGTCGACGTCGGCGGCGCCGCCTCTAGTGAACGAACGGCGCAGGTCTTCCTGCGCGCCCGGCGGAAGCGCCTCACGGCGAAGGATGGTGGTGAGCCCTTCGTCGACACGTCGCGAGCCCACGTCGCCGAAGGGGATCCGGCGGACGGCTTCTTGGATGGCGACGGCGCTCGTGGAGCTGCCGCGGTCGATCCGGAGCGGGGTGGTCGAGATCACGCCGATGTCGCCGTGACGGAACCCCACGCGGTCGCCGCGGACGATGTCGCGGATCGGGTCGAGGCGGGAGCCCGCGCGCCGCGAGGGGATGTAGTTCCAGCCACGCGGGTCGATCCGCGTCACGTCGACGCGCCCCGCCAGATGCGGATAGCCGCCGTGGCCGGAGCGGTCGCCGAACCAGGTGCGGGTGTGCCGGTAGTAGGTGTCGTAATAGCCGTAGTACCCGATGGGGCACCAGCCGATGTAGTCAGGCGTGTAGTTCCAGTAGACCCAGGCGGGCGAGTACGACGAGCCGGGCATCCAGCACCAGCCGAACCCTGTCGTGAAGACCCAGGAGCCGTAGTGGTACGGCAGCCAGCCCCACGGCTCGTACGAGACCCAGGTGAGGCCCGCTGGCGTCCAGCGCCAGTAGCCCTGCGTGTAGGGCGACCAGCCCGCCGAGACGCTGGGGCGCCAGCAATAGGTGTTGTACGAGGAGACGTAGACCCACGAGCCGTTGTTGTCGAGGTCGCCCGTGTCGTAGTCGTAGGAGTAGTCCGTCGAGACGTAGTGGCTGTTCGTGGAGCGACGCGGCCTCTCCCGCCGATCCTCGATGAAGCGGGTGAACCGATCGCGCGGGAAGTCGACGTCGTCCGACTCGAGGTCGGCGCCCTCCGCCGCGAAGGCGTACTGCCCGGCCTTGAGGACGGTGCGGCCGGACTTCGTGTTGACCTCGGCGCGCCCGGTCTGGACGTAGACCTCGGTGCCGCGGCGGCCGGTGTCGACCCGGTAGAGGCCCGCGTCGTGGAGGAGGATGGTGGCGTCGTCGGTGTCGACGCGCGTGGCCTGCTCGCGGGAAGCGCTGGAGCGGGTCTCCAGCGAGAGGGCTCCGCGCTCCAGGTAGAGGAGCGTCCGGTCGTCGTCGGCGCCGAACGTCCGGGCGAGGAGGTCGAACCGGAGGTCGGTCTTCGCGTCGAACCGGACGATGGTCCCGTCCGCCAGGACCGCTTCGGCCCGGGAGCCGGCGCCGGTGGTGAGCCTATCGCCAGCCATGACGGGCATGTTCACCCGCGCGTTGCTGTCGTCGTCCCCCTTCGAGACGAGCGCCACGTCGGAACCGACGTACGAGAGGTAGGAGTAGCCTTCGCGTTCGGCCAGGAGCGGTCCCGCGCACAGGAGGAGCGTCGCGAGGGCCGTGCTCGAGATGATGGTTGGCTTCATGGGTCCATTCCTCCGCTTCCAAGGATGCGACCTTCGTGCCAGGCCGCGTTCGTCTCCGTCGGGTGACGATCTCTTTCAGCCAGTTAGGCTTGACCTGATCGGGAAAGACGGTCAATCTTCAGGCGTGGTATTCGATTTTCTCAGGAAAAAGCTCCAGGAGGCCGTGGGAAGCGCCCCACCGAAGGCGCCCCGCGGCTCCGAGGCCGACTACGAGGAGCGCCGGAAGCAGGCCGAAGCGCTCTTCGAGGCCGGAAAACCCGGCGAGGCCGTGGCGCTCCTGGAGCAGCTGGCGGCAGACCTGGCTGGCTCCGGGAACTTCCCGCTCGCCGTGGCGGTGCGTCATCAGATCCACCGCTGGGTGCCGGAGCTCTCGGAGGGCGGCTCGGTGGCCGCCGAGGCCGAGAAGATGGCGATCCAGCGGGACCAGAGCGGCAACTTCAGACGCCCTTCCCCCGTCGCCACCCCAGATCCTGCCATCACGAAGCTGATGGAGGCCTCGCCGCTCCTCGCCGAGCTCGCCGCGCCCGAGATCGCCGGCCTGATGGAGTCGACCGGTCTCATGACCTTCGCGAAGGAGGCCACCGTCATCGAGGAAGGGAGCGCGGGCGAGGAGCTGTACATCGTCACGCGCGGCCTCCTCAACGTCATCACCAAGGGCGCCGGAGGGAACCGGGTTCGCGTCGGGACGCTGGGCGTGGGCGATTTCTTCGGGGAGGTCGGCCTCCTCACCGGTAAGCCACGGGCGGCCACCGTCACGGCCGAGACCGACGCCGAGTGCCTTCGGATAACCGGTGCGAGCTGGAAGATCCTGTCCGAGAAACACCCGCGGCTCACCCAGCTTCTCGACGAGGCGATGAAGGTGCGGGCCGCGCTTTCCGCCGAGGCCGTCCTGGACGACCTGCGAAAACGGCGTGGGGAGGCCTGAGTCATGGCCATTCGCGAGATCGTCAAGTACGGGGACGCACGCCTGGTCGCGAAAAACGAGTCGCTGGTCAACTTCGACGACCCCGATCTGCCCGTCCTGATCCGCGATCTCCTCGAGACGCAGTGGGCGGCCCCCGGTTACGGGCTCGCGGCCCCGCAGGTGGGCGTCAACAAGCGGATCGCCGTCGTCGACCTCAGCGTCGGGAAGGACCCTTCCCAGATCCTGGTCCTGATCAACCCGGTCCTCGTGGCGGCCGAGGGGATGATCCGCGACGAGGAGGGCTGCCTCTCGTTTCCCGACATCATCGAGGTGGTGGAGCGCCCCGAAAAGGTGACCATCGAGGCCTTCGACGAGAAGGGGAGGAAGCAGGTCCTCGACGGCCGGGACCTCCTGGCCCGCGCGTTCTGCCACGAGGTGGACCACCTGGAGAGCCGGCTCTTCATCGACAGCCTGTCCAGCCTGAAGCGCGGCTTCGTCCTCCGGAAGGTGCTGAAGCGGAAGCGTCAGGGCGCCTGGTAGGCGTAGGCCGCCACGCGCTCGTCGATCAGGTCGGCGCGGTGGAGCGCCCGGGCGAGGTGTCCCGCCAGCGAGACGAGGTGCTCCAGCTCGGTCGAGGTGCCCGGTGTGGGAAGCGGAGCGCGCCGATGGAGGCGCAGCGTTCCCACGAGCTCTTTCCCCACCCATAGCGGCGCCGAGGCCACGTACCACTCCACGGCCTTCTCCCGGGGCTCGCCGGGCATCCTGGGCGCGCGCTCGAGCCGGGGATCCTCGTTCAACGCGAGGGCCGCGAGGTAGGACGGCGGCGGGCTGCCGCCGCTCCAGGTCTCCGAGAGGAGCATGACGGTTTCCGGGCGGCCGGGGCGGCGGAGGTGGAGCGTGGCTCCCTCCGCGCCGAACGCCGATCCGATCCGGTTCAGGATGGGGATCAGCGCCCCGCTCCGCGTGTCGTCGCCCGCCTCCGCAGGCTCGTCGACCCGGTCGGAGATCTCCTGCTGGAGATCGAGGAAGCGGCTGCGGAGCGCCAGCGCATCGAGGAGATGTCGCGTGCCGAGCGCGCTCCTGATCCGCGTTTTCAGCTCGCGCGTCGAGAAGGGTTTCGAGACGTAGTCCACCGCCAGGGATTCGAAGCCGCTCAGGACCTCCTCCTCGTCGGATCTCGGGATGATGAGGAGGATCTGGGTGGCCGCGGTCTCGGGTGTCGTCTTGAGCCGCCTCGTGACCTCGTAGCCTTCCTGGCCCGGCAGCCGGATGTCGACGAGCGCGACGTCGGGTACCCGCTGGGCGATCTTGTCGAGCGCCTCGGCGCCGCTCGCGGCGGACTCGAAATCGCAGCCCAGCTCGAAGGCCACGCCGGAGGCGATCTCGGCCTGCGCGGGATCGGGGTCGACCAGGAGGATCAACGGCGAGGCGAGGACATTTCCCAGCATGCAGTTCTTATCCCACGCGAAGAACGGGGCCGTCAACCTTTGCCCATCTTTTCGACAGTTTCGCGGAACGGGGACTCGAAAAATGGAGAGCGGCCGGCATGGTTTCGAGCCGGCCGCTCCGGGACCGAGGGATGCCGCCTAGGAGACCTCGACCTCGAATGCCTTGGGCTTGGCCTTCTCGGACTCGGACATGTGGACATACAGCATGCCGTCCTCGAAGTCCGCGACGATCTTGGTCTCGTCCGCGTCGGCTGGAATGGAGAAGCTCCGTAGGAAGCTCCCATGGAGCCGCTCGGTCCGATGGTATTCGCCTTCCACCCTCCAAACTTGGCTGCCCGGGAGCCCCCGCGCCATGAAGCACCTGAACCATTCGGTTTGCCTCCGCGCCCCCGCTCCTCGACAATCCAGCGGTGACGCTCCGCTTCTTCAACACGCTGTCGCGCTCGCTGGAGGACTTCACGCCGCTCGTGCCGCGAGCCGTCGGCCTCTACACC
>Ga0154020_10005476_pt1 | contig 14944 bp, 21 predicted proteins | sample Klosneuvirus_201_FD_109709 | JGI IMG/M metagenome (GOLD analysis project Ga0154020, IMG submission 109709) | Active sludge microbial communities from wastewater, Klosterneuburg, Austria - Klosneuvirus_20160825_MG | ecosystem: Engineered > WWTP > Aerobic digester > Activated sludge | place...
CGTGTCGCAATGAAGAGAAAACATCGAATGTCATAACCGAGTTCAAACGCCAGAAGAGCGACGCGCGCGCCGAGTTTATGCACCTCGAGCTGTCTTCCTTTGGCTCCGTCGCCAAGTTCGCCTTTGATTATAAAAAGAAAGGTAAATTGGGACCGTTTTTCTTAATGTGCGTTTTATTTATTGGGCTCAGGCGTGTCTTCCTTGTAGGATATCCATTGCATGGCCTCATCATCAACGCAGGCCTCGCTGATTCGGTGATGCCCTTCACTGAGCAAGGCTATGAAATGTTGTTTGGCGTCAATTACCTTGGCCATTTCCTCTTGTTCCAATTGTTGCTACCAACGCTGCGCGATGCCACGAAGAGCCGCGTTATCATCACGACCTCCAACGCGCACACCTCGGTCAAGCAGCTGCAATTGTCAGACAAGCACATTCGGCGCAAGGTGACCGGTTCATTCGCCGCCTTCCCCGCCTATGCTGAGAGCAAGCTCTTGTGCTTGATGTTTGCGCGCGAGATTGCCGAGCGATATCCGCCGTGGATCAGCGGCATCACGAGCATTGCTGTTCACCCCGGCTATGTCAACACGGGCATCTACAAGAACCTCCCGAGCATCGTGCAGTGGGTCAGCTCGAGTTCCATGACCTCCCCTCAAGTTGGCTGCATCTCGACGCTCACGGCTTGCCTGGCTGAGGACCTTGAGGGTTCAACAAGCATCATGTTGGACGAGCATGGGTTGCCATCAAGTTCGCCCTCCTCGCTCGCCAATGACCGAACGCTGTGGCGCATGCTATGGGACGCCTCCATGCCTTGGATCCAGCGCGGAGTCGTCAAGTTCGAGGAACTACTTGCGACTATTCAAGACGACTCCTCTTCACTGAGCTTTGAGGTGAAAGTGGCCAAGCGGAAGCAGTCCATTATCGCCGAAGGCGGCGGCGAGCGCAAGATATCCGCTGGTTCGACCACGACTTCACCGCGGACGCCCTTAGATTCATCCCCCAATCTGCCACGGCGAACAAGTAATAGCTCTCAGCCCTCTGTCGACGCGAGCCCCAAGCGGGAGCGACCAACTAAGGCATCGGGCGAGGGCAGCACCGGGTCCACAGCTCCTAAACCGATCACCCCGCGGTCGCCCACCATCATGGTCGTCAGTCCAAGCCCTCGCAGGGACCAGCAACTCTCGACGAGCCCTCGCGCCGACTCGTTGCTTCCAGGCTCGAGCCCCAGCAAGGACAATATGTTCCCCTCGGAATCGCCCGCCAACGACTCTGTCCTAGCCATGAGCCGCCTGGGTTTCGCTGCGTCTGCACCGATTATCTCACCGCTTAAGAACAACCCACTCTCACAATCAAATCCCACGCTAAGCGTGACCGGTTCAACCTCCTACACATCGTCGCCAGCGCGCGTCATCGTGCGGGCGCCTTCGCCGTCGATGAGCCTCCGCGAGTCACCATCGCTCTCTTCGCCACTCAAGGACGGCGGCTCGAGTCCCATGGTGCGCGCGCGGGCCGAGAGCATGTCTATCCGTGCGAGCATCATCTACAGCCAAGGCGCTACCAAGTGGGACATCGAGAATGCCGAGATTACACGTATTCTGAGCAGGGCCAATCGCAAGTAGAGCAGCCTTGCAGTGAAACACTCTGCCCATGTCAAATGTCATATTATTAATTTAGTCTTTATTTTTGTGATTAATAATGAGAAAGATCACGTCATATTCCTCCTTTCGAGGTGATTTGTCGTGATGTTTCGTGTTATCTCCTACCGCAGTTACTCCGGAGCAGGCCCACAAAAGAACCGACGCATCGAGCCAGATCGAAGCCAGCCGAGCGGGCGCCGATAGAGCCACCTACTCTCCTATCTTGCTTAAGATACGTTAAGAATAAAAGCTTGTCTGGGCAATACCATCAGCGATGTCATTCGCGCTGAGCCACCACCGACAGGCGCCGTCGCCGTCACTGTCGTCGTCGCTCTCCGGCCTCGCCCCTGCCGTGAGTCCGCGAGCCTCCCCCTCGTCTAGTAGCGCTCCGCAATCCCCACCTACTTCACGTCCTGTCTTGTTTATTCCGAGCGGCGACATTGCGTTTGATTTGGGCATGATCCAGGTACGCCCTCTCCGCTCTTGATATGACGCTCCTAGATCGCCCACACCACGGAATACAAATGAACATCGATTGATTTCAATTTGATGATTATTTTACGAGTAATATGAGTTATTTTTTAAGCGTTCTTGTGCAGGTGAACCCGATCCTGTCACGGATGGCTGCCGAGGACGGCGTCGAGCTCGACCCTCGCCCTCATGGAGGCTATCAGCATTGCTTCAAGGGCTCCTCGCTGCTCGCTTGGTGCATGGCCAATCTCCTTGGCTGGTCGACCAAGGCCATCAATGATCTTTGCGTGATGTTATTGAAGAAAGGCGTCATCTTGGACTCAGCGGGCGAGACGGAGATGTTCAAAGCGTATCATTACTTCCACTTCAAGGTTCGCGCGCACGAATTCTCAATTTCCGCATCATGACATTTTAGAGCTGCGAATCTCATCGATTTTACAGCTTCTCAATAATGATATGCTCTTATAGCCGCTACCGACCCTCTCCGTCGACCCAATGTCGCCTCGATCGAAGGATTCCGGCAAAGCGAGGTACCTTCGACGGGGCCACTTGCCTTTCTTCAATTTTCATATTCATTTCAAAATAACTTATTTTAATAATTTCATAGAGTGGTAATCGTTGGAGGCGGCTTTGGCGGCGGCTTCTTAGCCGTTCAGCTCGACAAGCTCAAGGACTTCCAAGTGACGCTCATTGACAACAAAGTTCGCTCGCTTCTATCCGAGATACTCGTGTTGGTCGAACTTCATCTTACTTTCTTGGACCATTAGGAATTTATGGAGAACACGCCTGTCTTATTGCGATTGATGACGGAGCCGCGAATCAACGAGTCCCTCGAGCTCTTCAAGAAGCGCTCCATTCCTCATCATAAGTATCTTTCGAATGCGGTGGTGGTGAAGGGCATTGTGCGCGAGGTGACTCCGGACAAGCGCGTCATTACAGACGCGGGCACCTTTGGCTTTGATTACCTCGTCATCTCCACGGGATCTTCTTACGAGCCGCGCTCCATCAAGATGTCCCCCAACGTCAACTGGGACCTCTTTGTCAGCTCTTACCGCCTCAAGGCGCTCGCTGACTCGGCATTGAAGATTGAGAGCGCCTCCTCGATTATCATAGTCGGCGGTGGTCCTGTCGGCACGGAGCTGGCGGCAGAGATTGCCACTAAGTATCCCTTGAAGAAGCTCATGCTTGTCCACTGCCACTCGCGCCTCGTCGAACGCTTTGACGCCAGCGTGTCCAAGAAGGCCCAGAAGTTCTTCGACGGCAAGAACATTAAGGTGATTCTATTATATTTTCTAACCTGTTATTCTCTCGTCGCATTGACGGTCTCTTTGTAGTTCTACTTCGAGGAGCGTGTGGTGGCAGCGGCGACTCCAACAGCGGCGGATGGGAGCCAATACGCCACGCTGACGCTCGAGAGTGGCGCAGAGGTGCAAGGCGACATGGTCTGCTGGTGTACGGGCCAGGCGCCCAACACGAGCTTCATGACGCGCTACCTCGCCACGTCCCTCAACGACGCCAAGTATATCATTGTCAACGACTTCTTCCAAGTGGAGGGCAACCCTTCAATGTTCGCCATCGGTGATGTGGCGGCCTTGGGCGAGGAGAAGCGAGCCGAACGAGCTTGTACGCATTCCAAGTTCGTCCTGGAGCACATCAAGCGCGATCGCAAAGGCAAGGCCCTCACGAATGCCTACAAGGTGAACTACTCAATCTCTCTTATCATTTCTTGTTTTCTCATTGTTGCGATTCCTAATGCTCACGTATTACCTAGGCACTAAAAAAGCCAACGACTTACATGCTTTCCCTCGGCCCAAAGAACGCCATCGTCGTGGTGAGCAATAAGTACGGACCCTTTTGTTATTGGGTGGGGTATGAAGTGATTTCGATCTTATCATCTCTTCGTAGGGCGGCAGTCGAGGGCACCTTGGCGGCCAAGGGCAAAGAGGCCTTCTTCCAACGCATGATGGACAATCTGAGCTCGGCGCGCGCTTCATCGTCCCAGGCGCAAGTGCACGACATCGAGCACGTCCCCTTCCCGCGCATCAATCCGAAGCAAGTCCAGCATCAGGCATACCCTTTATTTGGTGTCACACAAGTCCTTTGTTAGGTATTTTTATCTCAATACTATTTGTGCAGATTGTCGTCTTTGGAGCGGAAAGGCGATATAACATTATGGCGCGTCTGTATCGATCGCTGCACGCCGCTGGCATTCCGAAGGTTGTCGCAGCGCTCCCTAAGGATGAAAAGATTAAGGTTCATCCTTTGATCCCTGTTGCCTCTTTGGATCCTCGGTTCGGGCCATGCAGATGACTTGGAGACTGTAGGCGTTCAAAGGTGATATGTACACGGGCGAAGAGCGCAAAATTACCTCTCAGGAGTATGCCGTGCGCCACTACGACCAAGCGCGACCCTCCACCCTCGGCCCCATCCTCAAAGGTATCCATAGTCTGAATTTACCTATTTTTTTGAAGTTTGAGATATATTTCAGAGGCGGACGTGTCGGTGCTTCTCGTGGACCCGCCATTCGTCCAAGATTTGAAGCGCGTTGAGGCGTTTGCGGAGGGATTGGCTGGCGAGAAGAGCGGCACCTTTGTCCTCATAACTCCGCACTATTCGCTGACTCTTCCTGATGCCTTTGCCGATGTGCGGGCACGTCTCCGCGAGCTCGTCGACACGGCTAATAAGACTTTTAAGCGCGTCATTATGCTCGTCTACTCCGGTAAAGCTGCTCCTATAATGTTAGAATCCTCGGTATTCAATCTCACATGGCCCATTTTCCGTAGGAGCGTTTGAGTGGCTGTTAAGATATAATGGCGACTTTTCTTCCACCAATGTCTTTGTCTTTCCATACCCAGACCGCTCGCTCCCTTGGCTTTCCTTCTCTGACCTCATTGAATGCGCCGCTAATGTCGCCGCCGCTCCGACTGCTTTTACCAAGGACACGTACTTCCTAACGGGCGGCAGCTACCTCACTGCTCAGGGCGCCCATGCTGTCCTCCAAGAGCTCAGTGCGTCTTCATCGTCACTATCGCAGCTCAATGATACAGAATGACATCGCATGTAGTTGGCTCGGAGTTTGACATGCATCTGCCCGACAAGGAAGAGGCAATTGCGATCCTCGACGACTCCCCCGTGAACAAGGTGAGTCGACTGATCATCGAGGGCGTCTACAATGGCAACCCACAGGTCTCCTCGGACGCGTCCTCCATTCTTCAACGCCCTCCCCACACCTTCCGCGAGTGGGCTGCCGAGAACGCACAGACGTTTGTGTGATTTGCTATTCCTGTATGACCATTTTTTGTGTTATTGTCGAATTCTAGAATGAAGCGAGTCTGATATCCTATTGGTATAATCACAGAGTGCGCGACATCATGACCGCTGCACAAAGAAGTGTGAGTTGAGATGCACCCAGTCCTTGATGGTGAGTGGTTCCCGACCGAGGATGCGCGCCGCGTCATTGGTGAGCTGTACGCTATTGTGGAGCACGAGGTCGACCATCAGCTCCGCCGACTCCTTGAGCTTGGTGGCTCGCAATAGCTCCACTACCTCGTCAGGGTCGGGGATGATGATGCCCATGTCCTCGCCCACTAGCGCAATGTGCCATGAGGGACCAGACAATGTCGAGGGAGGGGAAGAAGGGTCGTACAGACTTCGCTAATCGCGTCACTGCAGTTCTCGGCGCTGACCGCTGTGCTGCTCGTCAAGATATACGACTCCTAGAGAAAGAATTCAACGGAGTGACACAATAGGGGAAGATGATCCATGAAGCGCACATCGCGGAAGCGTGTGGGATAACAGACGACCATGGCAATGGACTCAAGGAGGTCTCTGATGCTCAGCCAACTAACCGGCTTCGGGAAGGGGAAGGCGAGGACTCTCGTGGATCCCACTGACGGATTCAGCGAGAAGAGCCACTCATAGAGACCTAATCACACCACAAAGATCAGCAATTGCATTTATAAGCATCGTACGTAAAAAATCAGTACCGGTGAATGATATGGACGTGACCGTCTTGAAGCACTTGCGTGCGAGCTTCATGATCTTCTGCTGCAGAGCTCGCAGGTCCTTGAAGCTCTGAGCGCCCTTGGATGGCAACACCGGATGGATCAGCACCAATCGCTCCGCTTGCGATTCGCCTAACATGATAGAGATCAGCGGCTCGCATATCGATGAGTCGTAAAGAGATTGAAGGTACCCAAGCCCTCAGAAAGCTTCTCAAAGAACTCGAGGTCATCGGTGAGTTCGACTTCCAAGTCGCGCACCACGACGTTAGAATCTACAACAAATGACATCAAGGTTGATTAATACAAATCAAGCGGATGGAAAGTCGAGGCGAACCCTTGACAAGGGCAGCGAGTGTGCTTGGGCGACCATAGTCGTAGTGCTTCACCGTGACCAGTTTGGCCAACTCTTTGGCGTTGTTTTCGCCCGAAGATTTCTGCGGATGATCCGACCATGAGATACTCGCACAACGCTATCACAAATGATAATATGATGAAGACCTTTGTGCGCGCTTCCTTGGGAAAGGCAGCGGTAACAGAGGTAATGTCGTTGGCGTAGAAGGAGCGCAGCAAGCGGCCCATAAGCTTCATGTCATCTTCCACTCCAAAGAGCAAGATCTGCGCCCCAAAGCATCATTAGACATCCCCAGGAGCAAATGGCGATTCAAAGAGGCATCGGTACATTCTGCTTCACCTCGCTCGGAGTGATCTTGGTGAAGTCGACGCGATCGCTGTGTCGCACGTCCGCGTCGCCAGGACGGAACGCGGTAAGCGTTTTGATCATGATCTTGAAATAAGCCTCTTTGCCCTTGGCTGGAATCTTACCATCCGCAACGTACCTGTTAACGAGAAACCGCCATCAGGGATAAAAACCGATGACAATGAAGGGTAATGGTCGCACTTCCCGTTAATGACCGCAATGGCATTCTTAGGTCCCAAGGAGACCAGCATCGTCATTGGCGCCTTCAATGGCTGATTTAACATGAGGAATGAGATGATAAGATGACCCAATTCAAAGAAGATCGATAGGACAGCGATACCTCATAAGACTTCTCAAAGACCCTATTCTTCTCGAGCAATCGGAGGTTGTCGACGACCATTCGAGCATGTTGGACCGCGCGCTCGCCGCTCTTCTCCTCGTTGATTGCCGTACAATCGCCAATTGCAAACATGTGCGGCGCATTGAAAAATTGGAAATACTGATTCACCTAGAATTGAGAAATGAACATGGGTCCGCTGCGGAGACTACGGAGGGCGAGGAGGAGGTGCCTTGATACGATTGTGGCTGTCGAGTTCTGGCGAGAAGTGCTTCGTCAAGAAGGAGGTGTTAGCGCGCTGACCTGTACACCTAATGACCAAGAGCATCAAGGCCAAAGGGGCATCACGATACATCAGGAGAAAAAGACAAGTACCAAATGACAAGGTCAGCCTCAAGCTCAGTGCCCTTGCTCAGTGAAATTGAGTTCGGGCTCGACGCGTGTGGCGTCGCTTTCTCTGAAAACCAAAACTGCGAAAAAAAGCGATCATCAAACAAATCAAGCAAGTAACAAGAGAAGGTATCACCTTGACGTTCTTGCCCTCGAGATACTTCTGCGCCCGCCTCGAGATGACGGGGTCGAGGCGCTCGAGGAGGCGGTCGTGGCAGTGGACCATCACAAGCTTCTTGGTGGGATATTTATAGGCGATCTCGCCGGCCAGCTCCGTGCCGACGGGACCACCGCCCACAATGATGATCGATGCGGCCTTCTCAATCAAGACGGCCGAGTCCGCTAGGGCTTTGAGGCGGTAGTTCTGCACGTTCGTGGCAGGTGTCGGCGTAAGCGCGCAGAAATCCTTGCCATTGTTGACGGCCACGATGCTTTCGCTAGAGTTGCCCGAGAAGAATGCCGAGTCGTAGGAGGCGCCAGTGGCCACAATGAGGTAGTCAAAGAAGTAGGTGCCTTCATCGGTCACCACCTGTAACATGTCCGAGTGAGATCAAGGAGATTGCCTGCAATCCGAGGGCGAAGGGAGACCTTGTTCTCGGGCGTAACCTCCTTGACGTTGCCCTTCACAATGGAGGCGTGGGTGAGGTATTTGTGGTGCGGCACAATCATCTTCTTGAACATATCCACCGACTGAGAGATGCCTGGCTCCGTCACGAGTCGCAAGATTTGCGGCGTGTTCTCAAAAAATTCCTATACAAAGAAGCCAAGATGAGAGAAACAGAAGCAATCGAGCAATTAATAGGGGGTGACCTTGTTGTCGATGAGGGTGACGTCAAAGTATTTATGCTGGTGCTCGAGCATGATGGCCGCGAGACCGCCACCAAAGCCGCCTCCGAGGATCACAACGCTAATCGATCGCAAAATGGCCATCATGAGTCTCTCAATCAACTACGAAACAAAGGAAAGGAGGAGGCACCGCTTCTTCTTGGTTTCTCTTCGGGACAGGTGCGAGGAGAGCTGGTTCGGCGAACTTGCCACCTCCGCCTTTTTCTAAACAATATAAGAAATGTAATAATAAGAATGATCGACGAAGCGAACTGAAGGAGAAAGGGGAATGCCTTGAAGTAATAGTAATGGCGAGGCTTGAATGGGCTGCCGTCGTCGCTCACAACAGCGTCGAGGATGAGGCCTTTCTGCACCAGCAACTCTCCAAACGCTTGAATGGACTAAACAACAACAAAGTGAACAAAATAAGCATAGAAGGGGCCAAGGGGGACGCACGGAGAGCGACCAGCCGAGGCAATAGAGGCGACACCACTCGATGAGCGACTGTCCTCGGAAGCAGTTGGAGTGGCCCTTGTGCGGGCGATCGTCAATCTCCACGCCGTTCTCATCGTCCAGCATCCGCGCAATGATGGGCGCGATCTAACACATCCAACAAGATGAGCCACGGACGAGGAACACATGAAATTTATATTGGTGCTCCGCGTTCTCAATTCGGAGGAGGAGTTGCCAACGGCCGACCTCGCCGACGATCTCGCGCGTCACCACCGCCGCGCTTTCAAAAAGACAATACAAAGAGGTGACAAATGGAGATGACGGACCTCAATGGAACCAATATCAAAGTGAACGCCGACGGAGAGCGGCACGATGAGGTCGGGCTCGAGGCTCGACGAGAGCGACATGGAGAGCGCCTCGGTCGACGTGTCCTTGGAGCTCGAGTCGGGCGACGCGCTCACTGAGGAGCCGCGCCTGACTGGCGTCACGCTGTCCGTGTTACCAAGGAGCGAGTGCGTGGAATTGGCGAGATGCGACAGGAGCGAGTCGGTGGAGCTGCTGAGGCCTTCGATGCGGTCCCTAAAGCGCCCCAGCAACTTCGGCGTCGATCCGTGCTCCTTCTCCTTTTCCTTTTCCTTCTCCTTCTCCTTCTCTTTCTCCTTGTCCATGATAATTTCCTTCGACGAACGAGAATGGGCGGCCTAGCGGAGATGACGCGGATGCACGGCGCACCATAGCGGTTGGTAATCTCGCTTGTGGCTGCATGGTCTTCGCTTCATTTGGAGCCACACCCGGCACCTCCCTGACCCATTCTCCCTCTCGATTGTCACATTAACACGATGAAGTTCTTAGTGGCGGTGGATTTCTCTGAGTATTCTCGCCGGGCGCTTGAGACGTGCCTCAAGATCGTGCGCCAATCTCTTACCCCCTATTTCATGAACCCTCGCCGACCTTCTCGCCTCGCTCTCGTCGTTCTCCACTCGCCTTTTATTTTCCTGCACAAGAATATCATGTGACGGTGTTTGTTGTGCTGCAGGCGCGTGCGGGGGACGAGGTCGTGCTGCTGTGCGCTGTCGAGAAGCTCGAGAAGAACCTCAAGAATTCGCTTCTCGTCGACTTTGACTACCAAATCATCGACTCTGCCAACAAGCACCGCGTGAAAGAGGCCACCCGTACCTCCCCCATTACTTTGCATATCCCAACTGATTCATCTCGAGGAAACTGATGCCGAGCCCTCGCTGAGCTCCTTAGCGCCCGCTTACGATTGCCTTTCCTAGATCTCATGCAGGAATACTCGCTTATCGTAGACAAACACAAGGTTCGGCGCTTCCTCGCGACCTCGCCACCCTGTTGCGAGTATCTAAGTGGTTTTGTTGGGTAGGTCCCCGTGCGCACAGTGGTCGAGGTGGCGAATCCCCGCGAGTTCATTGTGGAACAATGCGACAAGGAGCAACCGGACATTCTCTTCATGGGCTCGCGTGGCCTCTCGCTCGTCGGGAAGTACGCTCCTCCTGTCCCCATTTGCCTCCCCTTTGTTTTCTTTTTGACATTACTTTGTCAGGGTCTTTGTGGGCAGCGTGTCGGATTACTGCGTGCAGAATTGCAAGTGCCCCGTGACCATTGTCAAGTAGAGACATTGCTTGTCGTCAGTGATGTAAAGCTTCATTTCCAATCAAATTACAATAAGTCGTCTACTCAGAGAGTTCCGATGGGATGATAATATTCGATATCAGAAAATTTCATTTGTCTCCGCTCAGCCGCCATGGGGCCTATTTGCCTCCCTGCGGCCGTCGGCCTTCCTCTTGAAATCGAGCATGGGGGTTCTTGTACTCGTCCACCCGGTTGCCCATGGTGAACTTCGGGAAGTCGTGGTTACCTAACACAGGAGATTAGCAACCCAGGACGAAGTCATCCAAAGAGATGGAGGAACATACGGTTGTAGCGTGCATGCGTTCGGAGGGCTCGGTAGGAGAGCTCTTTCTGGTGCGGACGGAAGCGATCGAGTTCGTCAATCGGGTGGGTCTCCCAACAGTCCATGGGAAAGCCCTGCAATTCGCTGTCAGCAAAAGAAAAAGAAAATAAAATGACAAAAAACAGGGAAGGGAGACCTCAAAGCGAACGGTGACCGTATGGTTGGCGGGGTCGATCGACTGGATTCGGCTCGAGTAGAACTGGTCATCGTGGGCGCTGCGCGTCTCGAGCAGCTGTTCCTTAACCGGATCAACGAGACGGTACAAGATGCCGTCCTCTGGGGTGCCAATGTAGCCATCATCATCGTCCAACTGCTCGCGCAGCTTCTTGCATATCCGTGGCTTCTTGGGCGGCTGCTCCGTCTCGGAATGCAAAGAGGCCTCACTCGCGCTGCGCTTGAGTGCCTTGGTGGAAGAAGACTCGCTAGACCGATCCTCTGCGGCCTCAGCGTCTTTGGCGTCGCCTCCATAGGACGACCATCGCGCCGTCACTGCCTCCTCATTGGAACCATTAATAAACTTGAAGGCAAACTTGTGCGATTGTCGAGGGTCGGACTTCCCGTGGCGGGCTTTCATGTGTAGGACGAGATTGCCGCCGCCATAGGTAACGTAGTCGCACTTCTTAAACGGGCACAATACCTTTGGGGAAAAGAGCTCGGGGTAGGACCCCTTAACATTAGTTATACTGTGATTGTACTTCAAATGGTTGATGACGAGAGAGGCATCGTGGCGCGAGTAGTTGCATTTGGGGCACTTGATGCCGGCGCCGACGCCCTCCTCGTTCTGCTCCATGTCAAAATCGCCCAGATCGTCCATATTTTCCTCTTCCTCGGCATTCTTGTCGCTTATTACCTCAGGCGATCCTTCTCCTTCTCCTTCTCCTTCTTCTTCTTTGACTTCTTTTCTCAATTCCTTTTTAATATCTTCTTCTTCTTCCTTAGATCTACCCGACTCTTTGTCTCCTTTTCCCTCGGCATCGCTAACGTGCCCCTCGCGGGCTTCGAACTTCCAAGAATCGACAAGCTCATAGGAGGGCGCCTCATTCTTCACCTCTTGAAAATACAAATATTGTGGATTAAGTTGAAAGAGTCCGACAAAGGAGTGAGTACGGGACCGCGAGGAAACGGCTTTACGGCGACTGCGGTCGGGGCCATCGATAGCAATGGGGCCATCGGGAGGTGGCAACTTATCTACAATGGATTTGAACAAGAAAAATATCGAAAAAGAGAATGAAAATAATGAAATGTCATGCCTTTAAGACAAACAGGGAGGCGCGGGTCCCGAACGGTGCCAGTGGGATCGCCAATGTATCTGACGCTTCTCGCGATATAATCGTTCTTGATTGCCTCGTTCATCGCCGCCGTCGAGGCACTCGCAGCGTTATCTCGGTTGCCATACTCGACAAGGAGTTGCTCGTCTACCCAGAAAGAATCAGCAGAGAATCATGAGAAGCAGGATTGACTGTGACGACGCACCACCCTTGACGTCGCGCGTCACTCGGTATAAAACGCGGGGGATTCCGTTGTAGAGCATGAAGTACGGTTTGATATTGGCGCGCTCATCCGGTTTATACGCGTCTGCGGAAATTGCAATGAAAGAACAGCAAGAAAGAAAGCGACAAATAAAAGTTAGTACGGCGGAAAGTTCGCGCGCGATCCTTCGGAGTGCTCGGATCGTTGATCAGCATCGTCACGTTACCTGTTCGACCAGGTCAGATAGAACTCCATGCAACCAAGGAAAGAGGCAACGAACCTGCTCCAAACGCACAAACCACGAATTGCCGGCCTCCAACTCGAACACCCCAATGGTAAAAGCGGTCGGGGTATTGCGTAATATCTTCCACCTTATGAAAGACATCTTCCACTTCCTCCTCCGTTCGAAGAGTGCCAATGTACTCCATCCAAGTGTCTTCGAGAAAACAAATGAGTACCGCGCGCATCAAGTCAATAAAAACAGTCCAGCGAAGGACCTTCGGGGAGGAGATCGCCTTGTCGAACGAAGACGCCGTGGTTACCAACCATGTCTTTGCGATCAGAGTCGTCGCCAATCACACGCACCTCAAGCTTTCTCGCTGTTTCGTAGTCGCTCTCGACAGGCTGCTCCAGAAAAGCACGGGCTGAAGAGAGGAATTCCGACGAGCACGCCATGATCTAAACAATGGAGAGACAAAATCAGAAAAATGTCAGCAAAACCACACACGAGGACGCCGTATCCGCACCTGCTTCGTTTGTTTCTGGGTCTTCTCGGTCACGAGGGCCCTTGCCGCCGACTTGCTGATCTTGGGCTGCGAGACCTTCATCACCTCCATCATGGGGCATTTGGTTTCAAGTGCAGCCACTATGCCGTTTGCCGCGGTAAGATTCGCCAACGATTTCAGCCGCTCAACCTTGGAAGGCGACATTACTGCTCTCTCAACTCGAAGAGCATCGCCTTCCAGTCGAGTTTCCGTCGATAGGGTGAGCGGATATTCAACAACTTTCAGTCGTTTCTCGTCTGGTATACTCTCTTTACCAGACTTCGTGGCAGAGACAGCCAAATCCGTCTTCGATTCCGAACTCCTCGGAACAGCTTGAATAGGAGTACTTTTGGCAGCGAAATCGATTGCGTCTACTTTCGCGGATCTCGCCAGCGGCATTTCGGGCTGAGGTCCAACAATGGAAGGAGTCTTGTTGGCAGACTGCACCTTCTCCAAGCCGAGATCCTGATCAAGCTTCTCCATTAAATCTAATTGGTGCTGGGCAAACACAGCCTTCTTCTCTATTTCAGTTCGCGACTTTAGAGAGTTTTTGATGGGAATAGGGATCGAATCGAGCATTGCACTAAGTGAAAGACCGACCTCCAAGTCTTCTTCGCTTTCTTCCAGAGGGGAAGATGATTGGACCACTTTCTCTTTTTTTGACGCGGGTCCTCTCACATCTGCAGTTGTGGCGGCAGTCGATTGGGATGGCTTCAACAGAGATGGGCGAGTCTCTTTCACGTCATTTTTGCGCGAACGATCAGAGGGCATTATGTTCGAAGTAAGGTTGAGCGATTTGGTAGGACCAATATCTGGCGATGGGTGAACCAGAGGCGGTTTCTGGATGGGATCCATTATAGAACTCAAAACAGGGCCACTGGCCTTGACTGGGGCATAATCTGACTTGCGGTCCAAAGGCACGAAATGGTGGTTTTCGTCAAGTTTAGGTTTCTTGGATGGCTTCTCATCATCGGCGAGATCGGACCCTTTTCGCTTAGGATTGAGTGCAGCTGGAGAAAAAGCTTTTGAATAAGGGGACTCATGGAACACAAGATCGCCGAAGCTTTGCTTCTCACTCGCCCCGAGCGCCTTCTCGGAAAGAATAGCTTTGGTAGATTGAGACGATTCCGGGATTTTCGATTTAGAGAGGGGCTTGAGGGGAGGCGGTTCCTAGACACGAATATCAAAAGACAATTTTCATGCCATGAGTCACAAGCTCGTACATCATCACTGAGATCGAGTCGAAGGGACTTCGCCGGAGCAGATGCCTAAACGAGCAACTGTAAACCACGAAATATGGACCAATGCAAAGGAGGGGGAGACCTTGGACAGAGAATTGGGACGAGAGCCCATCCGGAGAAGAAAGTTGCTAGCAATAGCGGAAGTGGTCGTAAGAGGCTTGCTAAACCCATCCGAAGGGTTCATGGGAGTTTGCGTCACCGGAGGTGGTTTTGCAGGAGGGGGCTTCGCCGGAGCGGCAGGCGGCAGCGAGAAGGCTTTGAGGCCGGCAGCCTCAATCCCTACCCCAGCATCGTGAGATTCCTCGTCTCCATTTTGTTGATATTCGAAGAAAAGGTCAACTAACATGTCGTCAGCCATTTCCTCTTGAAGTTCGGGTTCGTAAGCCAGATAGAAGTCTGTCACCACCTGTCCTTCCACACCAACTTCAGCCAACCGTTGGCGGAGATGCTCAAGTCGACTGGGCTTCTTGGCAATGGCCTCCGGAGTCTTCATCAAAGACGATTCGCTCACCGAGGATGCGCGCCGCTGTAGATCAGCACTAGGAGGTTTGGGCTGCGGTGTCTTCATCGAAGACGATTCGCTCACCGAGGATGCGCGCCGCTGTAGATCAGCACTAGGAGGTTTGGGCTGCGGTGTCTTCATCGACGACGATTCGCTCACCGAGGATGCGCGCCGCTGTAGATCA
>Ga0154020_10005478_pt1 | contig 14942 bp, 15 predicted proteins | sample Klosneuvirus_201_FD_109709 | JGI IMG/M metagenome (GOLD analysis project Ga0154020, IMG submission 109709) | Active sludge microbial communities from wastewater, Klosterneuburg, Austria - Klosneuvirus_20160825_MG | ecosystem: Engineered > WWTP > Aerobic digester > Activated sludge | place...
GGATCCAGCCGCCACGATGCCTGTGCGCCTGGGGGAAGCCCAAGTCGCGGACGGGCAGTCTGCCCGTCTGTCACATCAGCCAGCGCTTCAACTGCCCATAGACCTCGGCACTCGACAGCAGATCGAGATGGCCCGTGTCTCGCACCAGTGCCTGCTGGTCACCGGCAAAGCCGAGGCGGCGGTCAGGGTCGCGGTGCTGCCCGAACGCGCTGTCGACAGGCACGAGGCCGTCGCCCAGCAGCCGCGCCTTCAGACTGTCGGCCGACGGCCCCAAGCACGCGGCGACCGCGTAGCAGCGGGTGCCGCTCGGCAACGGTACCTGGGCACACTGATAGGTGTCGTCACTCCCCGAAGGCGCGTTCACGATGTTGCCGTGCCGCAGGTCGTTGATGCCTGCGCTGCGCACCTTGCCCAAGCGCGCCAGCGGCCCGGCATAGGGCGCGGCACTGAGCAAGACGTCCACCCCATGTCCGGCTCGTTCCAGCGGCGCACCCTGATGCGGCGTGCCCAGGCAGACGAGATCGTTCACGCGCCCCGGCCAGCGCAGTCCTCCGCGCTGAATCTGGGCGGCGTGGTGGATGGCGCTGCGCGCGACCAGGCCGCCCATGCTGTGACCGACCAGAACCAAGCGCTCGATCGGCATGGGCCAGGCGTCGTACAGGCGTTCCATCAGCTGCGCGAGGATGCGGCCATTGGTCGACACGCTCAGGCCCGTGTTGTAGTGCAGGTAGACCGGCGTGTAGCCCAGCTCGCGTGCCAGCCCTTCGCCGTGGTCATGACCTGCGCGTTGCCACTGCAGGTCGTTCATGCACAAACCGTGCAGCAGCACGAGCAGTCGTGGCGTGGCGCCGGTCAGCCCCGCGCGCAGAGCGGACCGCTCGAGCGGCAATGGCCGGCCCGACTTGCGAAATGCCATCGTGATGGCCAGCGGGTTGTCGGTCGCCGCCAGGTGGTCACCCAGCACGCCGTTCAGCGCGGCGACGACGGCCTCGCGTTCCGGTCGCGGCGGCTTCAGCGGGTCGGACGCGACCAGCACTGGCTCCAGCAGGCCCAGCAAGGCTTCAGCGCTGCCGCCGACCAGATGCGTGACGCCCCGAACGGTCTTGTAGACGAGGCCCGGGATGCCGCGGGTGCGTTCTTCCTCGGGCGGCACCGCTGCGAGGCCAGGCAGCCGCAGGGGGCTCGCGATTCGCGCATGCATCGCCTCGACCAGGCTGGCGATTCCCGCCACCGCGTCGGTGGTGAGGCGGGCGGCGCCGCGCAGGTCGGCGGCTTGCAGGAGGGGTTGCGTCATGGGCCAGTGTGGCATGCGCGAAGGCGTGTGCGGCCGAAACATGAGCGCGTACCAGGCATTTCCTGTACGATGCGCGGGCTGATATGCACAAGACCGTCCGCTCTTAGGTCGTTCTTCCCGCTCCGGCGTTCTGCCGGCGGTCGAGTCGAATCCCCTTTTGAAGATCTTCTTGGCGTTTCTTCGCTGGGCGCGCTGTTGCGCCCGCAACTTCGAAAGGAATTCGATATGACGACCGAAACTGGTACTGTGAAGTGGTTCAACGAGGGCAAGGGCTTTGGCTTTATCGCTCCCGATGGCGGTGGCAAGGATCTCTTTGCCCATTTCAAGGAAATTCAAGGCAGCGGCTTCAAGACGCTGACCGAGAACCAGCGCGTGCAATTCGAGGTGACCCAGGGCCAGAAGGGCCTGCAGGCATCGAATATCCGCACGCTGGGCTGACCCCCTCAGCACAGCCGGATGCCGGGATCGCCCCGGCATCCTTCAATGAAAGCGCGGCTTCGCCGCGCTTTTTTCGTTTGTGAAGGAACTGGCCGTGAAGAACCTGCAAGACGCCACCGAGCGCATCTGCGAACTCAAGGGCAGCCTCGTCGCCCTGGATGCCCTGGTGCCGGCGCTCATCCGGGCTCTATCGGCGCCGGCCCGTGCGCGGCTGATTGCCTCCTTCGATGCCCATGCAGAAGCGGCGCGCACGGTGCTGCTGCACGCCGACATTTCCGACGTCGTGCTGGCCACGTTCGAGCGTGACCTGGCCCGCAACCGGGCCATCCTTCAAGACAGCATCAGGCCCGGTCGATCCGGCCTGCCTGCGACCGTGGACGCGTTGCTGCTCATGACGACCCGCATCGCCACGTTCTCGGCAGATCATGCCCTGACCAGCGCCAGCGGCTTCTTCTACCGCCGTGGCGACCGGCTCTTCCTGGTGAGCAACCGGCATGTCTTTGCCGATGCCGAGAGCGGGCACTACCCCGACCGCATCGAGATCGGCTTGCACACCGACCCACAAGACCTGACGCGGTATGTCGAGATTTCATTGCCGCTTTACCTCAATGGCCTGCCGCAGTGGCGCGAAGCCACGGATGGCGGTGGTACGGTGGACATCGCCGCGATGGAAATCCCCAGCGGCAGCCTGCCCGCCAATTCCGCGCTGCAGGCATTCGATGAGACTCACCTTGATGCAGGCGACGAGCAGGTCGCGATCGGCGATGCGTTGGTCATCGCCGGCTTTCCACTGGGCTTTTTCGATACGGTCTACCACCTCGCGGTGGCGCGCGGGGCATCCATTGCCTCGGCCTACGGGGTGCGATTCCAGGGCAAGGGCTATTTCCTCACCGACGCACGCACCCACCGCGGCAGCAGCGGGTCGCCAGTTGTGCGGCGGCGCCTCAACGACGCTGCATCCGCGCCGTCCTGGCAGTTGGTCGGCGTGCACTCCACCCGCATGGACATGAGTACCCGCGACCAGGCTCAGGACGAGTCGCTGGGGCTGAACTGCGCCTGGTATGCCGATGTGCTGCCGGTGCTCACCGGTGATGCCTGAACGTTCCTGGACCTGGATCACTCGCCGCACCCGGCGGCATACTTCGACGCTCAAGGCCCACGCGCACGTCTGGCGCAGGGCCGTCCATTCGGACCGCGTGGTTCCGAGCCAAGGAGGCCTGGCATGAACCCCTTCAAGTCCGCCATCGCGCGCGGCGAGCAGCAGATCGGCCTGTGGCTGTCGCTGGCCCATGCCTACTCGGCCGAGGTGTGTGCCACCGCCGGGTTCGACTGGCTGCTGGTCGATGGCGAGCACGCGCCCAACGACATACCCGGCACGCTGGCGCAGTTGCAGGCGCTGGCGGCGTACCGCAGTCATGCGGTGGTGCGCGTGGTGCAGGGCGATGCGTCGCTGGTCAAGCAGATGATGGACATCGGCGTGCAGACGCTGCTGGTGCCCATGGTCGACACGGCGCAGCAGGCCCGCGCGATGGTGGCCGCCACGCGCTATCCGCCCCAGGGCGTGCGCGGCGTGGCGGCTTCGGTCGCACGGGCCTCGCGCTGGGGGGCACAGGCCGACTACCTCGACCGTGCGAACGATGATGCCTGCCTGCTGGTGCAGGCCGAGAGCGCCACCGCGCTGGCGAACCTGGACGAGATCTGCGCCGTCGATGGCGTGGACGGTGTGTTCATCGGTCCGGCGGACCTGGCGGCATCGATGGGTCACCGCGGCCACCCGGGCCACCCCGAAGTGCAGGCGGCCATCGACGATGCCGTCCGTCGCATCACCGCCCATGGCAAGGCCGCCGGCACCCTGACCAGCGACCCCGCCATGGCGCGCCACTACCTGGGCCTGGGCGCGACGTTCGTGGCCGTGGGCGTAGACATCAGCTTGCTCGCGCAGGCCACCCGGCGCCTGGCGCGCGACTTCGGCCTCGGCGCACCGGCCGCGGCCAGCACCAGCGGCCCGTACTGAGCGAGCGCGCAGCGCTGCCACCTGGCGCCAACCGCCGCAAGGACCCGGTCACGCCGCGGCTGCCCCTTGCTCCATCTTGGAGGAATCCTGCCCATGAGTCACACGCACCGCATCGCCGTTATTCCGGGTGACGGCATCGGTAAGGAAGTGATGCCCGAGGCCCTGCGGGTGCTCGATGCCGCGTCACGCCGCTACGGCTTCGCGCTGGAACTGCGGCACGTGCCGTGGGCGAGCTGCGACCATTTCGCGCAGCATGGCCAGATGATGCCCGATGACTGGAAGGCGCAGCTGCAACCGATGGACGCGCTGCTCTTCGGCGCGGTGGGCTGGCCCGCCACGGTGCCCGACCATGTTTCGCTGTGGGGCAGCCTGCTGAAGTTCCGGCGCGAGTTCGACCAGTACATCAACCTGCGTCCGGCGCGCCTGTTCGATGGCGTTCCGTGCCCCCTGGCGGGCCGCCGGCCCGGCGACATCGACATGCTGATCGTGCGCGAGAACACCGAGGGCGAGTACACCAACCTCGGCGGCGTGATGTACGAGGGCACCGAGCGTGAGCTCGTGATCCAGGAGTCGGTGTTCAGCCGCCATGGCGCCGAGCGCGTGCTCCGGTATGCCTTCGAGCGCGCCGCCGAGCGGCCCCGCCGCACGCTCACCGCGGCGACCAAGAGCAACGGCATCGCGATCAGCATGCCGTGGTGGGACAAGGTGGTCGACGCGGTGCATGCCCACTACCCGCAGGTTCAGGTCGACAAGCAGCACATCGACATTCTGAGCGCGCGCTTCGTGCTGCAGCCGCAACGCTTCGACGTGGTGGTGGCCACCAACCTGTTCGGCGACATCCTGTCGGACCTCGGGCCCGCCTGTACCGGCACCATCGGCATCGCCCCGAGCGCCAACCTGAACCCCGAGCGCACCTACCCGAGCCTGTTCGAGCCGGTGCACGGCTCGGCTCCCGACATCGCCGGCCAGAACCTGGCCAACCCGATCGGCATGATCTGGAGCGCGGCGATGATGCTCGACTTCCTGGGCGAGCGGCCGGCGCACGACGCCATCGTCGCCGCCATCGAGCAGGTGCTGCGCGACGGGCCCCGCACCCGCGATCTGGGCGGCGACGCCAATACGCAAATGGTCGGGCGCGCGATCGCGGAGCGGTTGCAGTAGGCAGGCGGGCACGGCGCCCGTGCCGCCCGCAGGGACAAGTGTGCGGTTGCCGCTGCAACGTGGCACAGTGCGGGCAATGGCCGTGCCTGTGGCTGGCTCGGCTGCTACCGGAGCCACTGCATGGAGCCCGCGATCCACCAGATGCCCGATCTCTTCCGCCAGCTCGGCCTGCCCGAGGATCGAGTGTCGGTCGAATCCTTCCTCGCGGCGCACCGACCGTTGCCCGGCGGTACGGGGCTGACCGAGGCCGGTTTCTGGAACGAGAGCCAGGCCCAGTTCCTGCGCGAAGAGATCGCCAAGGACGCCGATTGGTCCGGGGTCGTCGACCAACTGGGCCAGTTGCTCGGTTCCTGAAGACCTCGCTGCACGCCCGACTGTTGCGTGGTCTGCGGCGCAGTACGTTGACAATCGCGCTGGGCGCTGCGTCTGCGTCTGCAAAGGGAGCCAGGCGATGAAGCGCTTCGAGATCTACCGCTACGACCCCGAGGGCGATGCACCACCGCGCATGCAGGCCTACGAGCTCGAGGTGACCGATGACCAGCGCATGCTGCTCGACGCGCTGCTGCAGCTCAAGGCGCAGGATCCGACCTTGAGTTTTCGTCGTTCGTGCCGCGAAGGCGTGTGCGGATCGGATGCGATGAACATCAACGGCCGCAACGGCCTGGCGTGCATCACCAACCTGCGCACGCTGCCCGACACCGTGGTGCTCAAACCGCTGCCAGGCCTGCCGGTCATCCGCGACCTGATCGTGGACATGACGCAATTCTTCGAGCAGTACCACTCGATCCGGCCCTATCTCATCAACGACACGCCGCCGCCCGAGAAAGAGCGCCTGCAGTCGCCGGTGCAGCGCGACGAGCTCAACGGCCTGTATGAGTGCATCCTGTGCGCCTGCTGCTCCACCGCCTGCCCGAGTTTCTGGTGGAACCCGGACAAGTACGTCGGCCCGGCCGGGCTGCTGCAGGCCTACCGATTCCTGGTCGACAGCCGAGACGAGGCCAGCGGCGAGCGGCTGGACAACCTGGAGGATCCGTACCGGGTGTTCCGTTGCCGCACCATCCTGAACTGCACCGACGTCTGCCCCAAGGGCCTGAACCCGGCGCGGGCGATCGGCAAGATCAAGGAAATGATGGCGCGGCGGGCGCTGTAGCGTGGCGCCTTGATTGGGGTCTGGCGCGCCACGGCAAAGAGACTACTTGCGCCCGTAGCGCGCCTGGAAGCTGGCCTTGCCGAGCTGGTTGGCGTGGATCATGAAGCCCACCAGCGCAGCGGTGGCGTCTGCCGGCAGATCGAGCTTTTCGGTCTTGAGTGCGTAGACGGTGAAGATGTAGCGGTGCGGCTTGTCGCCCTTGGGCGGGCAGGCGCCGCCGAAGCCGGGTGCGCCGAAGTCGGTGCGGCCCTGCGCGGTGCCGGCTGGCAGGCCCTTTCCGTCCGGGGCGCCGGCACCTTCGGGCAGCTCGCTCACATTGGCCGGCATGTTGTAGACGACCCAGTGCCACCAGCCCGAGCCCGTGGGCGCATCGGGGTCGTAGACCGTGAGCGCGAAACTCTTGGTGCCCTTCGGGGCGCCGCTCCATTTGAGCGCTGGCGACAGATTGCGTCCCTCGCAGCCGAAGCCCTTGAACACCTGGGCCTCGGTCAGCATGCTCCCCGGCTTGATGGTGGGGCTGGCCAGCGTGAAGCCGCCGGCATGTGCCGATGCGGCGGCGAGCACCAGTGGCAGGGTGGCAAGCAGAGGTCGCATGGTGGGTCTCCGATGGGTGTGGTGGTCGCGATCTTACTCAGCAGCGCGCTTGCGTGCCGCGTGGCAGGGCGTCAACGCTGGCGCAGCCGCCGTGGCGCGAGCGCCGGTCGGCCAACGCCTCGCAGGCGCGGCGGTAGTCCTGCAGCGTTTTCTGGGCGCGACCGAGCACGGTGTCGGGGGCATAGCCCCCGGGCCCCAGGGTGCCGTAGGGCGTTCCGCTGAGCAGTTCCATGCCCTCGGCGGCGGTCTCGGCGGTGTACAGATGAAACCGGCCGTCGGCCACCGCCTGCGCCAGGCGCGGATCGAGCATCAGGCGATGGCGGCTGCGGTGCGGGATCAGCACGCCCTGCTCGCCGTCAAGCCCCAGCAGCTCACAACTGCGGAAGTAGCCCTCGATCTTCTCGTTGATGGCACCCACCGGCAGCATCTGGCCGTGCTGGTTCAGGGCGCCGGTGACGGCTATGCCCTGCTTGAGCGGCAGGCCGGACAGCGCCGACAGCAGTGCGTAGAACTCGGCGCACGAGGCTGAGTCGCCCTCGACGCCGCTGTACTCCTGCTCGAACACCACGGCGGCGTTGAGCGACAGCGGCGCAATGTGCGCGAACAACCCGGCCAGGTGGCTGTGCAGGATGAGCACGCCCTTGTCGTGGATGGGTCCCGACAGCTCGACCTCGCGCTCGATGTTGAGCAGGCCTTCATCGCCGGCATGGGTGGAGGCGGTCACGCGCACCGGGAAGCCGAAGGCGTGGTCACCGAGGTCGATCACCGTCAGGCCGTTGACCTGGCCGGTGCGCGTGCCGGTCACCTCGAGCAGGCGCTCGCCCTGGACAATGGACTCCTGCAGGCGCTGCTCGGGGTAGTCGTGGCGATGCTGGCGGGCCCGCCGCGCGGCGGCCACGTCTGCCGCGTCGACGGTGGCTGCGCCGCGACCGCGGGCCAGCGCCGCGGCTTCGAGCAACAGCGCCTCGGTGCGGCCGAACAGCGCGCTCTGGCGCGTCTGATCCTGCGCCTCGCGGTGGGCAGCCTCGATCAGGGCTGCCACCGCGGGCGCACTGAAGTGCGGCAGGCCTTTGTGCTGGCAGGTGTGGGCAACGAAAACGGCCGTGGCGCGGCGAGTGCCATCGCTGGCTGGGAAGCTCTCGGCGAAATCGACCTTGCAGCGGAAGCGCCGCGCAAACTCCGGGTCGCCCTCCTGCACCAGGTAGTAATCGTCGACCGAGGCGATGAGCACGATCTTCACGTGCACATCCACCGGTTCGGGCTGCAGCGACACAGCCGCCACTGGCGCCAGCGCCATGCCCGTCTCCTCGATCTGCAGGCGACCGCAGCGCAGGAAGCGGCTGAGCCTTTCCCACAGCTGGGGGTCGGTCATCAGATCGCGCAGATGCAGCAGCAGGAAGCCGCCGTGGGCCTGCAGCAGGCTGCCGGCGCGGATGCGCGAGAAGTCGGTGATGAGCACATCGGCCTGCGCCTCGTACTCGATGCTGCCGAACAGCGAGCGGCACACCGGATTGTCGGCCACGATCACCGGCGCGCTGGCATGGCCATGGTGGTCGACAGCGAGGTTGACCCGCATGCGCGAGAACAGCGCCAGCAGCGCCTCCAGCCGGTCGTTGCGGTCCTGTGCGTCGTCGGCATCATCGGCCTGCGCAGGCTGGAACAGCTCCAGGTTCTCCAGCACGTCGTGCTCCACCTGCTCGAGGTAGCTGCCGAGCTTGACCGTGTCCTTGATCTGCTTGCGCAGTGCGCCGCGGATCTTCTGCAGCTCGCGCTCAAGCAACGGGCGGATCATCTGGCGCCGCATTGTCGCCAGCGCCTCCTGCACCACGCGCTCGCGTGCCATGGCCTGGTCGAGGAAGCGGCCGATCGCCGCGCGCAGCGTCTCCTCGTTGGTGTCGAGTTCGGCGCGCCGCTCGCGCGGCAGGGCCATGGCCTTGGCCGCTGTCAGTGGCTCGCCCTGCTCGTCGCGCTGCGTGAAGACGAGATGGCCCTGCTCTCGCAGCAGGCTGAAGTTCAGCGACTCGGCCAGGGTGCTCAACTCGTCGAAGGCCTGGTCCTCCTCGGTCCTGGTGCCCGCTTCGATGCGCTCGCCGGCGGCCCTGACCTCGGGCGCCACCAGGCGCTTGGGCACCTCGGCCTGCACGGTGCGGGCGAAGTCGGCCATCATCTGCCGCAGCAACCGGCCCTCGCCCGCGGGCAGGCGCAGCGCGCGCGGGCGCTCGGGTGCCTCGTGGTTGTGCAGGTAGCACAGGTCCGGCGGCACCGGCCGGCGCGCGGCCTCTTCGCGCATCATCTGCTGCATCAGCGTGGAGCGGCCGCTCCCTACCTCGCCCAGCACGAACAGGTGGTAGTCCGGGTGGTCCATCTGCAGGCCGAAGCGCGCAGCCTGCTCGGCGCGCTCCTGGCCGATCCACGGCAGCGGCTGCTGCACCAGCTCTGCGGTGTCGGCAAAGCTCAGTGCGGAGGGTTCGATGTTCAGTCGCAGGGCGGCCGGGGGCAGGTGGACGATGGGCATGGCGGCAAGGGGCAGATCGACGGTCGCGGACCATTGTGCGCCGCTCGTCTACGAGTCCCGGCGGTCGGCTGCGGCCGCCGAGGCCAGCACGTCGGCCACGCGCTCGCGCAGCGCCGGCAGCAGTTCGGCCTCGAACCACGGATGGCGCCGCAGCCACAGGTTGTTGCGCGGGCTGGGGTGCGGCAACGGCACCACGGTCGGCCAGAACTCGTGCCAGCGCCGAACGGTCTCGCCGACCGAGGCGCCGGCGCGCGGAAGGTGCCAGGCCATCGCATAGCGGCCGATCACCAGTGTCAGTGCCACCTGCGGCAGGTGTGCCAAAACGGCTGCGCGCCAGGTGAGGGCACACTCGGGGCGCGGTGGCAGGTCGCCACCCGCGCCTCGACCGGGGTAGCAGAACCCCATCGGCACGATGGCCACCCGCGCGGGGTCGTAGAACACGTCCGGCGGCATGTCCAGCCAGGCGCGCAGGCGCTCGCCGCTGGCGTCGGTGAACGGCCTTCCGCTGGCATGGACCTTGGTACCCGGCGCCTGGGCGGCGATCAGGATGCGCGCCGTCGCGCTGGCCTGCAGCACCGGCCGCGGGCCCAGCGGCAAGTGGGTTGCACAGCGCGTGCAGCGCCGGATTTCGGCAAGCAGTTCATCGAGCGGGCCGGCTGGCGGCGCGCTTGCGCCCGAGGCGCACCGCGGCGGTGGTTCTGGCATAGTGGCCGCATGATGCGCCCATCCCTCTGTCACGGTCTGGTGAGTCAACCCCGTCGATCGCTCCTGCGGGCTTGGGCAGTACTTGCGCTGCCGGCGATGGTGCCGGCGGTGCGGGCCGCCAGCTTCAGCGATGCCGATGCCGCGCGCGGCCTGAAGGAAGCGTTGGTGCGCGGTGCCGAGGCGGCGGTGCAGCAACTCGGCCGGCCCGACGGCTTCCTGGGCGACGAGCGGGTGCGCATACCCCTGCCCGACGGGCTGCGCCAGGCCGAGAAGCTGATGCGCAAGCTGGGCGCCAGCCGGCAGGCCGATGAACTGGTGCAAACGATGAATCGTGCCGCCGAGCAGGCGGTGGTTCAGGCCCGCCCCATCCTGACCGATGCGGTGCGGCGCATGAGCTTCGACGATGCGCGCCGCATCCTCACCGGCGGCGACGATGCCGCCACGCAATACTTCCGGCAGGCCACCAGCGCCAGCCTGGAGGCCAAGTTCCTGCCGGTGGTGCGTCAGGCCACCGCGCGGGTGAAGCTGGCCGAGAAGTACGACGCCTACGCCGGCGCCGCATTGCGCCTAGGCCTGGTGAGCGAGCGTGACGCCCACCTCGACACTTACGTCACGCGCAAAACGCTCGACGGCCTGTTCCTCATGGTCGCCGAGCGGGAACGCACCATCCGCCGCGACCCCGTGGCCACCGGCAGCAAGCTGCTGCGCAAGGTATTCGGGCGTTAGCCGCAATGGAAGGCGGTCGGAGTCGCGGCTGGTGTTGGGCGACAGGCCTATCGTGACGGGCGCAGGCACTCGGGGCGCAGCGTCATGACGATCAACGCCACGGCCGACCCTCGCGGTTTCCTGCGCTTGCTGTTCGATGCCGCGGTGGCACGCGCCCAGCCCGCGCGGGTGATGGCCGGCGCCCTGCCGCCGCCACCGGAGCGCGGGCGCACCGTGGTGGTGGGGGCGGGCAAGGCGGCTGGCGCCATGGCGGCGGCGGTGGATGCGCTGTGGCCGGCGCAGGCGCCGCTGTCGGGCCTGGTGGTCACGCGCTACGGCCATGCGCTGCCAGGGCAGCTCGAACGCCCGGGGCGCGTCGCCGTGACGGAGGCGGCCCATCCGGTGCCCGATGCCGCGGGCCGGCGCGCCACCGAGGCCATCATCGAGCGTGTGCGGGGACTCGGTCCCGACGACCTGGTGTTGGCCTTGATCTCTGGCGGCGGCTCGGCCTTGCTGTGGCAACCCGCACCGGGCCTGACACCCGAGGACAAGCAGGCCATCAACCGCGCACTGCTGGCCAGCGGCGCCGGCATCGACGAAATGAACTGCGTGCGCAAGCACCTGTCTGGCATCAAGGGCGGTCGGCTCGCGGCGCTGTGCGCGCCGGCGCGGGTGGTGACGCTGCTGATCAGCGACGTGCCCGGCGACGACCCGGCGGTGATCGCCAGCGGTCCCACGGTTGCCGATGCCACCACCTGTGCACAGGCGCTGGCGATCTGCGAGCGCCACGGCATCACGCTGCCACCGGCGGCACGCGGAGCACTGGCCGATGGCCGCTGCGAGACCCCCAAGCCCGGCGCCAGCGTCTTTGCCGGCCATGAGTGGCACCTGGTGGCCACGCCGCAGCTCAGCCTGGAGGCGGCCGCCGAGGCTGCGCGCGCGTCGGGCGTCACCGCGCACATCCTGGGTGACGCGATCGAAGGCGAGAGCCGCACGGTCGGCCAGGTGCATGCGGCCATTGCGCGGGCGGTGGCGCGGCGGGGCCAGCCGTTCGGGCGACCGTGCGTGATTCTGTCCGGCGGCGAGACGACGGTGACAGTGCGCAATCCGCAGGGGCGCGGCGGCCGGGCCACTGAGTTCCTTCTGGGTTGCGCCATCGCGTTGCAGGGCGAGCCCGGCGTGCATGTGTTGGCGGCCGATACCGACGGCATTGATGGCGTGCAGGACAACGCCGGCGCGGTGGTCACGCCGGACACGCTGGCGCGCGCCAGCGCGGCGCGACTCAAGCCGGCCGATCTGCTCGCCCGCAACGAGGCCTATGCCTTCTTCGCGGCGCTCGGCGACCTCGTGGTCACCGGCCCCACCCACACCAACGTCAACGACTTCCGGGCGATGTTGGTGCTGTAGGACCCGCCTGCGTCACTGCGCCGTGGCAGGACGGGCGGCCAGCAGCGTGGGGGCGGGCGTTGCCGTGCGGCCGCGCCAGGACGCCCCGCTGTCTTCGGCGGCCAAGGCGCGCGCTTCGTCGCGTGCGGCCAGGTACTCCTGCTTCACCTCGGCGCGGCTCTTCGCGCTGGATGCATGGCGCAGCGGGTTGTAGCTCGTCGACCAGGGGTTGACGCCGACGCGCTTGAAGCGCACCAGGTCGGCCTGAACTTCGGCGCGCGTGAGCGTGGAAGCGTTGTAGGTCGGTTCCGGCGTGGGATCGTCGGCCCAGGCGGGCGCGGCAAAACTGGCGGCGATCATGGCGGCAATGGCGAGAGGGTGCTTCATCAGGGGCTCCGTGGATGGCGATGCATTGACATTCACGCAAGATTGGACCGGTGGCCCAGTTGCGGGAGGGGCTCGGCGGCGCTGACGATCCAAACACTCAACGTCGCAGGCTTGGGGGTGATTCTGGTGAAGGCGGGGCGACGGAACCAGTGTGCCGTCGGCCATGAGACATTGCCATTCACGCAATAATCTGGCCCCTTGAATACGGCGATGAGGGCACCATGGACCGCTTGAAGTCGATGCGTGTGTTCCAGGCGGTGGTCGATGAAGGGAGCTTCGCTGCGGCAGCGCGCCGGCTCGACCTCGATCCGGCGGTGGTCACGCGACTGGTGGCCGATCTCGAGCAGCATCTGGGCACGCCGCTGTTGCAACGCACGACGCGACGCGTTGCGCCGACACCCGCGGGAGAGGCCTATGGCGCACGGCTGCGGACCATCCTGGCCGAGCTCGACGAGGCCGATGCCAGCGTCAGCGGCCAGGCGCACGAACTGCGCGGCCGGCTGCGCATACTGGCCCTGCCGGTGATGGCCAACCATGTGCTGGCGCCGGCACTGCCTGAGTTCATGGAACGCTATCCCGAGATCCAGATCGACCTGCGCTCACTGGTGGCCGGCGAGCCTGCATTGGAGGATCACGACCTCACGTTTGTCGGTGGAAACGTGCCGCTGCCAGCCGACGTGGTGGTGCGCGAGGTCGCCAGCAGCGACATCGTGCTGTGCGCCGCACCAGGCTACCTGCGGCGCCACGGCACACCACGGCAGGCGGCCGACCTGGGCTCGCACCGCATCCTCAAGCAGCGCATGCCGGGCCTGTCATCCGATCGGCTCACACTGCAGCACCCGGGCGGTGAGTTGCCGCCGCTGGTGGTGCCCGTGCAGCCCGCGGTCGTTTCCGACAACACCGATGCGCTGCTGCGGGCCACGCTCGAAGGCGCCGGCATCAGCAGCCAGCCGCAGCATCTGGTGGCCCCGTACATGGCCAGCGGGCAACTGCGCGCAGTGCTGCCACCCTGGACCACCGGTTGCGTCACCCTGGTGGCGGCTTATCCCGGTCGTCGCTTCTTGCCGGCGCGCGCGCGTGTGTTCCTCGATCACCTGGCCGGCAAGCTGGAGGTCAGCCTGGGACGGGCACGGGCGGCCTGCCGGCGTTAGCAGGCTTCGGTTCGCTGCTTCGGTCGTCGTGGGGATGGCAATTGCACGCGGGTGCGCCGGACGGTGGCACCATCGCCCATCTTTGTGGCACAGGCAGAAGGGGGTCTCCATGCCCATATCGGTGGCCATCTACGGCAGCGAGTTCCAGCGTCACATCGACCAGGGGCTGGCGCCCGAGCAGTTTCGCTGGCGTTTCCTCGCAGAGGGCGACTCGTGGATGGAGCGCAGTTCGGCGTTCACGGCATCGCTGCCCGACTATCTGGCACGGGAGATGGAGGCCGCCCGTGAGCCCACGCTGATCGTCAACCTGGCGCTGTTCGGTGACACCATGCGCCGCATCGGCGAACTCGTCGAGGGCGATTTCGCGCAGTGGGTGAACTTCATGGCGTTCGATGCGATCTTGCTCAGTGCGGGTGGCAACGACTTCATCGATGCCGCACGCGACCCCGAACCGGGCCAGGGGCTGCTGCGCGATCTGCGCGGCCAGCCCCAGCCGGCCGATGGCTACGACTGCGTGCGGCCCGATGCGCTGCGGCGGCTGGTGGAGCAGTATCTGGAACCGAACTTCAGGCGGCTGTACGACGCCGTGCGAGTGAGCGGCGTGAACGCGGGCACGCCCATCTTCCTCAACAGCTACGACACGCCCGTGGCACGGCCGGCGCCAGCACCGCCGGGCACGCGGGCCTGGCTGCATGCGGCATTTGTGAAGAACGGCATCGATGCGTCGCTGTGGCCGCGACTGACCGCCGGGATCTTCGATGACCTCGACCGTGCGATCGTCGGCTGGGGCTCGGGGCGCACGGGCGTGCATGTGGTGCCCACGCGCGGCACCCTGGCGGGCGCCGACCCGGCGGCCGCCGGCGACAGCGGGGACTGGATCAACGAGATCCATCCCAATCGCAGCGGCTGGAAGAAGCTGGCGCCGGTGTGGCGCCAGACCATCCGATCCGTCATCTGATGCACGCGGTCCGGGCGGGGCGCCCGGACGCGATGCAGAGCGGTGTTCAGGCGCTGCGGCCGCCGGCCGCATCTCCAACTGCCAGTGGCTGTGCCCCGGGTGCCGTGGGGCGCAGCAGTCGCCAGGCGTACCAGGCCAGGAAGCCGGCACCCGCGGCGAACACGATGTCGCCGGGCACGCGCAGCCACACCAGGGCTTCCATCACCGGTCCGTGAATGACCTCCGGCGAGCGGGCGTACCACAGGCCCTGCGTCACGCTCGCCCAGGCCTGCACGATGCCTGCGGGCAGCAGCGAGCCGAACACCATCATCGCCAGACCGATGTTCAGGCTCCAGAAGGCCGGGGCCAACCAACGGTCGGCATGCAGGTGGCGGGCGTACAGGCCGCGCAGGCAGAACAGCATCAGCCCGATGCCCAGCATGCCGTAGACGCCGAACAGCGCGGCATGGCCGTGGGCCGCGGTCATGTTGAGCCCTTGCACGTA
>Ga0154020_10005479_pt1 | contig 14941 bp, 13 predicted proteins | sample Klosneuvirus_201_FD_109709 | JGI IMG/M metagenome (GOLD analysis project Ga0154020, IMG submission 109709) | Active sludge microbial communities from wastewater, Klosterneuburg, Austria - Klosneuvirus_20160825_MG | ecosystem: Engineered > WWTP > Aerobic digester > Activated sludge | place...
AAGCGGAATGACCAATGACCAATGACCAAACCCGAATGACCAATGTTGATTCGTCAGTCAACGCAATGTCGATTCGTGCGAACGGTTAATCGATTTGAAACGACATCCCGACGCAAGATTTGCCTCCATGTGATGCCGCTGTCACATGGTCGATTTCGAACGGCAGATCGTCGAATTGCTGCGGCAGGCGGCAATATTCGCAGACGTCACCGGCACGATTCCAGATAAGTTCTTCCAGGTCGCGATTCATTGCCATACTTAACGCGGTGCCGACTGAGGTTCTTTCAAAGTCAACGTTTTCCATGTCCCTTCTTCCCCCTCACCCTAGCCCTCTCCCCCGTGTAAAACGTATCAAGTTGGAAAATCAATTGCGGGGGAGAGGGGACAATCGCAAGGCAATCGACGGCATCATTTCTGACCGCGTTAAGTATAAGAAACTCGCCGACGAGATTTAAGAACCTGTCGCGCGCGCGACTTCAGCAGCGACAGCGTGCTTCCCACCCGGCAGAAATTGTCGAGTTCTTCGTCTTCACCCGGCGCGAGCGTGTCAGCCTAATTGCGTTCGACCAACTCATGCATTCGCTGCTGTTCTTCAGGCGAAAATTCCAATTCGACAATGCGCCGCGCTACTTCGCGCGTCATGGCCCCGGTGGAATGAACGATTCGTTCCCAAATGGCGGCTTCACTGCCAGGATCAGGACTGGAAATCTTCGGCACGTGTCAGTCTCCGGTGATCTAAAGCCGATGAATCGTCATTGTACAACGGTCTCCCGACCGAGCAACCAAAATCCCCACTGGCCCTGTTCCATTGCTAAATCGATTTGGGACTACAAACGACCGTTCCGACACAACATAAACCCCACTGGCTTCACGCCAGTGGTTTACGGGTTTGGCAACTGGGATGGCGGGTTTCCAACCCCGGTTTCTAGCGGCGAGAAGCCCAATGGCGTGGACTTGGTGAGCGGCAAGAAACAGGATTACCAGAGATATCGCGTTGCCGAGGGAATCCGACCTGAGACAGGTCGGACTACGTAGGCAGATCTGTCCTCAGATCTGCTTCCTTTGGCGTGGTTCAGTCGCACAGGTCCGCTCGACGCAATGACTCGCCGATGGTAAATCCTTTTCTGCCGCTCGCCTCAGTCAGTGATCCTAAAGGCGGCTGAACACGCAGCACGAAGGAGGACAATTACTTCTTCATCGCCTGTTTCATGGCATCGCCCATTCCGCCGGGGCTGTCGGAGACGATGACTCTTGCGGCGCGAAGGGCATCGATTTTTTCGGCGGCGGTACCGCCGCCGCCGGAGATGATGGCGCCGGCGTGGCCCATGCGTTTTCCAGGAGGTGCCGTCTGACCGGCGATGAATCCGGCGACGGGCTTATTGACATGCGCGTCGATGTATTCCGCCGCCAGTTGTTCAGCACTGCCACCGATTTCACCGATCATGAGGATGCCTTCGGTGCCGGGATCGTTTTCGAATAGTTCGAGCAACTCGATGTAGTTTGTGCCGTTGATCGGATCGCCGCCGATACCGATCGCTGTACTCTGACCCAAGCCGACTCGACCCAGTTGCCATGCCGCTTCGTAGGTCAGCGTGCCGCTCTTGCTGATGATGCCAATCGTGCCGGGTGTGTGAATGTAACCGGGCATGATCCCGATCTTTGCCACGCCGGGCGTGATGACGCCGGGGCAGTTTGGACCAATCAGCCGGGACTTGGATTTCTCCAGGCCGCGTTTGACCCGCAGCATGTCCATGACCGGGATGCCTTCAGTGATCGCGACGATCAGGTCCATGCCGGCATCCGCCGCTTCCAGAATTGCGTCCGCGCAGAATGGCGGAGGCACGAAGATCATGGATGTGTTCGCACCGGTCTTTTCACGGGCTTCGATGACCGAATTGAAGACGGCAAATCCATCAACAGTCGTGCCACCCTTTCCGGGAGTCACGCCACCCACGAAGACGTCAACGCCCGGCTGGCACTCGGCCGCGTACAGACGGCATTGCTGGCTGTGGAAGAGACCTGAAGTGCCAGTGATCCCCTGAGTGATCACGCGCGTTGATTTGGATACAAGAATGCTCATCGGTTTGAATTCGCGAGGTTAAAACTTGAAATCGAATCTTTGCCCCCTCATCCGGCCTGCGGCCACCTTCTCCCCCTTGCCAGGGGGAGAAGGGAGATGTTGAGCTAAACGCCAAGTGACTTTACTACTTTTTGTGCTGCATCGGTCAGGTCGCTGGCGGCGATGATGTCGCGACCGCTGGCTTTCAGCATTTCGCGAGCCTTTTCGACGTTGGTGCCTTCGAGCCGGACCACCAGTGGCACATTGAAGCCAACCTTTTCGTAAGCGTTCAGCAATGCCGCCACGATCACATCGCACTTCATGATGCCGCCAAAGATGTTGACCAGCACAGCCTTGACGTTGCCATCCGACAGGATGATACGAAAGGCTTCCGTGACCTGATCTTCATTCGCCCCGCCCCCGACGTCCAGAAAGTTCGCGGGCTCGCCGCCATGCAGTTTGATCAGGTCCATAGTGCTCATCGCCAGTCCGGCACCGTTGACAAGGCAGCCGATGTTTCCGTTGAGCTTGACGTAACTCAGCCCCGTGTTGGACGCTCGCACTTCTGCTGGGTCTTCTTCTGAAAGATCTCGCAGCGCAACGACATCCTTGTGACGGAACAGCGCGTTGTCGTCAAACGTCACTTTGCCATCGAGCGCCATCATCTGGCTGTCTTCGGTGATAATGAGCGGGTTGATCTCCACCATGCTGCAGTCGTAAGTGACAAAGAAGCGACAAATTTGGGGCAGAAATTTTTCGGCACTCCGAACGGCTGTTGCATCCAGTCCCAGCGCGTACGCCATCTTGCGAGCTTGGTACGGATAGAGTCCGGCGATGGCGTCAAATGGCTCCGTAATAATCTTTTCGGGCGAATGCTTCGCGACTTCTTCAATCTCCATGCCGCCTTCGGAGGACATGATTAGCACGGGGCCGCCGATTTCGCGATCGACGACAATGCCCAGATACAATTCGCGGGCGATCTTCAGACCTTGCTCGACAAACAGCGTGTTGACCTGCTTGCCTTCATCGCCCGTCTGAATGGTGACGAGTGTATTGCCCAGCATGCGAGTCGCATTTTCGGCTGCTTCTGCGGCGGACTTGACCAGGACAACGCCGCGCTGCGTTGGGGCTTCTTTGAATGTTCCCTTCCCGCGACCGCCGGCGTGGATTTGGGATTTAACGACGGCAATCGGACCGCCCAAAGTCGTGAAGGCCGCCGCAGCTTCTTCCGAAGTCTTGGCGACAATCCCCTGCGGCACCGCTACACCAGCCGCGCGAAACAGCTGCTTGGCCTGATATTCGTGAATCTTCATGGAACTCGATCAAATTCAAGGAGTCGGTTGAAATGGATCTCCGGCGAGATGGGGCGAACTATAGCGAGTGGCGACCGTTCGTTCGAGGAATCCGGTGGCGAGCCAGGGAATTCCTATGAAAATTCGCGTCTGGGAACCGTCGCTTTAGTCACGGCCCATCAGCCCTTTGCCCAGGGCGATAATACCCAGAACCAACATGATGGGTGGATAGAAGAAGATAATTCCAACTGCCAATCCGCCGAAGAACCACACGATAGAGCCGATGATCATCAGGATTCCGGTGATAACGCTGCCGTTGACACCCGACGAATGGCGGGGACTCGATACATTCGCCCCTGAAGAATATTCGTACGGGCTCGAAGGTGCAGTGGCTGCGTTTTTCGTTTTGGCCGACTTTCGCGACCGGGGCGGCAGTGCGGCGGGCACGTTTGGTCCGGCATCGTACGAGCCCGATTGATCGCCAGCGTCGTTATAGGAAGAAAAGTCCTCATTCAGCCACGAGTCTTCGGACGGTTCAGTCGCTGCAGGCTTCTGACGACGTGCAGGCGGGCGAGAGGAACGGTCTGACCGTTCAGCTTGTGGACGTCCCTGAGGCCGCTCCGGCGACGGCTGCGACGTCGGGCGAAGTTGCGCCTTCGGGGCTACTGCCGATTCCGCAGGCACGTCGGTCACCGTCTCGCACTTTGGACAACGGATTTTCTTGCCTACCGCAGACGCCGGGACGGACATATTCCGCTGGCAAAATGAACAGGCAACGATGATGCGGTCTGACATTGTAAGTTCCGGCCGAGTGGTGCGAAGAATCGCCTTGAGTCCTTGTCTGCGGATCGTAGCAGGCAGATCCAGGTTTGTCGCCGTGTTTTTCGTTGAGTAAGGATGGTACTCAAAGTTCCCGTGTTGCCTTTTGGCAACATCGAGCGTGACTGTTGATTCCGGGCAACATCGCGTGGCCGAAGGGCATCGATTCAGGTTGCCTGTGGCGGTGATGTACACGATCGTGTTGCCGGAATGAAACACATTGCTGTCAACACAGGTTGCAATTCGGTTTGTGCTGCAGCACCTCGCCGCACCTGTTCGTTTTCGCACAGTTTTCCACGTTCGTTTTCGTGATTCAGAGCCAGGCTACCGGTGCCGACGACTGACTCCGAGATGGATGGCTCAGGAGGCAATTCCCGCAGACGGAACTGCTGAATAGAGACGTCCGAATTTCAACATCTCACAGAATCTACACTGATGCAAACTCAGAAGCACTCAACTCAGAATCATGTTCGCAGCAGATGCCGATTGGTATCAGCAACTCTGCCAGCGATGATGTTCCTGACTCTCATGAATTCGGTCATCGCGGGTAACGCGCCGCGGATGATCGAAGTTTCGGACGGCACTCAGGCTTATACGGGCATGGTCGTCGCGAGGTCGCCTCGGGACTGTTTTATCGTCGATAAATTCGGTCGTCAGGTGCAGTTGCCGATCAACAGCCTGAAGTCGTTTGAGGTGGTGGCGGAGAAATTTCGACCGGCGTCGCAGAGTCAATTTCGCAGGATGCTGGAAGCGGAACTGGGATCAGGGTACGAAGTCGCCACGTCTAAACATTACGTTGTGTGCGGTGAACGAGGTCGCAGTCGCAGTCATGCCGCGTTGTTTGAAAACTTCTACAACGAGATTGTTTCGTTCTACTCGATTCGCGGTTTTCGAACGTCTGACCCTGAGACACCGCTGGTGGCAATCGTGCTGCGGAATCAGGAAGAATTCAAAAAGTACTGTGAACAGGATCAGGTTGCGTGGACCAAGGGTCTGCGAGGATATTACCTGCGAAGTTCGAATCGCGTCGCGCTGTACGACACGCCGGAACTTCTCAAGAGCGCGCAGTTGACGCCGGGGGCAGACAGGTCGATGCTTGAGACCACTTTCATGGCATCAGTGGGTTCTTCGCGGCTGAGGCCGCATCCATTTGGTGAATCTTTTGTGAGTCTCCAATCCGGGGCTCCGGCATCAACGGTTTCCGGTGAGACGGCGGATACGATCATTCATGAGACGACGCATCAGGTGGGCTTCAATATCGGGATTCACAACCGCATTGCGGAGACGCCCTCATGGACGCTGGAAGGACTCGCCACGGTTCTGGAATCACCAGGGTTGCGGGATCGCAGCAGTTCCGGATCGCCTGCTGATAAGATTAATTCTGAGCGGCTCGAGTGGTTCCGGCGGGAATACGCGCAGCGTCGTCAGCCGGGGGATCTGGCAAAGCTGATCGCGTCCGACGATATGTTTCGCACTCAGACGCTGGATGCTTACAGCGCCGCGTGGGGAATTACCTGGTTCCTGACCGAGAACCCCGCGCGGGCTCGCCTGTTCGCAAAGTACCTGCGGACCGTGAGCGAACGTGATCCCGTCCTGCCGTACACTCCGGAAGCCCGGCTCGATGATTTTCAGTCAGCCTTTGGCGATATCTCGCGACTGGAAGTTGACTACGTCCGTGCGCTGGATCGTTTGTAGACCTGTAGCCAGACTTGTGAGGAGCCATTGATTTGATCGAATTATCTTGAGCGGCAAGGCGCTAGCCGCCGGTTTCTCCCAGTGATTTTCAAGCATTCACCGCCGGCTCGCGCCTTGCCGCTTATTACACTTCACGTGGTGCAGATTGATGTCCTTGTTTCGAGGCTCCTGCCTCGCGAAATTGTCACGGGAGGCAGGAGCCTCCGGTGCAGTGCGTTCCAGGGCTGGAGCCCTGGAACGAGAAAGAATCACGCGGCCTCTTCGACCGCCAGGGCACGGGCTTCGAGTTCGCCGTAGATCAAGGCTCCTCGCACGACCGCAGTTTCGGGGTCTGACGCGATTCGAATTGACAGCGCACGATCTGCGATGTCGTGCTCGATAAATTTCTCGGTCAGCAGGTTTGAAAATCCTTCGGCCTGAACTCCCCCGCCGGCAAGCATCACGGAAAATCTTTTTTGATGCAAAGCCGAGCGTGCGGAAGCCGACGCCAGCATTTGAGTCACGGTGCGCGTGACACGATCAAGGACGACTGCGTACAGGCGCGACAGCATTCGTTCCCGATCGCCCGTGGGTTGCTTCAGGTTGATGCGGCTGTCGGCCTTCCACTGCCGAACGCTTTCGATGTCCAGGAACGCGGTCCCGGTTTCGTCGAAGACTCGGACACCAAAGTGCTTGGCAATTTCGGCGTCAATCCAGTTGCATCCGATGGGCAGCGTTTCTGACGAGACCAGCATTCCGTATCGTGCGATGCAGATCGTCGTGGTCTGAGCTCCCATCACGATGCACAGACCGGTGAATGAGGCGTCACTGCACGTTGCCAGCAGCGCGGCCTCAGCGGGATCGACAACGAAGGGGCGAAATCCACTCATCTGAACCAGATGAGACAGAAACGCTTCATTCGTCTGTGCCTGGTCCGATCCGTCGCGGACACCAGGGACAGTCAGGACGCAAACGTTGCGAGAACCCTCTGCCTTTGGCAGCATCGACTGCGTGAGCAGCATCAGAATCTGCCGCGCTGGCGCGTCGTCGGATGGCACCGCCCCGTCAGCAAACAGCGGGGCATTGGGAACTCGACTCAGCCACTCGGCGTCGGTCACATGGTTACCATAAACAACCAGCGCCTGATCACATTCGGCATGTGGAATGTGTTGAGTCTCGATGGCCAGCTGATGCTGTGCGGTGTTCGAAATTATCGCGTATTCTGACCGCTCCGAGTACATGCTGAGACGTTCGGGTGTTTGCGGATTGCGGAATACAGAGCGAATCCGGCAACTGCCAAAATCGATCGCACAAATCATGGGTTCGTCCGTTCCTGCAAAAAGTGAAGGGCTCGATCCAGACTCCCGGCGGTCTCATCCGCGTTCGGTGCCTCAGACGCCTGACTGGCAGCTGCCACGACAGAAACCTCGCGTCGCCTGTCTGCTGTCAGATTCATATGTGGGTCGGGAACAGCAGTGTGTGCGGCATCAATGCGCAGTCGTCGTGGTCCTAACGGCTTTCCAAACAACGCGACCCGCAACGGAAGCTGTGTTTCACAGAGATCAATCGGTAAACGGTTCTGCAGAAGGTCTTCCAGGTCGGAGAAACTGTTTTCTGTCGCGGTCTGCATTCTGTCTGCCTGAGGCAGCGACAACTCTGCGTTGACAGCCTCTTGCTCGTTGATCGCCGTCGGCTGCGGTGCCGATTCTTTGATCCGGGAGTCTGAAACCGTTTCAGCAGTTGCGATTTCTCGCGGATTCGTTTCAGCGACTGCGTCCGCCTGTGAAGCTGCAGCCGCTGGAGTTGCGGTGATGAGCCGTTCGGGCCGCGCGGCTTGCCGGACAGATGTCGCTGCGACGACTGTTTTCGGGGCTACTGCTTTCGGGACGGCTGCTTTGGGGGCGACTGCTTCCGGGGAGACTGTCTCTGCGTCGAAGGTCGCGGGACTGTGCGACTGAGATTTATCCGCTGCCGACCCCGAGGTTGCCACCGCGCGACCGTGCCAGTCCGTGCTGAACCATTCCAGTTCGCTAACCAGAGATGACGTTTTGCTGACATTTGGCTGTTCGGCTTTCGGTGCCGCTAACTTTGTTTCTGCGACCTTCGGATTTGCCATCGGTGTTTCCCGAATCGCCGTTGAAGCCGTGGTCTTTGAGACCGCCGTGTTTGAGTCCGTGACTGGCGGCGGGCTTTGAGCTGCATCGGCCTGCATCAGCGGTGCTTCAAGAATAGTTGGCTGCGGGATTGTGCCAGCACCAATGATTCGGTCATCCGTCGTGTCTGATCTCATCGTCCCCACGAGAATCAACGTCCCCGCCAGCAACAGTCCGCCGATGAACATCAGATTCCACGGATTCAGCGCCGCAGAGGTATTGGGTGCCGCATCAAGAGCTATCTCCAACGGAGCAGCGGGCGCAATCGTTGCTTCGTGTGAAGCAAGACGGATCTTGTTTTTCAGGGGCCGGTCGTCGGCAATGTCTTCTGACTGGCTGATCCTCAAGGCGGAAACTTTGTCGTTTGCCGTTGCGGCGTCAGTGTCAGTGTCACCAGTATCGTTGGTATCGCCAGTCGAACCCGATGACGTTCCATCCGGAACCGGCAGAATCAGGGGGTCGGCCGGAAATGCTGGAAACTGGAACGGCTCGGGCTTCGATTGAGCACTCTGGGCGACATCCCGCCCCGGTGTTGAACCGTTCGGGCTGAATGGGTCGCGGGCCACGGGAACCGACGTGCTCTTCCATTCGGAGAACGTCGGCGACATGGAACCAAAGCCTTTGAGCGCAGTCTGATTGTCGTGGGCGATGGAGATCACGTCACCATGAGCGATCGGGAGATGCAACTCCGCTCGATCGACTGGTTTCTGTCCCTGAAAACGGGAGATGACTTTCAACTGACCTTCCGCCAGTGGCAGATTGTTCGTCTGCTGCAGCACGTCGCCAATCACAACACTCGGCGCGAGTCCCAGGACCAGCACTCCATTATCCGTTCGCAGGGCGGCGTTGTTCTGGACGCCGACCGTCAGCGGAGACAGCGACTGAACGACCAGCACATCACCGTTGGAAACAGGTTCACCATTTTCGAGTGACGTGGCGGAGACAAGTTGTGTCCACTGAGCCCGGTCGTGCCCGGCCCGAATGACTTTCACCTGAACCGTGTCCGAAAGCGGCACGGCTTTTCGCACCACCTGCAGGATTGTGAGAGCGGACCCGACGGGAAGGGGGTAGTTGTCGCAGTGGGCGACATCGCCGATGACCGCGACGGTGCCTGCCTGCTGCTGGATTGGCGGTGACTGCTGACCAAATGCGACGGGCGCGGCGAACGCGACCATCGCGAGCAGACATGCGGATCTGAGCCGTTCCATGGCTTGAACCCTGTTTCTCATGGTGATGTGTCTTCCGGAAAAAGCTGGGACTTACTGGTCTCAGCGGCAAAAACTGCGTGACTCTTCCTTGAGCGCAGCCCGTCCGGCATCGTTTCAATCGGCATTCGACCTTCGAAGGATCATCCTTTTCACGTTCCGCATACAACCTGCCCAGATTCTCCAGCGAGCAATCGATATTCCTGCCCCGAACACTCACGTTTACCTGATGTCGCAGATCCAATTATACTCCACGCGGCCTGGAAGGAAGGCTGTCAATTCTCGTTCCGGGGCTCCAGCCCTGGAACGCACTGCACTGGAGGCTCCTGCCTCCAGCGACAAGTTCGCGAGGCAGGAGCCTCGGAACAAGGACGTCAATCCACACTGCGTGAAGTATATACTCCAGCCCACGTAAGCCGACCTGTCGCACTCCAACCCCGGCCACCCGAAAACTCTGGTTCTCATTCTAAACTTGCTTTGATTCTGTTTCTGCCACTCATCTCTGTCGCATTTTTCAATAAGTTACTCCTACTTCATCGGGTGTCACGGATGACTCAACCCTTCGACTCTGTTGTGCTTACCAATCCTCTCGCAGTTTCTGCCGGAAGTCTTGTGGACAACTTTTGTCCCTTCGCGCTGGCTCAGACGAATGCGGCAGAAGGCGCGGCGGATCTCCTGCCCGCCCTCTGGGCCAAAATCCGATCCAGCGTCGATCTGAATACGTTTACTGACTTCGCCCTCCGGCATGGACCGAAAGTCGTCACCGCGATCGTGGTCTTTGTCGTTGGACGGATGCTCGCCCGGTTCGTGTCCGGGATGCTGGTTCGCGCTTCGAAAAAGGCACGAGTCGATCAGACCATGATGGGTTTCATTGGCAACGTCGCCTACATCCTGATGCTCTGCGCCGTCTGCATTGCGTCTCTGAGTTGTCTCGGAGTCGATACGACATCGCTCACCGCCGTCCTGGCCGCCGCCGGTTTTGCCGTCGGAATGGCTTTGCAAGGCACGCTCGGCAATTTTGCTTCCGGTTTCCTGCTGGTCTTCTTCAAGCCGTTTCGAGTCGGCGACATGATCGAAGTTGGCGGCGTGTCCGGCCATGTCGTCGAGGTGCAGATCTTCAACACGATCCTCACGACGCCCGACAACATCCGCATCATTGTCCCGAATTTAACGATCACCGGAGCGACTATCCGCAACCTCTCCGCCGAACCTCAACGTCGCATCGACCTCGTCATCGGCAGCAGCTACCACGACGATCTTCGCGCCGTGCGGCGATTCCTCGAAGAAGTCGTCCAGTCCGACCCGCGTATTCTGATCAACCCCGCTCCCGTCGTCGCCGTCTCAGAACTCGGAGACAGCAGCGTCAACTTTGTCGTGCGACCGTGGGTTCTGAGCAGCAATTACCATGCGGTCAAATTCCATCTCATCGAACAAATCAAACTCGGCTTCGACGAACGCGGCCTCACGATACCGTTCCCGTCCCGAGACGTCTTCGTCCACCACTCCCTCGGCCAAACCACGTTGCCGTTTAGCGCGGATGGGCAAATCTCTTCGGCGGCGTGAGGCATTCAAAGTTGATCAACGATCGCCTTCGTCGTGTTTTGTCGGAGTATTTCAGTCTCGAATTACGCCCGGAAAAATCGTCCCGGCTCACCGATCCAGGTAAGACGGCGCTGCGCCCGTGCATCGACAGACGCCACCGAGTGCTTCTTCTGCAGAAGTGACATTGGCTTGCTTGACATTCAGCTGTGTCTCTTCAGCGGGAGGTGACCTGGGGTACCTGGCTCGAACATCTTCTGAGCGGCATGCGCCGCAGAAAAGCAAAGTGATTTGGCATTACTTTCGGCGTCGGTCGATGTGACCGAGGCAGTTTGGTTTCTCACGGCACAACGACTGGTTGATCTGCATCGGAAACATCTCGGCGCGGCGATGCGGGATGCTGGGCAGGAAGTGCTGCTGTATGCTGGCGCGTTGCCAGCCGCTTCGTCGATGTCGCTGATTGATGCAATTGCCGAGGACTTCGTAACTCGGTATCGGCTCGGGGAACGTCTCTCGCTTGCTGAATATGAAGACAGGCATCCAGGGTTGGCGGGTGAAATTCGAGAGTTGTTTCCTGCTTTGGTCATGATGGAGCAGGCTCGCTCACAGGATACCTATTCGGCGTCTGACTGGACTTCGGCGGAAAACGGACAGCACCCGAAGCAATTGGGCGAGTATCGAGTTCAGCGGGAAGCACGGGCTGCAGCTCGATTATATCATCCGAATATCGTGCCTATATTTGGAATCGGCGAAGCGGACGGTGTCAACTATTACGCGATGCAGCTTATCCAGGGGCTGGGACTCGACCGGATCGCGACGGAAGTGCAGCGGCTGCGATCTGAGAGAGTGACAATGGGCGAGATGGTCAGCGGTTCAAATGTCTTGATGAAATTCACGCAGCAGCAAAACTGAGACCGATGGGTCAACTGCGAGAAGACCTTCGAGACACCGCGATTGCCGCAATGGCACTGGCGGATGTCTGAACTGTAAAGCAGCAGCCACTTGCGACCAACTGCCGCAATTGTTTTGACCATGCGTTAGAACGCTTCGCGGCGATTCCCGTTGCCGGCGATTCCCGTTGCCGGCGATTCCCGTTGCCGGCGATCGGAGTCTGACGGTTTGCAGCATCAGTGATAATTCGGTGACGCTACGTCAGCCAAAGCCCGATTTCGACTTCTGGCATGTTGAATTAATGTTTGCGAAAAACGATCGATTTCTGATGGCCTTCTACTTTCTGCGGGATGGCACAGAGCATCTTCGTGTTACGGATCTGCAATCGGGCACCGCTTCAATTTTCAGCAACGACAGTAAGGATGCGTGCAAAAACAATTTCCGTACGACGGACTGGAAGTCCATCGTACAAATCGGGATGTTGTTTTTGTACGCATCCAAAGCAAATGATCGTTGCGGCGGGAGAAGAAACGGAGTATCGAGGATACTATTTTTTCAAAGCTGGATCGTGGGAGCGAATCCGATTTCAGCGTGTCGCGGCTATCGCAAGACCACCTGTATTTTCTCCGCGAGGGGATATTTTTGCCGCAGTCTTTGAACCTGGTTCAGTGATGATCAACGAGTCGAAAACCGGGCGACCACTCGCCCGACTCCGCATTGCGGACGACCCGAATTGCCATCCACTCACATTCCTCGAATCGTCGCAGAAACTGGCAATCGCAGGAACACGCGATGTATACCTTTGCAACCTTTCCCGAATCAGTGAGTCGCTGCAAAATCTGGCGCTGCCGTGGGATGTATCCATCGAGATCCGGCCCATTGATCACGTGGTGGATTCGAAGTTACCAGGCGTTTCATCAACGCATAGCCTCATGCCGAAGCCGATCGTCTTGATGCTTGAAGAAGCCCAATGACATTAACACCACGCTCCAAGGGACCATTCAGCCACGAGCATCAATTCCGTCCGCGTCCTGAAAAATTCACAAATTCGAATTTTTCCCTGTGTACACCGTTCGTCCTGCCCCGGTTGAAACAATAGGGGCAACATCGACTGGGTAATCTGGAAAGGTGGCGACGCAATGTCAGGACAAATCTTGCGATCATTGTTGTCTGGACTGAAAGTAAAGGCGGGACGTTATTCTGCCCGTCGCAATCAACGAACTCAATTGTATTCGTCGGAAGTATTTGAGCCAAGAATTCTGCTTTCTGCCGCTCAATTGGTCACGGCTCCGGGGCCGAGGCTAACCGCGGTCACCGGGAACAAGGATTCCATTCGAGCAGCGATGAGCAGTGATGGAAATGTTGTTGCTTTTACGGCTGGTAACAATGATTCTGTAGATCCGTCTCTCAGCGCCGATGGCAATTTCGCATTCTTTAAGAGTGCCGCAAACAATCTCGTGACTGGCGACACCAACGGCAGTGCGGATTTCTTCCGAAAAAACCTGGCCACCGGCGAGATCGTGCAGGTCAATGTTTCAGCATCGGGCACTCAGGCCACGACGTCCAGCGATTTATATATGGATCATATTGTCACGAGTGCCGATGGTCGTTATGCAGCATTCGCGATGGGCTCGTCGAATCTTGGCAATGGCATATTCGTCAAAGATCTGGATTCGTCCAGCAACGTTCTGCGAGAAGTCACCGTGGATTTCAATCCCCTGCAAAGTTGGGGAGTGGCCATCAGTGACGACGATGTTTGTCTCGACTTCGCCAGGTTTGGTGGACGCAGACACCATCAACGAAACGGATGTCTTTGTTCGGAACGCAACGACTGCGACCACTGTTGCAGCCAGTGTTCACTCGGCGTTGCTGCCGAGTAATACAGGATCGGGACCGGATGGTATTACGGGGGCACCATTCACAAGCCAGGCGACGTCGGCGGATGGTCGATACGTTGTATTTGCCGGTGGCCGGTCGGACTATTATCCGAATGACACGAACACCAGCATCGATATCTTTCTGAAGGATATGGTGACTGGCATTCTCACTCGGGTCAGTGTGGATCCATCAGGAAATCCGTTTCAGAGCGGGTTTTCGCGATACCCATCGATTAGCGGTGACGGCAATTCGATCAGCTGGTCCACCTATCAGAGTGGCGTCTACTCAATTTATGTCTGGCACCGGCTTCCGGTACGGTCGTTCTGAATACAGACGGTTCGTTCACTTACACGCCGGTCAATGGTTTCGAAGGGTCAGTTTCATTTACGTATTGGGCAACCGATGGCTTTGGCTATTCCGAGCCCGCGACAGTGACGATTCTCGTCGAAATCGACAATGCAGACCTGGCCGTCGCGATGGCCGCAACGGCCACATCGGCGCTCGCCGGAGATCAGGTGACGTACAATGTCGCGGCTTTCAATCGCGGCCCCCTGGATGGTACTGGAGCAATGCTGACAACTCGCATTCCGGCAAACTCGGCACTCGTTTCTGCAACGGGTGTCTATACAGTCGCGGGCAACGTCATCATATGGAATCTGGGAACACTTCCGATCAGCACTGAAATCGATCAATACGTCACCGTACAGGCGACATCCACAGGTCCGATGACCGGATTCTCACGCATCACAGGAACTCTGCCGGATCTTGACCTCGGTAACAACACAACCCGCGATGTCGCTCCCGCGGGGATTACAGACTGGTGGCGAGCCGAAGGAAATACGACGAATAGTGTTGGGTCCGCAACAGCGATTCTCGAAAACGGTGCAACCTATGTGGCTCACGGATATGATGACACAGGGTTCTCCTTCGATGGTGTTGATGATTCTGTGCAGGTGAGTTCAGAGAATCTCGGCTCGAACTATTCAGTGGACTTCTGGGTTTATCCGACCAGGTCCTCTGGCTTGGAACACTTGATATCTAACGACTACAGGTCCACCAATTTGGGGCACTCTATTTCAGAGGCGACCATCTGGAATACTGGCAGGGCGGCAGCAGCAAAGTCGTCACGGCAACCAACAGCGTCGGCTTGAATTCCTGGTCACACGTTGCACTCACCTACGACGGCAGCGTAACTCGACTTTAGCTCAATGGGATGCTGAGCGGGACCAGCGGCGTTCATTCGGCTCCATTCAACAACTCCGTTCGTTTCGGGTATGCGATCGGTGCTTCTGACAGTCATTTTCGCGACCGAATGGATGAGATTGCATTCTACAATCGAACGCTGACGGCGAGCGAAATTGTGGCACTGAAGGATTCCGTTAAGTGTGACGGCGGTCTCGCTCCCACGCAGGTGTCCTCAGATGTTTCGTC
>Ga0154020_10005480_pt1 | contig 14940 bp, 22 predicted proteins | sample Klosneuvirus_201_FD_109709 | JGI IMG/M metagenome (GOLD analysis project Ga0154020, IMG submission 109709) | Active sludge microbial communities from wastewater, Klosterneuburg, Austria - Klosneuvirus_20160825_MG | ecosystem: Engineered > WWTP > Aerobic digester > Activated sludge | place...
CGCCGTAGTACGCGGGCCGGTTCGCCATCGCCTGGAGGTAGTCGTCGTAGCTGCGCTCCGCGGGGGTCATGAACCGCTGGCGCTCGGCGCGCTGGCGATTCGAAGCCCAGATCACGCCACCTGCAAGGAGCGCGAAGGCCCCGAAGAACAGGAGCGGCTCCACGTCCATGCTGCCGTCCACCGACCCGGTCGAGTTCGACGGACGGGTGATGGCGGCCAGACCGACGTCGCAGAGCCGGGCCATCTCAGCGCGATCCCCACTTTACGTCTTCGCGGCGCTGCTTGACGAGGGCGGCGATGCCACCACCGATCGCGGCAGCCGCGAGACCCGCGCCCAGTGCCTGACGCTGCTCGGGCGTGATCTTGTCCCCCAGGCCCTTGGTGGAGATGCTCAGGCCCGGGCTCGCAGGGGTCGGCGGGTTCTTGAGCGCGTAGGCGAGGCCGTAGAGAGCGGCGGCGCCACCCGCCACGCCCGTGCCGAGCAGCACCGCGTCGGTCGTGGGGTTGAGACCGCGACCCCAACCCATCTTGACCCCGTCGCGCTTGTACTGACGCAAGGCCAGCGCGCCCACGGCCAGCATGCCGCCGACTGGGATCAGGCTGACCGCGGTGAGGCCCTCCGGGGCCGCCGCACCCGTGGCCGCAGCCGGCTGGTTGATCTTGTAGTTGCCGTAGACGCCCATCGCCGCGCTCGCCACCGCGCCGCCGACCAGCGCCTTGCGGAGGGTCGGGTTCTTGGTGACGACCGCACCACCACCGAGCACCGCCGTGAGGGCGACGCCCGCGTAGAGCTGGGCCTTGTGCGTGGCAAGGTCCTCGGCCACGCCTGACGTCACCGACTTGGCGATGTCCTCGGCCGGAGTCGCTGGGGTCGAGAGGGCCGCCGAGGGCGGGAGCGTCGCGTAGGCGGGCGGGGCCGGGAAGGCGCCGCTGCCCTTGGGGTTGCCGTTGAACAGCACCGCGTACTTCATCCCGGGGTACGTCGCGAACTTCACTGTGTCCGCCGGACGGGTGATGACCACCGAGGAGAGCCAGACGCCACCGGGGTCGGGCGATCCGCCCCCCGCGAGGACGCCCGTCACGCGCTCGTCGATGAGGACGTCGAAGCCCGCGTTCGCGGCCGTGATGAGCCAGCTGGCCGCCGACGCGCTCTCCGGAGCGTTCGGGTCCTTCTTCACCAGCGAGAAGCGAGCCTGCTCCCCCTGGCCGCTGTCCCCGAGGGGCTCGAGCGCGTAGCCCTTGAAGATGTCGAACAGCTTCTGGGCTGCGACCGTGCGCACCGTGATGATGTTGGTGGCCTTGTCCACCTCGAGCGCGGACGTGTCCGTGCCCGGCTGGCGCTGCGCGGTGATGGGGAGCGGCTTCTTGCCCTTGTCGACGGTCCGGTAGCGGTAGATGAGCCCGCCGGTGAGACCTGCTGCGAACCCGGCGGCCGCTCCGACCGCGATCATGCGCTTGCGCTCCATGGGCGGATGGTATCACCGGCCTGGAAGCTCTGCTACCATGGAAGCCATGACGTCCCGCGAGCTCTGGTTCGGACTTGGTGGCGTGGTGGCAGGTGCCGCTGCTGGAGCGGTTGCTGGAGGAGTCCTGGGCTTTCGAAGTGGGTACGAGGAGGCCGTGAAGGACGTGTTCAAGGGCCTCGACGACGAGCACCTGATGGAAGCGCTGATGACGTCGGGCCTCCGGACTCGGGCCAAGCGCCGGTAACAGCCTGCGTCTCTAGGACATGCTGTTCCTCCTCGGCGTCATCACCGGTCTCGTCCTCGGCCCCGTGCTCCTCGTGGGCTTTGTCTTGATGGTCAATTCTGGGCCATCCTAGCCAGCCGCCGGGGGGGGGTGGTATCGTTTTCGGCATGGCCGAAACCCTCTACAGCAAGGTCGAGTATCTCCGAGCGCACGAGGGCTGGGCCCAGAATCTCTGGGACAAGGGGGTGGCGGCCGGACAGCAGGACGCCACGCACATGGCTGCACAAGACGCGCTGGGCACATACCGCTCAGTCGTCAACGAAGAGGCCATGGTGAAGCTGCGGGCGCAGGAGAAGACGAACACGCCGATGCCGATCGGCGTCAATCTGCACTACCCGGACATCACCATCTTCGAGGTGTACAAGCTGGCCTACGACACCGGCTACTACTACGCCACGATCGAGTTCGACAAGGTGAACCCCACTGCGGCCGACCAGCTCGCAGCCATCAACGCCGCGCACAAGATCGACCGAGACCTCGAGCCCGAGGCCTTCGCCCGTTGGGAGCGCAAGATGGCAGCTCACATCCAGGGCTACGACGGGCCGTCCATGGAAGCCGCCGTAGAGCTCGGCCTCGCCGTGCTTGCAGGTATCGGCCCCACCGCCGCCTTGCTGAAGAAGCCCCCGGCCGCACCGCCTCCTCCGCAAGATCCGGTGGTCAGCACACTGCACTCACCAGCGTGGGAGGAGGGATACGCCCTTGGCGTTCTCGAGGGGGAGGCCAAGGTTCCCATGGCGGACATGGAGACCTACATGGCCATGAACCCGTATCGCACGAAGAAGGATCCGTTTCGTCAGCAGGGCTGGTTCGATGGCTACATGTCCGGCGTGTCCGGCAACATCTCTGGTACGGAGCGGCCCGCCTCCGAATGGGCCAAGCTCGCCAAGATGGCCGCGCACGCGAAGTCCAGCGGCGTTGGCGGCTCCAGCATCGGAGCCTCCGAGCCCATGAGCACCACCAGCAAGGCCGTGCTGGGGCTGGCAGCCGTCGGAGCAGCAGCGTGGGCGTGGCTCCGGTGGGGACAGCCGCGTCTTCAGGCGGCGCGCTACAAGACGCAGCAGACGCAGCGCAGCGCGATCGCGTCTCGCGGCGAAGCCGTCCTCAACAAGAACGACGACGTCGGCGCCGTCATCTGCGAGAGCAACGGCAAGTGGTACGTCGAGGACATGCTCAATGGCTGGGGCCCGATGAGCAAGGCAGAGGCGTTCCGCATCGCCAACGAGGAGGTTCTCCACTTCCAGGAGGAGCCCGCCCAGGAGCGGTCCTGGAAGGGGAAGCGCAACCGAGTCGCGTGGGCGCAGCCCGACGGCAGCTTCGTCTGCCTCCCCGCACAGGACGTGTAAGTGAACGCGCTCTTCAAGGGACTCTACGGCACCTTCGTCGGGCTCCAGGTGCTGGACGCCCACTCGACGGTCCGCGCCCTCAAGCAGGGCGCCACCGAGCGCAACCCCATCCTCGCCAGCCTCATCCGAGACGGCGGAGATCCTGCCGTCGTCCTCGCTGCCAGCAAGCTCGTTGCGGGCGCGGCCACCCTCGGCCTCACCGAGCTCGTGCGGCGGGACAACCCCAATGCCGCCGCCAACCTCATGACCGTCATCAACGCGGTCTACGCCGGGACGGTCGTCCACAACTACCGCATCCGCTAGCGGTAGCCTCCACGAGGGGGCGCCACGTCCTTCAGACGGGCGCGCGTGCGCTTCCACTCTTGTTCGGCCTCTTCCTGCTCCCACTCGGCCCTCTGGAGCTCGCTCGGCTTGCGCAGGATGCGCTCGCTCGTCTGGAGGCGGTAGCGCTCACGCTGTTGCTCGGCCACACGCATCCGAGCCCGCCCCATCTCCGAGCAGGCGCGGGCGCCGTCGGGATGTTGCAGGACGTGCCGCGTGATCGCTTCTTCTCTGGCCTTGGCCGCCTCGGCCGCGCGGCGCGCATCACCCGCAGCGAAAGCCTTGCGCACGAAGGCCCAGAGCAACGGGATGCCCACCATGGCGGTGACGATGCCAGAGGTCGCCACGGCAGCATCCATCCCCACGTTCTCCCGGGCCATCGCTGCGATCGTAGCCGATCTGCTATCGTGGTTCCATGCGCCTCATCGACCGCGGGCTCGAGGCCATCCTCATGGAGGGTGGTGCGGCCGCTGGCCTCAGCTTGGCTGCGGGGCTCGCTGGCGTCGCGGCGCTGGGCGTCGTCATCCCCGAGTTCGTCGAGAAGCTGCGCACCTTGCCCGTCTTCAACAACGCCCACGAACATTCGGCGGGGGTCCTGCGGGAGATCGCCTCCAACCAAGGGGTGCCCTGCGATAGGGACCGTCCAAGCTGGTCCGCGCGCGATCGAGAAGCGCTCTCGGCACTCAACGCGCACGTACAAGAGGACCTGGCGCAGCGGCTCATGGCGGCGGGCATTGACCGCTTTCCCCGGAATGAGGACGAGCTGGCAGTGGCAGCCGACGCTCTGGCACAGGCCAACGACCCACTGGGAGAGCTTCTCCTCGTGGAGCAGGAGCCGCACATCAGCATCGGGGTCAGCACTCCAGAGGGATCGGGGGACATGACCTTGGCCTTCGTCCAGCTCAAGAATGTCCCCGAGGCCGCACTCCCCAATGCAGATCCTCACCTTCAACGATGGACAGGCTTCGTCAACTCGTCCGACTTCATGGACAGCATGCAGGAGGCTTTGGGCTACGCGCCCCCCGCCCGTCTCGAGATGTCCATGCAGCGCCGATACTTCCCACCCACCGGGGAGGGCGAGCACGCACATGCGGCCGTCCTCGTCGGTGACGCAGCTTGGGCAGAACGGCTGTTTCAGCGTTACCCGTGGGCGAGGGCAGCGGACTGGGTAGAGCCAGCGGCCAAGGAAGCCAAGGGCCTATGAGGCTCATCGACCGCGGGCTCGAGGCCATCCTCATAGAGGGCGGCAAGGGCGTGGGCCTGAGCCTCGCTGCGGGGCTTGCTGGCGTCGCGGCGCTTGGCGTGGTGGTTCCTGAGCTCGTCGAGAAGCTGCGCACGCTACCCATCTTCAGCGCCGAGACCAACGGCCTCGCAAATCGGCTCCAGTACCCGGAACTCACGCGGGATAGGGCTGGGCAGCGGGTGGAGCTGTCGCTGCGCCTTTACGCGGCTGGCATCCGTGGCGATTGGCCAAGCACCGATGCGGAGCTCGCGGTGGCGGCGGACGCACTGATGGAAGCCAACGATCCGCTCGGCGAGTGCTTGGCCATCCGTCTGGACGGCAACACGCCGTATCTGATCACCCAGCGGTCATGGGATGTGGGGGACGGGGACGAGCACATCGGAATCAAGCTCGAATACGCCAACGATACTACCTTGGTCTTGGTCCAGAGTCCGCGCGACTACCGAGACAGCGTGTTGGAGGCTTTCGGCGGAGGCGGGACGATCGACACGGCCGAGCCACAACGACCAACCACGGCGTACTTCTATGGCAAGGAGTTTGCGGACCACGTCGACAGCCTGAGGCGCGACAAGCGATGAGGCTCATCGACCGCGGGCTCGAGGCCATCCTCATGGACGGTGGTGGCGCGGCGGGCCTCAGCCTGGCTGCGGGGCTTGCGGGCGTCGCGGCGCTTGGCGTGGCGGTTCCTGAGCTCGTCGAGAGACTCCGCGAGCTGCCCGTCTTCCACACGAACACTGATTGGCAGGCTGACATCCTCCTGGGCCTCCAGCCGAAACTTCTCGGTGGAGGGCGCGCCGCGAAGCGCGAGATGGCTGTGTCGGCGGCAGCGCGCGCGCGTGCTGGGATCGTGAAGCCGAGCCCCCACGCCTCCGTGCCAGGCTCGCTCGCCTCTTATGCTCCTGACGACCCAGCTGGCGTAGCCTCACGTCTCGTCGACGCAGGCGTCGTCTACTGGCCAGCGACCGATGCCGAGCGTGCGGTGGCGGCAGACGCGCTGATGGAAGCGAACCATCCTCTGGGTGAGTGTGTAGCCATCAGACTGGCCAACAGGCCCTACCTCCTGATCAAGCCACGTGCTCGTCACCAAGGGGGGCCCGCATGGGTAGGGTCATACGCGATCGCTCTCTTGGATCGACGCGACAACAACCGGAACCAGTGGAGTCCCTCCGACTTCCGAGACAGCGTGGCGGAGGCCTTTGACTACACGCACAACTCCGCATCGGACTTGAGCGAGGGGGGCGTGGCGCACGACGAAAGGATGGCACTGTTCTGGGACGAACCCTTCGTGACTCACGTCAAGAGCCTGAGGCGCGACAAGCGATGAGGCTCATCGACCGCGGACTCGAGGCCATCCTCATGGATGGTGGGGGCGCGGCGGGCCTCGCAGCAGTGGCCGGGCTCGCCAGCCTCGCCGCGCTCGGCGTCTCCACGATCTACCACGTGACCTACGCAGCCAACCTGCCCAGCATCGCGGAGGAAGGCCTGCTCCCCGGTGGGGGCGGGGCGGGCGTGGGGCGTGGAGGCTATGAGGGCTGGTCCAAGGGCAAGGTCTTCCTCACCGGCAAGGACAACCTGCTCTACTGGTACGGGCGTGTGGAGGAACACGGCACCGACCGTTCCGACGACGTCCGCGGGGACATGCTCGTGCCCGTGGTCCTGCGCGTGAAGAACCTGCGACGCCTCCTGAAGGAGGACACTGTCGCCGCGCGCGACAACCAGAGCGACTCCTTCTACGTACGGCGACGCATCCCGAGCTCCCAGCTCGAGGCGTTCACCGGCGACCGGTGGGTGCCCGTCCAGGACCTCGCCGACAGCGACACCGTCATGCAGGAGATCGTCGAGCCCGCGGTGAAGCTCGTCGAGGAGGACGACGGCTACTACGACTGGCGGCGCGTGCGACGCGAGACCAAGCAGGGCCCCATCGAGATCATGCGGACCTTCCCACCGAAGCTCTGGCCATGATGCGCGACCTGATGGACCGCGGCCTCCAGGCCATCCTGCTCGTCAAGGGACAGGACGCGGCCGGATTCGTGGGGGTCGTGGGCATCGTCAGCCTCGCGATGCTCGCCGACGCCCGACGAGCCGCCATCCACCACGTGCTCGTGCAGCCCGAACCTCCCGGGTGGCCAGGCGACGTGTGGATCGAGAAGCTCCCCTTCCGTGACGCCAGCACCGAACTCGTGGCGCGGCTCCCTCGAGCCGAGCTCTCCGCTGCCCCCGTGCAGTGGGTGCGCCTCTCCGATCTCGAGGCCCTTCAGCCCACCGCCGACCGACGCACCGTCGTCTCCCTCCTCGAGCGCGGGTGGGACGAGCCCATCCTGATCACGCCCTGGCCAGGCTCCGACCGTACCCGGCTCTCGCCCATCCGGCCCTTCCTGATCCAGGACGGGCACCACCGCGCCTACGCCGCGGCTCTCCTCGGCAGCCCCCGCATCGCCGCCAAGGTCCTGCCCTTCCCGTCGAAGAAACGGTAGGATGGGGCATGCGCCTCATCGACATCGGCCTTGTTGCACTCACCAGGCGGGGACCTTCCGGTGCTCCGACGGTCTCTGGGGTGCCAGAGTCCAACCCGGTCATCAACGGTCTCGCGCTGGTCGCGGTGGGGGCCGGAAGCGCCATCGTGACGAGCATGCTCTTGGGGCGGAAGAGCAGGAACGCCTACAACAACGGCTTCGCGCTCGGCTGGACCAGCGGTGCTCTTGCAGTCCTGGACCATCCGGATCTCTTCGACAGCTGCGAGCGCAAGAACCTGGCGGACGTCGAAGAGGGCGTCATCGGACCGGAAGGCGCAGCGGAACTCCAGAGGTACTACCAACGACGCATCGAATCGGAGGAGCGGTAAATGCGCCTCATCGACATCGGCCTCAACGCCATCCAGATCGACCCGAGCCAGCACAAGGGCACCCTTGCTGCGCTGGGCGCCGTGGCCATGGGCGCCGCCGCCCTGGGCGTCGCTCGAGTCCGGCTGCTCTGCAACGACGGCACCTCGATGAGCATGGTCGGATCCATGGGCCACTACAGCGAGCCGCGTGACGACGACGCCAGGTCCTACTCCGAGGTGGAGGTCGGGATGCACAACCCCGCTGGGGCTTGGGTGACCGACGACCCTGTCCTCGGCGAAACCACCGACAGCGTCTACGGCTGGGTGCCTGTCGGCAAGATCGGTGACCTGATCCAGGCGCACGGCGGGATCCAGAGCATCGGGTCCAACCAGGAGACCGCGTACGCTCCTGGCGCATCCCCCGACGTTGCGACCTTCGTGAAATTCCCCATCGATGATGATCGGGCACAGGCAGCGGAACCTCCGCCTGCCTCCGGTGGAATCGTGCCTGCTGTAGTGATCGCTGGTGGAACCGGGCTCGTCGCTGGCTACCTGCTGGCCAAGCGGACCTGACCCATGCGGCTCCTCGACATCGGCCTCAACGCCCTCATCCAGGAGCACACGGGCTACAGCTCGGGCGCTGCTGTTGGAGCTGGCGCGCTTGCACTGCTCGGCCTCGCAATGGCCACGTCGTGGCAGAACAAGCTCATCCACAAGCTCGAGGGCCTGCCGTCCTTCAGCCCCTATCCAGTGGGCGCCCTCTATCGGGAGTTCCTGGACGAGTTCGACCTCGGAACGATCGACGACGACCTCCTCACGGAAGAGTTCTTGAGCTGGGAACGCGGGCGGCGTCGAGGATCTTCGCTCAGCAACGACTTCCTGGAGTGGACGCAGCAGCACAACTACGACTCCGCAGCCGTGAACACCATCGTTCATGGTGACCCCTACATCTGCCGGATGAAGGCGCCCGGCCCGGGTCTCTGCGGTGGGCAAAGCCAGCCCGGTCACCACTTTCATATTCTGCGGGTGGACATGAAGGGCAACAAGCTCGGCTCGGACGTCGGCCCACTCGTGCGCAGCCTCCTCGTGAAACATGGGCTTCAGGACGTTGCCAAGGAGCTTCCTGACCACATCACACTTCGGGAGAAGGTGACGCTGGCCCTCGACCCAACCGGGAAGCCGACTTCGAAGGGTGCGCCCTGCTACACGGCAAGCCTGCCCGGGCGATTGCATTTCGACATCCACCCCACGTGGGCCGTCAACCGCGGGTTCTTGCCTTCGGCAGAGCTCATCATCTGGGGGGAGTGACCATGCGGCTCATCGACATCGGCCTCAACGCCCTCATCCAGGGCCACACGGGCTACAGCTCGGGTGCCGCTGCTGTTGGGGCTGGCGCGCTCGCGATCTTGGGGCTCGCGATGGCCACGTCGTGGCAGAACAAGCTCATCCAGAAGCTCGAGGGCCTGCCGTCCTTCAGCCCCTATCCAATGGGGGCTCTCTATGGGGAGTACCTCCAAACCGAGGAGGGGCTGTCCGAGGACCTGGCGGGCCTTGTGCAAAACGACGTCTGCGTCAGCCGGACGCCCAGCGCGTTCTTGGATTGGACGCGCGAGCACCACTACGACAACGCCACGGTGAATGCCGTTGTCCACAACGACCCGTATATCAGCCGGCGGCGACTGCAAGACGGGCGACGGGGCCACCAGTTCGAGATCCAGCACGTGGACATGAAGGGCGACAGGCTCGGCGCTGATGTCGGCCCCCTCGTACGTAGCCTTCTCGTGAAGCACGGGCTTCAGGACGCTGCTAGGGACTTGCCGACCAAGATCCCGTTGCGCAAGGACCGAAGCAAGGCCTATGTCGCGGAATCCGGCGGGCGGGTGCCGCTGTGTTTCGTCATTCACCCACAGTCGATGGTCGCCCAAGGGTTCGCTCCATCGGCAGAACTCATCATCTGGGAGTGACCATGCGCCTCGTCGACATCGGCCTCAACGCCCTCATCCAGGGACACACGGGCTACAGCTCGGGCGCCGCGGCCGTCGCAGCCGTAGGCGCCTTCCCCGTCATCGCGTGGCTGAGCTCGCTCGGGGTCAACGCCGCCGTGGCCAAGGCTGCCCTCAAGGGCGGCAAAGACAAGCCCATCCCCATCCAGGGCATGCTCGCGCGCCTCCCCGAAGCCGAGAAGCTCACCAAGCGCAAGGCCACCAAGTTCCTGGGAGCGGGCGCTCACGGTGCCGCGTTCCTCACCAACAAGGGCGACGTCCTCAAGCTCACCCTCTCCCCCGACGAGGTCACCTTCGCCAACGTGAAGCCCGCAGGCAAGGCCGCCAAGCTCGTCGTTCCCATCCACGTCAAGCCCCGCAAGCTCACCAACCGCGGCAAGGAGATGTGGGCCTACGTCCGGGCCGAGACCAAGGCGCTCGTCCCCAACGAGGCCAAGTCCTGGAAGGCGCTCGCGGCGCAGGAGAAGCGCTGTGAGAAGACCCTCGGCATCCAGCCCATGACGAGCCCCCTCGGAGATCTGGTCCCCGTCTGGGAGGCCGCCACCTCCGACATCGGGGCCGAGGTGAAGCGGCTCGAGGCCTTCAAGCGAGGTCTCGCACACTTCAAGGGCCTCCGGGGCGACCTCACCAGGGGCTACGTCGCCAAGGGCTACGTCGACGGAGACGCCTGTGGAGGCAACTTCGGCAAGCTCAAGGACGGGCGCATCGTCGCACGAGACATCCACGTGCTCTCGCTCGGGGATGCCCCGCAGGCTGCCGCGTGGCTCGCCAAGCAGAAGCGCAAGGGACGCAGCCGCAAGGCCGCCTAGGGTTCGTCGCGGCCGAGCGCCTTCTCGACGTCCACGATCCCGTCCCACCCCGCGGCGTGGTCGCGATGGAAGTCGTTCCACGCCTTGATGGTTTCCTCTGGCGCCAGGTGAGCCTTGTACTCACGGACGGCGTCGGCAGGCGCCAGGCCGTCGTCAAAGCAGGCGAACCAAGAAGGGTCGTCCACGAGCTTCGACGTCTCCTCGTCGTTCTTCCCGAGAAGAAGGCCGCACTCTCGGAGGAAAGTGAAGTACCGGTTCTGAAGCGCAGCCTTCATCGCCGTTTCGTCGATCTTCATCGTGCCGTTCGAGGGGCCACGCAGGATCTTGCAGTACGCCTCGCGCCACTCCTTCAGGACGGCGAGCAGAGCGCGCCGCTCCTGCACGTGGCCGTGGAACGCGAACGAGCTCGGCCAACCATGCGCGTTGAGGACCTGTCGCGCAGCGTCCCCGGCAGCCGTGATCGAGTCGTGTGGCGAGCGGCCCGGGTAGAGCAGGAGGGCCTCCACCAACATCGTCTGGCGCCAGATGGCCTCGATCTCCGCGGGGGTCCCCCACATCTCGGGGTACTTCTCGCAGCCTTCGTAGACGTCGTCGATGTGCTTCCGCAACGATGACTCGAGCGGCGAACGGGCTGGGACTGCGAGCACGGACGGCTCCGGCTCGTCGCCCATGAGCTCGCGTACCTCCGCCAGCGTCCTCGGGGTTCGAGTTGGGGATCGCATCAGTCGGCCTTGAGGGCTTCGGGGCGCCCGGTCACCAGCGCCTTCACCTCGTAGCCCTCGAACGTCTCCGGCACGATCGCCTGGTGCGTGCCCTCGTAGAGCATGATGAAGATGCGGGGGCGCAGGTTGTCCTCCGTGGAGCCGACGCCCACGAGGAAGCCCTCGTGCAGCGGGCCCGCGTGGAGCTGGTCGTGGAGCGCCATCGCTGCCTTCTCCAGCGCCGCATGCTCGGGGTGACCCTTCTGGGTCCAGGGGGCTGCCTGCTGCTCGGTCGATTCGCTGGTTCCCATCACGCCGCCTTTCCCTTCTTCTTCGCCCGCTCACGCTCGGTCTTGCCGGTCGTGCGCGCGGCAGCCTGCTGCGGACCGCCCGGACGGCGCTCCTCTCGCTCCTGACGCTGCGAGATCGTGCGGGCGTGCTCCTGCTGCTGGTAGGCGGCCACCTCGGCCTCGAGCTCCCCCATCAGCTTGGCCAGCTCCTGGGTGAACTCCGGCACGACCACCGAGGGTGTCGTGAGGGTCGAGGGCGTCACCCGCACGCGGACGAACGGCGAGGGGCGCCCCGTCGCCGGGACCTCCCAGGTCGAGAGCACCTGCATCGAGAAGTCCTTGCCGCGCCGGTTGAGCACGATCTGGATGTGCTCGCCCTTGAAGCGCTTGTGCTCCACGAACGTCTCGGGGGGCCGCCCACGGCCACCACCGCCGTGATGGGTCTTGGGAGCCTGCGCCTGCTGCTGCTCCACCACCTGCTCGAGGATACGACCGACCGACATGGTTCTCTCAGCCTTTCTGTGAAACTGCCCAGCCGATCGCCGGACGCACTGCATCGCCTTCACCGCAGACTCCGAGGAAGCCGCCGTGGAAGGACATCTCGATCTTCGTACCGAGGTAGTTCCAGGTGAACGGCACCTCTGCGACGCCACCAGGGACGTCTCCCGTCTTAGTGCTCGCGTTCGACTGACGCAAGCTCTCGTTGACCCTGTACTTCACTTCCTTCGTCTTGCGGTCGACGCTAGCCAGGTACGGGAAGAACACGCGCAGGTGCCCCGACATCGTCGGGCCGCCGGACATGTTCTCGTGCTTGTAGATGGCCCGCCAGAAGCTCTTGCTCGGGCGACCCTCTGCCGCCGCGCAGAACTGGTCGAGCACGGGCTCGAGCGCCTCGATCCAGCTCGAGCAGCCGTACTCCGCGAACACCCGGGCGCGAGCGCGCACGTCCTTCCAGTCGGCAGCTCCGCCCGTCAGGGTGATGGTCGGGATCCCGCACGCGGTCGCGAGCGTGTAGCCGAAGTAGCGCGACATCGCGTCCAGCAGCACCACCTCGGTGGCCGTCCGCTCGATGTTGCCCGTCGTTGAGAAGTCGGCCACCACCAGCCGACGCTTCTCGGCACCGATCTCGGTCGACACCTTCTCCGAGAACTCGGCGATGACCCCCGGCCAGCTGTTGTGGGTCTGGTCCGCTGGGTGGAAGCTGTCCCGGCGCACGACGAGCTCCTTCTGGCCCTCGTGCTGGACGAAGCGGGCACGGAGGGCCTCCGCGTTCTCCCGTACGTGGATGGCGAACCCCTGGGCGATCGCGAGCCAGACGTCGTCCGGGGAGAGCGTGAGGGGGATGTGCTTCATGTAGGCGCGGTGCACTGCCTGGAGGAAGCCGTTCGTGTGGCCCTCACCACAGCTCAGCTTGTCTGTCGCCTCCTGCATCATCGACTTGATGTTCCGAGGGGCGGGCACCACGTCCGCGTTCACGCCCGAGGCAACTTCTCCGGGGAAGTTCACGGTGCGCAACAGGTTGGTGGGCGCAGCGGTCGCCTTCACCGGATCGACGTTGAACGTGACGCTCATGGCTTCTTCTCCGGCTCTGACTCTTCTGGATCCAACACCGCGGGGACTGGGAATCCGTGCTCCTCGAGCACGCGACGCGCCTGAGCACGCGCCATGTTGCGCGCGGCGGGATCCAGCGTTGGGCCCAGCATGCGCATCATGTCGCTCATCTGGCCAATGGACCTCTCGGCGAGACGAGACCTCATCTCTTGGTGGGTCCTGTCGGCTTGCTCGCTACGAAGCCGTTCGAGGCGTTCGAGGCGTTCCCGAAAGCCCTCTTCATCGACCGGGCGCCCCTCTTGAACGAGAGCCTCGTGCACGCGCTGGATCTGCTCCATCCATGTCTGTGCGAACCCGTCACCCAAGGGACTGTCCACATGCTCCCGGTTTCTCATCAAGCGCGCGAGGATCTCCCCCATCGACTCTGGGCCTGTCGGGGCGAGGGGGCCCGAGCCCGCGCGACGGACGACCGTCTCCCGCAGACGGGCCTCCTCCAAGCGCTTCAAATGAAGGTCGCGAAGGACGTGAGCCAATGACGTGTCGACGTGGAAGAAGCCGATGGCCTGCGTCAGCTCCTGCTCGAGGGCAGGGCGTGTCACCTCTGCAAAAGGCGCAAGGGGGGAGCCCACTGCTCCTCGGTCGTCATCAGCGATCGCCCAGTTTCGCTGTTCGTCCTTGAGGTAGGCGAACGCCACCTTGGCGATCAAGGGCACGGTGGGGCGGGGGCGGCCGATGGGCGGAGGGCCCGGCAGGCGCGTCACCCAGCCCACCGGCTCGAACGCGTCCAGCATCTCCAGCGCCACGTCCATCTGGAGCGCGGCGAGCTCTTGCAGCTTGGTGATCTTGCGCATGGGGACCTCAGGAACACGCCCGACAGCCCGGGCAGTGCACGGCGAGGCGAGCGCCACGCCCATCTTCCTCGAAAGGGTCGTAGGCGTACCGACGGGATCCATCGCAGCGGCCGTTTGGAGATTCGACGACGACCGTGGGGCGTTGTGCCTCTGGCATGTGCAGCTGCTCGTAGGCCTCGACGGCGGCCAGCCCAAGGCGAGCGTCGTTCTCTAGGATCATCCGAGCGTTGAGCTGGGCGACATGGGCCATCTCGTCGCTCTCGAATTGCCGCCACACGTTGCGCTGCTGCTGCAATTCCTCCGCGCGGAGCTGCGACGCGCGCTCCAGATCTTGCGCACGCGCCACCACATTCATGAGCTCGACGAACGCGATCGACTGCTCGGTCGTGAGAGTCGACTGGAGCGCCGCGACCTCCACCGTGGTGAGACTGGACACCAGCCGCCCCGCCAGCTCACGAGCATTCGCCGAGCGAGATGGGATCGAGGGGATAGACGAAGCCGCCTGGACGATGTTGGCCATCCCCCTCTCCCATGCGGCCTCGGCGTCCACGAAGCCAATGGCGGCGCGGACCTGCTCGGTCACGAACGCAGGCTCGGCAACGACCGGCATGTTCTTGTGACAGCCAAGGGCGGCCACTACCAAGATCGCCCACCCGTCATCCCGACGCACAGCGATGCACAGCATCAGCTCCGGGCTCAGCCAGGCGACCGGCTCGCCACGATCGACGCGCTCCAACATGGCGTCACACTGCACCGCGACCATTTCCTTGATGTCCACAGACATGGTCGTATCACGACCATCTTCCCTGTGCAAGAGGCAAGACGGGGGCACCATCGGCGCCCCCGTCCTCCGATCAGAGCTTGCGGTACAGGCAGCCGCGGGTGCGGCGGCCGTCGCTCTCGAGGAGCCCGTCGTTCTTCGCCAGCATCAGGATGCGGCGGAGCTTCGGGTATTCCTCGCCGGTGGCTTCGCTGATCTGGCCGATCGTCTTGCCACGCTTGCCCGCGGTGCGGACCACGACCTTGATCAGCTTCTTCGTCTCTTCGGTGCGCTGCTTCATCTTCCGTCCTTTGCTGGTTGCTGTGGAGCCCGGCTCGGCTCGTTTGCAACAACATGTACCCACCAGGGCCCTGTCGGTCAAGACAAGTCCACTGTCAGGTGCGGGTCGAAGCGGCTGTTCTCGACGCCAGCACGCACTGGGTAGCCGTGGGCGTTGCAGATGACACGCGTCTTGTTCACCACGTAGTCCGCCGAGGC
>Ga0154020_10005481_pt1 | contig 14937 bp, 10 predicted proteins | sample Klosneuvirus_201_FD_109709 | JGI IMG/M metagenome (GOLD analysis project Ga0154020, IMG submission 109709) | Active sludge microbial communities from wastewater, Klosterneuburg, Austria - Klosneuvirus_20160825_MG | ecosystem: Engineered > WWTP > Aerobic digester > Activated sludge | place...
GGCATCCGAAAGGGCTGCCCCCACCCACTCGCCCGCGCGCGCCCGTTCGATTGCGGTCGGCGGCTCCGGGGGATGCCAGCCGATTCGGCAGAGCGGATCAAAGGGCTCGACCGGCAAGCGAAGTCGAGCCGCCAACCCTTCACTCAATCCCGGAAGCAAACTTCCACCGCCGCAAAGGTGAATCGCCACTCGAGCGTCACCGCCCTCGGGACGACGTTGATTGACCAGAAATCGGGTGATCTCCCATTGCAGCCGACCCGCCAACTCACCGGTCGCCTTCGCCAGCGCCAGCGATTCGTCGGGAGTGAGGCAAAGGCCGTTCCCGGCAGGAGTCACCACGCGCCGCTTCCAAGCTTCGGTCTCCTCCAAGCCTCTTCCGAGATCACCGGCCAGCGCCCGCGTCACCGCCTCGCCACCTTGCGCCAACCCGCGCACCTGAACCCGCGATCCTTCGATCAGCACCAGCTGGGTCGTGCGCGCGCCCACCCGAACAACCAGCCCCGCGCGGGCCGTTTCGTTCGGAAAAGCGTAGCGGTATGCCCGCGACAGCGCCATGCCCACATCCACGGCTCGATCGAGCCGAACGCCGGCCGCATCCAGCTCGGCGCAGGTGCTTTCGACCCGCTGAAGAGGAGCAGAAATCAACAGGACGTCCACTTTGCCGTCCTGCGGCACCATCGGGACACTTTCCCACACGACATCAGCCCCTCCCGTTCCCAAGATTTGGGCCGCTTCAAACCGTACGACCGCATCGAGCGAAGCCCGGCCGACCTCGGCGATCTGAAAGTTCCGGTAGGTCACATCCCAGTGGGAAAGAACCAGCGTGGCCGGCACCCCTCTTCGCAGTACCTTCCTCACGGCGCCGGACCATGCCTGCGCTGCCGATTCATCGACCTCACCATCGTGCCGATTATCCGGTCTCGATCTCACCTCCGATGAACCGAGCGCGTGGACACTCACGACAGCGCTCCGGGATCGCTCCATCAATACCGCCGTCCGATGAGTCGAGCCGCAGGTGGCAATGATTCGAAGATTTGACATTAAATGCAGTTAAATTGCCATTTTAGCCTCAAGTCAATCGCAATTGCAATGCAAAATATCAACTCGCGATGTCGCGTGACAATTCTGCCGGATTCTCCGAACTCACATTTTGTCCATGTCGATCACGTCCCCGTCGCTCGCCTACAAAATTGCGGTCTTGGTCTTTTTGGAGAACGCCCAGGGTGAGCAACTTCTCCTTTTGCGGGCTAAGCCGCCGAATTTGGGCTCCTGGAGTCCGCTGGGAGGCAAGCTGGAAACGTCAATCGGCGAGTCGCCGTTTGAGTGTGCCGTGCGCGAAACCTTCGAGGAAGCCGAGGTCCGTCTGACTCCGTCGGACCTGCATCTCTTTGCGATGATCGCCGAAAAGGCCTACGAAGGAGAATCCCATTGGTTGCTATTCCTCTTCCGTTGCCTCCGTCCGATCGACGTCCTGCCGCCCGAGATTCAAGAGGGTCATTTTGGATTTTTCAGCCGTGCAGAGATTGACCGTCTGCCCATTCCAGAGACCGACCGGACGATTCTCTGGCCAACCTATGACCGCTATCGGGACCGTTTTGTCTCACTCCGCGCGAATTGTCTGCCAGGGCACCCGGTATCGTTCGAAATCGAGCAGGTCTCCTAGGGCACCTGCAAACGAGGTGATTCCGCAGGCCCACGCGGGCCCGTCGATCAGCTCGGCCCGGTTGGTACAGTACCGGCTCATCGTCCGGCGGCGATCGCCAACAAACTCTTGATTTCGCCGCGATCCAACCGAGACTCCTCCGTTCATCATTTCCAACGCGCTTTTCCGTGAGCAATAAACCGAACGCCACTCCTGTAAATCCTGACGCCGTAGGTGCGAGCAAACCGGCCCGTCACCATCAAGCGCCGGTAAACGCCAATCTTACTGCAGCCGAACGCATTCAACTCTATCGGACGATGGTGCGAATCCGTCGTTTCGAGGAACGCAGCCTCCGGGCGTATCAGGCGAAAAAGATCGGTGGATTTCTCCATCTTTACATCGGCCAGGAAGCGGTTGCCGTGGCTTGCTGTTCCTTAATGGGCAAGAATGACCACGTGATCACGGCCTACCGCGATCACGGCCACGCCATTGCAGTCGGTATGGACACCAAGCCGTTGATGGCCGAGCTCTACGGCAAGGTCACCGGTTGCTCCAAGGGCAAGGGCGGCTCCATGCACTATTTCGACCCGTCCAGAAATTTCTGGGGCGGCCACGGGATCGTCGGTGGTCAGGTCCCGCTCGGAACCGGGCTGGCCTACGCCATCAAGTATCAGGGGTTGAAAGGCGCAGCGATGGCTTTCATGGGCGATGGGGCAGTCAACCAGGGAGCAGTCCATGAAGCCTACAATATCGCTGCCCTGTGGGACCTGCCCGTGATCTTCGTGGTCGAGAACAACGGCTATTCGATGGGCACCAGTCAGGCGCGTTCTTCAGCTGGAGACCTCGCCCGCCGCGGGGAGGCTTATCACATGGCTTGGGGCACCTGCGATGGCCACGATGTTTACGAAGTGCGGTCGGTAATGAATGAGTTCCTGGTGCGGGCTCGCGAACAATCAAAACCGGCCGTGGTGGAAATCAAAACGTACCGTTACCGGGGACACTCGGTCGCCGACCCGGACCGGACTTACCGCGATAAGTCGGAGATCGAGGAATACCAGCGCACGAAAGATCCGATCACCGTCTTCCGCGCACTCTTGATCAGCGAGGGAACACTCGACGAAGCCGCCGCCGACGCGATCGATGCCGAGGCTCGCGCCGAAGCGGAGAACGCCGCCAATTTCGCCGAAGCGAGTCCCTTCCCAACCGCTGACGACATCCAAAAGGATGTCTATTGGGAGACCGATAATCCCGAGCAGCGCAAGTCCGAGGGCCTGCTCTTCTTCACCTGAGTCCGTTTCGACCGCCGCCACCTTCATCTCGTCTCCTTTTTACCGTGCCTCAGTTCACCTACCGCGAAGCCATCCGTCACGCCCTCGCCGAAGAACTCGATCGTGATCCGAATGTCGTGATCATGGGCGAGGAAGTGGCCCAATTCAATGGAGCCTACAAGGTGACCGAGGGTCTCCTCGCCAAGTACGGCCCCAAACGTATTGTCGACACCCCGATCAGCGAGGCGGGATTCATCGGGATGGGTATTGGTGCTTCGATGCTTGGCATCCGTCCCGTGATGGAGCTGATGTTTTGGTCATTCTACTCGGTCGCCTTTGACCAGATCCTCAACAACGCCGCCAACGTCCGCTACATGTCCGGCGGCCAGATCAACTGCCCCATCGTGATTCGCGGTCCGGCCAATGGCGGCACCAATGTCGGCGCCACCCACTCGCACACGCCCGAGAACGTTCTTGCCAACCATCCCGGAGTCAAAGTGGTCGTGCCGTCCACCGCCTACGATGCCAAGGGATTGTTGAAATCCGCGATTCGGGACAACGATCCGGTTTTCTTCCTCGAAAATACCATCCTTTACGGAGACAAGGGCGAAATCCCCGAGGGCGAGTACCTCATTCCGCTCGGCAAGGCGGATATCAAACGCGTGGGCTCCGACTTGACGATTGTCACCTACGGCCGCTGCGTCCTCCATTCGCTCGCCGCGGCGGAACGCCTCGCCCAGGAACACAAGGTCTCTGTGGAAGTGGTCGATCTGCGCACCATCCGCCCTCTCGATATCAACACGGTTCTCGCATCCGTCGCCAAGACGCATCGCGTACTCATCGTCGAAGAACAAAAACCCTTTGCCAGCGTCGGATCCCAGCTCGCTTACATGATCCAGCGCGAGGCCTTCGATGAACTCGACGCGCCGATCCATCGCCTGGCCACCATCGACGCACCTGCCATTTACAGCCCTCCCGTTGAAGTCGTTCAGCTCCCGAACCCGGATCGGGTCGTCGCCGAGGCGCTCAAGGCCCTCGCCTGAGCGCTCTCTCTCCCATCGGTCCCTCCCCAGTCCTCCTTTTCCTTCAGTGCAGTCAATCGCCCCGTAATCATGGCTCAAATCATCGAGATGCCCAAACTCAGCGACACCATGACGGTGGGGACGCTGGTCAAATGGCTGAAAAATGAAGGCGACGTCGTCAAGTCCGGCACAATGCTGGCCGAGGTCGAAACCGACAAAGCAACGATGGAGCTCGAGTGCTTCTTCGACGGCACGCTGCTGAAGATCTTCGCCCCCGCAGGTTCCCAAGTGGCGCTCGGCGCTCCGCTCTGCGCCGTGGGTAAACCCGGAGAAACCGTCGAAGCCCCCGCCGGCGCGGCGCCCGCGGCTGAGGTGAAGCCGCCCCAGGCGGCTGAGCCGCGAAGTGAAACCAAAATCGAACCGGCTGTCGCCAAGTCCGCACCTGCTTCCGCAGCCGCAGCGAGCGCGGCTTCCCCCGCTCCCGCAGCCGCCGCCGCTCCGGTCCCAGCGGCTGCACCGGCTCGTCCGGAAGGGGAACGCGTCCGAATTTCCCCCCTCGCCCGGAAGCTCGCACTCGAAAAGGGCGTCTCCCCCGCCCACGTGCTCGGCTCCGGTCCGGGTGGACGCATCGTCCGCGCCGACGTGCTCGCCGCCCACGCGGCCGGTCCAGGCAAGTCCGCTCCGGCGGGGGCCAAGGCCAGTGCGTCCTTTGGCGCCTCCCTGCTCGCCAAGGGACCCATCCAGGAAGAACGCGCGGTGCCGGTCTCCACGATGCGCGGCGTGATCGCCAAGCGACTCCTCGAATCCAAGACCCAAATTCCCCACTTCTACGTCGAGATCGAGGTCGACGCCGGTCCGATGCTCGACCTGCGGCAGCAGCTCAACTCCGCGCTGGAAAAAGAGGGCGTCAAACTGTCGGTCAACGATTTCATTCTCAAGGGTTGCGCCGAGGCGCTTCGCCGCGTGCCCACCGTCAACGGTTCTTGGGAGCAGACCCAAATCCGCTACTTTGGCGCCGCTCATGTCTCCTTCGCCGTTGCCATCGAGGATGGCTTGATCACCCCGGTTGTCCGCGATGCTCATCTCAAATCGGTATTCGCGATCAGCGCGGAGGCCAAGTCCTTGGGCAAACTCGCCAAGGAAAAGAAGCTCAAACCCGATCAGTTCACCGGTGGAACATTCTGCGTCAGCAACCTTGGCATGATGGGCATCGATCGTTTCTCCGCCATCATCAACCCACCCAACGCAGCCATCCTCGCCGTCGGCACCACCGTCAAAAAACCGGTGGTCAAGGACGACCAGATCGTGGTCGGTCAGCGGATGTCGCTAACCCTCTCCTGCGATCACCGCGTGGTCGACGGAGCGGTCGGGGCCCAGTTCCTCGCCGCACTGCGCGACCTGCTGGAGAAGCCGGCCCTGCTCCTGATCTAAGCAGCGCCCGTCCGTTTTCGGACAGACGTTTTCGTTCAGCCGTTTCACCGCGACGTCCGCTGCCTTTGGCGCACGGCGCGTCGCGCCCGCGCAAAGATGGCCGGCGCCGCTAGGCGCCGCTCCAAGCGCCCGTAACGCAGGTGCAAGAGGTCCGCACGGAGAGCATCCCACCCGGGCTGAGCCTCCACGGGCTCCGTCTCGATTCGACGCAGCCAGCGCCCCGCCTCCAGGCGGATCGGATCACCTTCTGATCGCCGGGGCCAAGAGGCCCGCAGCCACCAATAGCCGCTCCTCCCGAAGCGGAGCACCGCCCACATCGCCAGAGCCAAGGCAGCCGCCGTGGCCAGCCCCAGTAAGCCCTGGGTCGCTGTCCACGGAGATCGAATCCAATCCTCGATCTTCCCGATGCCGGTGGCCAGGCGACCGCGTATCCACCGCACCGCATCCATCACGCTTCGCTTGGCCCCATCCGCCAATTCCACCTGCGCACCTTGGTCGAAATTCACCACGCGCCGGTACCAAAAGACCCTCAGTCCGTCCATGCGCGCACTCCAACCGGAATCCACGCGACGTCCGCGCACCTGCGCCGCCGCCACTTCGGGTCCAGGGTCACCCACCGAATGCGCGCCCGGGGTCGGATCCACCCGCACCCACGCGCTCGTCCCGTTCCAGAGTTCACACCAGGCATGCGCCATCGAGTTTCGGACGATCAGGCTCTCACTGAAATCGTTCCAGCTCCCTCCTTTGAATCCAGTCACCAAACGCACCGGATGTCCCGCCGCCCGCGCCAGGAGGGCGAACCCGCCGGCAAAGAACTCGCAATGCCCGGGCCCATCCGAGTTCAGCCACCGCACCAGCGGATCTCCCGAACCCCGAGGCAGCGCCGACTCCATCGAATACTCGTGTCGCCGAGCCAACCAACCGGTTGCCCGACGCGCAAATTCCTCTGCATCCAGCGTCTCGTTCCGCGTGATCTCCGCGACGATCTTTTCCAGGATCGCACGGTCCTCGGTGCCGAGCGCCAGCTGCCGGTAGTCCGGCAACCCCCTGGCCGTCCCAATCCCACTCGTCTCCCGCCGGGCAAATGCCGGGTCCGGAAACACCGCCCCGGTCTCCATCCCGGTGACTTCAAATCCCAAAAGCTCGGCTGGTTCCGAGGTCAACGCCAGCAGTCGCAACGACGAGCTTTGATGGAAACTCATCGGCCGGTTGAATACCAATTCGCGAAATCCACCCGCCAATGGCAGGTACCGGCTTACCCCGGGTTCATAATAAAAACGCCAGCGCGTCGGTTCACCCCTCAGTCCGGTCGCTCCCCCCGTCGTGCGCACGCGTCGCTCGATCGCCCGTCGGGCGAGCTCGATCTTTAACTCAAGCGACATCCGGAACCCTCCCTCGCGGTAGTCGTCCAGCAAGACCATCCTCCAATAAGGCACCCCGGGAAGTTTCCCAGATTCCCCGCCATCGACCGTAAAGGCCACGCCTTCATCCTGCTGAATGCTGGTGACATCCCCAAAACGGATGTTCTCCGAGAACCCGGTCCGGGTCTTCTTGGTGATCAGGCGGTCGAGAAAGAACGAGCTACCGAGCTCGAAACGGGGGATCGCCATGAAGAGCACGCCAGACACGACGACCACGCCGGCAAACAATCCGACACCCAGCGCCAGCACCCGCCAATCCGTCGCCGCCCGCACCCTGCCCAACAGCCGCATCCAGTTCACTTCCGCCGCCCAAACCGGGGACCCACCCCGCGTTCCGATCGCCGAGATTTCCTTCCCGGAATCCTCCTTGGACGCCGCCATCTGGCTGGAGTCGACCAGCGTCGTCAACAGCAGGAAACCGAGTGCGCAAGCGGTGAAGGCGAGGATCTGCACCGCGAAGAAGAGCGACACCGTCAGGACTCCCGCAATCACCACCAGAAAAAGCCCGAGAACAATCAACTGCAGGTCGTCCCTCCGTCTCCTGTAACTGATCAGGCGATACAAGATCAGCAGCAACTCGACCCGGACCAGCGCCGGCAGCGGTTCCCGGCTGGAATACAGGTCCACCGCGAGCATCGCCAAAATCACCGGGAAAGCCAGCCGATGAACCAGAGCCGGCACGCGGGCCGGCAGGCTGGGCCGGAGAAAGACCGCGACGCCGGCCAACGTCACCGCGAGGATCAGCCAGGCCGCTTCCACCTCCAAATAGAAAACCGTCCAGGCGGAGAGCACCGCGAGCAGGGTGCCGAGGGCCCATTTGAGCTGGTGCAGCTCAATCAGATTAAGCTGTTGCCGCTTTTTGACCATCGAGAAATGCCGCCACCCCACGCGCCCCGTCGGGCGCAAAGACCAGTACGTTGCGCCGCCCACTGCGGCTGCGCGACTCCGGCACAGCCGGGTTGGTTAAATTCGTTTGGGTCCCGCCTGCGGGGCGAAGCACCGCCAGACGGTCCAGGAAGGCCTCCACATCCTGGAGACGACGAATCATGCGCGCAGGCTCAGCGTCAACCGCCACCGTCCCCAGACGCCCCTGCTTGAACAGGTCCTCCGCGAGCGTCGCCACGAAGCCGATCATTAGCTCGAACTGCTCCGCGCGGGGCCAGCGGTCCGACGAGGAATCCAAGTGCAGGGAGAACCCGTCCTGACTTTCCGCCGAAAACTGACGCACCAGCCACTGCCTGGTTCTTGCACTCGCTTTCCAGTGAATCAAGCGGTGCGAATCCCCCGGAGCATACCGGCGGAGCGCGAGTAAATCGCCGCTCTGCCCCACCTTCTCCATCGTTTCACCCATGGCCCGCCGCGCGGTCGTCAACACCGGAAATCGCTGGTAGGGTACCGGCGCCGGCCAGATAATCGCTTCCAACCGGAGGTCCCCGGGAAAACTCTTGCGCAGGAATCCGAACGGAAAAAGCGAAGTCACGCTGAGCAGCTCCACCGGTACGGCACCCCGGTGTGCCGGACGCCAGGCCCACTCCAGCCTCACGTCGCCTCCGGCCGGGTCCAGCCGTTCCTGGAGAAAAAGCGTCGCGCTTTTCGCAGCGTCACTGCCAGCCCGGACTTCGAATTGAAGTCCATAGGTCGGCAGAAGCCGCTTCCCATTCCGCACCTCGAGGACTACCACGGTCTCCTGTCCCGCCCGGAGCGCCCGTTCGATCCGCAATCGCCAGGTGATCCGGGCAAGATTCATCCACGAGAGCACTCCGCTGAGGATCAGGCACGACAGGAGCAGCGCGAGGGTGATGAAGAGGATGTTGTTCGCGGTGTTGTACGCCGCCGTTCCAATACCCAGCGCCAGCGAAATCAGGACCACGCCGGAGAGCGTCGGATAGACCCGATGTCCTTTCGGCGGATACAGCAGCGACCAGAGCAGCGCCGACCAGCGGAAACGTCGACGAACATCCGGTGCCCCGGGGCCGGACCACGCATCCCCACCGATCGAGCGCCCGCGGCCTCCGTGTCCGCCTCCGCCCGGAATCTCATTCCCGAACAGAGAGGCAACGCGCGCCGCCGGTACGATCGTCGACGGTGATTTCACAATATCGGGCGGGTTCGCTCCGCAAAAAGCGGGCTAAACCGGGAGCGGCAGCGCCGCGAGGATGCGTTTCAACACCGCCGTCACCGCCTGTCTCTCCTCGAGGGCGTCGCTCGAGGGTCGTCCGAGAGCCAGCCGATGCGCGAAGACCGGGATCACTTGGGTCACGACATCATCCGGAATCACAAAATCACGCCCCATCATCAACGCCCGGGCCTGCGCGGCCGACTTCAGCGCCAAACCACCACGCACGCTGATGCCCGACTTAAACTCCGCCTCGGTCCGGGTCGCTCCAACGATTTTCAGCAAGTATTCCAGCACGCTGTCCTCCACGAAGACCTGCGATGCCACGCTCTGAAGCTGGAGGACTTCGGTGCGCACAATCACCGGATTGAGCTGGATGCTGTCATAGCTGCCTCTCACCGACCGAAGGATTTCCAATTCATCCGCCGCCTGAGGATAACCCATGTGGATCCGCATGAGAAATCGATCCATTTGGCTCTCCGGAAGCGGAAAGGTCCCTTCATAATCCACCGGATTCTGCGTCGCGAAAACCATGAAGGGAGAGCCCACCGCATGGGGCTCGCCGTCCACCGTCACCCGCGCCCGATCCATCACTTCCAGCAGCGCCGACTGAGTCTTGGGGGTCGCCCGGTTGATCTCATCAGCCAGCACCACATTCGCAAAAACCGGGCCGCGTTTGAATACGAACTCCCGCACCGTCTCGTCATAGATTGCCACGCCGGTGACGTCACTCGGCAGGAGGTCACTGGTGAACTGAATCCGCGAGAAGACACAATCCATCGAACGAGCGAGGGAGTAGGCGAGCGTGGTCTTGCCGACCCCGGGCAAGTCCTCGATCAGCAGATGCCCAGCGGCTGCCAGGCAGATCAGAACCTGATCGATAACATCGTCTTTCCCCTTGATGGTCAGGCGCATATTCGCGCGCATGCGAGAAAGCACGGCCTTGGCGTCGGCAATGGCAGGCCCGGAGACGAAATCGCTCATATCTGCAAGCTGTGCGAAAAGCAGTTTTGCGTCAACGGAACGGCCCGCGCAAACACCCCTCCGATAAATCTTTACCAACGATTCGCATTCGCCCGGACCGGGCGGCGCGTTCTCCCGGCTTGAGGACGGGTCGGGTGACTAGGCGAGCAACTTGATCAGACTGGAGAAATCTTCATCCGCAAATCCCGCGCGATCGGCCTGGGCCAGGCGGTCACGCACCGTGTCAAGAATCGGAAAATCCTCACAACCCTGAATCCGCGATGCGAGGCGCATATCCTTGAGCATGTGTTTGACCGAAAACTGGGGAGAAAAGTCGCCCGCGCGCAGCTTGGGTTCCTTGAGTTTGGTCAGTCCGGAGTAACTCGCGTTCTTGCCGAGGGCTTCAAAAAAGACGTCGTCGCTGATTCCAGCCCGCCTCGAGAGGGTCAATGCTTCGCTCAGGGCCTCCATCTGCGCGGCAATGTTCAGGTTCATCGCCAACTTCAGCGACGCGGCCTGGGATGGCGTGCCGATGACAAATCGGTGGGACGAAACCAGCACGAACAAAGACTCGAGTTCAGCAATCAGGCCACGATCACCACCAAGATAATAAACCGTCTGCTTCTGTTCTGCGGCCGGTTTGCTCCCGGTGAATGGCGCCTCCAAGTAACGCGCTCCGCGCAATGTCACCAACGTCTCAAACTCTTCGCTCGAGGCAGGGTCGATCGTGCTCGACTGGACCACAATTTTGCCCGGGCCAAGCGCAGGCAGGATCCGTTCGATCAAATCCCGGACCGCGGGCGGATCGGCCACCACAATTTGAATGACATCCGCGGCCGCAGCCACGGCCTCAGGCGTCGACTTCCATTCGGGAAAATCCGGTTGAGCCGTCCGGTTCCACGCGCCAGCGAGTTTGCCTGCCGCGTGGTAATGCCGGGACCAAATGCTGCCAATCAACCCCAAACCGAGAATGCCAATTTTCATAAAATGACGGGGATAACCGTTCGGAACCCGCGGCAGTGACCTCTGCGGGAATCGGCGAAACGCCGCACCCGAATCCCGCCCGAAACGGAGGCGGGCGATTTTGATCACGCGAACTATCGGACCAATTAGAAGTGCTTCACGTACCCGTTCCGGCGCAGGCGCTCGAGCCAGCGTTCCTGTGACTGCCGAGCGCTCTGCTGCAGGAGGTTGCGCTCAATCTGATCGCGCACTTCATCGATGGACTGAATGCCGGCAAATTTGCGGTCTTCCGCGTACAGCAGAAAAGCGCCTTCGGGAGTCAGAATCGGTCGCGTGTATTCACCCTTCTTCAACAAGAAGAGCGGCTCGCTGAATTCGGCCTTCAGGTCCGACTTCTTCTGCCATCCCCAGTCCCCCCCTTTGATCTTGCGGGAGTCCTGCGAGACTTCACGGGCCAGTTCCTCAAACTTCTCCCCTGCCTTGAGCCGTTCGTAAACCGCGTCGGCCCGGGCCTGCAACTCCGCATCCGTCAGGCTTCCGCGGGTAAACTGAATCAGACGCAGTTGAGCTTCATCCTCCTGGAAAAACCGATCCTTGTTCTCGTTGTAGAACTCCTCGATCTTGACCGGGCTGACCGTGCTCTGCGACTTGCGCTGTTGCTGACGCATATAGCCGTAAATGATATCTTCCTCCACTTCCTTGCGGTACTCGCGCAGGGTCAGCCCGCGACTGCGAAGGTAGGCGAGGAACTTCGAACGGTCGCCCTCGAATTGGGTGATCTGCGTCTCCGCAATCTGGTTGTCGACGTAACTGCCGGGAATCTGCTTCTTCTCATCCTTGCGGAACTCCTTCACGATCAACTCGCGATCGATCAAATTTTGGATGATGTCATCCTGGAGCGCCTCAAGCTTCTGATTGAATTCCTGTTCATTGCGCGACTCACGCTGCACCTGGGGCACCAGCGGGGAAATTTCCCGACGAATGTCTTCAACCGTGATCACCTTGCCTTCAACGATGGCGGCGATCCCGTTGGCAAAGCGCAAATCCAAGCCGTCGGCGGCAGGCTGACCTTGGCCGAACAGTGGAAGCGACGGGTTGGAGACTAACAACAGGGTAACGAACGAGAGCAAAACTGACCGGAACGGGGAAACTTGGCGATCAGACGTCATGGATTGGGCAGGTTATTCAGAAAAACGATAATCTCACTTAATCGTAGGAGGGGCTTGGAGCTGGTCAACCGCGGAAACCGCGTTCCCAGCATCACGAAGTCATCCCGGCCACCACTGGCGCGGAGACATTTCAGTCGGGTTGAATCCGTTTCGACGGAAACAATCCCTTTATGTTCCGCACGAATCCGTATCTCGGTGACAAGCAACAAGGCCACGATTTCCTGCCCGTACTCCCCGAACCGGTCTCGCAGGTCGGTTTCAATATCCTTCAGCTGCTTCAGGCTCTCGGCCATGGCCAGCTTGCGGTAAAAATCAATTCGCAAACGGGTTTCACCAAGATATTTTCCTGGAATGCGAGCCTGAATCCTCGCCACTTCAATCGCCCCGCTCGCGTCATGCTCCGCTTCCTTGACCGCGGTGTAACTCGATCCGTGGCCGCGGGTGCGAGTCGAATCCGCCGCAGGCTCACCCTCGCCAACAAAAACGAAATCGAGCTTCACGCTCGCGCGAATCGACGCCGCCTGTTTCTCGCCGCGCAGCCGCGAAACCGACTGTCTCAGCAACTGGCAATACAGTTCAAATCCCACCCCGACAATGTGCCCACTCTGCTCGGAGCCGAGCAGGTTTCCCGCACCCCGCAGTTCCAGATCGCGCATCGCGATCCGGAATCCCGCTCCGAGTTGGTTGTGCGTACGCATGGCGTTCAACCGTTGCCTCGCGATCTCGACCAAGCGGGTATGCCGATGGAGCAACAGGTAGGCGTAGGCCTGATGCTTGAAGCGGCCCACGCGTCCGCGGAGTTGATAAAGCTGCGAAAGCCCGAAACGGTCCGCCCCTTCGATGATGATCGTGTTGCAGTTGGGGATATCGAGACCGCTCTCAATGATCGTGGTGCACACGAGCACCTGATAGCGGCCGGCGACGAACTCCGTCATCAGCTCCTCCAGTTCGTCCGCATCCATCTGCCCGTGGCCGACTCCGATCGTGACTTCGGGCATCATTTCCCGAAGGCGAGCCGCCACCAAATCGATCGTCAGGACCCGGTTGTGGAGGTAAAAGACCTGCCCTCCGCGCCGAATCTCGTGACGCACTGCGTCCACCACCACCTTTTCATCGTAGGACTTGACCAAAGTCTGAATCGGATGGCGGTTGGTCGGAGCCGTCTCGATCACGCTCATGTCGCGCGCCCCCGTCAGCGCCATGTAAAGCGTGCGCGGAATCGGCGTAGCGCTCATCGAGAGCACGTCGACCGTCGAGCGCAGGGTCTTGAATCGCTCCTTGTGTTTCACGCCAAACCGCTGCTCCTCGTCGACCACCACCAGTCCGAGGTCCTTGAAAATGACGTCACGCTGGAGCAGGCGGTGCGTGCCCACCAGAATGTCGACCTGGCCCGCCGCAGTCGCGGTGAGGATTTTGGCGATCTCCCCCCGAGAGCGAAATCGGCTGACCATCTCGATCGCGATGGGATACCCCGCCATCCGCTCTCGAAACGTATTCAAATGTTGTTGGGCCAATACCGTGGTCGGCACCAGCACCGCCACCTGCTTGCCGCCCTGAACCGCTTTGAAGGCGGTCCGAATCGCCACCTCCGTCTTGCCAAAACCAACGTCGCCGCAAATCAGCCGGTCCATCGGACGAGGACGCTCCAGGTCCGCCTTCGCCTCCTCGATCGCCTTCAGCTGATCGCGCGTCTCCGTGTAGGGGAAGGACGCCTCAAATTCCTTCTGCCACGTATTGTCCGGCGGAAACGAAAACCCCGGCTGGGCTTCGCGCGCCGCTTGCATCCGCAGCAGCTCCGCCGCCAGGTCGATCGTCGCCCGCTCCGCCGCCTGGCGCGTCTTCTCCCAGCGGCCGGACCCGATTCGTCCCAGCTGGGGTCGCACCTTCGACAGGCCGACATAACGGCTGATCAAATGCGACTCCTGAAGCGGCACGTGCAGGGTCACATGGTCGTCAAATTCCAGCGAGATCACTTCCCGCACACCCTGGGCCATCTCGATCTTTGTCAGACCCCGGAAGAGCGCGATCCCGTGCTGAAGGTGAACCACAAAATCCCCCTCCACCAGCTCCGCGAAATCGAGCAGCTGGTCAATCTGCGCCCGTTGCGCCAGCGCCCGCTTCGTCCCGCCAGCCCGGCGCGCACGCTGGCGTCCAAAAAGCTCCGTCTCGGTCACCACCACCACCCCCCGCTTTGCCGCCGGTTTCTTCCAAGTCAGGCGTGCCCGTCCGTCGGATACGCTATCCGGATCTTCACTCCGCTCGCGGTAGGTCAGCCGGAACCCTTCGTTCGGCGTGCCCCGAAGCCAGAGTGGTTGCAGGGTCTTGAGGGCATGATCCTCCTCGAGGATTTCCTTGGCCCGTTGCTCCTCGCCTTCCTTGGAGACTACGAAGACGAGGCCGTACCCGATTCGTTTCCACTCCCGCACGCGCTCGAGAAAAGCATGACGCGCCTCCACTTCACCCTGCAGTCGCTCCTGGGCCACCAGCGAGTCGTCCGGGTAGGACCGGTGATGCACCAGGCTGTCGGTGTCCCAGGTTATCTCCAGCACGCCGTCGTCGTCAAACAACGCCGATGCCTCATCGAGATCGCCCAGACCAAAAAGCCCGGAGCAGCGGTGCAACAGGGGCGTCAATCCGTCGCTGCCTTCCCGCGCCACCTGACTGAACTCGGCATCGAGTTCGGCCGGCTCGATCAAGGCGAGGTGGGCTGAGGAACTGAGGTAATCGGCCAATCCCGTCGTCGAGGTCGCGAGCCGAAGCCGTGGCGACGCCGACAGCGAAATCGTCTCGACCGCCGCCCCCGACCGCTGCGTCACCGGATCAAATGCCCGGATGTCCTCAATCTCGTCGCCGAAAAATTCAATACGGAGACTGCGCTCGCTTTCCGACGCGGGGCAAATATCGACAACGTCGCCCCGGACACGGAAGGTTCCCGACTCAAA
>Ga0154020_10005482_pt1 | contig 14936 bp, 12 predicted proteins | sample Klosneuvirus_201_FD_109709 | JGI IMG/M metagenome (GOLD analysis project Ga0154020, IMG submission 109709) | Active sludge microbial communities from wastewater, Klosterneuburg, Austria - Klosneuvirus_20160825_MG | ecosystem: Engineered > WWTP > Aerobic digester > Activated sludge | place...
AGTAGGCTCTAACCTGGCGGTGCCAAAGGGTTATGTTACCATCGACTTGAAAGGAAAATATATTTATCCTTCCTTGATCGATATGTTCACCCATTACGGTTTGCCCGATGTGGAAAGACCTCGCGGTGGTGGTTTTAGTGGATCCGAACAAATGGAATCAAAAACCAAGGGCGCCTACAATGCTAACCAGGCAATTCACTCGCATTACAATGCCTCTGAAGAATTCACCATCAATTCAAAAGCCGCTGAAGAATTACGTCAGCAGGGTTTTGGCTCCGTACTAACATCAAAACCTGATGGCCTTGCACGTGGTTCTGCAGCATTTGTAACCTTAAATGAAAAGAACGAGAACACTGCGCTGTTAAAGCAAAAAGTATCGGCTAATTATTCACTTGAGAAAGGAAGTTCAACACAAACCTTTCCTGTCTCTTTAATGGGCTTTATTGCAGTGTTAAGACAAACCTATTTGGATGCCGATTGGTTTGGTGCCCAAAACCCAAGACCTTTTGCCGATCAATCACTCGAAGCCTGGATTCAAAATCAACGATTGCCGCAAGTATTTGCAGCTACCAGTTGGATGAATGTACTACGTGCTGATAAGATTGGAGACGAGTTTGGTGTTCAATATATCATCAAAGGTGCTGGCGATGAATACAAGCGTATTAATGATATCAAGGCAACTAAAGCTTCTCTCATTATTCCAGTAAACTTTCCTGATGCCTACGATGTGGAAGACCCTTTTGATGCAGAGAATGTGTCCCTAGCGGATATGAAACATTGGGAACTTGCACCAACCAATCTCGCAACGTTAGAAAAGAGTGGAATAGCATTTGCCATTACCACTTCAGGTCTTAAAAAGACATCAGACTTTATGCCCAATCTGAGAAAAGCAATAGAGAATGGGTTATCAGAGGCAACCGCATTAAAAGCGCTAACCTCTATACCCGCGCAGCTACTAAAAGTGGATGATCAGGTAGGTAGCTTGAAGAAAGGAATGCTCGCGAACTTCATCATTACTTCGGGTAAATTGTTTGATGAAAAAACAATCATTCATCAAAACTGGGTACAGGGCGAACCTTATTCAATTAAATCGCTGGATACTAAAAATTTCAGTGGCAATTACAACCTTACCATAAATGGTCAAACTTACAATCTGGAAGTAAGTGGTGAACCGGGAAGTCATAAAGCAAAAATAAAAGTGAGCGATTCAACTTCGATTGATGCTGCTGCAACTTTTGGAAATGATTTGATCACATTAAGTTTTAAGCCCGACAAGAAAAATCCGGGCAGCATCCGGCTTTCTGGTTGGAGTGAAAGCACCGGCTGGAAAGGTAAAGGTCAATTGGTGGATGGAACCTGGGTAAACTGGACAGTAAATCGCACAGGTGATTTACAAGCCAAATCAACACCTAAATCGGGTGAGGCTGCTAAGAAGGAAGAGTTAGGCAAAGTGATTTATCCTTTTACAGGCCATGGTTATCCTTCTCTACCTACAACAGAAACCTTACTGATAAAAAATGCAACTGTCTGGACTAACGAATCAGATGGTATTTTACAAAACACCGATGTTCTCCTGAAGGATGGAAAAATTTCCAAAGTAGGAAAAAATCTTAACGATGGATCAGCTCGCGTAGTGGATGGTACAGGAAAACATGTAACGGCCGGTATTATTGATGAACACTCGCATATTGGCGCTGCCAGCATCAATGATGTTGCTGCTAACTCCGGTATGGTTCGCGTTGGTGATAATATCGATGCCGAAGCTATTAATATTTATAGAGCCTTGGCGGGAGGCGTTGTAGCCGTACAAGTGTTGCATGGCTCAGCCAATCCTATCGGTGGTCAATCCGCCTTGATCAAACTTCGTTGGGGCGAGTCACCCGAGAATTACAAGATTCAAGGTGCTGATGGCTTCATTAAATTTGCTTTGGGTGAAAATGTAAAGCGCAGCAGCAATCCAAGTTCTATTCGTTTCCCACAAACCCGTATGGGTGTTGAACAGATTTATGTAGATGCATTTACCAGCGCACGCGACTATGAGAAAAAATGGAATGCGTATAACAGCGCAAAAGATAAAACCGGACTAACCAAACCACGCAAAGATTTGGTCGAGGAAACTATGGTGGAGATCATAAATAAAAAACGATTTATTACCTGTCACTCATACGTGCAATCAGAAATCAATATGCTGATGGAAGTGGCCGAACGTTTTAATTTCCGCATCAATACCTTCACGCATATTTTGGAAGGTTATAAAGTAGCCGACAAAATGAAGGAACATGGGGCAGCCGGCTCCACTTTCGCAGACTGGTGGAATTACAAGTGGGAAGTGCGCTATGCCATTCCTTACAACGCAGCCATCATGCAGCGCGCAGGTGTGGTAACCGCAATTAATTCTGATGATGCTGAAATGGGAAGAAGATTAAATCAGGAAGCCGCTAAATCCGTAAAGTATGCCGGCATGTCGGAAGAAGATGCTTTGAAAATGGTTACCCTGAATCCAGCCAAAATACTTCACTTGGATAATCAGATGGGCAGTATCAAGGTTGGTAAATCAGCGGATATTGTAGTGTGGACAGACAACCCGCTTTCTGTTTATGCGAAACCAGAAAAAACGATCATCGATGGAAAAGTCTATTTTGATCTGGAGAAAGACGCACAAAATAATAAAGCGCTTGAAGACGAACGCGCACGCCTGATTCAAAAAATGAAGAATGCCAAGAAATCAGGTATGCCCACGCAACGGGGTGAAGGACGCAGTCAGCTTGACTTTCATTGTGATGACATATTGGGTTTTGTAAAAACAGAAGAGTAATTATTAACTGAGATTATTATGAAGAAGCTAATTATATTTTTTGCTGTTCTGGTTCAAGTTGTCCAGGCACAAACACCCGTTCCGGCCAAACCGCAAGCAAAACCTATTGCATTAACAGGTGGCGTAGCTCATTTGGGTAATGGACAGGTAATTCAAAATTCACTTATTGCCTTTGATAAGGGAAAACTTACCATTGTCGCTGATGCCACAACGTCCAAAACCGATTTATCGGGGTATGAGGTAATTAACATCACAGGTAAACATGTGTATCCTGGATTTATCCTTCCAAACTCGCAGGTTGGTTTACAAGAAGTTCAAGCCGTTCGTGCTATGAATGATTATAACGAGCACGGTGAATTGAATCCGAATGTTCGATCATTGATCTCGTACAACACTGATTCTGAATATATCCCTACTTTCCGATTTAATGGTGTATTACTAGCAGAAACTACACCCACTGGAGGAACAATTTCGGGTACCTCATCAGTAATGGAAATGGAAGGTTGGAATTGGGAAGATGCCGTCCATAGCGCTGATATTGGCGTGCATTTAAACTGGCCTCCTATCGAAAAACGTCAATTTGATTTTTCTACATTTACTTTTTCAGTATCGCCAAATAAGGACTATGACAAACAGGTACTTGAGCTAAATCAGTTTTTTGCCGAGGCGTTGTCATACGGTTCACAGTCAGCCAAAGATGTCAATCTTAAATTCGATGCCATGCAAGGTTTATTCTCGGGCAAGCAAACTCTTTTTATTCATGCGAATAATCCTAAAGAGATTGTAGAATCTGTTCGCTTTGCACAGCGACATGGAGTAAAGCGGATCACTCTAGTGGAGGGCCTTGGCGCTTTATGGGTAGCTGACTTTCTGAAGGAAAACAATATCCCGGTAATACTTCCAGCTACGCAAAATCTTCCAGCACGTAATGATGATGATGTGGATCTCCCCTATAAATTACCACACTTATTAACTCAAGCGGGTGTTATAGTTTCACTATCTAATGATGGCTCTTTACATGGAGCAAGAAACCTTGCCTTCTATGCAGGCACTGCGGCTGCCTATGGCATGAGTAAAGAAGATGCGCTAAAAACCATCACCTCAAATACAGCCAAGGCATTAGGAATTGACAATCGCGTAGGCACATTAGAAGTTGGTAAAGATGCTACCCTCTTTGTTTCGGTGGGCGATGCCCTTGATTACCGTACCAACATACTTTCGCATGCCTTCATCTCCGGCAAGTTGATAACACTTCCGGGGAACCAGCAAGAACTTTACGAGCGTTACTCGAAAAAGTATGGACAGGTGAAATAGTTGATTATTGAACCCAATTAGTCAGGCAGTTTCCATCACGGAAGCTGCCTTTTTTGTTCTCAGATTATTCATTCAATACATAATGAAAAAATAACTACTTTTAATCGTATGGAAGAAAAGCGACCCAAGAAAAAGAAGGCGGCCAGAGGTCGTGAAACTTTATTCAGAGCAACCTACCATAATCAAGGTAATTTAATTCAGATGGCGGATAACAAAGCCAACATCATTATCAGTATCAATACTTTGATTATTTCTTCTATCATAGCTATTACCGGATATGGTGCTGTTGCTGGCAAAATAAATACATACGAGTTTCAGGTGATAATCCCGATTGTACTTATAATTTTGTCATGCCTTGCATCTGTGATCTTCGCCATACAAGCGGCAAAACCTAAATTAATAAAAGCCAAAAGTGAGGGCGGTGAAATGCAAAAATCAAGTTTACTTTTCTTTGGGGTGATTGCCCAATATTCCCAGCAGGAATATCTCAAAGAAATTAAGAACCTACTTGACTCCGGAAACGATCTTTATGAGCACATGACCATCGATTTATATAACAATGGATTGATCCTAAAGCGAAAATACAATCTCCTGGTATATGCCTACCAGGTGTTTATGTTTGGTTTTATTTTCAGTGTGCTGGTATTTCTTTTATTCCTCGGGTTAGGATAACAAGTGATCTGATATTAAAGCCACACTAACTATTTACCTTGCTTCTGTGAATTAATTCTAAATTCATCCGGGTAATTTTCCTTTCCATTTTTGACTATCTTTATAGAGTAGTACATCAATAGATTTCCACTTCAAAAAAACATATCATGAACACCGCTCATGCAACACTTAACCACAATACCGTAGTCGCGGAAAGAGATGAACTAGTAAGAATTTTTGAGCTTCAAAAAAGTAATCAGCAAAAAATTGCTGACTCCACAGTAAAGGAACGTAAGCAAAAACTTAAACTGCTCCTGCAAACAATATTAAAATATCGTAAAGAAATTCAAGAGGCCTTGTATAAGGATTTCAAAAAGCACCCCATGGAAGTGGACATTGCAGAGATTTACAAAATCACCTCAGAGGCAAAACATTCCATCGCACACCTCGCAAAATGGATGAAGCCGCATAAAGTAGCTACACCCATGTCGCAGTTGGGAACCAGCTCTTACATTCACTATGAACCAAAAGGTGTAGTGCTCATTATTTCCCCCTGGAACTTCCCATTTAACCTTACGTTTGGTCCCCTTATTTCTGCTATCGCGGCCGGCAACTGTGTAATGATCAAACCATCCGAAAATACACCCCATGCCTCTGCTTTGATGAAGAAGATAATTATTGAATTATTCCCCGAATCGGAAGTGGCGTTATTGGAAGGAGATGCTACCGTCTCAACTGAATTGCTTAAGCTGCCTTTCAACCACATTTTTTTTACCGGTGCGCCAGAGATTGGTAAAATAGTAATGAAAGCCGCTGCCGAAAACCTCACATCTGTAACCTTAGAACTGGGGGGCAAGTCGCCAACAATCATTGATGAAACAGCCGATCTGGAGAAAGCCGCTCTAAGACTAGCAACCGGAAAATGGTTTAACAATGGCCAGGTTTGCATTGCGCCCGATTATGTACTCGTGCATGAGAAAGTTGCTAATAAATTTATGGAGCAGTTGAAATCGACTCTTCACAATCATTATGGCGAAGATCCCTCTCACTCAGAATCATACAACCGCATTGTAAATCATCGCCACTTTAAACGACTGGAAGGATATTTAAATGATGCGCTGGATAAAGGCGCCAAAATTGAATTTGGCGGAAAGACGGATAGCACACAGGATTACTTAAGTCCCACGATTGTATCCAATGTTCCTATCGATTCTGATCTATGGAATAAAGAGATATTTGGACCGATTTTGCCTTTTGTAGTCTATACAGAACTGCAGGAAGCTATTGATAAAATAAATTCGAAAGAGAGACCCTTGGCACTCTACATCTTTAGCAAGAATAAAAAGAACGTGGAGCAAATCATTAAAAACACGCGAGCGGGTGGCACTTGCATAAACAATACCAGCCTGCATTTCTTCAATAATAATCTCCCCTTTGGTGGCGTAAATAACAGTGGAATTGGAAAGGGCAATGGTTTTTTTGGATTTGAATCCTTCTCAAACCCCAGGGCTATTCTGAAACAATGGGCACCTATCAATGGGTTGGATGGTCTAGCACCTCCCTATACCGCGTCAAAACAAAGATTAGTTGATCTGACTATTAAATGGTTTTAGTGGCAAAAAAAATACACCGCCCATGAGGCGGTGTATTTTTAAAATCAAAGAATCAAAATTAAACTTTCAATCCGTTTTTTATAGATTCAATGCCTGACTTACTTTGGTTTGCAAAAACATCAACCTTTCTATTGTAAGCCATCTTAACATCATCTAACGAATCGGTAACCTTATTTCTTAGGTCCTTTGATTTTCCTACAAGTTTTTCTCTTGTTCTTTTTCCACTGTCGGGTGCAAGTAGAATTCCTGTTAATAATCCCACTGCCGCTCCAGTCAAAACACCTACCATTACTTTTCCCGCGGTATTCATATAGGTAATCTTTAAAGTAACTATCCTGAAGTTTTCAGAACGTTCTGGTAATCGTATGACTACACTAATTAAACGATATCAAAGATCGTATCGTTCAGAATATTGCTGAGTATTTACAAATTATTTTTTCTTTTTAACATTAGGACTAAAGTCATAAAATATATTCAACAATAGTCTTTTAATTCTGTGACTTACCTCATAATAATACATCAAACAAAACAAGGCAGAAGCGCTAAAGCTAAAAACACAATGAACCCTAACAGAAGTTTGCGATCAGTCTTTGACTTAAACACGTTTACTGATTTTACGCAAATCCATCCACCAGGTTTTCTGGTTTTTGATATTAACAAATCCTTAACGGGCATCAGGAAGTTACCGTGGGAATGCCTAAACTTGTAGCTAAATTTTGATTCATGACCAAGTACACCTTTACCGAAAAGAAAGACACACGTTCAGGCTTTGGCGCGGGCCTTCATGAACTGGGAAAATCGAATTCTAATGTAGTCGCTCTTTGTGCCGATTTAACGGGCTCTCTAAAGATGGACGCATTCAAAAAGGAGTTTCCGGAAAGATTCTTTCAGGTAGGGATTGCGGAGGCCAATATGATGGGGCTTGCAGCGGGTATGACCATCGGTGGAAAGATTCCATTTACTGGAACCTTCGCCAACTTCTCGACAGGCAGAGTGTACGACCAAATACGCCAATCAATCGCTTACTCCGGTAAGAATGTCAAGATCTGCGCCTCTCATGCAGGTTTAACTCTTGGGGAGGATGGTGCTACTCATCAGATACTTGAGGATATTGGAATGATGAAAATGTTGCCAGGAATGACCGTTATTGTGCCCTGCGACCACAACCAAACGAAGGCGGCAACTATTGCTTTAGGAGCTCATAGCGGCCCGGCTTATTTGCGCTTTGGCCGACCAAGCTGGCCCATCTTTACTGCGGACAGACCCTTTGTTATTGGCAAAGCTGACAAAATGATTGAAGGCAATCAGGTGACCATTTTTGCCACCGGCCACATGGTTTGGCTGGCTATTGAAGCCGAGGCTATCTTAGCTGAAAAAGGAATCTCGACTGAGGTAATAAATATTCATACTATTAAGCCTTTGGATGTCGAAGCAATTCTGACTTCTGTACAAAAGACAGGTTGTGCAGTTACCTGCGAAGAGCATCAGATCAATGGTGGACTTGGTGACAGTGTTGCACAGGTTCTTTCAAGATTCAACCCAGCCCCTCTTGAAATGGTTGCAGTTAATGACTCTTTCGGGGAAAGTGGAACACCTACACAGTTGCTTAAGAAGTATGGACTCAGCACCGAAAATATTGTAAGCGCTGTTGAAAAGGTACTCGCTCGAAAAAAATAGATTAGCCGTGGCTTTATTTCTATAGAGTTGCCATGTCAATAACAAACCGGTACCGAACATCGCCCTTCAGCATGCGCATATAGGCTGTCTCTATTTCTTTTATGGCAATCAATTCTATATCAGAAACAATGTTATGTGCAGCACAATAATCCAGCATCTCCTGGGTTTCGCGAATACCGCCAATCATAGAGCCTGCGAGGGTTTTTCTTTTTGGAATTAAACTAAAGGCGTGAACGGGTGTAGCCTTCGTGGGTATACCAACCAAAACCATCGTGCCATCGGTCTTGAGCATGTTTAAATACATATTCAAATCATGATTAGCTGCCACAGTATCCAGAATAAAATCAAACTGATTTTTAACTTTAGATGTAGCCTTTTTATCCTTGGTATTCAGAAAGTTATGAGCTCCAAGTCGTAAGGAATCACTCTCTTTTGAAGGTGAAGAACTAAGCACCGTTACCTCCGCACCAAATGATACTGCAAATTTTACCGCCATGTGTCCCAGTCCGCCTAGCCCGACAATAGCCACGTTTTGCCCAGAACCTACCTTCCAGTGCCTTAAAGGCGAGTAGGTGGTGATTCCTGCACACAATAAGGGGGCAACAGCAGCCAGCGATAATTTGTCAGAGATCTTAAGGCAATAATTCTCATCTACTACAATGCACTTTGAATATCCCCCATAGGTAGGAGTCTTTCTATCTGTTTCGTATCCATTGTAGGTACCAACTAACGAAGTTTCGCAATACTGTTCATTACCTGCCTGGCAACTTGGGCACGTACGACAGGAGTCAACAAAGCAACCCACACCTGCCAACTCTCCTACTTTAAACTTCTTTACTCCTGCGCCAATATGACTAATCTTGCCCACTATTTCGTGACCGGGCACCATGGGGTAAATAGCTCCGCCCCACTCGTCTCTTACCTGATGTAAATCCGAATGACAAACACCACAAAATTGTATCTCGATTTTTACATCATGAACTCCAACTTCCCGCCTTTCAAAATTAAACGGACTTAATGGAGCCTTGGCATTTTGAGCAGCATAACCCTGGGTCGCAATCATAATGAGAATTCTTTAAGTATAATTTATTGCCAAGTTCACTCAAATCTTAGCTAGATCAAATACCTGATTACAATTCAAAATTATTAAATGATCTAAATTCTTCATTGCTCAAAACCAAAAGAAAGGATACCTTGACGGAATCAAATTAATTTCCTTATGAAGAACTTCTCATTTTGTATTGCGATGATTGTCAGCCTCGCAGGTTATGCCCAACAAAAAAATTATGCCTTAGTAAATGCCAATGTGTTTACAGGAACTGAAAATAAAATCTATCCCCGAAGCACGGTGCTTGTTAAGAACGGAAAAATTGAATCGGTGAGCAACGTAACGCCACCATCGGGCTATGAAATAATTGATTGTCAGGGCTATTACTTAATTCCAGGAATGATTGATGCCCACACGCACCTGGATAATCTGGCCTCAGTCAAACGTGCTCTGGAGACCGGGGTTACTACTGTCCGCTCGGCAGGCGTATCCGCTTATCAGGATGTTGCCCTTGCCAATCTGGTTAAAATCGGAAGTATCGCAGGTCCGGATATTATTCCCGCAGGAGTCTATGTGTCTCCTAATCTGGAAGAAACGGTACTGGCCGATGTACGCCTGGCTCCGCTCATAAAAGGAGTAAAATCAGATGATGAATTGAAATTGTTAGTTAACGTAAATATTGATCGAGGTGCCAAAGTAATTAAAACCCGAGGTACCGAACGTGCCGGCAGGCCCGATACCGATCCGCGTGAGCAAGTTTATACTGAACAACAAATACGAGTGATCGTGCAAGAAGCAGGTAAACATAATGTGCCGGTCATGATTCATGCCCATGGCGATGAGGGATCGCGCGCGGCTGTTCTCGCTGGTGCAAAAAGTATTGAGCATGGTACATTTTTAAGTGATGAAACCCTCAAGCTGATGAAAGAACGTGGTACATATCTGGTGCCTACATTCATCACATTAGAAGACCTAACACAGCCTGGTGGCGATTATGACGGACCAGTACTCCAGCTCCGGGGTAAGTTTATGATGCCACAGGCTGAAAAGGTTTTTAAGAAGGCTCACGAACTTGGGGTTAAAATTGTTACCGATGCCGATAATGGTTACACGGCCAACACAACCAGTCGCATTTCGTTAGAGTGTGCTCACTTTGTACGCATGGGAATGACAAACTATGAAGCTCTTCAATCAGCAACCGTGGTCGCATCCGAACTATTAGGTGTTGATAAAAGTACGGGTCGAATTGAAAAAGGGTATGACGCTGATCTTGTGCTGATTCCGGGCAATCCACTCGAAGAAATCAGGCATTTGCAGGATGCTCTGCTGGTAATAAGTAATGGGCAACTTGCACTCAAGCGAATTCCTTTCGGAAAATAATTTTTAAAAGTCTGAAACTTTAATCGTAATATTACGATTAATACATCATGGGACTTTCCAAGACCGAAGAATTTACGAAGGAACAAAACGAGATTGCGGCCATCGCCAAGGTGTTGGGCCATCCGGCACGCATCGCGATTCTGCAGTACCTATCAGAAAAGAAGGCTTGTGTTTGCGGAGATATTGTGGAAGAACTCCCGCTCTCACAATCAACCGTTTCGCAACACTTGAAAGAACTTAAGAAAGTTGGCTTAATAAAAGGCGAAATCGAAGGTCCTACAGTTTGTTATTGCATTGATACCAAAACTATTACTAAGGCTAATAAACTATTGGGAAATCTTTTACAGAGTGTGAAGGATAATTGTTGCTGAACTTTTTTTGATCAATCTAATCGTAATATTGCGATAACATATAAATTTAATCACTATGAAAAACTCAGAAGAAATTAAGGAAATGGTCAAAGAGCGCTATGGCGAAATTGCCGATCAAAGCAAATCACAAAATGAAACCAGTTGTTGTGGTAGCAGTTGTGGATGCGTAACTATTGACGAGGCAATTATGGCCGAGGATTACAGTAAATTAAAAGGCTATGCGCAAGACGCAGACCTGGGGTTAGGATGCGGCCTACCTACCGAGTATGCCAAAATAAGGCCCGCTGACACAGTGGTTGATCTGGGTTCTGGCGCTGGCAATGATGCCTTTATCGCCCGGGCAATAACCGGAACGGAAGGCAAAGTAATTGGCGTTGACTTTACAGAGAGAATGATTGAGAAAGCCCGACTCAATGCCGAAAAGCTCGGCTTTCACAATGTTGAATTCAGATTAGGCGATATTGAAAAATTACCGTTGAGTAGCAATGTTGCGGATGTCGTGGTGAGCAATTGCGTAATGAACCTTGTTCCTGATAAAACAAAAGCATTTACCGAAACTTATCGGATTTTAAAGCCCGGAGGGCACTTCAGTATATCGGATGTCGTATTGACTGGCAAACTTCCTGAAGGGTTGTTAAAAAATGCAGAGATGTATGCAGGTTGCATCGCTGGCGCTATCCCCAAAGAAGAATACCTTCAGGTAATTAAAGATGCGGGTTTTATTAATCTGGAGATTCAAAAGAATAAAAAAATTTCAATACCCGATGAGATTCTAAAATCCTACTTAACAGACAAGGAAATAGAACAGGTAAAGAAGGAAGAGTTGGGTATCTTTAGCATCACCGTCTATGCAGAAAAACCAGGGATACAACCAAAAAATCTGGCTGCTAAGGAAGCCTGCTGTGGATCGGGTTCAGATTGTTGCTGATAAAATTCTAATGAGATTTAGTTCAACATTTCAAAAAAGGTTTTGAACTTTGAGCTATGAAAGAATTTGTTGTTTCTCAACAAGTGAAAACAAAAAAAGAGCTGGAAGCGCTTAAAAAGTTTTTACTGGTTAATCAACTGCCCACCGAGGGTTTAAAACTTGAGAACAGCCTGCTGCTAACCTACTACAATGCTGATGATGTGTTGGTTGGTTCAGGTGGTCTTGAGTTTTATGGTGACAAAGCCCTGTTACGATCGTTGGCCGTGAGTCAGGAGTTGAGGAGTCAGCAACATGGGAAACAAATTATTGAAGATTTGCTGCAACATGCGCGTATAGCAGGTATTAAAGAAGTTTTTCTTCTGACTGAAACAGCCTTTTTCTTTTTTCAAAAATTTGGATTTACTGAAGTACTACGCGACCAGGTTCCTGATGAAATAAAATTATCGACTGAATTTTCTCACGTATGTCCAGCTACGGCAAAGGTGATGGAGTTGGTTCTACGGGATTAGTTTTTACCTAACACATGTTATCTATTTTTTTTCTTAGTCAAGATTGAACTTAAGCCAGACTGTGGACTTTTAGTTTTACTTTTGGGATTCTCATACAACCAATGAAGCCCAATAAGTATTTCGTAATCGATTTCGATAGCACTTTTACTAAAGTAGAAGGTTTTGATGCACTCGCTGATATCTCTTTAAGAGATCATCCCGAACTCGAAGCTATCAAATCAGAAATCGTAGCTATAACCAATCAGGGCATGGATGGTTCGATTTCATTTCGGGAATCACTTGAGAAAAGAATACATCTGTTATCCCCTAATAAGCGACATCTGGAACAACTGGTGGTTGTATTGCGCGAGCTTGTGTCCGAATCGTTTAAGCGCAATCGGGAGTTCTTTCAAACTTATGCCGCTAATATCTATATTATCTCAAACGGTTTCCATGCATTTATTGATCCTGTCGTTACTGAGTTTGGAATTAAAAAAGAAAACATTCTCGCCAATACATTTCACTTTGATGCACAGGGTAACGTAGTCGGATTCGATAAAGAAAACCCACTATCCCAAAATAATGGTAAGGTGGAGCAACTAAAACGCTTGAATCTGGATGGAGATGTTTATGTAATTGGTGATGGTTATACGGATTATGAAATTAAACTTGCCGGCCTCGCCAATAAGTTTTTTGCCTTTACCGAAAATGTTGAAAGAGAAAAAGTACTAAGTAAAGCAGATCATATAGCCCCAAGTCTGGACGAGTTTTTATATTTGAATAAGTTGAATACAGCTATCTCCTATCCGAAAAACAGAATTAACGTTCTCTTACTTGAAAACGTGCACCCGGCTGCTGTCGAAGCATTTCGAGCCGAGGGCTTTAATGTAGAAATTTATCCGGCCGGCTTGGATGAAGATGAGTTGTGCGAAAAAATTGGCAACGTCTCTGTATTGGGTATCCGGTCTAAAACGATGGTGACTGCCAAAGTATTGGAAAGTGCTAACCGGTTAATGACCATTGGGGCCTTTTGTATTGGTACCAATCAGATTGACTTAATAGAGGCTACCCAGCGAGGCATCGCTGTCTTCAATGCGCCCTACAGCAACACCCGATCTGTAGTGGAATTAGTGATTGGCGAAATTATTATGCTTATCCGAAACGTTGCAGATAAGTCAGCAAAAATGCATGAGGGTAAATGGGATAAATCTGCTAATGGAAGTTTTGAAATTCGCGGAAAGAAGTTGGGCATTGTTGGGTATGGTAATATTGGTTCACAACTTTCTGTGCTTGCCGAGTCATTAGGCATGAAAGTATTTTATTACGATCGGGAAGAACGGTTAGCTTTAGGTAACGCAACAAAATGCAAATCACTAAAAGAATTACTGGAACAGTCTGATATCGTTTCGTTACACATCGATGGTAGAAAAGAAAACGCAAATCTCTTTGGTAAAAAGGAATTTGATCTAATGAAAAAGGGTGTCATTTTCCTCAACTTAAGCCGTGGCCAAGTCGTGGAGATTAATGCCTTAAAACAAAATATTGAAAGCGGAAAAGTAGCCGGATGCGCAGTAGATGTATTTCCGTATGAGCCAAAAAGCAATAATGAAGAGTTTGTATCGGAACTTCGTGGGTTACCAAATACGTTGCTCACTCCGCACATCGGAGGCAGTACGCTAGAAGCCCAGGAGAATATTGCTCAATTTGTAACGGGCAAATTCCTGGATTATATCAACACAGGAGGAACCAGTAATAGCGTTAATTTTCCGAACCTCTCCTTGCCTATTCTCGATAATGCACATCGGTTAATTCATATTCATAGCAACGTGCCTGGTATTCTTGCGCGAATAAATCAGATTCTGGCCACCAACGGCATTAACATTGTGGGTCAGTATCTGAAAACCAACGAACGTATTGGTTATGTTATTACGGATATCAATAAGGCGTATAACAAAGACGTTATAAAAGAACTTCGGGCTATTGAGCACACCATAAAATTCAGAGTGCTATATTAGAATGCAAACCTAGTTGTTATGAATTTCTTCTACCGTTCGGTGCATGAATAACTCCCAGGTACTTCCCTTTTTACGATAAGCCCTTACATAACGAATTGTATACGATCCGTCTTGTCGGGTTACGGTAATGGTACCTTCCGTTATACCGATGTTATCATGAAGTTCTGCTTCGGAGGCATCGACCTTTCGGGATATGAATTTACCTTTGTTATTCGCGACATCCTTAAGCCAGCTTTTTTTGGTAGAACGCTGACCGGTACCATGTTTAAATTTAAAGTCATCAGCATACGCAGATTGCAAAAATGAAATATCGGTGCTAACTACAGCAGCCTCAATACTTTTTTCAAAATCCAATAATGTTTGTTCCTGATTTTGAGCCGATAAGGAAGTCGAGAATAGAAGTAAAAAAACGATAAGGGAGTTCCTCATAATAAAAACAAAAACCCACTGGATTTGGAGAGGTGTTTCTGAACCTCAGAGATGACAAGTTTTGAGCTGTTCTCAGGTCGCAATCTTCCACTGTTAACCTGCTTTGTGGGCGAGGTCCGCCAGCTGGCGGATGAGGCCTGATTTTGTCCTGAAACTTAACTCGGTATTGTTTAAATGTTAGGTTCAGCAAACGTGTCCCAAATCCAA